>Ga0182024_10001445_pt1 | contig 61323 bp, 51 predicted proteins | sample P32metaG_FD_120480 | JGI IMG/M metagenome (GOLD analysis project Ga0182024, IMG submission 120480) | Permafrost microbial communities from Stordalen Mire, Sweden - P3-2 metaG (Illumina Assembly) | ecosystem: Environmental > Terrestrial > Soil > Wetlands > Permafrost | place: Sweden: Stordalen...
AGGTTGCAAACGGCGCTCGCACACGCCCAGCAGAAAATCGGCAACCAGCGCCAGCAGCGCCGCCGGAATCGCCCCGGCCAATATCAATTGATTGTTCACCATCGCCAATCCACGAAAAATAAATTCTCCCAGGCCTCCCGCTCCCACCGCCGCCGCAATCGTCGCGATCCCCACGGTTAGCACAGTCGCCACACGAATCCCCGCCAACATGGTCGAAAACGACAGCGGCAATTCCACTTGCAGCAGAATCTGCCGGTCGGTCATGCCCATGCCGCGCGCCGCGTCGCGGATCGCCGCGTCCACCCCGGTAATTCCCGCCGCGGTGTTGCGAATGATCGGCAACAGCGCATACAGTGCCAGCGCCGCGATGGCCAGCCGGTCGGCGCGATCTCCCAGCCAGGGAACCGGCAGCAGAAAACCAAAAAGCGCCAGGCTCGGAATCGTTTCGGCAATATTCGCCCCGCCCACGATCGGTTTCGATAGCCAGGGCCGCCGCGCCACCAACACGCCCAGTGGCACGCCCACCGCCACTGCCAACAACATCGCGACGCCCACCAGCCAAACGTGTTCAAGCGTCGCCTGCAGAATTTCCCGATGATGTCGCGCAAAATATTCCAGCAGATTCATGCCGGTCCCTCCAGCTTTTCCAGCATCCGCACATTCGCAATGTACGCGGCGGTCACAGGCTCCGTCGCGCTCATAAAATCTTTCGGCGTATAAAGTCCCACCAGCGTCCCCGCATCAATCACGCCGATGCGATTCCCGAGCAGCAGCGCCTCGGCCACATGATGCGTCACGATCACGATCGTTTTTTGCAGCCGCCGCTGCAGATCCTGAAACTCGCATTGCACCTCCGCGCGCGTCAGCGGATCCAGCGCCCCAAAAGGCTCGTCCATCAGCAGAATCGGCGGATCTGCCGCTAACGCCCGCGCCACGCCGACCCGCTGCCGCTGCCCTCCGGAAAGTTGATGCGGATAGCGAAGCAGAAATTCTTGCTGATCCAAACCGACCAGCTGCAGAAGTTCCGCAACCCGCGCGCGCACGCGCTCTTCCGGCCAATGCTCCAACCGCGGCACCAAAGAAATATTCTGCTCCACGGTGAAATGCGGAAATAATCCAACTTCCTGTATGACGTAACCAATCCGCCGCCGCAGCGCGATGGGATCGCCATCCAGCGTCGAACGTCCTTCCACCAGCACTGCGCCATCGCTAGGCTCCAGCATGCGATTAATCAGCTTCAACGCCGTGGACTTTCCCGCCCCGCTGCGTCCCAACAACACCAAAGTCTCGCCGCGCTGCACCACAAGATTCAAATCATGCAAAAGCGCCCGCCCGTCAGGCAGCCGATAACCCGCATGGCGAAATTCGATAACAGGATGTGAATCAAGAAGGGAACCGCGCCCGGAAGTACGTTCGATGTCAGCGCTCATGCAAGTGATCGCGGCCCACAGCGCCACGCTGCGCCACCTTGCGCCAGCCGCGTCTCGCGCAGGCTAACAAGCGCCACATACCCTGTCAAACAACACAGCGAGTTCGTTAGCAGGTGGTAGGAGCGCTGCTTGCCTGCCTGCCGCAGCCACGCTGCGCCCGCCTTTGACTTGCATTTGTAGCGGCCGCCTTCAGGCGGGCGAATTTGCCGTTGTATTTGCAGTTGCTGTTGCTGTTGCACTTGAAGTCGTACGGGCGATTCGCGATCGCTCGCTTCGACGCAAGTATCTACGCGCGATTAGTGAATCGTGTTTTCATAAGCCGCGATTATGCCAATGCGCGACACATCGTTCCGTAGTTCCTGTGCCCGGAACTAAAGAATCCTACGCACATCAACCCTCATCTCATAGAGCAGCAATAGACCGACACCAGAACATCCAAGGGAGTCACAAGTGAGCAAGCTAAAAGGTAAAGTTGCAGTAGTAACCGGCACCTCGAAAGGCATCGGCGCCGCCATCGCCAAAGCACTCGCCGCCGAAGGCGCATCCGTCGTCGTAAACTACGCCTCCAGCAAGGCCGGCGCCGAAAAAGTTGTCGCCGCCATCACCGCAACCGGCGGCAAAGCAGTCGCCGTCGGAGGTGACGTCTCCAAAGCCGCCGAAGCCCAAGCCATCATCGCCGCAGCCATCAAGAACTACGGCCGGCTCGACATCCTCGTCAACAATTCCGGCGTGTACGAGTTCGCCCCCATCGAGGCAGTCACCGAAGAGCCGTTCCACCGCATCTTCAATATCAACGTTCTCGGCGTCCTCCTCACCACCCAGGCCGCCGTCAAGCACCTCGGCGCAGGCGCCAGCATCATTAATATTGGCTCCGGCGTCAGCCGCATTACTCCTCCGAATAGCTCTGTATACACCGCCGCCAAAGGCGCGGTTGACGCCATCACCGGCGTTCTCGCCCGCGAACTCGGGCCCAAAAAGATCCGCGTCAACAGCATCAACCCAGGAATTGTCGAAACCGAAGGAACGCACACCGGCAGCTTCATCGGCTCTGAATTCGAGAAGGGCGCCGTCGCACAGACCCCGCTCGGCCGCATCGGGCAAGTCAACGACATCGCTCCCGTCGCTTTTGAATTTGTAGGGGCACGGCAGACCGCGCCCGCTGCTCCAGTATCGAATCGTCAGCCACATGGGCGCTACTCGCCGCGCCAGCGTGATTTGCATCTGTAGCGGCCGCCTGTTCACCCGTCATTCGCGATAGCGAATGACGGGTAGGCGGGCGAATTTGACTCTGCTCTTGAATTTGGCGTGGGCCGTTCGTATTCCCTCCCCGAACCCACGCGCAAAAATGGCATTGGTCCTTTCTCCAGCTTTTCTGTACGTTACCTTCCTAAGTAGTTCTACGAATAGTTATCAATCCAAAAATGTGTTAACGTGAGTCGGGGCACTGTTGGAGCCCCCCAAGAGACGTAACATGCTCGAGCCAGCCCAAATTGGGAAACGCGCGCTCCCTAAACCTCTCGCCAGCCTCTCCCAAAGCCGAACCGGCCCGCTCTCGTCACTGCCTTTTCTAATCGCTAGCGAGCAAAATATTAAAATTCAATGCAAACCATTGAAAACAAATAACCGCGACCCATGTTAATCGCTACTCTTTCTTGCGTTTTCGTCGGCGAGATACCTCTTGCGCCCCAGCCACCGCAAAGGTATAAGCGGCGCAATTCTGTTGGGGTGCCAAATGGCAAGAGCGGCCAAACGATGACGGAAGGCACAAATCACAACGCGGAAGTCGCCACGCGCCCGCCCGCGGCTTCCAGCTGGCTCTGGAATAAAGACCTCGCCCCAATCCCGCGCAATCAACGCACTTGGGGCACATACAACTACGCCGCACTCTGGGTCGCCATGAGCGTCAACATCCCCACCTACATGCTCGCCAGCGCCATGATTGCCGGCGGCATGAACTGGAAGCAAGCCATCTTCACGGTTTTTCTCGGCAACATCATTGTCCTGATCCCCATGCTCCTCAACGCGCACGCCGGCGCCGCATACGGCATTCCATTTCCGGTTTTCGCGCGCGCATCCTTCGGCGTGCTCGGCGCGAACGTCCCCGCAGTCCTGCGCGCGCTGGTGGCCTGCGGCTGGTTCGGAATTCAAACCTGGATCGGCGGCGAAGCAATAAATACGCTGCTGGCGGCAATGATTCACGGCTGGGACCACGCCTGGCTGTGTTTCTTTCTGTTCTGGCTGCTGAATCTCGCCGTAATTATGCGCGGCATCGAAGCGATCCGTTACTTGCAAGGCATCACGGCTCCGGCGCTGCTGATTCTGGGTCTCGCGATGCTCGCCTGGGCCTACACAAAAGCGGGCGGCCTCGGTCCAATGCTTTCCACTCCCTCGCAATTTCACACCTTCGGTGAATTTTTCGCGTTCTTCATTCCGTCGCTCACAGGCGTAGTAGCGTTCTGGGCCACGGTCGCGCTGAACATTCCGGATTTCACGCGCTACGCCAAAGGACAGCGCGAACAAATGCTCGGCCAAGCGCTCGGCCTACCAACGACGATGACTTTTTATTCTTTCATCGGCATTGCAGTCACTTCTGCAACGGTGGTCGTGTTCGGCCACGCGATCTGGGACCCGGTAGAAGTGCTCAGCCGCCTCGGTAATCCGATTGCCGTCGTCGTGGCAATGCTCGCGCTACTGCTCGCCACTCTCAATGTGAACGTCGCGGCCAACGTAGTCTCGCCCTCGAACGATTTTTCGAATCTCTATCCGCGCAAGATCAGTTTCAAACTTGGCGGCGTCATCACCTGTTTTATCGGCCTGCTGATGCAGCCGTGGCGCTGGCTCTCAAGTCACGGCAGCTACGTGATGGGCTGGCTGGTGGGATATTCCAGTTTTCTCGGTCCGATCGCCGGCGTAATGATCGCGGACTATTACGTGCTCCACAAACGTGTGATTCTGGCCGACGATTTATACCAGCGCGGCGGCGCCTACGAATTCTCCCGCGGCTTCAACTGGCGCGCCATCGCCGCGCTCGTCGCCGGCGTAGCCGTTGCGCTAAGCGGCCTGGAAATTCCCGCGCTGCACGGGTTGTATCCGTACGCCTGGTTCGTAGGCTTCGCCGTCTCGTTTTTCGTGTATTTATTGTTGATGCGAAGCCCGCGTACAGGACAATCGAAATGATTCGCGCAAAAAAGGAGGTCCGCCTATCATGGCGCAGGCAATCTTGCCTGTGCTCTTCGGTTTTCGTAGCGCCGGCGTCTCGCCGGCTCTTTGGCCTTGATGTTGTCGCGGCGGTCCCGCGACGCGGGACCGCCAGCTGTGTTTGCCGCGCACCGCTATCGCACTGAAGTTGAATTTGCAGCGGCCCGTCCCGCTATGTGCGACCGGGCAGCTGTTGCCGTCGCTTTTGAATTTGTAACGGCCATCCCGCCTCGCGGGATGGGCGCCTTTGACTTGGCATCTGTCGAAGCTCGAGCGCGCTGCTGCAAGCACAAATCAAATGCTCCACGATTCACGCTGCCGCAATCACCGCGCCAGAAATTTTCGCACGTCGCGCAAAACATTAAAAAGCATCGCATCCGTAAGCTTGCCAGTAAATGTATTTTGCTGGCTGGGATGGTAAGACGCAAGCAAACGCGGCAAATCCCCCGGCAGTTCGTAACTAGCTCCATGCCGAAAGGGAAACGCAGCCAGCGTCGCAATTTGCCCGAGCTCTTTCAGCAGTCCCAGGTAAGCCCGCATCGCGATGCTGCCCAACACCAGCACCGCGCGCGGCTGCAGAACTTCGAGCTCGCGCTCCAAAAAGTGGCGGCAATTCGCGAGCTCCGAAGGCAGCGGCTTATTCGCAGGCGGCGCGCATCGCAAAGTCGCGGCCATGTAAGCATTCCTCAGCGCCAAGCCGTCTTCGCGATTCGTCGAAGTCGGCTGATTGGCAAAACCCGCACGAAACAGCGCCTTGTAGAGAAAATCGCCGGAGCGATCGCCCGTGAACATTCGTCCCGTGCGATTGGCGCCGTGCGCAGCAGGCGCAAGACCCAGAATCAAAAGCTCGGCGCGCGGATCGCCGAAGCCCGGAACGGGCTTGCCCCAATAATCCCACGCGAGGAACGAACGCCGCTTGTCCCGCGCGACCTGTTCGCGATACCGTACCAGGCGCGGGCACTCGCGGCAGTGAATGATTTCTTGATTCAGTTGTTCTAATTCTCTCAAGCGAGGTCCTGTAGGAAAGTTATCATGAACCCTCCCAAGCCTCGCAAGCGTCTAACGAATATGTCGTGGAGCTTTTCGACACGAAAATCGCGACACCATGAATCACCAACGTTTGTAGTTTGCAGACTGTCTCTCAGGAGCAGCGCACAGAAAACTTCGGAGTCAACAGATCTCCATGGCTAACGCTCCCGAAAGAATCATCATCCTCGATCCCGATCCGCACAGCCGCGAAGACATGCGCGCCGCGCTACAGTCAGCCGGCTACGACGTTGCCGTCTTTGCCACCACCCGCGAAGGGCTGGACGCAATTTACCAGACGGGTGCCGATCTCTTACTGTTGGACGCGGGCCTGCACGATCCCAGCGCCGGCGAAGTGCTGGCGACGATTCGCGGCTCCGCGAAAACCGCGGGAATTCGCGTGCTCCTGCTCGTCGCGGCGGGAAGCGAGCAGCGCGCCTCGGCATTGGATCTGGGCGCGGATGACGCCATTTCCCGCCCGTGCGATTCACGCGAATTGCTCGCCCGAGTCCGCGCGCGCCTGCGCATGCAACGCGCCGAAAATGAGCTCCGCGAAAAGATGCGCATCGCGGAAGAAGGCCAGCAGATCGCGCATACGGCATTCGAAGCGCTCGCAGTTACCGAAAAGATGACGAGCGATGCGTTCTCGCTCGATCGCAAGCTCAAGACCGGTTTCGCAGCGGTGCTGGCCGTGGCCATCTTGATGGCGGGAATCTATCTCTTGTTTGTGCGGACCGAGCAGAAAGCGACGCAGCGTACGAATTCGATTATTGCCAAGCTGGAAGGGGGAATTGTCCGGCAGCAGAACTTGATCGCCGAAGCGCGCAAGCTTCGCGCACTACAGGGCGCGCAGCCTGACGGGGTCGGCCCGGATCCCGCAGGCAAGGAAGATCTCAAGAAACAGGCCGCGGATTTGAAGGCCAAAATGGCCACTGCCAATTCAGACGACGCGGCCGGCCTGGAAAAGCAATTGCGAGAAACCAATTCGCGCCTGCAGCGGCTCGAAGCGCAGGGCGAAGCCGCGCAAAGTATTATTCCGGTGGATGTCCAATCCGTCTGCCTGCTGCATGTGTCCGTCGCATTCAACGACCAATCGTCTGGACGCCGCTTGCGCTACGGCGGCCTCAACGAGCAAGGCGAGCCGATTCAGGACAGCGAAGGCAATCCGGTTTTGACGCTCGATGGCAAAGGCCCGGAAGTGAAGCTGGACGTATTTGGCACAGGCTTCGTCGCCGGGCCCAACGGGCGAGTGATCACCAACCGGCACGTAGCCGAGCCTTGGTGGAAGAATGACGAGATCACCCAAATTACCAGCCAGGGTTTGCAGCCGCAAATTTCCGCGATACGCGCCTATTTTCCCGGCGACCCGCGCGCGTTCCACGCCGAAATACAGGACATTTCAGACGTCACGGACCTGGCGTCCGTGCGTGTGGACCTGCAGGACCTGAAGCGCCCGGTCCTTGCGATTGATACTGGCAAGGATTCAGCATTGAGCGGCCAGCCGATCATCTTGATGGGTTACGCCACCGGCCTGGCCGCAATCCTCGCGCGCACCGATGAAGATTCCGCGCAGGACATACTGAAAAAAAGCGGCAGCGACGTTTCGCAAGTGCTCAACGAACTTGCCAAACGCAATTTGATTCACCCGCTGATCACGCAAGGACACATTGGCGACATTTTGCCGGACAAAATTGTGTTCGACGCACAAACAACTTCCGGAGGTTCCGGCGGACCACTCTTCAACCGCGACGGAAAAGTCATCGGAGTCACCGTGGCAATTCTGAAAGGCTTCGGCGGCTCCAATTTCGGTATTCCCATCCGCTTCTCGCAGCCTTTGCTAACGCATTAACGCCCAACGCGCGCAGTTTCCCCCACGCGCGCCCAAACAGCGTGCATAAATCTCGGTTGAATCCGTTTCACAAAGGCAATGCGTAGAGCAGCGGCCGGTTTTTGTTGGTTCTCCAGAAGTAGGCGAGGATGATCACGCTGGCAATCGCCGCATACGCGCACCATAGCGAAGTGAACGCGTAGCGCTTGAACGCCATCACCACCAGCAGAATCACCAGGTTCGCCATGCCGAAAATCACCATGGCCCTAACCTTGGAAAAGAACAACGAACCGCAGGTGGCGATCACGTACAGCATCGCAACCGCCGTATTGTTGGTCGCTTGATTGATGTACACGATGCTGTTTTCTCGCACGTACACCTGCAGCGGATACGCGGTCAACGCCCACAATATATAAAGCGTCGTTCCCGCGCCGAGCGCGAGGAACGGCACCATGCGCTTGCGGCTCTTCCCGTTGGGCTCAAAGAGCAGCACGCTCAGCGGCAGCAGGAAGGGCAGCAGCCCCTGCGCGTACAACATGAACGCCGCAGCCATGTTGTGCGTCATCGTGGGCGAGAGAATGCCATCCAATCCCAGCCACACAAATCCCTCGATGAACTGATGTATGGCAAATAGCAAAGGCAGCGACGCGAAAAGCAATTCGCGCCGGTGCTTCACCTTCGTCAACGTGACGACGCCCACAGCACCCAGCGCCGTGCTGCCAACAAAGTTCGCAGTCGCGGAAAAACACACAGCCGTTTTTTCTCCCGCGCGAGGATTACATCTATCATCGCACAACGCAAAATATTTCTTACGATGCAGCAATCGGATCTGCCGGAAACGTGAACTCGGAGCAGCCGCAAGCGGGCGAGCGGTTGGCGGGTAGTCGAGGCGCGACCTCGACTCCGGATTTGCCGCGTGATCGGAAATCAAAGCATTGCCTGCGCCCGCGCTAAATTGACAGGGTGTGCTCCGCGCAGCTAGCATAGTTGCAGCGATTGTTCCCTCGGAGGCGACTCCGAAGGTGTGCCTGCCGAACCCGGTAAAACCGGATCTTGCGCCATGGAAAGCAGCTCGCGTTCGAAAAATATTCTGGACCGGATTGTCGAAGCGCGCCGAGCAGCCGTCGCGCATCGCAAACGCGTGCTTCCAGAAGTCGCGCTGAAGCTGGCCGTGGAAAAGAAAGTTGCGCCGCCGCGCGATTTCGCCGGCGCGCTCGCGCGAGCCGGCAAAATCAATATTATTTCGGAACTGAAGAAGGCTTCTCCTTCGCGCGGCGTGATTCGCGAGGAATATGCTCCGGCGGTGCTAGCGGCGAGCCTGGAGGAAGCCGGCGCTGCTGCTTTGTCGGTGCTGACCGAGGAAGATTTCTTTTCCGGCTCGCTCGGCGATCTGAAAGAGGCCAGCCGCGTGACCAGGATTCCCATCCTTCGCAAGGATTTCATAGTGGACTCCTGGCAGGTGTGGGAAACTCGCGCGGCGGGCGCCGATTCGTTTCTGTTGATCGCCGCGATCCTGAACCACGCGGAGCTGCGAGAATTGCTGGAACTGGGTCGCGCTCTGAAAATGGAAGCGCTCGTGGAAGTGCACTCGCGCGAAGAGCTCGAACGCGTGCTCGATGCCGGCGCGCGAATTATCGGCGTGAATAATCGCGACCTGCGCGACTTTCAGGTGCACCTGGAAACGTCGCTCGGATTGGTCGAGGCAATTCCGGAGCACTGCATCGCCGTGAGTGAGTCCGGACTGCGTACTCATGATGATCTGGCGCGCCTGCAACGAGCCGGCTTCGACGCGTTTCTCATCGGCGAGCATGTGATGCAGAGCGCCGATTCGGCGGCAGCGTTACGCGCTTTGCTCGCGCCTGCGAACGCGGGGAATACGGCGGCATGAGCGGCGGAGCGTCATGGTGAAAGTGAAGATTTGCGGGATCACCAATTGGAGCGACGCGCGAGGCGCCGTCGAAGCCGGCGCGGATTTCTTGGGATTCAATTTTTATCGTCAAAGCTCGCGTTACATCGCGCCCGCTGCAGCCCGGCGCATCGTGCAACGCTTGCCCGGAGGAGTGGCATCTGTGGGAGTATTCGTAAACGAAGCAGAGCCGGAGATGCTTGCAATCGCGCGCCGAGTAGGCCTCGATTACGTGCAGTTGCACGGAGACGAGACGGCGGAAACTGTGTCGCGCATGCGGCGAAGCTTTCGCGTGATCAAGGCAATTCGCGTGCGCGATTCATTCCGCGCGTCGCAGCTGGCGAACTTCAAGCGAGCTTCATCCATCTTGCTCGATGGTTTTGATTCGCGCCTACGCGGCGGCACGGGAAAGAGCTTTAGCTGGAAACTGGCGAAGAGCGCCGCGCGCAAGCGTCAAATATTTCTGGCGGGCGGCTTGACGCCGGAAAATGCCGCGGAGGCAGTGTCCGCGGCGCGGCCTTTCGCGATTGACGTGTGCAGCGGAGTGGAATCGCGGCCCGGCAAAAAAGATGCGGCGCGGATGCGCGCGCTGGTCGCAGCAGTGCGCCCAGTGCGTACGAAGCGCCAAGTGAATCCCGCGCGGAGGAGACGACGATCATGAGCGCGATTGCACAGTTGGTGCCGGATGCGCGCGGCAGATACGGCCGCTACGGTGGGCGTTACGTTCCGGAAACACTGATGGCACCGCTGGAAGAACTCGAGCGCGCGTACGCCGCAGCGCGCGCAGATAGCAGTTTTCAGGCTGAGCTCGATTCACTGCTGCACAATTTCGCGGGACGTCCTACGCCATTGCAGTTCGCTGAACGACTGACAGCGCATTTGGGCGGCCCGCGCATTTACATCAAGCGCGAAGATTTGCTGCACACCGGCGCGCACAAGATTAATAACGCGCTGGGACAGGGATTGCTCGTCGTGCGCATGGGCAAAAAGCGGATCATTGCGGAAACCGGCGCGGGCCAGCACGGCGTCGCAACCGCCACCGTTGCGGCGAAGCTCGGCCTCACGTGCACCGTGTACATGGGCACGGAAGATATGGAACGCCAGCGCCTGAATGTGTTTCGCATGCGGTTGCTGGGCGCGGAAGTGGTGGGAGTGGATTCCGGTAGCCGCACGCTGAAAGACGCGATCAATGAAGCGATGCGCGATTGGGTGACCAACGTCGAGAGCTCGCATTATCTGCTGGGCTCGGTGCTCGGCGCACATCCCTATCCGCAAATTGTGCGCGATTTTCAAAAAGTGATCGGAGAAGAAGCGCACCGGCAAATCGTGCAGACCGAAGGGCGTTTGCCGGACACTTTGATCGCCTGCGTCGGCGGCGGCTCGAATGCGATTGGTCTGTTTCACGCATTTTTGCCCGATGCGTCCGTGAAAATGATCGGCGTGGAAGCAGGCGGGCGCGGCACGAGTCTAGGCGAACACGCCGCGCGGCTGGCAGCGTCCAGCGGTTTCAGTGGCGCGCGTCCCGGAGTCTTGCAGGGAACTTACACATACGTTTTGCAGACGTCTGACGGGCAGATTGCGACAACGCACTCGGTTTCCGCGGGATTGGATTATCCGGGCGTCGGTCCCGAACACGCCTGGCTCGCGGAACAGGGCCGCGCGGAATATTGCGCGGTGAGCGATACGGAAGCCGTGGAAGCCGCGCGCACGCTCGCGCGCCTGGAAGGAATTATTCCAGCCCTGGAATCGGCGCACGCGCTGGCAGAATTGATTCGCCGTGCGCCGCGAATGAAGAAGGACGAGCTGGTGATCCTGAATCTTTCCGGACGCGGCGATAAAGATATGGATATTCTTTCGCGCTATGTCTGAGAACTTCGCCTTTTCGCAAAGTGCGGCGCCGGTGCAACCTGCGGGCAGGATCGCGCGGCGTTTTCGCGCGCTCGCTGAAGCTGGCGAGATGGGCCTGGTGGCCTACGTCACCGCGGGCGATCCTTCGCTTGCGGCCACCGAGAAAATCGTGCTGGCCGCCGCGAATGCGGGCGCGGATGTGATTGAGCTGGGCGTGCCCTTCAGCGATCCCGTCGCCGATGGCCCTACGATTCAGCGCGCGAGCGAACGCGCCCTGCGCAGCGGAACCACTCTTGCCGGCGTGATCGAGCTGGTCCGGCGCATTCGCGCGCATTCGGAAGTTCCGCTAGTGTTATTCAGCTATTTCAATCCGATTTTGCAGATGGGCCTTGAGAAGTTTGCCGCCGCAGCGGCAACCGCCGGCGCGGATGGCGTGCTGGCGACGGATCTGACGCCCGAAGAAGCTCTGGAATATCGCGCGACGATGCATGCGCACGGGCTGGATACGGTTTTTCTTGCGGCGCCTACCTCCACAGATACGCGCTTGGCGCAAATCGGCGCCGCGTCCCGCGGATTTCTATACGTAATTTCGCGCGCCGGCGTTACCGGCGAACGCGAAGCGCTACCCGCGGAATTGCCCGCGCTGATCCGTCGCGCGCGAAAATTCACGACGCTGCCTATCGCCGTTGGTTTCGGCATCTCGCTGCCCACGCACGTCACGGTGCTAGGCGGAATCGCCGACGCCGCAGTGGTCGGCTCAGCGCTGATGGCTGAAATTGAGAAGGCCGCGTCGCCCGACGATGCGGCAGCGGCCGTGGCGGAACGTATACGCGTGCTGAAATCGGCGGCGCGCATCGGCGTCAGTCGCCGCAGCAGTGAGACATCGTAACGCCCTCGCAGCCTCGACGAGCAGTTCGCCGCACGTCAAACGAACGTTGCGAAAAGCCTCCTCATTTGCAGTAAACTTCATGCGCATTGAATATCCGGATTTCTGTTTTGAGGAGAGTAGATGGATAAGCGCGTGGCCAACGCGGACGCTGCCATCGCGGGCATTCAGGATGGCGCGACGATTTTGCTCGGCGGCTTCGGCCTGTGCGGAATCCCGGAGAATCTAATCGCGGCGTTGCGCCGCAGGGGCACGAAGAATCTGACTCTGGCGTCGAACAACGCGGGAGTGGACGATTTCGGCATCGGCCTGCTGCTGCAAAGCAAACAAGTAAAAAAAATGATCGCCAGCTACGTCGGCGAAAATAAGACGTTCGAGCAACTCGCGCTGAAAAAAGAAATCGAAGTGGAGTTGAATCCGCAGGGAACGCTGGCCGAGCGCATTCGCTGCGGCGGCGCGGGAATCCCGGCATTCTACACGCCCACCGGCTACGGAACGCTGGCGGCGGAAGGCAAGGAAGTTCGCGAGTTCAACGGCCGGCCGCATGTGCTGGTGCCGGCGTTGCGCGGGAATTTCGCGTTCATCAAAGCGTGGAAAGGGGATCGCTGGGGAAATCTGGTGTATCGCAAGACCGCGCGGAATTACAACGCGGTGATGGCCACCGCGGCGGATTACACCATCGCCGAAGTCGAGGAGATTGTGGAGCTGGGGAAACTGAATCCCGATTGCGTGCACACCCCGGGAATTTTCGTGGACGCGATTTTTCAGGGCGAGAAGTACGAGAAACGGATCGAGCGGCGCACGGTGCGCAACCGGTAGCGGTTTGCGGAAAAAGTCCCTCGCGTGTCATCCCGAGCGTAGCGAGGGATCTGCTTTTTTTTGCGCGGGCGCCTAGGAAAAAGCAGATTCCTCAGGCCAACTACGCCCTCGGAATGACAGTTTCGATTATTTATTAGCATGTTGTCGGGAGCAGCGAATGCCAACGGAAATTGACAAGCGCGAAGTGATCGCGCGGCGCGTGGCGCAGGAATTGCGCGACGGATACTACGTGAATTTGGGCATCGGCTTACCAACGCTCATCCCGAATTATTTGCCGCCGGGAATCGAAGTGATTCTGCAATCCGAAAACGGCATGTTGGGCATCGGGCCGTATCCTTTCGCGGGCGAAGAAGATCCTGACCTGATCAACGCGGGCAAGGAGACGATCACGGAAATTCCCGGCTGCTGTTATTTCTCGAGCGCGGAATCATTCGGCATGATTCGCGGCGGTCGCGTGGATCTGACGGTGCTCGGCGCCTTGCAGGTGGACGAAGCCGGAAACCTGGCGAACTGGGCGATCCCCGGAAAAATGTTGAAGGGCATGGGCGGCGCGATGGATCTGGTGGCCGGCGCGAAGCGCGTGATTATCGCGATGGAACACACCACCAAAGAGGGCGACGCGAAAATCGTGAAGAAATGCAGCCTGCCGCTCACGGGAGTGGGCGTCGTGAAGCTGATCGTCACCGAGCTCGGTGTGATCGAAGTGACGCCGCAAGGCCTGCTGCTGCGCGAAGTGGCGGCCGGAGTTACGCCCGACGAAGTACAGAAGGCCACGGAGCCGCTGCTAAAGCGCGCGCCGGATCTGAAAACGATGTCCGTGTAACGCACGCAGCAAAGTTATCTATTGCGTCGCGGGGCTGCGCGGGAATCGCGAATTGCGATACCATGCAGGGAACGGGGACCGTCCAGGAGAGTTGATGGAGCCGCATTCGATAGTGGTGATCAGCCTGCACACGCCGAAGGAAAGGCTCTGGGGCGAATTGATGGATATTTCCAGCTCCGGAGTGACTTTGCGCGGGATTGACCTGAGCTCGTTCGACGATTTCGTCAGCCAGGTGCTGCATCCGGAAGGCGATCGCATGGGGCTGCCAACGCTTTTTTTCCCAATGCTGAGGATCGAACGCATCGCCCTGGACGAAGCGCGCGGCTCGATTCCATCGCTGGCGGAAATGTTCGAGAAGAAGACCGGTCGCTCACTCGAGGATTACCTGGCGCAGTTTGCCTAGGCGGCTGTTTCCGGCGCTTTACCAAACAAATTGATGAACAGCCGAATCTTCACAGTTCCCAATCAGCTCACGTTCCTGCGCCTGGCCTTCCTGCCGTTTTTTATCATGGCGATTCATTACGAGCGCTACAACTGGGGCCTCATAATTCTGATCGTGGCGGGATTCACTGACGCGCTGGATGGTTTTCTCGCGCGCGGGCTGAATCAGAAAACACCGCTGGGCGCGTATCTGGATCCCATCGCCGATAAATTGCTGCTTTCTTCTTCATACTTCGAGCTGGCGCTGCACGGAAAAGTTGCTTGGTGGCTGACGATTCTGGTTCTGGGACGCGACGTGCTGCTGCTGGTCGCGAGCGCCGTGATACTGCTCACGGTGGGTTACATGTCGCTGCCGCCCAGCATGTACGGCAAAGCCACCACGTTTTTTGAAATTACCATGATTTTTCTGGTGCTGGTGCTGGCGCTGCGCGACAACCACGTGTTATACATGGTGAAAGAAATTTGCGGCTATTGCGTCGCCGCCTTCGTCTGCATTTCGGGAGTTCATTACAGCATCGTGGTATCGCGACGGATGCACACGGGTGGGTAGCGCGGTTGGCGGGTTCGTTCGCGGCGGCCTAACGGCCAGCGGAAAATAGTGACAAAGGTTTTGTAGCGGCGGTCTTCAGACCGCCATCGATCCGCGGCACAACACCGATGGCGCACTAAAGTGCGCCGCTACAAATTCAAAGTCAAAGGCGCCCAGCTGAAGCTGGCCGCTACAAAGTCACAACCTGGTCCTGCGAGTATTTTTCTGCGAATTGCTAGCCTGCACGAAGAACACCGAAAGCTACCATCCCCAGGCTTGCCGCGATCACCAGCGCGGTGGCCCAGCCAAGGAAATTCGCGCGCCTCCATTCTTCCGGCGAAGACGGCTCGCGATCCACCATGATTTTTCCCAGCGCAAAGCCGCTGAGGAATCCGCCCAGGTGCGCGAAATTGTCAATTCCGGACATCAAGAACCCCATGACGGCGATGTAGATCAACCACCGGATCAGCTGGCTCCTCAGCATTTGCATGGAGGCGCTTCGCCGGTTTGTGGTGATGGCCATAAGCACTCCAATCAATCCCAGCAACGCGCCGGACCCGCCAATGCTGAAATGGCCTACGAATCCGCTAAGCAGATAAGCTCCGATGCCAGTGACGACGTAAATGAAAAGATATCGCGCCGAACCGTACATCTCTTCGATTTGCGGACCGATGTCCATCAGCACCCACATATTGAAGCCAATGTGCAGAAAGCTGCCGTGAAGAAACGTCGCCATGATCAACCGCCATGGCTGGAACAGATCTATAGGCCACGGCAGAGATGCGCCAAGTTGTTGTAGCACTCGGCCGCTGATCGCGCCAAGACTCATCAGCGCCGAAAATCCCCCGCCCGCCGGCGCCTGAAATCCGGTGGTGCGAATCGTAGCGAGCAGGCTCACGCCATAAAGCAGGCAGCTCAAAGTCAAAATTCCATAAGTTACTGGCGACGTGGTGGGCATCAGACGGCCGAGAGAGCGGCTCGCCGCCGCCATTCCAAACGTCAAGCTCGCGCCGCATTGATGGCATTTCGTTGCGGTGGCGCCGACGAGCGTACCGCAGGCGGGGCAGAGCTTAGGGCGCGGGTTTTCTTTCGCGCCGCCGAAAAAACCGCTCATCTGTTCCTTAAATCGGTCCAGCTTCCAACGCAAACGCGGCGAGATATCCAATAGGGTTCCTTGCGAGAGTGTGAGTGCGTTCCTATAATACCGAAATGAGAGAAAACCTGTGAATCGGGAAACTGCGTGAGGCCAGCGAACCAGCCGGAGAAATTCCCCACACAATTCATGCACGGCTTGCGCAGCGAGCGCTTCGATTTCGCGCGACTTGCGCTAACAATATTTTTTGCGCTCGCGGGCGTTGCGGGATGCGCGAAACACAACGTGGCCACGCGACCGCCGGCGAATCCTCCCGCGTCACAACCGGCGCCCGCGCCGCAGCCGGGCCAGCCGGGTGCGTCGCGTCCCTCCGGACCTCCGCCCGCAATCGAGCGCCAGCCAGCGGTGCCGGGCGCATATATCGAGGAAGGCGTCGCGTCGTGGTATGGCTTGCCGTTCAACGGGCGGCGCACTTCCAACGGTGAAATTTACGACATGCACGAATTTACCGCGGCGCATCGCACGCTGCCTTTCAATTGTGTGGTGCGCGTGACCAACCTGAATAACGGCAAGCACACCGAAGTGCGCATCAACGATCGTGGCCCATTTGTGGCCAACCGCGTGATTGACCTGTCGCTCTCAGCGGCGCAAGCAATCGAGATGGTGGGAACTGGAACGGCGAACGTGCGCCTGGAAATTCTTTCGGGACCGAATCCTAACGTAGGGTTTTTCGCCGTGCAGGTTGGCGCGTTCAAGGTGCAGGAAAATGCCGAGCGGCTGAAAGCGCAGATGGAAGAAACGTATCCGCCGGGGAGCATCGCTACATACGATACGCCGAACGGTACGTTTTATCGCGTGCGCATTGGCCGATTGCCGAGTGAAGACGCGGCACAAAAGCTCGCGGACAAGTTGCACAACGCCGAGCAGATCACCACGTTTGTCGTGCGCTTGGACGATTGAGCGTTTTCGCAGTGCGCCGAGCTTCTATTTGTGCTTCATCGCGTAAACGCCGTCCCATTCGACAGGCGGTTCCTCCGCGATGTATTCCTCGCAGCGCGCGAGGAACACGCGCGAAGGACCATCTTCCGGCCAGCGCTGCAGAACCGCCGCCCAGGCGGACCTCGCGGCGCGCCAATCGCGGTGTTTGTAAGCGTCACGTGCAGCGCCAAATTGCGTCACGAGTTCCTCTCCGCTTTTTTCTTTCGCAAGCGGGCCCAGAATTTCGTAAATGGTCACAGGCTGCAGCTTGCCTTTCACGCGGATGAAATCAATCTCGCGAAATAAAAATTGATCGTCGCGAAGTTTGCGCCGGGTGAATTCGCTGATCAATATTTGCGTGCCGTATTCCTTGTTCAAGCCTTCGAGCCGCGCAGCGAGATTCACCGCGTCGCCCAAGGCCGTATATCCGTAACGCAAAGACGAGCCCATGTTTCCCACCGAAGCGATGCCCGTATTGATTCCGATGCCTATTTCCAGCACCGGACTCCCCTGCGCGCGCCACTGCACCTGCAATTCCGACAGGCGCGCGAGCATGCTCACCGCGCTCAGGCAGCAACGTTCGGTGTGATTAGGCTCGTCGAACGGAGCGCCCCAGATGGCCATCACCGCGTCGCCGATATATTTATCGAGCGTGCCCTGGTGGCGAAAAATGATGCGGGTCATTTCCGTCAGGTAGCCGTTGAGCAGGTCGGCGAGCGTTTGCGCGTCGAGCGTTTCGGAAATTGTGGTGAAGCCGCGAATGTCGCTGAAGAGCACGCTCACTTCCGTCTTGCGCGGCCTCACGCGCTCGGGATCGCTCAGCAAGCGGCGAATCACTTCCGGGCTGACGTATTGCTGAAATGCGCCGCGCACTTTGCGTTTTTCCTGCTCTTCGATGAGCACGCGATACAGCGCTACCAGACTGACGTTGGGCACTAGCACGAACACGGCCGGAACGATGAAGTTCAGCCACCAACCATGAAGAAAGGCCCAGTACACAATTCCGGCAAACGGAAAAACGAAGGCGAGGCCCAAAATCATCCAGCGCGGTTGCACCATGGCCAGCCAGATTCCCAGCGGAATGCCAAACAAGAAAATAAATCCCACGTCGGTGAGCGCCTGCAGGCCACGCCGCACGATGAACTTCTGGTTCAAAATATTGTCGATTACGTTGGCATGGATCTCCGTCCCCGGAAAATCAATGCCGCCAAATGGAGTGGCGCGCAAATCGCCGATTCCCGTAGCGGATGCGCCGACCAGCACGATCTTGTCCTTGAATGTTCCGGGAGGAAATTTCTTGAGCGCCGCATTGGCGAAAGAAACGTAAGGATACGTGCGCGCCGGGCCGTGGTAATTCACCAGCAGGCGGCTGATGTCATCCGTGCGGACGAACAGTTGCTTCCCGAATTCCACGCCGACGATTCCGCTGCCGCCGTAGGTCAGCGCGACTTGTTCATCGGTGAGCCCGAGATACAGGCGCACCGCCTGCACCTCGAGCGACGCGTAAAAATCCCAGTTGGCGCGATCCGCGTCGCGGCCATAGGGAATCGCCAGCGGCAAGTGACGCACCACGGAGTCTGCATCCAGAAACACGTTGAAGAAGCCCACGCCTTTTTTTGCGGCGACAGCCTCCGTGAAAATTGCCGCATTGGCTTCGGCGCCGCGCGGCAGATAGTTCAAGTCATCGTATATTTGGATCACTTTAACGCGGTCGGTTTCGCCTCTGGCGGAGGGCAAAGGCCGCACCTGCGGAAACGGAAAATACGCAATCTGATTGGCATATTCATCGAGCGACTGGCTGGAAACTCCTGCGAGATCCGCTTTGGTGTAGAGGAAATAGCTTCCCAGCACCACGTTTCCAAAACGCTGGATGGCGTCCGCCACCTGCTGATCGTAGTTGAATTGTTTTTTCTTGTTCTCGATCGTCGCAAGCACCGCGGAGCTGACTGCGCGGCCTTTTTTTTGCTCCGCCGCCAGATCGCCGGAAAGATCCTGCAGCGGCAGCGCCGTTTCGTCGGGCTTGCTGAATGTCATATCGAAAGCGACGACGCGCGCGCCATCTTCGCGCAGCGCGTCCAGCAAGTGCGCGAAATGGATGCGCGGAAATGGCCAGCGGCCCAGCTGTTCCTGCGATTCCTGGTCCACGTCCACGATGATGATGCGCGGATCGGTTCGCATGCGGCCGCGGAATTGGAAGCGCGTGTCCAGGCTCGATAATTCCATGCGATAAACGAAATCGGAAACCGGCATGGGCCGTTCGCCCAAGAACGTAACGTAGTAAGTGGCCAGGGCGAAAAGTGTGACCAGCAGGCTGATGGCGAACGAGCCTCTGTGGTCCCACCATTCGCGAAGTAATCCCGCGATACGATTGATTATGCGTGTGGGTTCGGCCATATTTGCCGCGAATGCAGTGTGCCGCGCTTACCGGGATGGAAATTGAAATCCGCGCAAGGCTAACAAACGCCTGCGTCCGATTCAAGGCGTGAAGCCAGCGGATGTGCCGCGCGCACGACGCCTGCCTCGCCAGAACAAAAAGGATATAGAATCGGCTCTCTGTGGCACTCTGATAGGTTCCGCTATACTGGGCGCGGGCGCGGGCGCGGCGCGCAAGAACTTATGGACGAAAAGAGGGAAATTTGGTTCATGGAAGGCTCGACGGCGGAGAAACTCGTTGCGCCATTGCGCCAGAGCTATGATTTGCGCAGCCTCACCGCGAACAAGCAGAGCGATTCGAGCGGGAGGCGCGAGCAGGAACGCGCGGCAAATTACGGCGTGGTGCTCGCCGATATGCGCGATGGCGCGCCTGTGCTGCCCGCCTCTTGGAACGGTTCCGGCAGCAACTACCGAGTGATCGGCGTGGTGCCTGCGGCTGGCTTGCGCTCCGGGAAGACGTCCGCATCACATGGCGCGAAAGCCGCGGCGTCCGTTTTCGCATTCGTTCGTTCCAGCGCTTCCGCCGAGGAATTGGAAAAGACGCTCGGGATTGCGTTCGAGAATCTCGAGTTGATAGCGCGCGAACGCGCCGCACGCGAAGAACTGGAAAGCGCCGAACGCGAGCGCGAACAGCTGAATGAAATCGGGATCGCGCTGTCCTCGCAACGCGATGTTCGCGAATTGCTCAACTTGATTCTTGCCAAGGCCCGGGAAATCACGCGCGCCGATGCCGGTTCGCTTTACCTGATCGAGGATGAAGTCGAGGGCCGCCGCCATTTACGATTCATGTTGACGCAGAACGACAGCCTGGTATTTCCGTTCAAGGAAGTTGCGCTGCCGCTGGCGGAAGATTCTATGGCGGGCTACACCGCGCTACGCGGCGAAGTAGTGAATTTCGCGGACGCGTATCACATCCCGCCTGGCATGCCGTTTCACTTCAACGATCACTACGATCGCGAATCGGGTTACCGCACGAAATCGTTGCTGACCCTGCCGATGCGCAACGCCAAAGGTGAAGTGTTGGGCGTGCTGCAGCTGATCAATGCAAAAAGCGATCCGGCGGCGCGTTTGCGCAACGAATCGGACGTGGCGCAACACGTGCAGCCGTTCCACGAACGTTCCGTGCGGCTGGCTTTGTCTCTGGCATCGCAAGCGGCGGTGGCCTATGAAAACCGCAAGCTTTACAACGATATTCAAACGTTGTTCGAAGGCTTCGTGAAAGCCGCTGTTACCGCGATCGAGCAACGCGACCCCACCACGTCCGGACATTCGCTGCGCGTGGCCGCTTACACCCAGGGCCTGGCTGAAGTTGTGGACCAGGTTTCCACCGGCCCCTACAGTGGCAGCCATTTCGATCACGAGCAGATGAAGGAAATTCGCTACGCCGCGCTGCTGCACGATTTCGGAAAAGTTGGCGTGCGCGAAGAAGTGCTGGTGAAGGCGAAAAAGTTGTACCCACTGCAGATGGAACTGGTGAAGCAGCGCTTCGACTACATCCGCAAGGAAGTGGAAGTGGGCATGGTGCGCCGCAAGCTGCAGATGTTTCTGGAACGCGACCGCGGCGACGCGCTTTCTGAAATCGCGCGGCTCAGCGAAGATTTCGAGCAGCGCCTCGAGCGCATTCGGGATTATCTGCAGTTCATCCTGGAAGCGAACGAGCCGACGCTGCTGGAGCAAGGACAATTCCGGAAGCTAAGCGAAATCGCGCACCAGTTTTTCGTGGACAGTAAGGGCAGCGAGCTGCCGTACATCAATGCCGATGAATTGCGGCTGCTCTCGATACCCAAAGGAAGCCTCGACGCCTCTGAGCGACAGCAGATCGAATCGCACGTCGTGTACACGTTTAATTTTCTCAGCCAGATTCCGTGGACGAAAGAACTGCGCGGCGTGCCGGAAATCGCGCGCGCACACCACGAAAAACTGAACGGCCTTGGCTATCCTTACAAACTGCACGGCGATCAGATTCCGCTGCCTACCAAGATGATGACGATCTGCGACATTTTCGACGCGTTGACGGCTTCCGACCGACCCTACAAACGCGCGGTTCCCGTCGAACGCGCTCTAAGCATTTTGGACGAATGCGTGCGCGCCAACGAAATTGACTCCGAGCTTTACCGGCTGTTCCGCGAATCCAAGGTGTACGAACGCGTGATGCCTGCGCCGCCTAAATAATGCGACACATTCGATTTCTCTCCAGACTATGGATCAAAAACTCGCCGACCGCGTGGATGCCTGCGCGGATATTGCGCGCGGTTTGCTCCGCATGCCTCGCGTGCGGCTGCTTGTTTTTGATTTGCGCACCGGCGGCGCGAGCGCAATCCACCGCTGCCACGACGTGGACTGTTTCGATTGTGTTGCCTCCCAGATTGGTTGCGGGGCAGCCGGCAACGCTTGCGGTTCTCGGCGTGAACGGGCGGTTAGCGGATGGAATTACGGTGGACGTCGGGAAAGGTCAGCGCGTGAAGACGGACAAAACCGGGCGCGCATTTTTCACCGTCCCCACGGATGCGCCGGTGCTGATTGCCACCGCCGCGGGAGACTCCGCTGCGGCGCTGATAGACACGCCCGCGACGGCAGCGGGCGAGCAGGCCCCAAGCGTCGCGCCCGTCGTTTCGCAAGTGGATCGGTTTTCAGTTTGCGGCGGCGGATTTCGCGGCGATGTGGACGCGAATCGCGCGAGCATCAATGGCGACCGCGCGTTTGTGCTGGCGTCTTCGCCGGAATGCATTGTGGTGCTGGCGAGCCCGCGCGCGCTTCCCGGCCCCGCGAAAATGTTGATCGAGACGCCCGGCGCGCAATGGACCGCGACGACGACCCTGGCAAGTTTGCATTTTGATCCTCCCTTGCCGCCGCTGGTGCCGGAAAAACGTAGCAAGCTCGCCTTGCACGTTCAGGGGACGGACCAAGCGTTGCGCGTGTGGGTGGAAAATCAGACTCCCGGCGTGCTGCGGTTTTTGCGCGGCGACCGCCAGGAAGTGCTCACTTCGGGCGGGCCGCAAAATTCCGCGGAAATTGAAGTGCAGGCCATCGCTACGGGAGATTTTTCGTTTCACGGGCGAATTCTTGCAGCGCCGGATGCCGGTGTGGCCCGGCGATATCTCACCGCTGCGGAAACCCTCGCTCCCAAAGATCTGCAGCACGTGGTGAAGAACCTGGCGGACCGGCTCACGCATCATCCGGGCGACACACAAAAAGTGTGGTACGACGCGGAAACGATTATTTCCACCACGATGGCGGGGGATTTTCGCACTCTGATGGAATGCGCGGCTGCGGCACTGCAATAGCTATCGCCGGAATTTTTTCGGTGCGCGTGGCAAGCGTGCTTCTGGGGCCAAAGCTCCTTCGATTGCCGAGCTTGACGGCGGGGCTGAAGCCCGCCCATCCGGATTTCGCGCTTGATGATGACCGCTAGTCTTCGTTAGTGGCGCTCAGGACCTTCGGCGGCACTTGAGCTTCGGGCAGCGCGCCCTGCGCCATTTGTTCCAGCGCATTGCGCGCGCGGCTCAGGCGGCTATCGGCGTCTTCGTAACTCTGCTGCGCGTGGCGCAAATGCGTGCCGAGCCGGTCGTAAACTTCGGCGAAAGCTTCGAACTGTTTTTTCAAACCGCCCATTCCAGCGAGCAAATGCCGCGTGTTCTCCTCAATCTTCTGCCCCTGCAGGCTGATGGCTATGGCGCTGAGGCAGGCGTAAAAAGTGTTCGGCGAAACTGGAAACACGCGTTTCGCGCGGCAATATTCATCAATCTGGCCGTATTTTGAATCTTCGGTCATCAGCAGTTCGTAATAAACGCCCTCGGACGGCACGAACATCAGCGCGTAATCGAAAGTGTGCTCATCCGGGAGAATGTATTTCTCAGCGATGGAATCGGCGTGCTTCCGAACGGCCAGCGAAAATTCCCGCCGCGCGGATTCGCCGGCGTCGAAAAGCCTGCGATACGCGTCCAGAGGAAATTTCGAGTCCACGGAAAGAATGCGGTCGCCGCTGCGCACGATCGCGTCCACGATCGCGCCGGTGGAATCGAAGCGGTATTGCGTCTCGTAAGCGCTGCGCGGCAAGGCGTCCTGCAGCAAACGTTCCAGCACAACTTCGCCGAGCACGCCGCGCGTTTTCGCGCCGCCCAACACGTTTTGCAGCGTCTGCGCGGACTGGGACATTGCGTTTCCAGCCTGCTGCACTTCCGCAATCTGCATGCTGATTTTGCGGATGGTCTCGTTCGACGATTGCAGTTGCTGCGCCATAGCAATTTGCGCGTCGCTGGCGAGCTTGCCGGAGGATGCGACTCCGGTTTGCAGTTCCTGTCGCACCTGGCCGAGCTGGGTCGTGACCGACTGCATCAGGTGATTGATTTGCGCGTTGACCGACTGGCCTTGCGTGGCGAGCGAATTCTGCATTTCCTGACGCACCGCGGAAAGTTGCGCGTCCGCACGCCGCGCCGCGGACCACACGATGGCCGCGACGACGCCGATGGCAACCAAGCCGAGGATCAACCACACGATGGAGCTCATCAATAATGTTCCTGTCGAATCGAACGCTCCCGCGGAGCGCGTGCAAACACTTTAGCGCGAACGCGCGCAGAGAGCAAAATTCCAGGTGAGTGGGGAGTGCCTTCGGGAGCGCGTCGAGGGATCTGCAGTTTGTGCGAATACTCGAAAAAAGCAGATTCCTTGGGCCAAAGGCGCCCTCGGAATGACAGTGCTTGGTATTTTGCCGCAGATTGTGGAGCCACGACCTACGACGGCAGGCGAATCGAGCGCCATAGCCATTTCGGGCCGCACGCCACCGATGCGCTCAGCCATTCAGCACAGGCAAGATTGCCTATGCCACCCTGAACTAGAAGTTGAGCTTCAGCGCGAACTGGAAGGTTCGCGGGTCGTAGGCCGACGTGGGCTGGCCTGCGGCGCAATGTGCCGCGCCCGCGGTGGAATCGCAAACGGGGTTCACGCCGCTGACGTTGAAGTGGTTCAGCATGTTGAACCCATCGGCAATCACTTGGAGATTGACGCGCTCGGTGATGGGGATTTGTCTGGCGATGCGCAGGTCAATTTCGAAGAATCCCAGCTGGTTGAAAGCGTTGCGGCCAAGATCGCCGGTGCAGCCCGTGGGAGGCACTGGCACGGTGGCGCTGAACGGAATCGGCGATCCGTTGCTGCCGAAGCAATTCGTGGGAATGATGAACTCGGCATTGCGAATGAAAGGCGAGGTGGTCGCCGCCGGAAAGCCGGCGGGAACCGTTGCGCCAGCGGGAAGCACGGACGGACGTCCGGTCGAGGAACCGAAGTCGAGGTTCGTATCGTAACCGAGCAAGACGTTGTAAGGCCGGCCCGACGCCACTTCGATCACCGGCGAAATAGTGAAGTTCGAAAGGAATTTTTTCCACCACTCAGAATCGCTCTGGTGATAGGGAGTCTGATACACGGCGCTGGTGATCCAGCGGTGGCGCTGGTCGAAGTCCGAATTTCCGCGGTCGCCATTGGGATTGCTGTTGTCCTGCGGGTTCAGCAGAGTGGAAAGGTCGGTGGAGTCGTCAATGGTGTGCGACCAGGTCCAACCGGAAATCATTTCGAAGCCGTGCGAAAAGCGTTTGGTCACCGTCAGCGTGAAGCCGTTGTAAAGAGAATTGCCCGTGGAAGTTTGCGGGTTCACGTCGCTCCAGGGCACCTGCACACCCGCGAACCCGGTAGGGAACCCGGCTGACGCCGCCAGCCCAACCAAATTGGCATAGCCGCCTGCGAGCGCGGCGAATGTTGGATTCGGACCAGACGGGCGGAAGAAGTTAAACGCCGCCGCGGTGCCGATCGGTCCGACAGGTGTTCCGCAGCCGGGCGTCGAAGAACCCACACCGAAGACGCCGGGCGCCACGACGAAAACGCTGCCCGTCCCGGTAGGAACGCAAGTGTCGGGCGGGGCCGCGGGAACCTGTACGGTCAGAGGATTTGTCCCAGGAGTAATGAGACCGGCGTTGATGGCATTGGTGGCGTTGGAGTCCAGGATTGCTGGATTGGTGACGTTGATGTTGATGGTGCGATCCAGGTGGGTGCCGTGGGTGTAGTTGTAACCGGCGCTGATTTTCCAGTCCTTGGAAAGTTCACGTTCGATGGAGAGGTTCGCCTGTTGCGCCAGCGCGTACTGGAAATTGCTTTTGATCGGAATCGTGTAGGGGATGCCCACCAGCGGATAGCCCAGCGCCCCCGGAACAAAGGGGTTCGGCACCGCCAAATAATTCTGATTGATGAATAGTGAATTGGGCTGGAACGCGTTGAAGCGCTGCTGATTTGCCTGGTAGCACATGTTCGGCGTGGCCGTGGAACAGCCCATGTCCGGCACGTTCAGAATTCCCTGAAAAATCGAAGCGGCGTTCAAAGAGCCGTCGGGCGTGCCGCCCGGGAACTGCAGCAGCGCGGAACGCGCGCCGTCTTCGGCCGTCGCCAGGAACGTGAGCGCGAGCGCCGGATTGTCGTAGAAAAACCCGTAGCCGGCGCGGATGACCGTCTTGCCGTTGCCCCAGGGATCCCACGCGATTCCGATGCGCGGGGAAACATTGTTGGAGTCGATCGGCACGCCTTCCTGGACGCCAAAGGCCTTCTCGGCCACCGCGTTGGCAGTGGTGGCTGCCGCAAAGGTGGGCTGCCAACCGATGTCGTAACGCACGCCGTAATTCAGCGTGAGCCGGTGACTTATCTTCCAGCTATCCTGCGCGAAAACACCCAGCAACTCGTTATTGAACGGGCTATTCGATTGGCCGATTCCCTGGAAGAAGATCGTTGGAGTGCCGAAGCCGTAGGCCTGGACGGGAGTTAGGCTGGGAGCCCCAGCCGCGATGGAGACGCTGCCGAAATCATAAACGCCGCCGTAATTCAGCGTGAAAGTCTGCGCCGCAGGAGATTCTAATTGGATGAAGTTGAAGTCCACACCGAACTTCAGCGAGTGCTTTCCTTTGATCCACGTCAGATTGTCAGTGAGCTGATAGCGCTTTTCGAGGCGATCTTCGGTGGAGAAAGGCTCGCGTCCGATATACGCGGCACCGGCGATGTTGACGGCGGGATCGGAGCCGCCGGGAAGATCCGAGAAGCCGTAAAAGAGACTGCGGCGCGCAAACTGAAAGTGAACTTCATTGAACACATCGCTGCTGATGGTGGTGGTGTGCTGGGCGATCAGAGCCCAGTCGTGGGTTTGCTGCGAGGACGTGCGGCTCCCGGAGTTCTGGCCGAACGTCTGGTTCTGCGCATTCACCTGGATACCATCCACGCTGTCGGGCGAAACCATAGCGCGAACGAAAGTGCTGTTCCGCGAATTCCAGATGTGGTCAATGCGCAGGGAATAGATGCTGCCTTTTTCGGAGGTGGGGAAATTTCCGATGGTGGAAACCAACCCGGTGAAGGACTGGGGCACCGGCGCGCTGGTGCTGGGAAATGTGGAGCCGGGATAGAACGGCGTGTTGCCAAAGATGGCCGTGAACGAACTGGCGGCCGCCGCGCAGAGATAGGGGATGCCAACGCCAGCAGGCACAGCCGCAACAAAGGCTGCCTGCGTGGGTGTCACCAGATATGCGGGGAGCGGACACGGCCCCGCGTTAGGAGGCAGGATATTGGAGTTAACGAATCCGAAGTTGTCCTGGCCGATGGCGGTGAATCCGGTTTCCTCGCGGCGCGTGAGTTCGTGGCTGAAAAAGAAAAAAGTCTTGTCCTTCTGGATGGGGCCGCCGAGCGTGAGTCCGGACTGCACGCGCGTGTAAGACTGCTTCACAGGCGTGGTGCCGCACTCAAACGTTGTCGGATTGCAAGATGCCGTCACCGAAAACGGATTCTGGGCCTGGATTGCGCCGTTGCGCAGAAAGCCAAAAGCATTGCCGTGAATGTCGTTCGATCCTGATTTCGTCACGATGTTGACCACCCCGCCCATCGCGCGCCCGTATTCCGGCATATAGCTGCTGCTGATCACCTGAAATTCCTGCACGCCTTCCTGCGATACCGTGGCGCGCACTCCGTTCACCGAACTGTCAATCGCATCGGCGCCGTCCACCGAAATTTCATTGGAACGGCCTCGCTGGCCGCCCAGGTTCAGCCCGGTGTTGGGCGCCGCGCCGATTGAAGGCGTGTTGTCGCGCGCCGCGCGCGAATCCAGTAGCGTGAAGTTGATGTAATTTCGTCCGTTGATCGGCAAATTATCAATCTGGTTCTGCGAGACGGTCATGGAAACGTCCGTCTTACTGGTTTCCACCAGGTCCGGCGCGGCCGTAACGTTTACGGACGCTGCCGTGGTCTTCAATTGCAGCTGGGGGTTGTATTCGGCGACTTGCCCGAGCGTCAAAGTGAAAGATGTGTCGGTCAAGATCGCGAAGCCGGGCGCTTCTACGGTGAGCGTGTAGGTTCCAGGCGGCAAGCCGACGAACTCGTATCTTCCGTTGGCGTCGCTGGCGGCGGTGCGCTCGATACCCTTGGCGAGATTTTGCAGCGTGACTTTTGCGTCCTTCACGGCGAGATTCTGCGGATCGAGAACCGTGCCGGACAAATTCACGGTGTTCACCTGCGCGGAACTTCGCGTGGGAACGGCCACGACTATGGCACAAAGCAGTATCGTCAAAATCATAAATTTGCGCAGGCTCATCGTCACACCCCCAAGGAAACCCGGAATTTTTTGTCAGACATTCAGCCGCATCTCCGCGTCTGCACCAAAAATAGTGTGGATCCGCTCCGGACCCCGCGGAGCAGAAGAAGGACAGATGAGCGACTTTTACGCTCACGCGCAACCCTTTGCAATAGGAAACTCTAGTTGGCTCGATAGGATTTGCCCAAGCAATTAGCTCGGTGCGCTGCGAAAGAGAAACGGGGGAGCGATGGCTGGATTTTCAGAAATCGCGATGACGCAACGAAATTACGACGGACGATTCGACGGGCCTGTGAGTTGCACGAGCGTTTCCGCCGCGGTCATGGGAGGCGTAGCGCCCGGCTCGAACGTTTGCGGAGCGCGCCAGAAATCCATGGCTGCAGTCTGATGCACGCAGGAAACGGTGCAACGCGGCGCGCAGCCTTTCTTGGTGAAGAATTCGCGGTGGCGCTGTTCGTCGGTGTACTGCGCCAATGGAACGCCCGGGTAACCGCGCTGCTGCGAGCAATAATGCACCAGCCCGTCTTCGCAAATGTACAGATAACGCGAGCCGGCTCGACACCGCCAGTTGTTCTCCAGGCCCTTGGCGATATTGTGCTGGAATTGATTGATGCGCGTGAACGACTGCTTGCCCAGCGACATGATCTCTTCGAAAATTTCCTGCTCGCGCGGCCCGAGCGGCTGCAGTTGGCCGTTGTGGTCGTGCAGAATCCCGACGGTCGAAGTGAACCCCAGCTCGACAGCGCGGTGCGCGACGGTCAAAGCATCCTCGGAATTTGCGACTCCTCCGCCGAGCACCGAATTGATATTGATCTGAAATTCGGCGTGCTCGGCCAGCAGCTTCAGTTTTTGGTCGAGCACTTTCAGGCTTTTCATCGAAACGTCGTCCGGGTTGACGTTGTCTATGCTGATCTGCAGGTATTCCAGGCCCGCACGATTCAGCGCTTTGATGCGCTCGGCGACCAGCAAATATCCGTTGGTGATCAGCCCCGCCATGATGCCGTTCTTGCGGATGCGCGCGATGATCGCGTCCAGCTCCGGATGCAGCAGCGGCTCGCCGCCGCTGATCGTAATCACGGAGGTGCCCATATCGCCCAGGCGGTCAATGCGCCGGAACATTTCCTCCAGCGGCACGGGCTTCGAGAAGTCGTCGAATTCGTTGCAGTAGGCGCAGGCCAGATTGCAGCGCCGTATGGGGATTATATGCACCAGCACGGGATGGCGCGTGGAGACCAGGCCCTTCACGATCATGCGAAGCTCGCGCAGTTTGCGATGCACCGCGAGCAGCTTTCTGCGAATTTTCGTGCGTGTTGTCACTGTTTCTGGAGGCCAGGCTGCCGTCAGGGCCGAGCGCCTAGTTTCGCCTGAATTATTATGCCACATCCGTGGAGGCGCCCCACGGCGGATCGCTGGCGCGATGCGGAAAGGGCAGCGCGCGGCAAGGAGCTGCCGCTCAGTCTGACCAGTCCTGCGGGACGCGATCGCACCGATGCGCCTTCAGCTTTTGCAGCAGCGCGTTGTCGAGCTGACCCGCGTCGCTCACGGCGATGTTCTGTTTTACGTGCGCGAGCTTTCTCATCCCGATGATCGTGGTGCCGACGTCTGGGTTCGACAGGATGAAACGCAGCGACATCTCCGCCAGGGTCATTCCCGGCGGCACGATTTTCTTCAATTCATCCACGCGCGCCACAGTCTGCGCCAGGTTCGCCGGGCCAAAATATTTCGCGCGCCAGTCGTTGGACGGAAATTTTGTATCGCGCGTCATTTTTCCGCCCAGGCTTCCTTCGTCGAGTGGAACGCGCGCGATCACGCCGACATTCAATTCGCGGCAAACTGGAAAAAGCTTGTCCTCCGGGGATTGGTCGAAAATGTTATAGATCACTTGCACGGTGTCCACTAGGCCGGTGCGCAGCGCCGCGATTCCATTCTCGGGCTGCCAGCGATTCAGGCTCAGACCGAAAAATCGGATCAGCTTGTCGCTCTTCAGCTTCTCGACGGTTTCGCGAAACTCCGGTTCGTTGGCCCAGCTGTCGTCCCAAACGTGGAATTGCAGGATGTCAATGGATTCCGTGCCGAGTTTTTCCCGGATTTTCTTTGCATAGCTCAACACGTGCGCGGCGGGAAAGACATCGCGATATTTGTATTCGGGTGTGGCAGGCCAGCGGCCATTCAGCGGCGGAACTTTTGAGGCAGCATAGAGCCGTTTCCCTTTGTTGCTGGACAATATTTTACCCAGCAGTCCGTCGCTCTTGCCTTCTCCATAGGCCCAGGCGGTATCGAAGAAATTGCAGCCCAGGTCAATCGCCAATTGCATCGCCTGTAGCGATTCCTGATCCTCCGAACCGCTCCAACCGCTCATGCCCCACAGTCCATGGGCGATGTCACTCACATCGAATCCTGTGCGCCCGAGCTTGCGATATTTCATTTGATCTCCTCGTGATTGTTATACAACGAATCGGGGCGTCGCTACGGCTTCGCTGAAGATTGGAACGATTCCGGCGGATCGAGCGAACACTGCTTCCAGAACGCGCTTTCGGATATCGCGCCGTCCGTCAGTTGCTTCAGACTGGAAAGCGTGGCGGCGATTTGTCCGCCGTCGGCCGAATCAAATACGATCACCACGCCATCCACCGCAGCCGACGAAGATTTTAGTTCGCGGTACGTTTTTTCGAAGAGCGCTCGGGCAAACGTGAGTTTTTCCCTGGCCGTTGAAGTCGCCGCAGGGGAAGCCGGCTCAAGCCAGATCACGCGAACTTTCTTGCTCGCCAGCGGCGCCCACTTACCGCCGAACGTAGTCGTCTCGTCCTTGCTGATGTTGAAAAGCATCGCGGCGGCGGGTGCCGGGTCGCCGGTTTCGGCGGAACTGTCCTTGAATTCCGCAGGCAGATCCAGTTGCGCGCGGCGAATCCAACCGCGAGACGACCCCGAGATCTGCACGTGCACCCAGCCGCCCTCCAGTTCGAGAACCTGGAATTCGTCTTCGGCATCGGCAGAAAATAACACCGGAGATCCCTCAGCAGGCTTGGAGAACACATGCGTGCCAGCCTTCTTCACGGTGGCCAGATCAGCCGGCCGCACCTGATTGTGAAGAATCTCTTCAAAGTTTTTAATATCAGCCGACAGTTCCTGGCTGTGCTTTTCGACCGCCGCCCGCTTCAGCTTCACTGATTCCAGGCTTTCGCCCGAGGAAGGAGGCGGCGCGACAGGCTCCGTCGGCGCGCGCGGGGCGCTCGAGAAGTCCCCTGCTACGCCGCTTTTATTTGAAGACGACTCGCCGAGGTCCGAAGCCGCGGGATCGAGCCGGGGTTGTGGTCGCAAGCCTCCGCTACTCACTGGGGGAGCAGGAGCGGTGTTGGATTTCGGCGCAGGCGCAATCGCGGACGAGCCGGCGGCCTTTGGAACGGAACTGGGACCCAAGGCCTCCTGAATCTGGTCCAGGAAGTCATTCTCGATGTGGCCGTTCGAGACGAGCACGTGATAGCCAGAGCGTCCGGGGGTCGGGTCGTTGTACCAAGCCGTGATTTTGGCGCTGGCGCGGACGGTGGCGCCGCCCGAAGGCGTGGCCACAACCTGAAATGTGCACTCGTAATAGCCGCGCTCGAAGTGGTCAATCGGCAGGTCACTCGCCTCAACAAAGCCGTCAACCGTGGGCAGGCGTCCGCTGGAACTTGGGCGAAGATTGCGCACCACGCGCTCGACGTCTGAAACAGGACTGATGAACGTTCGTTCGTAGGGAACCGGAACCGCTTGCGCGTCTGCAAGGGCGGCCATGAATGCCAACGCCAGCAGCAAAGTTCCAAAGTGGACGGCGGCCCGAAGGGTTTTCTTCACGGTATAGGTTCCACCTGGTCGTGCCGCAGCCATCCGCGATGTCCATCCACGGTTTCAACGCCGTACCAGTAGGGCGTGATGATCTCAATGAGCACGTCTGAATTCGCCGGCACGGACTGCAGCGTCGCGGCATGCTGGAAGGGAGCTGATCTCAAATTGGCTTGGGCCTTCACGCGCAGTTCGGCTTTATGTTGCAACTCGTGCAGCCGCAATTCCAGGCTCTGCACGGAGCCTTCGGCGTCCTTCAGCCGCGCCGCTTCGGCGTCGCGCTCCTTCACATTGGATTGCGCCGCAAGTTGAAGTTGCCGGCGCTGCAGCAAGTCCGCGGTCTGCCGTTCCTCGCGCTGGATGCGAACGATGTGGCTTTGGATCTCCGCGAATTCGCTGGTTTCCACGGTGGTGTCCGATATATGGACTCTCTTCGATCCGTCTTCCACGAATATCGCGTCAATCTGCACATGAGTGCGATTAGGGGCAACGCTCAATACGATGTAGCGCACGGTGATTGTTCCAACGTCCGTGCTGTTCTTGAAGTGCTGCGGCGACAGGGCTTGTTTGCGCACCTTATAGAAGGCATGGCCAGGTCCCGTCCATGGTCCATAGTATGCGGAAGAAGTCGCCGCTTCGGCTTCGGTCAATTGGTCTTCCCGGGCATAGACCTGCGTGCCGTGCAGGATTGTGTCTTGCGTCACCAGCTCCACCGCCTTCAGAACGTCTGCTTCGGACGCTTTCAGGTCAATCGCGAAGCCCTCCGGCACGTCCGATTTCTGGTCATGCTGGGTCGCAGCCACAGCCGGCTTCGCGGCAAGGTTCAAGAGCACCGCGAGAGCGACCAACGCATAAGCGCAGAATATCGGCGTAGAAGAAGATCGAACGCGCCATCGCAGCCGCCAGTGATGAAAAGAGCAGTCCGTATCTGTGTTCGCCAACCGTTTCACCAGCACCTTTCCCCTAGGCCTACAACTCATCCGTTCCCTGTGCCCTGCATGAAGCCGCAACTAAGCGAACACCGCTACCGTACCGTCGGACGATCGTTCCGCCGCCGGGGTTGCTTCAGACGGGGTGCCTGAAGCCCGCAGCGTGCACAGGTGAAAATACACCAAAAGGGAGGGGGAGAACAAATTGTTAAGTTTTGTTAATTTTTGTCTTGCATTCTTAATTCACCCAGAGTAATTTCCTGTGCGTTTGGGGTGTCTGCGGTCTTAGGACGCTCGCCACGGGGGAAGAACCAGGTTCCTGGAATGCGCGCACACGAAGATCAACTCGGTCCTAATTTCACCAGCTGGTTTGCTGCGCGAGTCGCTACCACTGCAGTGCGAAACACAATCACGAGTCACATCGAAGCTATCCCGCCGGTTGCAACAGGAGGGTGTATGTCAACGAAGTTTCTAGAGGGTGCAAATCCTATGAATACGAAATGGTCGCGGTGGAAGACGGTTTTGACGTGCGCGTTTCTGTTGCTGGCGATGTTGCTCTGCGACGCGCGCGCCGCGAGCGCGCTGCCCACGGGCAAGGTGATAGCGCTCCCGATGTTCGCGCGCAAGTATGGCCTGCCGTGTTCGGCGTGTCATACGGCGTGGCCCGAGCTGAATAACTTCGGACAAGTGTTCCGCGATAACGGCTATCAATTGATGAACGACCGCGACTCTCCGATTTGGCAGAACCCCTCCTACTTCCCGATATCGTTCCGTATCACACCCAGCTGGCACCGTGAGAGCACCACCAATCAGGCTATTGACTCGGTTCCTGGAAACGGAGATGGAGCGGGGATCGGCTCGGTGACACAAGCCGGATTTGACCTTTCCGGAATGGACCTGTGGTCGGGCGGAACTCTCTACAAGAACATTTCATTCATCCTGCTGCCGTCTTCCGATCCCACCGCGGTGTGGCACTTTGAGAGCGCTTTCATTCGTTTCGATAATCTGAAGGGCACTCCGTGGTTGAACATCAAGTTCGGCAGATTTGAAATCGACAACCTGATTTCCGAAAAACGATTCCTCTTCATATCGGCTAACGGCGGGCTCTACCAGATTTATCACTTCAATGTCCCGGGCAGCATCAACAACTTCGGCTACGGGGACAATCAGATCGGCGTTGAGTTGGCAGGGCACTCGGCGAATAGCTACACGCGCTATTCCGTCTCAGTGTTGAGCAGCAACGAAGGCGGCGTTAACTTTACAACCGACGTGGTGCCAGGCGGGAGCCCCTCCAATCGGACCTACGACGTGAACCTGGCTTTTAGCCAGGCCTTCAATGCTCCCGGTACATCTGGCGAAAGCGGCTTTGGTCTGGAGCGCGTCGGTGCATTTGCCTACATCGGCCAGCGGCCGACCAACTACGAAACAGAACTCGGTACACAGCTGGTAGGCATTAATAACAAGCCGTTCTATCGCATCGGATTTGCGGGAGATTTGTCCTACAAGAATCTGGAACTCATGCCCTTATTTATGTACGGGCACGATAATCCATATCTGGGTCAGTTCGGCGTGCCTTCGACTTTGCCGCTTCCAACGGGCGCGCAGGCTCCCACCTTTTACGGCGGATTCCTGGAAGCGCATTACTACTTCAATCCGCAGAACGTAGCCCTGGCGCGCTTCGAGCAGATCAATGTGGGGCAACAGGCGATCTCACCGGCGGTTTCAGGCATTTCTGGCAGCAATGGCAACATTACCGCGGTGTCGTTCGGGTATCGCTGGTATCCGATCATGTTCAGCCGCGCCGGCGTAGCGCTCGACGGCGAATACTCGCGCGTAAGAACGATCGGACAGGAACCGGAAAGCGGCGATGGCAGCGGCGTGGTCGGTAATCCCACGGCTGGGGTCTGGAGCAACAGCATTTATTTCGGAATTGATTTCGACTTTTAAGGGAGAGACCAGCAATGACACTAAAAAAATTCGCGGTGACATTCGCGCTGGGCTCGATGGCTCTGCTTACGGCCGGCGCAACAGTTAGTACGGCGCAATCGCACGTCAATTCACCTGATCCTCTGCTTGGCACGCCCAACGTGGCGACGGAGACGAGCCAGATTGGCGGCATAACCGGACATGCCGAAGACGGGAAGCATCTGTACCGGCGTTTCTGTATCGGATGCCACGGACCCGACGGCAACGGCCAGGGAATGAACGCGCAATGGATTGACCCCCAACCGCGGGATTTTACCGAAGCTACGTTCAAGTGCCGCTCGACGCCGACCGGCACGCTGCCTACGGACGAGGATCTCTTTAACGCCATCACGCGTGGATTCGTGACCACCAACATGCCGTCGTGGCGGCCGCTGAATCTCCAGCAGCGTGCCGATTTAGTCGCCTTCGTGAAGACGTGGTCACCGCGGTGGGCCAAGGAAAAGCCCGGGGCGACTCTAAATATTCCGCCGGAGACGCCCATAACAATCGAAAGCATCTTGCACGGCCGGGAACTTTTCCAGAAGCTGGAATGCTGGAAGTGCCACGGCCCCGAAGGTCACGCGGACGGCCCATCAGCTTCGACGCTGACGGATAGCAAGGGCAATCCCATCAAGCCCTTTAATTTTTCGACGGGCGAGCGATTTATGTGCGGCGACACGAACCGTGATCTGTACCGGATTTTCATGACCGGGCTCGACGGGTCGCCGATGCCTTCCTTTGCGGACGTGATCCAGCCGAACGACGGATGGGACCTGGTACACTTCCTGCGCACGCTGCAGGTGGCTCTGCCGAACCAGGAATTGACGCTCTGGCAGACCTATAAGGCCGCTCACGGAAAGGATCTGAAACCGATCGGTCCGGATTCAGCGGGCGGCGCACAGTAATTCCAGTTAAGAAGGAGGGACTGATTCGATGCGAATGAAATTTTTTGCAGCGTTAGGACTGACCGTAGCGATGGGCAGCGCACTAATGGTTTTCGCAACGCCACCGGCGGGTTCGGGGTCCATCACCGGTAAGGTGACGTACACCGGAACGCCCATGAAGATGAAACCCATTGATATGTCCAAGGAACCATCGTGCGCCAAGCAACATGCGACGCCGATAACCACGGAGAACGTAGCGACCGGGCCGGGAAACACGCTGGAATGGGTGGTGGTTTACATTTCGGCGGGTGATGAAGGCACGACGACGCCCTCCCAGGGCGTCCGCTATGACCAGAAAGGCTGTCAGTATTTGCCGCACATCCTGCCGATGCTGGCGGGCCAGCAACTGCAGATTTATAACGACGATCAAACCTCCCACAACATCCATCCTTTGGCCAAGGCGAACCAGGAATGGAACAAATCGCAGCCTCCCGGATCGCCTCCAATTGACACGAAGTGGGACAAGCCGGAATTCATCGCGGTGAAGTGCAATATCCATCCGTGGATGCACGGATACTTCGCGGTGTTGAAAACTTCTCACTATTCGGTTACAGGAGAGGATGGCACTTTCGATATCAAGGGACTTCCCCCGGGGAAGTACACGGTGACTGCGTGGCAAGAGCAGTACGGCACAAAAACGCAGGATGTTACGGTTGGGGCCGGAGCTGCGACTGCGAATTTCGTCTTCACCGCCACCCCGTACTGAGCCTGCAGTGCCAGTGTTTCAGACAGCCGCACCGCTCGCATGAATGGAGGGTGCGCATATTCGAAGACCCTTTGGTTTTGAGCGCAGCGCATCGAGGCGAATAAATTATGGGCAAACTGTTTGCAGTGGCCGTTACCGTGATCACGCTGGTGTCGGTGGCGTTTTTCGTGATGCACACCTGGTGGATGCCGGTGGACATCTCCACTACCGGCCCGGCGATTGATCATCAACTGGAAGAAACGATGACTGGCTCGGGGCTGCTGTTTCTGGGCGGGCAGCTGCTGCTGGGTCTTTTCGTGTGGCAGTCCAGCGATAAGAACCCAGCGCGAAAGATCAAGATTTTCCCCGGTGGCGCCAACCCGCTGGTGGCGACGGCAATCATTCTGGTGGGCATCGAGATTTTGACGCTCACCTTCGTCGGCACGAAAGCTTGGGGCGCTGTCAACCTGGCGCCCGCCGCTGTGGATTCCTTGCATATTGATGTGCAGGCCGAGCAGTTCGCATTTTATTTTCGCTACGCGGGACTGGACGGGCAGTTTGGCGGCCTCCATCCCGATAAAATTGACGATGGCAGCGGCAACTACTTTGGTTTGGATCCGGCAAACGATGTAGCGGCTCGCGACGACGTGGTGGTGGGTTCGCTAGTGATACCTGTGAATCGCCCGATTCTGCTTACCCTGCATTCCAAGGACGTAGGGCACTCTTTCTATGTCCCGGAGCTGCGGATCCAACAGGACTTTGTCCCCGGCCTGGAAATTCCCGTGCACTTCACCGCTACGCAAACCGGCAAATTTGAAATCGTGTGCACGCAGCTGTGCGGACTGGGCCACTACAACATGAAGGCGTACCTGCAAGTGATGTCAGAAGGCGATTACGATCAGTGGTTGAAGGGTCAAGAAGGGCAGTAAGCAGAGCAGAGGATTCGTTTATTCGCGCTCCTGTCGCGCGAGGGGTCAAGTTGCTCTCTTCGAGGTCCACATATGCATGAGACATCAGCATCACACGCCGCGCACCAGCACACGGCGCCGACCAGCTTTATTCGCAAGTACGTCTTCAGCCTCGATCACAAAGTGATCGGCAAGCAGTACTACGGGCTGGCGCTGCTGTCTGTCTTCATTGGCATGGTTCTTTCTTGGCTCATGCGTCTGCACCTGGGCTGGCCGGCATGGCCTATTCCGATGCTGGATAAGCTCTCGGCCGTCGGCGCGCCGCAAGGCGTGATGACTCCGGAGTATTACCTCTCTCTGATGACCATGCATGGAACTATCATGGTGTTTTTCGTGCTGACCAACGCTCCCTTCGCCGCGTTTGGAAATTATTTCCTGCCCATTCAAATCGGCGCGGAGGATATGGCATTTCCGCGATTCAACATGATGTCCTTCTGGACTACCTTCGTCGCGTTTCTCTTCATGATGGCTGCGTTTTTCGTCAGCGATGGCCCGCCGATTTCCGGCTGGACCGCCTACGCACCTCTCAGCGCGGTGGGCGGCGATGCCGGGCCGGGACTCGCCATGGGCCAAAATCTGTGGGCGATCTCGATTGCCATCTTTTGCATCGGATCGTTGCTGGGCGCTCTGAACTTCATCGCGACGACGCTGGACCTGCGCACGAAGGGAATGTCGCTAGCGCGCATGCCGTTTTGCTCGTGGGCCTGGTTCGTCACCTCCGTCATCGCTTTGCTCGCTTTCGCGGTTTTGTTGCCCGCTTGCATTCTGCTGATTCTGGATCGCGTGGCCGGCACCAGTTTCTTCATTCCCGCGGGGCTGGTTCTCAGCGACAAGCTCCAGCCCCATTCCGGCGGCTCCGTGCTGCTGTGGCAGCACCTCTTCTGGTTCTTTGGTCATCCGGAAGTTTACATCGCGATTCTGCCTTCGATCGGAATCGTCTGCCACATCCTGCCGGCATTCGCACGCAAACCGCTGCTGGGCCCGCGCGCCACCATCGGTTGTATGATCGCCATCGGCTTCTTGAGCTATATGGTCTGGGGCCACCACATGTTCGTCAGCGGAATGAATCCGTTCTCCGCTACGTTGTTTTCGGTTCCGACCCTGTTCATCACCATCCCAGCGACCATCCTGACTCTATTGCTTATTGGCTCGGTGTACGGGGCGAAGATGCGCTTCACTTCGGCTTCGCTCTTTTGCCTGGGTTTTATTTCCGTGTTCATCAGCGGAGGCATCAGCGGCTTCTTCCTGGCGCAGCCCTCGATTGACATTTATCTGCATGCCACCTATTTCGTGGTGGCGCACTTCCACTTTGTGATGGCGGTGGCCTCGCTCTTCGGAGTGTTCGCCGGAACGTATTTCTGGTTCCCTAAAATGACGGGACGCATGATGAACGAAGCCCTCGGAAAATTGCACTTCTGGCTTACGTTCATCGGTGTGTACTGCATCTTCATGCCGATGCATTATCTGGGGCTGGCGGGCAACGTGCGGCGCTACTCCGCGTTTGTGGACGACTTTCTGATCCCGCTGATTCCCGTGCACAAATTCATCACGATTGCGGCACTCATCACCGGCGCGGCGCAGTTCATTTTCTTGTTCAACCTGATATGGAGCCGTTTCAAGGGTCCCATCGCCTCCGAGAATCCTTGGGAGGCGACTTCGCTGGAATGGTCAACCACCACGCCACCTCCGTTTGACAATTTTGGCGGCAAGCACATGGTGGTGTACAACGGCCCGAACGAATACGGAGTGCAGAGCAGTGACGGCAAAGACTACATAATGCAAACGTCGCCTGAAAAAGCTCCGGCGAGCTAACGAGAGCAACCGACAATGGCTACTACAACCCTACCTCCGGGCGCCGATATTGCCCTGGACGATCACGGCTCTGGCAGACCGCCAGAAGTTAGTCCGCGTCCGGGACATGTGACGAAGCTGGGCCCGCAAGCCCAGAAATCCGAGACCGGCATGTGGGTGGCTGTTTCCGCGATCGGAATGTCTTTCGCGGCGTTCACCAGCGCGATGATCGTGCGGCAGGATGCGTCCACGGATTGGCAGCGCTTTCAGTTGCCGCACGTTCTGTACCTCAATACGCTGATTCTGCTCGCGAGCAGCGTGACGCTCGAATTGTCGCGCCAGCGCATCGCTGCCATTCCAGACGCCGCGCGGCACGCAGCGGTGTCCGCGAAGGCTTTGTTAGCCAGTAGCATCTACTGGCTGTACCTTACCGCGGCTCTGGGCCTGATCTTCGTTCTCGGCCAGCTTTTGGCTTGGCGAAATCTGGCGGCGCAGGGATTGTTCCTCGCAACGAATCCCAGTTCTTCGTTCTTCTATCTCTTTACGGCTTTGCACGCCGTGCATTTGCTGGGCGGAATGGGCGGCCTGTTCTATGTGCTGCGGAAACTCGTGCGCAGCGGCGGCGCCGGCGAAACCAGCGGGCTAAGCGCATTTTCCATTTACTGGCACTTCATGGATTTGTTGTGGGTGTACCTGTTGTTGCTTCTCGCGATGCGCATGTAGTTGGGAATGGGAGGAGGAGCTGTGAGCGAATCGGAATTGACATTAGGTGCGGGGCACGCGGCGGCGCTGGAGCCCTCGCCTTACCGCATTCAGTCGAAAAAACTGACGATGTGGCTGTTCATCATTTCAGACGCCGTCACCTTCGGCGCGATCCTCTTCGGCTATGCCTATTTGCGCGCTGGATCCGCGAACTGGCCCACTCCGTTTGAATTTTCATCCAGCATTGTGAACGGCTTGATCATGACGTTCGTGCTGCTGACGAGCAGCCTGACGATGCTGGCGGCGGTGGCCGCCGCAAAACAGGGACGCAAATCCTCGTGTCTGAAGTGGCTGGGCGCCACCGTCGTGCTGGGTATCATTTTCGCGGCGCTGCACCTGCGTGAGTGGTTCCACATGTTCGCGGAGGGATGGAGCCTGTCCAAGAATCCGCTGGGCGGAACGGTGCAGTTTGGCGCTACGTTTTTCAGTATTACCGGCCTGCATCTGCTGCACGTGATTTCCGGAGTCATCGCGCTGATTGTGATCGCCATCGGCTACAATACCGACTGGCTGGACGCCGGGTACGTCGAAACCACCGGCCTGTACTGGCACTTTGTAGACTTGGTGTGGATGTTTGTGTTTCCGCTGCTGTATCTGATGAACGTGGCCCGCTGAATCGGGTCCGCTGAAAAACAGGGAGGCGCTGCCGTGACGGAAACGAATCACGAACCCGGTATGAAGGAGTACATCGCCATCTGGGTTGGCTTGCTGTGCATCGTCGGCATCGAAACTTTTCTCACGTCGATGAATTTGTCCACCCATGAGCTGCTGGCGTCGCTGCTGGTGCTGGCTTTTATCGAGGCCGGAATCGCGCTGCTGTATTTCATGCACCTGAAATACGAAAAGCCGAATCTGTTCTGGTCGCTCGTGCCAGCGGTGATTTTCGTGCTATTTATGATGAATCATATCTGGCCAGACGCCTATCGGGTCGCGAGCATGAGGCTGCCGATTCAGTAGTTCGCCGTTGCCGGCGCACAGCGGTGGCGCGGCGGTTCGAAGCGCAGTATCATTCGTGAAGATGATGCGTCTATACGGGAGCTTGACTGCTATGAGCGGAACGAAACGGGGGATCGCAGGAATCCTAAGGCGCGCGGCAGCCGCTTTGACCGTGATTGCTAGTCCCGCAACTCTCTACGCGCAGAGCTGCGCCATGTGTTACCAAAGCGCGGCCGCTTCTGGCCCGCGTTCGATTCACGCTCTGAAAGTCGGCATTCTCATTCTAATGTTTCCGCCTTTGCTGATCACCGGCGCCATCGTTTATCTTGCCTACACTAAGCGCGACCGATTCAACCAGAACTCATAATTAGCCAGTCTTGCGATTTGCTTCGCTAGATTTTTTGTGCAGGTCTCGCTGCGCGCAGCACCCACTGCGCCAAAGCGGTCAACGATTGGTGGAGAGTAGTTAAGGATGATACCGTCTTGCCACCGGCTGATCTCCCAGCGGCTCTCGCTGCGGAAGGGGTGGCGAAATGCGCGACTTTCCAGTAATTGACATTTCCGCGGTCCAGACTGCCTCTCCGGGCACCATGAACGCTCTCGGACGCCAGGTGGACGAAATCTGCCGCCAGACCGGTTTTCTCGCCATCGTCGGGCATGGTGTTCCCAAAGAAGTCATCGCCGGAGCTTGGGACACCTCTCGCGCGTTCTTCGATTTGCCTGTGGACCGCAAACTCGAGGTCCGCATGCCGTACGTGGGCTACCCCTACGGCTATTCTCCCCTGCAAGCCGAAGCCCTGGCCAAATCGCTGGGCGAAGAAACGCCGCCGGACATCAAGGAGAGCTTCAGCATCGGTCCGCTCGACCAACCGCCGCATACGGGCAACGAGCCGGACGCGGATTTTCGATTCGCCACGAATTTGTGGCCGAAAGAGCCCGTGAATATTCGGCAGGCGTGGGCGGCCTATTACGTCGCCATGGGCGAACTCGCCGCCCGCGTCATGCGCGTGTTTGCGGCCGCCTTGAATCTGCCCGAAGAATTTTTCGCCGATGTGATTGATAACCCCATCAGCGCGATGCGCGCATTGAATTATCCCCACCAGCCGGTGCCGCCGAAGCCCGGCCAATTGCGCGCGGGCGCGCATAGCGACTACGGAAGCCTGACGATTCTGCTTTCCGAGGCCGCATCCGGCGGACTGGAGATTTACACGCCCGATGGCCAATGGCAGCCAGTGCCCATCGTTCCGGATGCGTTCATCATCAACATCGGCGATTTAATGGCCCGCTGGACCAATGACCACTGGGTATCCACGCTGCATCGCGTGGTAAATCCGCCGGTGGACCAGCGCGGCTCCACGCGGCGCCAATCTATCGCATTCTTCCATCAGCCGAATTGGGATGCGGAGATTTCGTGCATTACCACGTGTATTGGCCCCGGAGAATCCGCCAAATATCCGCCGGTGAAATCCGGCGAGCACCTGATGCAGAAGTTCCGCCGCACCGTGAAAGTCGGCGCCGCCGGCACAGCTCAGTAAGCACCATCGGCCTCAAGCGGAATGTAGCGCGCTGTAAGCCTTCGCAATTTGCGCCGCCACTCGCGCGTTGTTCACGAGCAACGCGATATTCGTTTCCAGCGTTTGGCCCCGGCTCGCTTTCACCAAATAATCCAGCAGATACGGCGTGACGGCCTTTCCGCGAATTTCCGCAGCGGCGGCCGACTGCAAGGCCTGCGCGATCCACGCGTCCACGTCCTGCTTTGGTAGCGCCCTAGCTGACGGCGGCGGATTGCAGAACACAATTCCCGAGGATAATCCCATCTCCCAGTGAAACTGCATCAGGCGAGCCGCCTCCGCCGGTGTATCCACGCGCGATTGCAACGGAAGGCCGCTATCCTCCACGTAGAAAGCTGGAAACTTGTTCGTGCGATAGCCCGTGACAGGCACGCCAAAGGTCTCGAGGACCTCCAGCGTGCGCGGAAGATCGAGAATGGCCTTCGCGCCCGCGCAAACGACGGCAACAGGCGTGCGCGCGATCTCCGGCAAATCCGCCGAAATGTCGAAGCTCAATTCCGCTCCGCGGTGGACGCCGCCAATCCCGCCGGTGGCGAACACGCGGATGCCCGCGCGCGCGGCGATCAGCATGGTCGCGGCGACGGTCGTGGCTCCGGTTTGCCGCGCGGCCAGCACCGCGGCTACGTCCGCGCGGCTGACCTTCGCGATTCCATCGGTCGCGGCAAAAGTTGCGAACTGCTCGGAGGAAAGCCCCGCCACGAGGCGCCCGTCCATAATGGCAATGGTCGCAGGTACGACGCCCTCTTCGCGCACCGCAGCTTCCATCGCCCGCGCCGTCTCCAGATTTTGCGGCCGCGGCAGGCCGTGCGCGATCACGGTGGATTCAAGCGCCACAACCGGCCGCCCCGCATGCAAAGCGGCAGCGACGTCTTCGCGAATCAAAAGCGTGGTATCCAAGAAAGCCTCCGAGGTCCTTTTGGTCTTATCACAAAACGCCGTGGAGAGCGAAGTTCGCGCGACGAACTTTCGCCGCCGTGCTAGGATTTCGACTCGATGACCGGCAAGACAACCCGCCAGCCGAGCATCGTCGTGCTCGGAGACATCAACGTGGACATCATGGGACGCGTGAAAGCGTGGCCCGAGCCAGGAGAAGATTGCCTCGCGCAACAACTGGAGATTCGCTGCGGAGGAGTCGGCGCCAATTGCGCGCTGGGTCTGGCGCGCTGGGGCACACCATCGCGCCTGATGGGCTGCGTTGGGCAGGATATCTTCAGTGATTATATCCTCAAAATTCTTAAGGAACGTAACGTGAACACGCGGTGGGTGCAACGAACCAGCGCGGCCACAACCGGAATGTTTTACATCAACGTCACGCGCGACGGTGAGCGCACATTTTTCGGCGGTCGTGGCGCGAATGCGCAGTTGCGAGTGTCGCCCCACAGTGCCGCCCTGAGCAGCGGGGCAGCCGCAGCACACATCGCAGGTCATAGCTTTCTCGATCGCGCCCCGGAACAAGCCGCCAAGCGTCTGATCAAGGCCATCCACGCGCGCGGAGGCTGGGTCTCGCTCGACGTCGGCATGGAGCCGAGCAAAGCCATCCCGCAGAAAATTTTGCAAATCACCCGCGGCGTGGATATTCTGCTCGTCAGCCTCGACGAAGCCGCCGCGCTCACCGGCACGCGTGATCCTTTTCGAGCGTTCGAAAGCCTGCGCAAAGCCGGCGCTCGCGAGGTCGTGCTAAAAGTTGGCCGTCGCGGCTGCCTCATCCGCGAAGCCGGCCGCCCCGTATTGGTTCCATCTTTCTCCGTGCGCACCGTGGATTCCACCGGGGCCGGAGACGCTTTCGTCGCCGCATTTCTGCAAGCGCGATTGCGCGGATGGCCCACGATCGAAGGCGCCCTCGCCGCGAATGCCGCCGGCGCCCTGGCAACCACGGTCGTCGGCGCCGGTCAGAATCTGCCGGGACAGCGCGAAGTAGCCGCGCTGCTTAGCGCGCAGCGACTAAAAGGGAAGTGGGACGAAGCGCGCAAGCGCGCACTGGCGCGCCTGAGGTACGGCCGCTCGTTTCGAAGAAGGAGTTCAAGATGACACGAATACCCGAGAACACGCCATTGCCCGAATGGAAAAAGGAAATGGATCGCCAGAGATTGCGCTCGCTCGCGGATCTTTTTCCCGCTCCCAAACCGGTGATCGGCATGGTCCATCTGTGGCCGCTTCCTGGCGCGCCGGGTTACAACGGATACGGGATGCAAGTGATCATTGACCACGCGCTGCGCGACGCCGAAGCGCTGCTCCACGGCGGCGTGGACGGCCTGATGGTCGAAAACATGTGGGACCTGCCGTACTACGTTGGCAACGACGTGAAGCCCGAAGCGATGACCGCGCACGCCGTGGCCGCCGCGGAAGTGGTGAAGAATTCCCCCGTTCCGGTCGGAATCAACGTGATTCACAACGGCGGCCTCGTGTGCCTCGCCATCGCTCTCGCGGCCAAAGCGCGTTTCATCCGTGTCTGCATTCTCGCTGGCGCGCGCGTGTGGGATACCGGCGAATTCGATCACGGCTGCGCCGCGGAGCTGATGCGCAAGCGAAAAGAACTCGCCGCGGGTGATATTCATATTTTCGCCGACGTGGACAAAAAGCACTCCGTCTCTTTTCCCGGCATTGATTTGGCCACGCACATCCAGTGGACTGAATTCTACGGTGCGGATGCGCTGATCGTTTCCGGAAAATTCACCGGCAATGCGCCGGACGTCGAGAAAGTCCGCGAAGCAAAGCGCCTCGCGACGCGCCCCGTCCTTATCGGCAGCGGCAGCAGCGCCGAAAACGCAGCTGCGTTTCTGCAATACGCCGATGGAATCATCGTCGGAACGAGCCTGAAGAAGGATGGCGTGATGGAAAATGCTGTGGACGTAAATCGCGTGAAGGCGCTGATGGACCGAGTGCATGCGGTGCGCGAGCGCGCCGCTGCGCAAGCGTCTTGAACGTTCAGCGAAGCCCAATGCCTCATTTTCTGGAAGCGCATGGATTTACGCAGCGCCCGTGTCGCATCATCCCCATCACCGTCCCCTTTCACGGGGCGAGTGCGGCGGGCCGCTCTGTTTGCTAAGTCAAATTTGGAGGAGAACTGCCAGTGCCAGCAACCAGGAGCTACAGAATTGCGGTGATCCCCGGTGACGGGATCGGCCTTGAAGTCGTGCCGCAGGGAATTCGCGTGCTCGAAGCTGCCGGAAAGCGTTTCGGATTTTCCTGCACGTGGCAGAATTTCAATTGGAGCTGCGAAATTTATCGCCGCACGGGTCGCATGATGCCGGAAAATGGCCTCGATCAGTTACGCCCCTTCGATGCAATTTTCCTGGGCGCGGTCGGCCATCCCGATGTCCCCGACCACATATCGCTATGGGGCCTGCTGATTCCCATTCGCCGCCGTTTTCGCCAGTACGTCAATTTGCGGCCGGTGCTCTTGCTGGAAGGCTTGGATTCGCCGCTGAAAAATGTCCGGTCCGGCCAGATTGATATGGTGATCGTACGGGAAAATAACGAAGGCGAGTATTCGGAAATCGGCGGCAGGCTGTACGCCGGAACGGACGACGAACTCGCGATGCAACAGTCCATCTTCACCCGGCGCGGTGTAGACCGCATCCTGCGTTATGCTTTTTGCCTCGCCAGAACCCGGAAATCGCACGTAACTTCCGCCACGAAATCGAACGGCATCATTCACACCATGCCTTACTGGGACGAGCGTTTTCACGTCATCGCACAGGAATTTCCCGATGTCCACACCGATCAATATCACATAGATATTTTGACGGCCCACTTCGTTCGCCATCCGGAGTGGTTCGACGTCGTGGTCGGCTCGAATCTCTTCGGTGATATTCTTTCCGATCTCGGCCCGGCGGTGGTGGGTTCCATCGGCATCGCGCCCTCGGCGAATCTGAATCCCGAGCGCGAATTTCCATCCATGTTCGAGCCGGTGCACGGTTCGGCGCCCGACATCGCCGGGCTGGGCATCGCCAATCCGATCGGCCAAATCTGGTCCGGCGCGATGATGTTGCGCCACCTCGGCGAAGAGGACGCTGCGAACGCTGCCGAGCAGGCTATCGCAAAGGTTCTTGCGAACTCGAAGGTGCGCACGCCCGATATCGGAGGGAAATCCACCACCACCGATATGGGAGAAGCCATCGAGCGCGAAGTCCTGGCAGCGCACAAACAAAATGCCTGACGATTTAGGAACAGCATTTGCCGTGTTAAAATGCGCCTGTGGGGCTGTAGCTCAGTTGGATAGAGCGACGCACTCCTAACGCGTAGGTCGTCGGTTCAATTCCGACCAGCCCCACCATGTTAAGTTCGTCTGTGGCTTATACATCCACCACGGAAGTTTCCCGCTGGGCGGGATTCATCGTTACGAAGTTCGCGGCTTCTTGTCTTTCGATGCACGCTTCAAATCTTCCACGGACGGAAAAGAAGTAGGCGCAGTCAGCGCCAATTCCGGCGCGTTCTTGCCGTTCTGCATGGCGGCCACCAGCATTTCCAGCGCAAGCTTCGTGTTCGGCGGGACCACCACCGTGGCTGCAAGCAGCCCGCTGCGGACATATTGCTGGCCAGTCGCGATCATCCCGTCGCAACCCGTGAACGGAACGCCCAGCCACTTTTCCCGCGCAGCCCCGTCGGCACTTTCCTGCATCGCTTTGCGCGCGCCGATGGCCATCGAATCGTCCTGCGCGCCCACCAGATCCACGAACTGCTTCACGGACGTGGACAAGCGCATCCAGGAACCCACCGCCTTGTAAGCGCTTTCCTCGGTCCACTGGCCCTTCAACATATTAATTTTGATGTTGGCAGGCTTGGTCTGCTGCATTCCGGTGGTGCGTTCTTTCGCGGCGGAATTTTCGGAAGGGCCTTGAATGTAGAGAACGGAACCGCCGTTCGGAAGCAGCGCCGCGAATTGCAGGCCCTGAATCCGCCCGATCTCCAGATGATCCGAGCTAACCGCGAAAGCCGGCGCACGCCCGGAGCGGCGCAGTTCAGGTAAATATTCCGCGTTGCGATTCAGTACGACCCATCCAATTCCTGCCGCGGATGCCGCGCGAGCCACTTGTGGCAACGCTGTCGCTCCCAGCGGTTCGAAAAGTATGGCATCGGGCCTCGCGTATGCCGGCGATTGAATCGCTTTCAGAATTTGATCGCTCTGCTTGATCGCGTCGTTACCCGCATATACCACTTGCAGCTCCAAGCTCAGCCGCAGCGCGGTCTCCTTCGCGGCAGTCGCTTGTTCTTGCTGATAATCATTGTCGTCAGTGGGCAGCGAGAGCAGATAGTTCAGTTTGGGCATGTTTCGAGTATGGTCCTTAATTATTCAGTCCCGGAAAGAGTACATGGAAAACAGCAGAGGGTGTTCGGCGAAGTCGCGGCGGAGTGCCGTGTCGTGACATGCCCGGCGGCCGCGCGAATCGCACGGAATACGCCTGCAGCGGCCTAATTGAATCGCACGTATTCGAAATTCAATGGCTGACGATTAACGCCGCGAATCGGCGGCGCGATCCAATTGGCGAATTTGCCGGGTTCGATCACGCGTCCCGTCATCAACGATTGCACGAACTTCTGATCCTCCGGACTAGGCATCCATTTATATTGATAATTTTCCCACGCCTCTTTCGTCAGCACTTCGCCTTCGGGGCTGATGAAGTGCCCGGCGAAATTGCCAATTGCGCGGTGGAATCCCTTGTGTGGCAGCATCAGGCGGAACGAAATACCAGCCTGCTCTATGATTTTGTTCCAGCGATCCACGCCACCCTGAATTTCCGCGATGTAGTCGTCGCGCAGCCGTTCATTCAGTGCCGTCAACGCGGAAACGTGCCGCGTGATAATCCTGTTGCCGGAGACTTCCAGCACGGGATATTCGGCGTTCTGCAACACGTGGTCGTCTTCGATTTTTGTTTCCTCATAGCGTCCTTTCAGGCCTGTGGTGTAGTAGCTGGCGGCATTGGAGGACGCGTCCGAGCCGAAAAGATCAATCGTGACGCTGAAATGAAAGTTCAAATATTTCTGCATCGTTTGCAGATCAATCACGCCGAGCGCACGCACGTCGCTGGCGTTTTCAACTTTGTGTTCCTTCATCACCTCGCAGGTGCGTTGCAAAATGCGGCTGATGCCCGTCTCGCCGACGAACATGTGGTGCGCTTCCTCGGTGAGCATGAACCGGCAAGTCCGCGCCAGAGGATCGAAACCGGATTCAGCCAGCGCGCAGAGCTGGAATTTTCCGTCGCGGTCGGTGAAGAACGTAAACATGTAGAACGCCAGCCAGTCGGGCGTCGGCTCGTTGAACGCGCCCAGAATGCGCGGATTGTCCGCATCGCCCGACCTTCGTTCCAGCAGCGCTTCGGCTTCTTCGCGGCCATCGCGCCCAAAATAACGGTGTAGCAGATACACCATGGCCCAGAGGTGCCGCCCCTCTTCCACGTTTACCTGAAAAATATTTCGCAGATCGTATAAGGAAGGGCAGCACATGCCCAGCAACCGCTGCTGTTCGACGGAGGCCGGCTCCGTATCGCCCTGCGTGACGATCACGCGCCGCAACGTCGAGCGGTATTCGCCGGGAACTTCCTGCCATGCCGGTTGCCCTTTGTGCACGCCGAAATTTACCTGGCGCGCGGCATCGCGCGGCTGCAGAAAAATCCCCCAGCGATATTCGGGCATGCGCACGTAACCAAACTGCGCCCAGCCGTCAGGCTCCACGCTCGTCGCCGTGCGCAGATAGACTTCCAGCGCGTGACTTTCGCTCGGACCCATGTCGTACCACCAATTCATGTAAGCCGGCTGCCAGTGTTCCAGCGCGCGCTGCAGCACGCGGTCCCTTCCCAGGTCCACGTTATTCGGGATTTTTTCCGTGTAATCAATCATGGCGATCTCCTAAAAATGAAAAATGGCAAAACTCGCGCCGTGCGGAACGAGTCTCAGACTCGTTCCCAATTAAATTTAACCGGCGCGCCGGTACCGTAAATCTTCAGCGCGCCGCTTTCGCCGACGGCGTTCGGGCGAATAAAAATCCAATTCTGCCAAGCGGAAAGCCTGCCGAAAATCCGCGTCTCCGTCGTTTCTGTCCCGCCGAAACGCAGATTTGCTTCCAGTCCTGTCAGTGCGTCCGGCGAAAGAGCGATTCTGGATTCGATCGCCTGCCTCACTTCATCGGGCCAATCAAGATCGTCGGGCGCGGCGGTCACCAGGCCCAGCTCCACGGCATTCTTCACTTCCAACACGCGCCCAATCTGTTTTCGCAGCGTTTCCATTCGCGTTGCGTCCTGGTAAAAGCGCGCCGCCAAACGCGAAAGATGATTCACCATTGGCAGCGGCCCGAAATTCATTTCCGAAAGCAACATCGCTGCCCGCGCGTCGCCTTCCTGCGTGTCCAGCATGTAAACGCGATCCGCCGCGAGCGCCAGCTCCAGCAAAGTCCCGGCAAAACAGGATTTGGGCTCCACCAGCGCATAGATCGAACGCGAGGAAACATCCAGCCGCGCAAAGGTGCGCCGCATCATGCCCAGAACTTCGCGTACAAACCAGTTGTCCTGATTCTTCAAAATGAAATTATCGAGCGCCAGGACCGCATTCGGATTTCCAGTGGTATTGACAATCCACAGACCAAGTTCTGGCTCGCTCGAGCGCAGCCCGAGAATGGCGTCGTCCAATTCACGAGCCATTTGCAGAGGCCACCAGTGAGCCCCTGCAGCCAGCGCATCTTCCAGCGTCGGCGTGACGTTCGAATCCGGCGCGCGCACGGTCAAAGTCACCGTTCGCGCTTCGCGATTCACGTGCACGTCAACAAATTCGTAATGCCGCCCCGCGTCGTCAATAGTTCGTTGCAATGGCGTAAGCGCTACGCCCTGCGCGGTCGCAGGACGATCGCTTCGTTTTGCCAGGTCTAGCGCGCGCTGCTTCACGTGCTCCGCGAATTGCTGCGTTTTCACCACGTCATCCACCAGCCCCCAATCTTTCGCGCGCTGGCCCTTCACTCCATCCGCGGTGGTGCAGAAAATGTCCGCGTGGTCCCGGCGCACCCGGCGCTTGTCGGTCACGCGGGTGAGGCCGCCGGTACCCGGGAGAACGCCGAGCAACGGAACTTCCGGCAGACTCACCGCGGAGGAGCGGTCGTCAACCAGAATGATTTCATCGCACGCCAGAGCCAGCTCGTATCCGCCTCCCGCCGTAGTTCCGTTCAGCGCCGCCAGAAACTTCAGCCCCGAATGCGCGCTGGAATCTTCAATCCCATTGCGCGTTTCGTTCGTGAACTTGCAGAAATTCACTTTCCACGCGTGCGAGGAAAGTCCCAGCATATAAATGTTGGCTCCCGAGCAGAACACGCGGTTCTTCGCGCTGGTGAGCATCACGCAGTGAATCTCCGGATGCTCGAAGCGGATTCTCTGCAGCACATCGTGGAGCTCGATGTCCACGCCCAGATCGTAGGAATTCAGTTTCAGTTTATAGCCCGGACGCAAACCGCCATCCTCGTTCACGTCCATCGTCAGCGTCGCCACCGGCCCATCGTAGGCCACGCGCCAATGCTTGTATTTCGCCGGCTCGGTCTGGTAATCCACCGGCGCAGCTTTAATTTGCGAAACTTGCGTTGCCGTCACGTCCACGCGTTCCTCCTACCCGCTTTCGGATTGCAATGCTTGCTTGAGTTTCAGGAAACTTTGCTCGGCGGATTCGCCCGAGGTGTCCAGGTGCAAATCCGCTTTGCGGTAAAAAGGTTCTCGCGCCTCCAGAATCCGGCGCAAGTCCTCCATCGCTTCATCGTTTTCGGCCATGGCCCGAAAATCGCCCTGCGCCATCACCCTCGTCATGTAATCTTCCGGATTCGCTTTCACCCAAACCGTGAAGCAGCTTCCGAGCAGCCGGTCGTAGGTTTCTTTTTCGGAGACCACGCCACCGCCGACGGAGAGCACGGCGCGCGAGTATTCTCGCAGGATGCGCTCGAGCACCCGGTGTTCGATCCGGCGGTACCCGCTCTGCCCGTACAGCGAGAAAATCTCAGATAGATCCATCCCGGCTTCTTTGGCGATCTCGCGGTCCAGTTCGATGAAGGGCGCCTTCACTGCTTGCGCCAGCTTCACACCGAGAGTTGATTTCCCAGCGCCGCGCAGGCCAATCAACGCAATTCGTGAATGCCGGTCCTTTTGCGCTGCGCCGAATTCCTGCACGAGCCGAGCCACAACAGCACCGAGTTGCTGGGCGGGAAGGCGATCCAGTAGTTTCTGTATCGAGCGCTTGGCGTCGGAATCGGGGGCTTCTGCGGCAAACAGGTCGGCTAACGACACATTCAGAGCGGTCGCGATGCGACGCAGCAGCACGATCGAGACATTCCCATCGCCCAGTTCCAGTTGCGCCAGATGCCGCTCGGACACGTCCGATTCCCGCGCCACCATTTTCCGGGTCATGCCCCGGCGGCTGCGCAGTTCGCGAACCCTCATGCCCAGAATACGCAGGAAGTCTGCATCGCTAGGATGCGCGGGTGGGGAAGGCAGCACAGCGCCGGATTGCATTTCTGGGGTCATGCTTATGCGCTCGCGCAGCATGCATTATAATACATGCCACGAGGACCAAGTCAACCATTTACCGTCGAGCGCTTTCACAGACAGAAACCAGCATCCAGCGGCCAGAATTTCGTTTATGTACACATGATAAACAACTTACTGCAGTTAGCGCTCGCTCCTAGCCAAGCGCGGTCATAGCTGAATGTGCAGTATACTACAAGTCATAGCAGTGATTCTCAGCCGACTCCCACCCTTCCGTGCAGGGGAATTCGCGTGAAAAATGGTCCGTTCGTACCATCGCGGCCACCTATATCCATAGTGCTAAAGTTAGCCATGCGCGTCCGATGCCTCCATTGCGCCGCCCAGATAGAACTCGACGACCGGCGGGTAAAGGGCCGCAAAATGGCCCAAATTCGCTGCTGGATGTGTGCGCAGAGTTCCATTGTGGACCTGCTGCCTCCGGACCTCAAATCCTCTACTATCGTCACGGATCCGGTGGCGCCTCAGGATCGTCCTTTCGCCGCGTCCCGCCTCGAGGAATCGGGAAAGAACGGGGTTGCGACGCTTGATCTTCCACCCAGCAAATCAATCGCGATTTCGGTGCTTACGGGATCGTCGCAAGGCCTGGAGCGCGGGCTGACGATGCCTCTGGTCACCATTGGACGACTGCGTGGCGGCGCGGATTTTGAAATTGATGATCCCATGATTTCGCGGCTGCATTGCGCCGTAGAAGTGACGAACGACGCGGTTTACCTGCGCGATCTGCGCTCGACCAACGGCACCTATGTCGCGGAAAAGCGCGTGCTGGCGACACAACTAGATGACGCCACCGAATTCCGAATTGGAACTTCCACCCTGCGCGTGAGCATCAGGTCACACTAACCCCTTTCGCGCATCCGCCCAGCTTTAACCTCCGCCGTGTCGCTCCCACCCCTGAAAGTTTAGGCCTGCGCCGCGCTAACGACTGGGGTATGCTCTTTCCTTATAAATCTAAAGCCGGTTAGAGTCGATTCCGCTCGTTTTGCCGGTGGTCAAATCCGCGGGGGAGCAGGTGAGTGGTGAAAAGCGCGACCGAAAAATCGGCATGGGCAGCAATATCACCAGGCGGGATTTCCTCAACGGATTCGGCATCGCAGTAGGCGGATCCTTTATCCTTCCAGACACGAAGTGGTTCGAACGGTTCGGTCTCCCGCAGTCGCCCTTATCTCCTGATAAATCCTCCGCCTACTATCCTCCCTCCCTCGCAGGCATGCGCGGCACCACGGACGCCGTGATGGAAGTTGGCCACGCCCTGCGCGACGGAAATACCTGGAACAGTCCCTCTCCCGATGCCGAGTCATACGATGTGATCGTTGTAGGCGGCGGCATCAGTGGCCTTTCCGCTGCGTATTTCTTCCGCAAAATGGCTGGACCGAAAGCCAAGATTCTGATCCTTGAAAATCACGATGATTTTGGCGGCCACGCGCGACGCAACGAATTTCAGACCGGTCAGCGCATGATTCTCGGTTATGGCGGCACGCAATCCATTGCCGGCCCGAAAATCTACAGCAAGCAAGCCAAGCAGCTCTTCGCGGAGCTGGGTATAGATGTCCAGCGGTTCTACAAGTATTACGACCGGAACTTCGAGAAATCCAATGGCCTCGCGCGCAGCACATTTTTCGACAAGAAAACATTCGGCGAAGACAAGCTTGTCGCTGGCACGGGCCAGCCGACCTGGCCGGCGTTTCTCTCGAAGACGACGCTTTCACCGCAAGTCCAGAAAGATATCGCGCGCCTCTACACGGAGAAAGTTGACTATCTACCCGGCATGTCTTCGTGGGACAAAAAAGTCCTGCTCGCAAAGACCAGTTACAAAGATTATCTGCTGAAGTACGTCAAGATCACTCTCGATGCGATTCCTTTTATGCAGACTGAGACGTACGGCCTCTACGGCGTCGGCATTGACGCCGTTCCTGCTGGCGATCTCGCTGGCCTGGGCTACCCGGGATTTGCGGGCATGGATCTTTCCGGACCGCCAGGACCAGGCCTGGGCGCGGAAGTCACCAAGCAGGAAGAAGACGAGCCCTACATTTTTCATTTTCCAGACGGCAACGCTTCCATCGCGCGCCTGCTGGTGCGCTCGCTGATTCCCGCGTCCGCACCGGGCCATACGATGGAAGATATCGTCACGGCCAAGCTCGATTACGCCACATTGGATGAACCCGCGTCTCCCGTGCGTCTCCGGCTCAACAGCACTGTAATTCTCACGCGCAATATCGGCGACGCGAGCGCCGCGAAGGAAGTAGAAGTCACCTACGTGCGAGACGGCCGCGCGCGCAGCGTGCGTGGCGCCACCTGCGTACTGGCGTGCTGGAACATGGTGATTCCATACCTGTGCCCGGATTTGCCGGATAAACAGAAGGACGCTCTCGCCTACGGCGTGAAAGTTCCACTGGTGTACACCAATGTGCTGATCCGCAGTTGGCAATCTTTCAAGAAACTGGGAGTGAGCGCGGTACGCTGCCCCGGAAGTTATTTCGAAACCGTCACGCTGGATTTCCCCGTCAGCGTGGGCGATTACAAATACACAGGCAATCCCGCCGAGCCATGCGTGCTGCATCTGGAAAGAGTCCCGTGCAAGGCGGGTCTGCCGGTGCGCGAACAGCAAAAGGCCGGCCGTCGCGAACTTCTCAACACCAGCTTCGCAACTTTCGAGCGCAATATTCGCGAGCAGCTGGGCGCCATGTTGTCTCCGGGAGGATTCGATCCCGCCGTGGATATTCAGGCCATCACCGTAAATCGCTGGCCGCACGGCTACGCCTACGAATACAATTCCCTGTACGATCCCGATTGGCCGGAGGAGCAACAACCCTGCGTCATCGGCCGCCAGCCGTTTGGGCGCATCTCGATTGCAAATTCGGATGCGGAAGCATTCGCGTACACCAATGCGGCCATCGATCAGGCCTACCGCGCGGTCAACGAGGTCTCGCGATTCAATCGCGTCGTTGGCACGTAAAGAGGGCGGCGCGTAAAGCGGCCGCCAGTAAAGTGATATATTGCACTGGAAATACAACGCCTCGTGCACCGCTGACGCGGCGCTACGCCGGGATTTGGACCACTTGAGCAAAGAACAACCAGCCCGCCTGCTCGATCCCCTGTTCACCACGGATTCCATGCGCGAAATTTTCTCGGATCGCCGCAGGCTGCAGGGCATGCTCGATTTTGAAGCTGCGCTGGCGTTAGCACTCGTGCGCGCGGGCGTCGTGCCGGATGAGTCCTTCAAGCCCATCATCGCGCAATGCACCGCCGATAGATTTGCAATGGACGTCTTGGCACGCGAAGCAGCCCTCGCCGGAAATTTCGCGATTCCGTTGGTGAAGGCGCTCACCGCAGCCGTCGCGAAATCCGATCCGAAAGCCGCCGGCGTCGTTCATTGGGGCGCCACCAGCCAGGACGCGATTGACACCGGCCTCGTCCTGCAATTGCGCGAAGCTCTGGATTTGCTGCAGCGCGAACTTGCGCAATTTTCGAGCGCGCTCGCACGCGTCACCGAAACGCATCAGTCCACTCTGCTCGCCGGACGCACCTGGTTGCAGCAAGCCAGCCCCGTAACTCTGGGCCTGAAGGTTGCCGGCTGGCTCGACGCAATTCATCGCCACCAGGCGCGACTCGCAAATGCGCGCAAAGAAGTTTCGACGCTGCAGTTCGGCGGCGCCGTGGGCACGCTTGCCGCGCTCGGCGAAAAAGGTCCGGCAGTGGCTGCGGCTTTGGCTTCCGAATTAAAACTGGAGCTGCCCAGCATTCCCTGGCACACGCATCGCGACCGCTTCGCCGAAGTCGCCACCACGCTGGGCCTGCTGGTGGGCACGCTCGGAAAAATCGCGCGCGATATTTCATTGCTTGCACAAACCGAAGTCGGCGAAGTTCTGGAGCCGGCGGAATCCGGCAGAGGCGGCTCTTCCACCCTGCCGCACAAACGCAATCCGGTGGGTTCCGCGGTCGTACTCGCTGCCGCGATTCGCGTTCCGGCGCTGGTTTCCGTGATGCTCACCGCCATGGTGCAGGAGCACGAACGCGGCCTGGGCGGCTGGCACGCCGAATGGGAAACTCTGCCCGAGATTTTCTTGCTCGCCGCCGGTGCGCTGGCCCATATGACGCACGTGATGGATGGCCTGGAAGTGTACGAAGAGTACATGACGCACAATCTCGCCGCAACGCACGGCCTGATCCTCAGCGAAGCCGTGGCGATCGCGTTGGCCAAGCACATCGGGCGCTCACCCGCGCATCAGCTCGTCGAGCACGCTTCGTACCGAGCGCTCGAATCCGGCCGTCCGTTGCGCGATCTGCTGCTCGAAGACCAGGAAGTGCGCGCGCATCTTTCGTCCGCGGAAATTGATGGATTGCTGGATCCCAAGAACTACACCGGCTCGGCCGCATCCATGATCCAGCGAGTATTGGCTGACGAAAAAAAGAACCGATAAATTACTGTTCACGAGATTTTCGATATGACCTACACCGAAATTAACGGCGCGCGCTTTCACTACCGGCTGGACGGAGAAACGAACGCTCCGGTGGTGGTGCTTTCCAATTCGCTCGGCACCAATCTCGCGATGTGGGACGCGCAAGTTCCCACGCTCGCGCAAAGGTTTCGCGTCCTCCGCTACGATTCCCGCGGACACGGGCTTTCGGGCGTCACGCCGGGGCCGTACACAATCGAAGGGCTGAGCCGCGACGTTGTTGGTTTACTTGACGCGTTACAAATCCCCACCGCGCATTATTGCGGCCTGTCGGTTGGCGGATTGATCGGTCAATGGCTAGGTATCAACGCAGCAAGACGCTTCAAGAGCTTATCGCTCTGCAACACCGCCGCACGCATCGGCACCACGGACGGTTGGAACGCGCGCATATCCGCCGTTCGCGAAGGCGGCATGGCAGAGATCGCGAATGGCGTGATCTCGCGTTGGTTCACCGAAGATTTCGCAAAGCGCGCGCCCGAGACGGTGGACGCCACGCGGCAAATGTTGCTGCACTCACCGCCAGAAGGCTACGTCGCCACTTGCGCTGCGATCCGAGAAGAAGATTTGCGCGAAGCGGTTTCGCGCGTGACATTGCCCACGCTGGTAATCTCCGGCGCGAAAGATGCAGCAACAACGGCGGCGGACGGCCGATTTCTGGCAGAAAAAATTCCCGGCGCGCAGTACCTGGAACTAAAGGCGGCGCACCTTTCGAATATTGAAGCTGCCGAGCCTTTCACAGCTGCGCTGCTGAAATTCCTCGGGCAACAGGAGGCGAAGTAATGGACGAGCGTGAGCGTCATGCCACAGGAATGAAAGTGCGCCGCGCGGTGCTGGGCGATGCGCATGTGGACAAGGCCGAAGCAACCAAAGACTCCTTCAGCCAGCCGTTTCAGGATTTGATCACGCGCTATGCGTGGGGCGAAATCTGGTCGCGCCCCGGCCTTTCGCGCCACACGCGCAGCCTGCTGACGCTTTCGATGATGATCGCGCTGAATCGCGGCGATGAGTTCCGCATGCACGTGCGCGCCGCGCTGAATAATAAAGTTACACGCGAGGAAATTCAGGAAGTCCTGCTGCAGAGCGCCATCTATTGCGGCGTTCCCGCGGCGAATTCGGCGTTTCATATCGCGCAGGAAGTGTTTGCGGAGATTGATGCGGGGCGTTGATGCGGTCTGAAGCCGCTATCCTTAATTTTGCAGCGTAACGTTTCCAGCAGCCCGTCCATTTGATACAGCGACGCTAATTTCAGGAGGAATCATAAATGCCGATCGAAAAAGTTGCAGTTGTAGGGTGCGGTCTGATGGGCTCAGGAATCGCGCAAGTAGCGGCTCAGGCGGGCTGCCAGGTCACGGTCCGCGAAGTGTCCCAGCAGCTCCTTGATAAAGGAATGCAATCCATCGAGAAAAATCTGCAGCGCCTGGTGGACAAAGGCACGCTCTCCGCCGCCGACCGCGATCAAGTTCGCGCGCGCCTGCGCGGCACCACCAATCTCGAGGACTTGAAGGATTCCGACCTGGTCATCGAAGCGATCATCGAACAGTTGCCCGCGAAGCGCGAGCTGTGGACCGCGCTCGATAAAATTTGCCCCAAGCACACCATTTTCGCCAGCAACACTTCGTCGCTTTCCATCACCGAAATGGCCATGTTCACGCAGCGCCCAGCCCGCTTCCTGGGCCTGCACTTTTTCAATCCCGTCCCGGTAATGAAATTGGTGGAAGTAATTCGCACGATCGCCACGGACCCGAAGGTGGATGAAGCAGCCGTCGCGCTCGCCGGCCGCTTCGGCAAGACGCCCGTGCGCACCACCGATCGCACCGGCTTCATCGTCAACCGTTTGCTCGTCCCGTATCTGCTCGATGCCGTACGCGCGCTGGAGGAAGGTGTCGGTTCCATCGAGGACATTGATAACTCCATGAAGCTCGGTTGCGGCCATCCCATGGGTCCGCTCACGCTGCTCGATTTCGTCGGACACGACACCACCTATTACATCGCGAATATCATGTTCGACGAATTCAAGGAACAACGCTTCGCGCCTCCGCCGCTGCTGAAGCGCATGGTCTTGATGGGATGGAATGGCCGCAAAGCCGGCCGCGGGTTTTACGATTACAGCGATCCCGCGAAACCGAAACCGATGCAGTTCACGTAGAAACGGTTCGGCTCGCCGCGTCTACTACAGTGTCGCACCTACGGCGCTCGGAAGTATTTTCGCGGTGCTTCCCACTCCTTCCGGACTAGGCTAACTTGTGGCGCGCCCACGGCGCTTGGTTCTTTCAGGGTTTCGTTTTGCGAGCTGCGGGGAGGCCTTGGAAAGCCGCTCGATCACTTCCGCGGGCAGCGGACGCGATTTCATGCGCTCCGGGTTCGCCGGATCCGTGCCCACCCACACGCGCGTTTCAAAACCTTCTACAGCCAGCGCGCCTGCCTTGAAGAATTGATGCCGGATGATGAAGCTGCTTCGGCGAAATTCCGTCACCGTGGATTCCGCGAGCAGTTCGTCGCCGAAGGTCGAAGGCACCAGAAATCGCACGCGCACATCCACAAGTGGGACTCCCAAAATCGCATGCGCCCGAAACAAGGCGCGCGTCGGCATTCCGGCGTTCGTAAAGAGCGCGGTAGTGCAATCGTCAAACCACGCGAGATAGTTTGGATAAAACACGATTCCTGCCGGGTCGCAGTGCCCCCACTCCACGAGCAGATGTTTCTTGCTGACAAACATAGCGTAACGCCCCCGGAAAAGACGCTCAATCGCGTGCGGACAATCTAGCCGAGCGAAAAACCACTAAATTCAACGACGCATGGTAACACTCACTTCCGCGCCCCTCCAACTATTTGGGTCATGACATGATATCGTTCCGCGACGCGCACTCCTTCTGCTATCGTTGCAACGAACCAGTTCGAGGCACACCCCATGCGCACGCAGGTTGGCATCATCGGAGCCGGGCCCGCAGGCCTGGTCCTCTCGCACCTACTTCACCTCAACGGCGTCGAGTCCGTCGTCCTCGAAAATCGCAGCCGCCAGTACGTGCAAGAGCGCGTGCGCGCCGGTGTTCTCGAACAAGGCACCGTGGACCTGCTGAAGGAAACCGGCGTGGGCGAACGCCTGCAGCGCGAAGGCCTGGTGCACTACGGAGTGAGTCTGCGTTTCGGCCGCCGCACCCATCGCATCGATTTCGCGGACCTCACCGGCGGAAAAGCAGTCACGATCTACGCGCAGCACGAAGTCGTAAAAGATTTAACCGACGCGAGGCTCGCCGCCGGCGGCCAGGTGCATTTTGAAGTTTCGGACACCAGCGTCCACAATTTCGATGCCTCGCACAAGTCCATCAAACCCACGATCCGCTTTCGCAAGGATGGCGAGCCGCAGGAACTGGTATGCGATTTCATCGCCGGCTGCGACGGCTATCACGGCGTCTGCCGCCCGTCGGTTCCGGAAGGCATTCTCACCACGTTCGATCGTGTGTATCCGTTCGCCTGGCTGGGAATTCTCGCGGAGGCGCCGCCATCATCGGAAGAACTCATCTACGCTTACCATGAACGCGGCTTCGCGCTGCTCAGCATGCGTTCGCCACACATCGGGCGCCTATATCTCCAGTGCCGCCCCGATGAAGACCTCCTGAATTGGCCGGACGATAAAATCTGGCAGGAGCTGCAAGTCAGGCTAGCAGGCGAAGCGAATTGGAAGCTGGCGGAAGGCCCGGTGCTGCAAAAAGGCATCACCGGCATGCGCAGTTTTGTCGTCGAGCCGATGCAGTACGGCAACCTCTTCCTCGCCGGCGACGCCGCGCACATCGTGCCGCCCACCGGGGCCAAAGGCCTGAATCTTGCCGTCGCCGACGTGCGCATCCTGGCGCGCGCCCTCGCGGACTTTTACTCTACGGGCCGCCGCGACTTGCTCCATGCCTATTCCGAAACCTGCCTGCGCCGCGTCTGGAAAGTGCAACGCTTCTCTTGGTGGATGACTTCCATGCTCCATCGCTTCGACGACGAGAACGCCTTCGATCAGCGCCGCCAGCTGGCCGAGCTGGATTACGTGACCAGCTCGCGCGCCGCGTCTCAATCGCTTGCAGAAAATTACGTCGGTCTGCCGCTCGAATAATTCCCATTTCGGCTTCACTGCCACGTTTCACTTCGGCACACCCCCTCAGTTCTGACGTTGGTACTAGCCGATTGAGAGCACCGGCCTATCGTCACTAGCCCATCTCGGACGCTATCCTCTCGAAGTTGGAAGCAAGCAAACGCAACTCAGTCCTGCCGCAGGGGGACAGTCAAACGGGGGTTTAGATGCAAGCTGGGGGATTCCGCAACATCATCCATGCTCTGCTCGTAGCCGGCACTATTCTCGTCGCCAGCCAAGTGACTCTGGCCCAACAACCCTTTTATTTGCAGATACATATGGGCGAAAACGGCCAGGATCCTATCGCCTTCATGGGTCCTCATTACTTCATCCATCAGGCCGCGGGCGCAAGCCTGAGCACCCCGCCAACGACGGCTTTCACTCCGTCGCAAATTCGCCATGCCTACGGTTTTGATCTTGTCACCAATCAGGGCGCCGGTCAGACGATCGCGCTCGTGGACGCTTATGACGATGCGAACGCTGCGAACGATCTCACCGTTTTCAGCCAGCAATTCAACCTGCCTGCTTGCACCACCAGCAACGGTTGTTTCCGCCAACTCTATTCCGGCGGTCGTAAGCCTGCCGCCAATGCCAACTGGGCGGTAGAAATTGCGCTGGATATAGAATGGGCGCACGCCATCGCACCGCAAGCCAAGATTATGCTGGTTGAAGCGCCTTCGAATAACCTCAGCGACTTGCTCTCCGCCGTGGATTTCGCGGTCCGCAACGGCGCGTCGGTTGTTTCGATGAGCTGGACGTCCGCGGAAATGTCCAATGAGCGCAATTTGGACAATCACTTTGTTTCCACCGGCGTGACCTTCCTCGCGGCTTCCGGTGATAGCGGCACCGGCGTGAACTATCCGGCGGCATCGCCGGACGTAATCGCTGTCGGCGGCACTTCTCTGACGCTTGACAAGTCCGGAAATTACAGTAGCGAATCAGCGTGGAGCGGCAGCGGCGGTGGCCTCAGCAAATACGAATATGAGCCAGTCCCGCAGGCGCAGTTTCCAATCGCGAACGACATTCACGGAAC
>Ga0182024_10001446_pt1 | contig 61293 bp, 69 predicted proteins | sample P32metaG_FD_120480 | JGI IMG/M metagenome (GOLD analysis project Ga0182024, IMG submission 120480) | Permafrost microbial communities from Stordalen Mire, Sweden - P3-2 metaG (Illumina Assembly) | ecosystem: Environmental > Terrestrial > Soil > Wetlands > Permafrost | place: Sweden: Stordalen...
CGGCGGCGGCGATACCATGGCCGCCCTCGCCCAGGCCGGCGTCACGAACGGGGTAAGCTATCTCTCGGCGGCGAGAGGAGCTTTCCTCGAATGGCTCGAAGGCCGCGAATTGCCGGGGGTAGCGGCGCTCGGCGGCGGCGATTAGTCGCCGCGTCGCCGCCCGCCTGTTCCACCTGATAATTACAGGTAATTAACAGGCGACCGCACTTGAGCGTTACGCGTTATGGCAACCTGACGTTCACTGACGCACTCGCCATATCCTGATCGGCCTCGATCCGCCCTTCTTTAACCAATGCGCGCAATCGACCCGTCAGGGCGATCATGTCTACACGAAAAAAGCTGTCGCTGTTGGCTTCGACGGCCGCGCGAGTGACGATCAATCGTGCCGACCGCCAATTGGTTTCGACGAATGCCAACAAAAACGGGTCGAAATACGAAATCGGAACCGATTCAACACCCTGCGGCCCTATCGAGCGAAGCGGCGCGTTTTCGGTGCAAAGCCGCTGCCAAATCTGCAATCGCTCTGTCCGCAAAGAAGTAGAAACGGGCATTTCCTTGCCGATTAAACGGGACGCGATCAACGGGCTTATGTGCGCCAGTCTCGGTGGGAAGTCCTCTCCCTCATTCCCGGGATTTTCGAACTGCTCAGCGTCCATCGTCTCCACATAGAGTACATTATTTACTGTCAGGTGACAGATGCATTCACAGAATCCACAATATTCATAAATTGAATTACTACAAGTCCAACATACGATACTCGAAATTTGTGAATTTAATTTTTGGAAGAAATTCTTTAATTGGCCAGGAAATATGTTCCACTCGGATGGCTTCAAGTAAAAATTCTTCCGTATCCATTGTTGACGTGTTGCCCCACTAAGCGGGTTGATCGGTCCGAAACTCAGATCATCCGGAAAGACGATGATGTCTTCATGCCGACCGACGTTCCGCAGAGCCGCCTGAAGAACATTTTCAGCAAATTTTCCAAACACGATATTGGTAACGCTTTGCGGCATATTGATAAACTCAATCAAAGTGGCTGTCGAATTCCGGAAACAACGGGTTGCGAAACCTTCCCTGACAAGCGCGAAGACAAGCCCAAAATGGATCACCTCCTCGATCTCGCATCGCCGCGGATCTTTCGAAACAATATTCGATACAATCGTCCTTGTTTCGATTCATGGGTGCATTGGCAAGCTGGTCAGTGCTTTGCCATTCTCCATCGGTCCACTCGCCGCCGTGTGGGTCGCCTTTTGGAATTCTGGGCTCATCAGGATTGAACCCGACTTTGGCGAACGCGGATCGCTTCACTTGGCAGTCATCGAGCGCGCTGATTGGAATGCGCAGACCATAAATCTGCGCGAGTGCCACCTCGCCCTTATTTAGCGCGGCGGCGATCCGCTGGCATTGCTGGAAAAGCCAATCCGGGTCGTCCCTTTCGGTCAGAAAGCACTTTTGCAGCGCCCCCGCGTTGTCGCGCTCAATTGTGCGATAGCCAGCGGGTGTTCGATCGACCAGAACGCAATCGGCTCCGAGCATCGCGCCATCGACGTCAACGCAAATGCCTGGGTTTGCGTCGCTTCGCGGGTACAATCGCCGAATGTCGGCGATGATTTTCGGCGAACGTAGCTGCACGACGCGCCTTCATCGGGGCGGCGACAAACATAATGTGCCTTTGCAAAATGTCAAGAACAAAAATAGAACATGAGGGATCGTAATGACGGATATCGGCCTGTTCGAGGCGATCTATTCGGCGCGCTCGAACCGCAAGCTGAGCCCCGACCCGGTTCCCGAGGAATTGATCACCCGTGTCCTCGAAGCCGCGACGCAGGCGGCGTCCGCCGGCAACGCGCAGAACTGGGTGTTCATGGTCGTGCGCGGCGCCGGGCTGCGCGCCAAGCTCGGCGCGATCTATCGCAAGGGGTCGGATATCGCCAACGCGGTCTATGCCGCGCGCGGCCGGCCCGAGCATCTGAGCGAGGCGCAATACCAGCGCTTCATGGCGCGCAGCTCGTGGCTATGGGACCATTTCGCCGAGGCGCCGGTGATCGTGATCCCGTGTCTGCGCCCGCGCGCCATGCCGTCGCGCGAGGCTCTGCCGCCCGAGATCGGCTACGCGGACGAACTGGCCTATCTCGACCGCATCCGCGGCGCCAGCATCTATCCGGCGATCCAGAACATCATCCTCGCCTGCCGCGCGCTCGGCCTCGGCACGGTGCTGACCACCAACCACCTGCGTTGCGAGGACGAGGTGCGGGCGGCGCTCGGCATCCCGGCCGGCGTGACGACCTTCGCGCTGATGCCGATCGGCTGGCCGCTGCAGAATTTCGGCCCCCTCACCCGCAAGCCGGTACGCGAGGTCGCGTTCGCGGATCGGTGGGGCGAGGCTTGGGAGGAGTAGCGTGCCCGACCGCACGAACCGATCGACGCCTGATGCCCGTCGTCCCGATGTGATAATGTGCGCGAACGCGTTGAGGAACTCGCGATGACAAAGCTTCTCGAACAGGCAGTTGAAGCCGCGCGCAATCTGTCCCCGGGCGCACAGGACGATATTGCCCGCGTCGTGCTGCGGCTCGCCGGCGCGGATGATGAACCGTCGGTGCCGCTGACGGTCGAGGAGCAGACCGCCATCGCCGCCTCGAAAGCAGCAGCCGCCCGCGGCGAGTTCGCGACCGACGAACAGGTGCGCGCGACTTGGGCCAAACACGGCTTGTGAGGCTTCGCTATACCCTCCCGGCGCTCGCCGATCTTTCCGCGGCCCTCGATTATATCGCCATCCAGTCGCCGCAGGGCGCGCGCCGGGTACAGGCCTGCATCAAGGCGATCACCGATTTATTGCCGCTGCATCCGTATATCGGGCGCCGCACGAACGATCCGGCGATCCGCCGTGCGGTCGCGACGCCCTACCCCTATCTCATTTTCTACGAGGTCACCGACAGCGAGGTCATCATTCACGCCATCCGTCACGGCGCGCGTGACCCATCCAGCATGCCCGGTGTCGGCGCCCGTTGATCAACATGCGAGGCCTTGCTGGCTCGGCTCGGCACGGTGCTGACCACCAACCACATCCGCTGCGAGGACGAGGTACGCGCGGCGCTCGGCATCCCCGCCGACGTGACGACCTTCGTGCTGATGCCGATCGGCTGGCCGCTGCAGAATTTCGGCCCCCTCACCCGCAAGCCGGTGCGGGAGGTGGCGTTTGCCGACAGGTGGGGCGAGGCGTGGGGGGAGTGACCTCCGCTGCTTGCTCGCCATGAGCGTAAAAAATTTAACCGAGTGTGATCCCGGTCACCTTCGCGTCCCGGCCCGAACACTACATGACTGGCAGTGCAGCGGCCGTTTGTGGAGTTCCCCCCATGACGAGCGTCAGCGTAAGCCGGCGGATAAAAGCAACTTCTCCGCGCGCGTGTTTCCAGCCCACAGTTCGCCCACTTCCGCCGATCGATCAGACGGTCCGGTTCTCGAGCCGTAACCAGAAGCAAACGACACCGGCGTCCGCCGGCAAGGTCACCCCCGGTGTCCCGTGGGCAAGAAGCGTAGCCGTGGCGCTCCTTGTGGTCGCCGGCGCGATGGCCTTTGATTTTGTCGTTCTCTGGAGCGCCAGCGGCAGGGTTATCGAGCGTCTCCCCTTCTGATCGGCGCTACCTTCCCGCCTCGTTCGTCATGATGATCGTGCCGCTGGCGGCGAACATGCCGCCGACGCCGTGGCAGACAGAGATCTTCGCGCCCGGCACCTGGGCCGGGGCGATGCCGCGCATTTGGCGCACGCTCTCCTGCAGCGCGTACATGCCGTACATGCCCGAGTGCATGTAGCTGAGCCCGCCGCCATTGGTGTTGAGCGGCAGCTTGCCGCCGGGGGCGGTGTTGCGCTCCCAGATGAAGCTCGCCGCCTCGCCCTTCCGGCAGAAGCCGAGGTCTTCGAGCCCATAGATCGGCAGATGCGCGAAGGCGTCGTAGATCATCAGATGGTCGACGTCCTTGTGCGTGATCCCGGCCTCGGCGAAGGCGGTCGGGCCGGCGACGCGGAACGCGCGCGACGAGGTGAAATCCTCCATCTGCGACACCATCGGCGTCTCGACAGATTCGCCGGTGCCGAGCAGGTAGACCGGCCTTCGCGGGAAGTCCTTGGCGCGCTCGGCCGAGGTGAGGATCAGCGCGCCGCCGCCATCAGTGACGAGGCAGCACTGCAACAGCCGGAACGGATAGGCGATCATCCGCGAGTTGAGCACGTCGTCGACCGTGATCGGATCGCGGAACGTGGCGCGCGGGCTCTTCGCCGCCCATTCGCGCTGGATGACCGCGACCATCGCGAGCTGCTCGTGGGTGAGGCCATAGGTCTTCATGTAGCGCAGCACGGGGATGGTGAAGAGCGTCGGCGGGCCCATCGGGCCGTAGGGCGCCTCGAACTGGCCGGCGAGGGTCGCCGCCGAGGCCGGCGGCCGGGTGCGCCCGACGCCGGAGCGGCCGCTTTCGCCATGGGTGATGAGGATGGTCTTGGCGAGGCCGCTCTCGATCGCCGCCGCGGCATGGCGGACATGGATCATGAACGAGCAGCCGCCGACCGCGGTGCCGTCGACCCATTTGGGCGTGATGCCGAGGTAATGCGCGATCGTCACCGGGGTCTCGCCGGCGGTGGCGATGCCGTCGATGTCCTTGGGCGTGAGGCCGCAATCCTTCATCGCATTGAGCGCGGCGTCGGCGTGCAGGCCGATCTGCGACAATTCGGGGATGCGGCCCAATTCGGTGGTCTCGGCCGCACCGACGATGGCAATGCTGTCGTGCTTCATCGGACTAGCCTTTCGCCGGGCGGAACAGGGGTAATGTGATCTCGTCGTCGATTTTCTCGAACGCGACCTCGACCGGCATGTCGAGCACCAGCGCCTCGGGGGTTTGCGGGCAGTCGACGATGTCGGTCATCATCCGCGGCCCCTCATCCAATTCGACGACGGCGATCGCGTAAGGCGGGGTGAAGCCGGGCACCGGCCGGTGATGGATCACATAGCTGTAGAGCCGCCCCTTGCCGCTCGCGGCGAAGACGCTGACTTCGCGCGCCGCGCAGCTGGGGCAGAACGGGCGCGGCGGGAAATAGACCTTCTGGCACGCATCGCAGCGCTGCAGGCGCAATTCGCCGGCCTTGGTGCCGTCCCAGAAATGCCGCGTCTCGGGCGTCGGCTGCGGCTTTGGCCGTTGTCCTTCAGGCATCGTCTCCACCCCTTGGTTGACCCGAATCAAGTTTGACGCCGCTTCGCGGCTGTTATCAAGTGCGGCCGGGCATCCGCCCGGCCTTACGGCACCGGCCCGCTCCCCCACCCGGCCACCCAATCAGCATACTCTCGTTGGGTGACCGGGTGGGGGAGCGGGCCGGTGCCGAACTTGATCCGAGCGATAGCGAGGAAACCATGATCACCCCGGCCTACTGCCGCACGATGGCGGCCTATAACAGCGAAATGAACCGGCGGCTCTACGCCGCCGCCTCGCGCCTTTCGGATGCCGAGCGCCGGCGCGATCGCGGCGCGTTCTGGGGCTCGCTGCACGGCACGCTGGTGCACATCCTGTGGGGCGACGGCCAGTGGATGAGCCGCTTCGACGGCTGGGAGCGCCCGACGATCCCGATCAGGCAGAGCGACCAGATGATCGAGGCCGCGCTCTGCGCCGCGCGCACCAAGGGCGACGCCGATATCGAGCGCTGGGCCGCCAAGGTCGACGATGCCTGGCTCGATGTCGATCTGACCTGGTTCAGCGGCGCCGCCCAGCGCGAGGTCACCGCGCCGAAGCGGCTTCTCGTCACCCATTTCTTCAATCATCAGACGCATCACCGCGGCCAGGCGCACACCCTCATCACCGCCGCCGGCGAGAAGACCGAGGATACCGATCTGTTCCTGGTGATCCCAAAAATGATCGAGTGAGGGAAGTGCGGTCGGGCATCCGCCCAACCAGCAGCACGGGGCTCCGCTGGCTTCGGCCGCGGCCCCGCTTTAAGCTCGGCGGCATCCGACCCGAGGCAGCGAGGCGACCCGATGCCGCTGGAAGACCGTTTTGGCCTGGCGCTGAGCACCCCGGATGACGCCGCGGCGGCCGATTACATAGCCGCGGTCGATCTGATGCTGTCGGCCAATGCCGGGGCCGAGGCGCTGTTCGATCGCGCGCTCGCCGCCGACCCGGATTTCGCGCTGGCGCATATCGCCAAGGGCCGGCTTTACCAGGTGCAGGCGCGCATCCCCGAGGCCAAGGCGGAAGCTGCGACGGCGCGCGCCCTCGCCGGCCGCGTGAACGCCCGCGAGGCCCGTCATATCGAGACCATCGCCCTGGCGATCGACGGCAACGGGCCGCGAGCGATGGCGCTGCTCGAAGAGCATGTCGCCGAGTACCCGCGCGACGGGCTCGCTTTGTCGCTGGCGCTCGGCGTGTTCGGGCTCCTGGGCTTCAGCGGCCGGCTCGACCATCACGAAGCGCAATTGGCGCTGCTCGAAAGCCTGGCGCGGCATTGGGGCGACGATTGGTGGTTCCTCACCTATCTCGGCTGGGGACGCATCGAGCTCGGCGACATCGCCCGCGGCGCCGCCGAGGTCGAGCGCGCGCTCGCCGGCAATCCAAGGAATGCCTTCGCCGCGCACGCCCGGTCGCACGGCTATTTCGAGGCCGGCGATGCCGAGCGCGGCGCCGCCTTTATCGAGGGGTGGCTGCCGGGCTACGATCGGGCGGGCCAGCTGCATTGCCACATCTCCTGGCATCTCGCGCTGTTCGAGCTGGCGCGCGGTAACGCCGAGCGCGCCCGCGCGCTCTATGCCGACGCGATCCGGCCCGCGGTATCCGCGGCGCCGCCGCTGTTCAATCTGGCCGACGCGGCGTCGTTCTTGTGGCGCTGGCGGATCTACGAGGCCGGCAACGATCTCGATGGCTGGACCGAGGTCGCGGCGCACGCGCGGCTGCATTTCCCGCAGGCCGGCATCCATTTCGCCGATGTCCACGCCGCCTTCGCCGAAGGCGCGATCGGCGACCGCGACGGCGGCACGCTGCGCGTCGGGCAGAGCCGCGCCCGGCTCGAGGCGGGACGCTTGCCGCAAGGCGCGGTCGTGCCGGAATTGTGCGCCGGAGCCGCCTCGTTCGCGAGCGGTGACTACGCGGAAGCGGCCGAGCGACTCGGTGCCGCGCTCGCCGAACTGCCGCGCATCGGCGGCAGCCACGCGCAGCGCGAGGTGTTCGAGGACACCTATATCGTCGCCTGCCTGCGCGCCGGAGAACGCGACAAGGCGGCGGCCCGGCTCAAGGCGCGGCTCGCCCGCCGGCCCTCGGTACGTGACGAGCGCTGGCTCGCCGAGGCATCACGCGCTTAAAGCGCAACTCGTCCGGAACTATTCGCCCGAATTCGCTGTTCGACCAGGACCACATTTGAGTTAGGAGCCTGGTCATGGACAAGGAACGTATCGCCGGCGCCGCGCAGAAGGTCACTGGCTCGATCAAGAAGGCCGTCGGTAAGGCAACCGGCAGCCGCAGCCTCGAGGCCGAAGGCCGCGCCGACAAGTCGGAAGGCCGCATGCGCTCGGCCGTCGGCAAGGCGAAGGACGCCGTACGCGAGATCGCCGGCAAGCGTTGAGGCATCTCGGGACAACCCCTTAACCCACAAGAAACCAAGGGCCGACCATGCGTCTTCTGATCCTGATCTTGTTGATTATCCTGTTGGTCGGGGCGCTCCCAACCTGGCCGTATAGCGCCGGTTGGGGTTACTACCCCTCGGGCGGTATCGGCCTGCTCGCGGTCGTCCTGGTCGTCGTCCTCTTGTTAGGATAGCGCCACCGGACCTGACATTTCCGGGCCGGCGTTGACAGCCCTGCCCTTCCCCCGCAAGCTTTTAGCGCTGATGCGCGGACTTGCGGGAGGAAGCGGTGGCCGGGCCAGACAATCTCGTTCTTTATGAATGCGCCGACCGCGTCGCGACGATCTCGCTGAACCGGCCGGAAAAGCTGAACGCGGTCAGCGACGAGGTCGTCGCGCAATTGGCCGAGGCCTTCCGCCGCTTCGATCTCGACCCCGAGGCCGAGGTCGCGATCCTGACCGGCAAGGGCCGCGCCTTTTCGTCCGGGGCGGACGTGCATCAGCGCCAATTGCGCAGCCGCGATGAGTTCGAGAAATTGGGCGGCCCGCAAGGCTGGGGCACCAATTCCGCCGATCTGTTCACCCGATCCGTCAACTGGAAACCGGTCATCGCCGCGGTGCACGGCTATGTGCTGGGCCTGGCGCTCGGCCTGACGCTCGAATCCGACCTGATCGTCGCCGAGGCCGGCACGCGCTTCCAATTGACCGAGACCTCGCGCGGGCTCGGCGCGTCGCGCTACTGGGCCTTGTTCCACTACCGCAACGCCGCCGCGTTCGGCGACGAGATCGCCTTGACCGGGCGGTTCTTTACCGCCGAGGAAGGCTTGGCGGCCGGGATCTTCAACCGCGTCGCGCCCGCCGGGCAGTACCTCGAAGTCGCCCGCGAGCTGGCGCTGCAGGTCGCGAAGAACCCGCCCTTGAGCGTGCGCAGCACGGTGCGCACGCGCCGCTGGTACATGGATCGGCTGGTCAAGGAAGCGACCTACATGGCCGCGCCGCACCGGCTCTATTTGACCGAGGATTTCAAGGAAGCAGCGACCGCCTTCGCCGAAAAGCGTTCGCCGCGCGGGTTCAAGGGGCGGTGAGCACGTCGCCGCGCATATCCCTCTCCCGCATGCGGGAGAAGGTGGCTCCGGGCGCAGCCCGGAGACGGGTGAGGGTTGCCGCCACAGTACCCTCACCCTCCCATCGCTGCGCGATGGGTCCCTCCCTCTCCCGCGATGAGCCTTGCGAGAATAAGCGATTCCTGCACGGTATCCCGGATTCCTGCACGACAATGATGCCGTTCATTCCTGGTTGCGGCGGTATACCGGAAGTCATTCGGACGGGGCGAAGGCGATGGCGGAGCCATCATGGGATCAGTTGACTCCCCATGACAAGCTGCCCGGTCACCATCCCAATTCGGCTTCCAACTCGGGAAACTCGGCGAAGCAGCTTATGACGCGCCCGCGAACCACGCTGTCCGGTTCCTTATGAGTGGCAACCGTCAGGTAGTAATTCACGCCGCTAATCCCGGCATAGACTATCCATTCATCGGTCATCTGATCCGCGCCGTGCCGTCCCGTATGGGCACCAAGGACAAGTTCGTGGGCCAGCTTCCCGGTGTGCCCATCCTCGATGAACTCGTCGATGATTCCGCGAGCTTGGGTTGATTTGCCTTCCGCTCCCAATGGTTCAGTTGGTTCAGCGCGAAGGATGCAAGCGACGAGACCTTGTAGTGCTTATGCATCAGCCCGGCGAGTTCCCGCTTTAACGGTGCCGCCGGCTTTGTTCCGGTGCGACGTGGAGGATCGGTCTGCTCGATCTGGCCGATCTCATCGTAGATCGAGAAGACGCTCTGGGTGCGGTGGCGCATGTGCTCGGCGAGTTGGTTTCGCATCAACTGGCTGCATTTGCCCGTCTTGAGCTTCACTTCGTCGAGCCAGCCATCTACCTCCGCCCTGGCTTCCTCAAGCGACATCACGCGATGGATCGCGTGGGTGCGTGCAGTTGCGTCATCAGCTATGTCAGTCATACAGCCCCCCAACCGTATGGCCCGAGATGGGCAGCATGTGCGAACACGTCAAGAACATGTGCGACGACAACTTGCGAGCCGCCCTTCACGTCCAGGTCGCGGGGGTTCGACCTCGTATCATGGTTCGAGGGAGGCTAAGCTTTATCCGATGACGAAGGTGACCCCTCAGTAACGGTGCTGTAGCTGAGCTTCATTAACTCGATTGCTTTCTGAACTTGCACTGAAACTTCTTCGATGGAAAGAGTGTTTAGAATGTGCCCGACGCGGGTCTGCCACAGCATTTGCAATGCATTATCATATCGAGTCAAATAATCATGAGGTCTAAGCACTCCTAAAAAGGATGCCGCAACTGCACCGGCTACTGCGAGGAGTCTGGAGTAAATCGACGGGAAAATCTCTGTTGCCGCAAGTGCGGGGGCTGCAATGCTCGTCAAAATCAAAAATCCGTAAATTCCACTCCAGAATCGATAGCCAGCCTGCGCAAATCCTCTCGCGCGAAGGATGACTTCCATAGCATCCTTTTCGGGTATCGTAGGTTTCATCTCTGCAAGCTCTCTGAGTGCGGAGGTTGTCCAGCGATCTTCGCCAGCCTGATAGATACGTATTCTTGTGCAAAGTCCCCGGACAGGCTTTTCCGAGATGAAAAACTTCAATCTGCCGGGCGGTGTAGCGTCTCCGCGAACGCCTCCAATCGACGCGCGGTGCTCTCGAAGCCTTGCCCGATGTCGCGCATCTTCCTGAGCGTGATCACATACCGTTCGCGGGCGACCGGTTCGATGGGGAGTTCGGCGAGATTCCAGATCGAGCCATAGCCGTAGGAGCCGAGTCCGGGGCTCGACCATACGCTAACATGGGCGATGGAATTTCGGTTCTGTGCTGCTCGCCGCAGCTTGCTTTTGAGCGATTTCCACTCCGCGCCGAGCCTCCCGTGCGGATCGGATTTCGCCAGTGGCTCATTAACCAGCACATCAACCATCGCCACCTTGTCTCGAAACAGTGTGACGGCGAAGAATGCGCGGCCGAGACTTTCCATGTTGGGGGAATGCGCTACGCGCAGGTAGACCCGGCACAGTGCGTGCTCTACCCACGACCAGAGCGAGAGTGACAGCCCGTATGCGGCATAGAATTCCTTGTCGCCGCCGGCTTCCGAGATGATGAAGGATGGTGTCTCGGTGGTCATGTAGCGGATACAGGCGACACACGCCCGCCCCCTCTTTGCAATTCGTTCGCAAAAAGCACCCCTACATACCACATGACGTGAACTGCGTAGAAAGCTAGGACAAACCGATGTGGAACATTCGTCTATTTGAGATTCCGCTTGGGCCAAATCAAAAACTAACACCGGCTGGATACTTACAGAAAAATATCGGGGGCGATTATCATGTCGCGGTGGAGATCATAGAAAATCACATTCACAAATATGACCTTCACGGACGTGACGAGGAACAAGATAGTTGGTGGTGCAGACGTGTATCGGACAAAACTAACACCGTGCTGGTAATTGAGGGGGCCTCCGCGTCGCCCGAGACCGGCCCGTAGGTTGGCATGTGGCCCTCCACGAAAATGGATCGGTTCCTATTATTCTGCCGCATGTCGAAGATGTGGGGTCGTATCCTCGGCGGCAAGAGCATGTTCACCTTACAGAGCTAATGACCGCAGTAATTGCGTTTGTGAGCCGATCAGACTACTATATCCGGTATCGCGGATCGCCCGAGAGTCGCATTATGGCCGATGAACAACAGCCGGCGCAGTCCCCGGCTCAGCAGCCTCAACAGCCTTTGCCAGTTCCGGCGCATGAACCACTACAGAAACCGGCGGATGCTCCATTCCGTAGAGGCGATTTTCCGCCAACGAGAGAGCGATAAGCACGGCAGCACCAGCCAATAGGCTGCATCCTGCTACCCAAATGGCGATCATGACGAAGCGGGCATTACGGCTCAGCGCCCGTTCATTATGGTCGATTCGATCTTGAACCACGGCGATCAAAACGCGGGTGCGGAATTGATCGTTCTTGGCGCTGCTGTTGATCAGGTTTCGCGGCGCAAACCCAGCGACGAAAAATTTGCCCGGCCATGCGGCAGCAGCACAGCAAGCCGCTGCTACAAATAGACCACCGCTCATTGTAGAGGCTGCAATGATAGCCGGCCAAAAGGGATGTTGGCCGCTGAGAAAGCTGGCAATCGCCGCGAACAAGGCGACACCGACCGCGCCAAAGATGCCCATCATCGTTATGGCGCGAAAGTCCGCGTTTTGCCCGAGCGCAAGTGTGGACTTCACCATTTCTTCGCCACCCCGCAAGAATTCTGCTTGCGCTTCTATTGAAACCCCTTCCCACGTAGCATCATCGAGTAGGTCAGGCATGAGAAGGCCCGTTCGCATGGAAGCGTCTCGCCGTCAACTTGATCGCCTCCGTCGCCGGGTCGCTGTCGTCTGGACGGGCACTGCCGGTTTTGCGTCACGGTCAGCCTGACCGCCGCCCGTGATCGGCAACAGCAATTCTCGCTGCTTCACATTAGCCTTTCGGCGCTTCCGTCGAGTAGCACGCTCTGAGCGCCGAGTGGCTTCGGCGGCGGTCTGCGTATCGTAGAGAGGCGGCGTCAGGAATTGATTGCCTTCAAGTAGCTCGGCGATGGTTCGGATTTGAATCCTCGGAAAGCTACCAACATTGGTTTGGAAATCATCATCCGAGGCATCGGCGGCTCGCTGCATTTCCTTGGTCGGCGGATGGAGCGTAACGAATAGGCCCAGATCGGCATTGTGACCCGCCCGCGCCCCGTCCAGTTCGCGGACATCTCTGGGGCCGATTTTCCTGCCGCCTTTGACTGAGATGATGGCTACGCCGTTCGTGGTGGCGTCGAGCTTGAAATAGGTCTCACCGTCTACCCCGCGATCACCGCCTTTTTTGACTTCCTCGCCCGCGCCGCGCGGCGCGCCACCCGCAAGCCATGCTGCCCATCCCTGGAATTGGAACGGGCTTCGCCCCCATAGGGCGGCTGCATCTTCGACGCTTTCAGGTCTGCCGTGTATTTCAACCTTCAATTTCGGGAAATGCTTTCGCAGACGATCCTCGACGATCTGGATCGCCGCATGGGCGATGTCGATTCCGATCCATTCTCGACCAAGTTGCTCGGCGGCATGAATAGCCGTTCCGCAGCCGCAAAACGGGTCAAGGATGACCTCACCTCGACGGGATGATGTTTCGATCATCCGTTTCAACAAGCCGAGTGGCTTCTGTGTCGGATAGCCAATCCGTTCTTCTTCACTGTCCAACCATTTTACGTCTTGGTCGATACCATGGTCGGCTCTGTACAAAATGCCTTCGGTTCCCGGCTGAAAGGCCCAAATATCTTGATAAACGATACCGTCTCCTGCGTATTGCTTGTATTTCGGACGGCCCGTGCGAGAAAAGACTATAAAACCCAATTTATCCAAAAGATCGAGTTGTTGGTGGGTCGTTAACCCGGCGAGATTTTCTTCTCCCACCTGTTTTCGTAAACCGGCAGGTATCGCCCAGTGCCGATTTCGCTTACTCGGATCGTAGTCCCGCCAAGGCTGTCCGCTATCTCCAAATCGCTTCTCGGGCGCGGTCAAATTATTCACCGCGAATGGCCCCCCATCGTCCGAGTGCGTAAACTCGTTTTCGATGTATTGCTGCGTGTAAGGTGTCCGATCTGGCGAGAAATAGAACCGATTCCCTTTCGTGTAGAATAAGATTGTGTCGTGTATCGGCCCGTATTGTTTAGAGATTTTGTTATGAGCATTGCTCCGCCGCCAGACGATCTCGCTGCGGAACCTGCCCCCTCCGAACAGGGCGTCGAGAATGATTTTGAGGTAATGGCCAGTCGTCGGATCGCAATGCAGATACATGCTCGCGGTGGGCTTCATCACCCGCTTTAGCTCAATCAGCCGAACGGTCATCATGGCGAGATACGCCATGAGATCGCTCTGGCCCAGGAACTTGTGGAGTGCGTCGATCAACCCTCTGCACGGTGACGCCGACCGGAGAATATCGCGCAATGCATCGTCGGCAGCCGGCCCCCATTCCCAACTGTCGATGAATGCTTGGGTTTGAGCTTCCGAAGCCTGATGTGCGGGCGACTTGAAGAAAATATTGTAGGTGGCCGCAGAGTTAAACGGCGGGTCGAGATATACAAGATCGACCGAGTTATCTTGGATTCGTTCTCTCAGAACTGGAAGGTTATCGCCGAAATATAACATGTTGGTCATGGCGCTTCCCCCAGCCCACCTAAACCGTTAGAAAATCACGGTTTCGGATGACGAGCAACGCCGAGTCTATTTAGGGGTACGGGGATTCCAGCGAGTCAATATGTTGCGTCGCACGTAACAGCAGGCCGGAAGCTCAGGGCGAATCAGGTTTGAGTTATTCGCGTCGATATTGCGGCCGAGATCGAGCCGCCATCACGAATGCTTTCGAGCAACTTGGTTTTGCCGGGGCCGCATTATGATTTTCGGCGTCCGCCCCGGAGCGGCTTCGGCTGCTCTTCACCCTCAGAAGGTTCCCGGAAAAGCTCGGCGACCTTGCAGCCGAGCGCGTCCGCGATCCGCTCCAATACATCGACGCCCGCATTGACGGTGCCGCGTTCTAACCGACCGACATAGCTGCGATCCACATTCGCATCAACGGCGAGCGCTTCTTGAGAGAGTCCCGCTGCGACGCGCAAACGTCGTAAGTTCCACGCGATGAGCCGGGATGCTCGCATTGCGCGAAGCGAGCATCTTGAGGCCCATCAAACCACGGACTATCGTCCCACTGTTAGAAGCACGATGGCCAGGGCTCGCCTACGGAAGCACCCGAAATGATTGCAGTGATTATCGCACTCCTGATGGGCTTCGCCGCCGCAGCTTTCACCCGCTCCAATGGGTGGCGTGCTACTTGGTCGGGTGTCTATTCAATATGGCAATTCGCCGTTATGATGAATAGGTTAGCGGGAATCGATTCTTATAATCCTTATTTCCCAGATGTATTCAAGCAGGAGTTGGGGTTCCTTGCTGTTTCTATCGCAATATTCTTGGTTGGTTTGGTGATCGGCATTGCGGCAAGACAGCAATATGATAAACAAAAAATTCAAGACACGAAACAACGCCTATCTAGCACTAATAATACTGATTTCACCAAGTGGATAAACAATACCGTTATTGATGGACGACTACACAACGATCCGTGGGTAGAAAAAGTTTGGACACCCTTGAGCGAAGAGCAAAAAACTCAACTTGTAGCATCGCATCGCCGACAGTTTCTTGACCTTCATACCCAGATGTTCGCGGGAAACCAACTCGTTCCGTATCCGCGCATTATTGCGATGGTTGAGCGTGCGCTCAGCGGGGAAGCTGATCCGGAAGCGTCGCCCGATGAACAAGCCGCACGGCCATCAGCGCCCGATCTGAGCGCAACTCGCGAACAAGTCAAACAGACCGTTAATGAGGTCAAGGCGCGCGCCGCAGCCGCGCTTGAGCGGGTTGCCGATATTGTCAAACGAGGGCCAGCAGCCGCGACGGAAAGCGGCCTATTGGTAGATGCGCCGGGGAGAGACCTCCCTGCCCCTGCGATAGCCGAAGCGACAACGACGGTCAGAGGTGCCACGCAGCCGCTTCCAGAGCCGTCAGAAGCGGATAACCGTGAAGGTGAAGGTGAGGATGCGGAGCATGATCACCACAACTTCCATCTTATTCCGCCAGCCAAGTCGCGCCCGCTATTCGAGCAACACAAATGGCTTTTGCCAACGCTTGTATCCGCCGTCCTCGTTATCGCATTCGCGACCTTCATGACCTGGAAAGACAGTCAACTGGCTGTCACCCAGCCCTCCCCGGTCGCAAACACCATACTCAACGAGGATCGGGTTATCGTCCCGGCTCCTGGATATGTGTGGACGGACATCTCGAAACGAGCGACCCGATGGATACCCGGATCGGGGTATGGCCCCCCGTGGCCGCACGTCGTCGCTTCTGATGAGGAAGGAAAGTGGCAGGCCGAGACAGGATACGAATTCGTCAACGACAACTCTGGCGACTATACTGTCAGGCCAATCTCGGTTTCGTCTTACGACAAAGGACTTGCAGATCGAACGAGATGGCAAAATTGGCTCGCCTCTCTGAATACGAGGCCCGATTTTGAGAGAGGCGCATTTTGGTGGTCAGGCCAGCGAAGTCTACCAAATCCAGGAGCTTGCCAAGGCCCGACCGCTCCAAGTCAGGAGTTTATCTCGGGGTGTGAAGCCGCCAAGCAACTTCTTTCACCAATGGATATTCAGCGTAAATCAAACTCAGAATACAAGAGAGGTTGGAATGCTTATAAATAATACGACTTTCGATAAATAGGCATATGAAGCTTACAGAACTCTTATCCGGCGTAGTTCGTGAAGAAGATCAACCATCACCTGCCGTCCAGCCATCCCAATCTGGGTTCGCCGACTTTGTGAACGCTTATAACAGAAGTCGGCTCACCGCTCCCTTACGGATTTTAGGTGCCGCGACACCCGATGTTTTTGGGGGGCCTCGTTTTGGTGTACCCCGCCCTCAAGCCCCACAACCCGCATCAGCCCAAGCGCCAAATCTTATACCCGGTGGCGCGCTGCAACGCGCGCCTGCACCGGCTCCCACGACTCGACCTTCGCAGATCGCGCTACGACCATTGCCGACAATGGAAGCCAAGCGGCGGCGTCCATCCAGGTCATAGTCGGATCACGCCGGCTCCGTCGAACGCGGCGTGCCATCATCGTCCAAGTGGATCGTCCGACAGCCAATCACGTCCATGCACTGAATGAAGAACGCGGCGGTAAATGCGCCGCGACTCAGTTTGTTCGAGATGTTGCGGTCGTTGTCCTCGATGCCGGCTGCTCGTAGGCGCTCGGCTAAGTCCTTATAGGTCAGATGGCGGCGTGCCAATTCGGCCTTCAAGATGCCCTTGACGCGATCCTGAGACTGCTTATCGGGCCGCTTCTTCACTGGCATGAATGCACTATAACATCGTTTGTAGAGGTTTTAACCATATATTTTGTTGCCCTCTCGATCATCACAAACGATGCTAGTCCACATCAAACGTTGATCATCCGAGGACAACATGAGCATCCAGCCACACTCCAATGGGCACGATACCCACCACACCCCCGGCATAGCCGAGGCTACCTGTCCCTACTGCGGTCAATCCATCAGTCGGAAGGAATATAGGGATATTCAAGCGCGCATCGAGACGGAGGAACGCGCCCGCCTCGCCAAGATCGAGGCCGAGTTGAAGGCTCGGGTCGCCCGCGAGGTTGCCAAGGCCGAAGCGGGCAAGAAGGCCGAAGTCGCCAAGATCAAGAAGGATGCCGAGCAACAATTCAAGGCGGCGAAAGCGACCCTGGAGGCGACGGTCAATGCCCGCTTGCTCGCGCAACGAGAGGCGTCCGACAAGAAGCTGACCGAGACCATCGCCGTCGAGCGCACCAAGGCGTACGAGGATCGGATGAAGCTCGATGCCCAGCTTCAAGACCTCCAGCGCCAGCTTCAACGCCGGACAGCGAACGAACTTGGCGACGAGGGCGAGATCGACTTGTTCGACGCCCTGATGACAGCCTTCCCACAAGATCAGATTGCCAGGACGCCGAAGGGCGTTGAGGGGGGCGATGTCGTACAGCGCGTCTTCTTCAACGGTGCCGTCATCGGCTCTCTGATTTACGAGGCGAAAAATCACCGCCGATGGATGAGCAAATGGCCGGGCAAGCTCCGCCAAGATCAGCTTGCCGCAGGGGCGTCCTTCGCGGTTCTCGTCACGACCGTGTTCCCCAGTGCCGCGCAGCAGCTTGCGGTGGTGGACGAGGTTATCGTCTCCTCGCCTGCGCGTGCCATCGCCGTCGCCCATATTCTGCGACGGATGGTCATAGAGACCCACCGCCTGCGCCTCTCGAACGAAGCCCGTGAAAGCAAGACGGAGCGTCTGTTCGCATTCCTGGTCTCGAATCGCGCCGCCGATTTCTGGAAACAGATCGAGACGGCGACGAACGATATGATTGACCTCGACCGCGTCGAAACAACTGCGCATCAGAAGGTATGGGCGAAGCGGGCCGAGCTTGTGCGCACCATCATCGTCGCGCGCGATGACCTCGCAGGCACCGTTGACGGCATCGTTCGCGGCGACCCGGACGACCTGCCGTGACCGAAACCTCAATTTGCGGGGCGACATCGAGTATCGCTCCAACTGACGGTACCGAACGGAATGATTTCGGAGGAACCACGGCGATCATATCGGACGTTGAAAATACCGAGATACCGCCAACCTCCCTTGACGAGCCTGATGGTATCTCGGGTATACAGACGGATAACGCAGATATATCCTTCTGGCTCTCGGTGATCCTCATGGTCTCCAATACCCCCTCCGAAGCCGAGTTCGATTCGGTGATCGGATATGTGCGCGAGGTCGGGGCGGAACTCGACAAGGCGGTCGATGGTCTCGAACATCCCCCCCGCGAAGACGCGCTCGGATACGCGAACGGTATGAGGTCGGGCTTCGACACTACGCTCATTACGCTCGCATATCTGGCCCGTCTGGCCGGCAGAGTACCTTCCGTCCATCCAATCCAGACACGGAAGACGAAACCGTTGCTGCATGTCTGCGAGAAGTGTGAATTGGCCTATTTCCCTGACCATGATGTGCATGACTGCGCCAAGGTGGGCGGCTTTACGCAGCGCGACCTTGATCGACTCGTCGGCCCTAATGGCTATCGAATTAGGTATACCGATGGGTCTGTTGAGCCGGATGATGACCCCGGCTTTGAGCCTAAATCCAGCGCCGCGCCGGAAGTCGTCGAGGTTTATGACGAGGAACCGAAACCACTCGGTATGCGCGAAGGCTCGAAGAAGCACCGTGTCTGGGTCGCGACGGAAAAGCTGCTCGAAGACGGCAACGAGATGCACATCGACGAGATGCTGCGGACGGTTGGTCGCTCGGGACTCTTCGACGGTGTAAAGGAACCTCGTGCGCGCTTCGCCAACCTGCTCAGCCAATATCGCGGGCTGGGCATCATAGAGTCAGACAACCAGGGCAACTATTGGTTGCCGAACGGAAAGGCGACGGACTAATGCGGTCTAACGCCCAAACAAAACGGGCCAGGAAATCCTGACCCGTTCCGCCGCCATCGTTGACGCGATGGCGATAACCCCGCCGGGATTGGCTCCCTACAGCAAGGCTCACACATCGTAGGTAGCCCTTCCCGGTTCTCCCATCAAGTCATTTTTGGAGAACCAAACGTGCACAAAGCTCACATCGAAGACCGCAAGAGGCGCGGGCACGAAATCGCCTTGCGTTTCAAGGGGAAAATTATACGTCTTAAAGATGGTATTTGGAACGTGCCATCTGAAACGTCGCCGCGCAAGCGCTATGCGGTCGATCTCGACCCGACAGACGCATCTTGCACCTGCCTCGACCATCAACAGACCGGCGAAAAATGTAAGCACATTTTCGCCGCTTTGGAAATCCAGGGTTGCGGCAAGCCCGCCCCGGCTTCTGCCCCAAGCCCCAGACCACCGACCCCCAACGCGGAAAAGCGAGACTGGGCGGAGTACAATGGCGTGCAGACGAACGAGGAAACCGAGTTCGTGCGGCTGCTGTGGCAAATCTGCCAGAACATCCGCGAGCGGGACTACGAGCGGGGCCGTCCACCGATCCCGTGGTCGGATCAGGTCTTTGCAGCGACCTTAAAGGTCTACTTGGAGAAATCGGCGCGCCGGGTGATGCCGCGATTGCTTCGCGCACATCATGAGGGGTTTCTTACAAGGCCGGTCACCTTCAACACGATCTCCAGCTTCCTTGAAAAAGAGGCGGCGTCGCAGATCATCGAAGACCTCATAATCAAGAGCAGCTTGCCTGCCGTGCCATTCGAGCGCGTCTTTGCTGCCGACTCCACCGGCTTCGCGGGCAGTAAGTTCGTCAAGTGGCAGGACATAAAATATCGAGGGCGACACGAGCACATCTGGGCCAAGTTGCACGCGATGATAGGAACCTCCACTCACATTATTACTGCGGCTATCATCAAAGACCGAGATGCGTCTGATGTCGGGCAGCTACCAGAATTACTCCGTATTACAGGCCAGAACTTCTTTATAGAAGAGGTTCTCTGCGACAAGGCTTACAATACCGTTCACAATCAAAAGGAGATCGCTGCTATCGGTGCGCAGGCGTACATTCCGCCGAAGAAGACCTATACGGGGCGGCGCGGTGGTATTTTTAAGTTGAAAGTCGTCGAGTGGAACGAGAATCGGGAGGAGTCTCTCGCCCACTATGGTCAACGAGCGCAGGTCGAAGCCGTGTTCTCGATGATGAAGATGACGACCGGCGACAGTCTGCGATCCAAGAACGAGCTTCCCATGAAGAACGAAGCCTTGGCGAAGGCTTTGTGCCACAACCTTCGTTGCCTGATCCGGCTCATGCGCAGCTATAAGATCGGCATCGAGTTCTTGTCGGCGATCTTCGAGCGGGACAAGGCCGCGTAACGCGGGTGCCAATCTTCTGGTGCCAATGGCCGGGACGAGATCGTCCCGGCCATTTTCTTGTCGGTGTGGCAACCTGACTAAAACCGATATACCGGTTTGTGTGCGCTGCATACTCGGAACAGGATTGCCCATACCCGGATGTCGAGCTATCTACCCGTTCAATGGTTCGTGACCGAAAATGTTTTCAACTGACCGAAAAATCGCCTTTCTCGCGCAAGGCTCCCGCGATGCGGGAGAGGGGTTTTAGCAGGACCCTGCGGATGCAACGCGCCAACATGCCGCTCGCGGGCATCACCGTGCTCGATTTGGGGCAGGTCTATCAGGGACCCTACGCGACCCTCTTGATGGCGACGGCCGGCGCCGACGTGATCAAGATCGAGCCGCCCAACGGCGAGCCGCTGCGCCGCCGCGCGCCGAAAGGCCTCAGCACGACCTTTCCCATCGCGATGCTCAACTCGAACAAGCGCGCGATCACCCTCAATTTGAAGGACGCGCGCGGCAAGCAGTTGCTGTTTCGCATGGCCGAGAAGGGCGACGTGCTGTTGGAGAATTTCGCGCCCGGGGTGATGGACCGGCTCGGCGTCGGCTTCGCGGTGCTGCACGAGATCAACCCGCGCCTGGTCTACGCCTCGGGGTCGGGCTATGGGCTCTCCGGCCCCGACCGCGACAATCTGGCGATGGATTTGACGATCCAGGCCGTGTCGGGGCTGATCAGCGTCACCGGCGAGCCCGATCGGCCGCCGCTCAAATCGGGGCCGGCGGTCGTTGATTTCCTCAGCGGCATCCATCTCTACGCCGCGGTAATGACGGCGCTCTACGAGCGCTCGGTGACCGGGATGGGCCGCCTCGTCGAGGTGGCGATGCAGGAGGCGGCCTACCCAACCCTCACCTCGCAGCTCGAAGCGTACTGGCGCACGGGAAAAGTGCCGCCGCGCACCGGCAACGCCAGCCACAACCGGGTGCCGATCAACGTCTACAAGGCGAAGGACGGCTATGTCGCGATGAACCTCGCGGTCGAGGAGCATTGGCATAATTTGCTGGCGGCGATGGGGCGCGAGGAGCTGCGCGGCGACCCGCGCTATTCGAGCCCCGCCGCGCGGGTCGAAAACCGCGAGCTGGTCGACGCGACGATCACCGCCTGGACCCAAAGCCTCGGCAAGATGGAGATTTTCGCGGTCGCCAAGCAGCGCCGTATCCCGCTGGCGCCGGTGCGCGAGGTCGACGAGGTCATGCACGACCGCCACATGCACGAGCGCGGCTATCTCGACGATATCGAGCACGACGAGATCGGGCCGATCACCGTGCCGACCTCGCCGCTGCGCTTCCACGGCGCCGACCGTCGCGCGACGACGCCCAGCCCCAAACTCGGCCAGCACAATGACGATATCTATGGCGGCTGGCTCGGCCTGTCGGCCGGCGAGATCGCTGAGTTGAAGGCCGCGGGCGTGATCTGAACAGGAGATTGCAATGCCCCTCCTCCACGAACAGCGCGGCCATGTCGCGATCCTGACCCTGTCGCGGCCGGAGGCGCGCAACGCCTGGGGCGAAGACTATAATTCGAGCCTCAAGGAATTGCTGCCAAAGCTCGAGGATGACCGCAACGTGCGGGTCGTGATCCTGACCGGCGACGACCAGGGCGGCGCGTTCAGCGCCGGCGCCAACATCAAGGACCCCAAGACTCACACCTCCAACTCGATCGCCGATTTCATCGAGGACCTGCCGCGCCGCCGGCGCTATCAGGCGATGAACCTGATCACCGATTTCTCAAAGCCGGTGATCGCCGCGGTCAACGGCTTCGCGGTCGGCATCGGCTGCATCGTCACCTATTGCTGCGATCTCATCGTCGCGTCGGAAAAAGCCGAGTGGCGGCTACCGCAGGTCGGGCTCGGCATCCTGCCGGCGCAGGGCGGCACGGTGCGCCTCGCGCGCTGGGTCGGGCGTGGCCTCGCGATGCGGGTCGCGATGGGGTTTCCGCTGAAAGCCGAGGAGGCCTACCGCGCCGGGCTCGCGCAATGGCTGGTGCCGCATGACGAGCTGATGGCGAAGGCGATCGAGGTCGCCGAGCATATCGCCGCGCTGCCGCCGCTGGCGACGCGGCTGGCCAAGGAGGCGGTCAATTTCGGGCTCGACGTGCCGCTGCGCGAGGCGGCGAACGCCGACCTCTACCGCTTCATGGCGCTCGAATTGACCGAGGACAAGGCGGAGAGCCACCAAGCCTGGCGCGAGCGCCGCAAGCCGCAGGTCAAGGGACGCTGACTCCTCGCGGCAAATTGACAACCGACAGCCGGGCTGTCGGGCCAAGATAGCGAGCCGGGATCGAACGGCTCGTCGAGGAGGCTCAAATGCACGCTGCCCACACCAGCACGCGATGGAAGGTTCTCGTCACCGTTGCCACGCTCGCCTTGGCGGCCGCGTCGCCGATGGCGCTGGCCGACAGCACGCGGGAGTACGCACCGACGCCTGCGCCCACTCCCGCGCCCGTGACCCTCAGCGGCGCGCAGCAAAAGGTCGATGCCGGCGATTTCCGCGGCGCCATCCCAATGCTCACGGTGATCGTCAAGGCCGACCCGAACAACGCCGACGCGCTCAACCTGATGGGATACAGCCTGCGCAAGACCGGCCAGACCGACCTGGCGATGCAATATTACAACCGGGCATTGGCGCTGATGCCGAAGCATCTCGGGACCAACGAATATCTCGGCGAGCTGTACGTCGAGCTCGGCCAGATCGACAAGGCCCGGGAGCGGCTCGCGGTGCTGCACGGCGCCTGCGGCAATTGTGTGCAGGCGCAGGAGCTCGCCGAATTCATCGAAAAAACCGCGAAGAAAAGCTGAGCGAACGCCGCCCGAACCCTATTCCGAGTTTCGCGAGCCTCTGCTACGCTCCTATCAGAAGATGAAAAAAAGTTAATCTGGGATGGGGGATGCTAGATGACTGACGTTACGATGGGTGCGCTTTCCGAGAGCGAGCATCGCGCGCATCTGCGCCGCGCCGTGATCGCCAGCACGGTCGGCACGACGATCGAGTGGTACGACTTCCTGATCTACAGCACGATGACCGGCCTGGTGTTCGGAAAGGTGTTCTTTTCCGGCTCCGACCCGTTGATCGACACGCTGAAGGCCTTCGGCGTCTACTTCATCGGATTTGTCGCGCGGCCGATCGGGGCGGCGATCTTCGGCCATTACGGCGACCGCATCGGCCGCAAGGCGACGCTGATCGTCACCCTGTTGCTGACCGGCATCGCCACCGCCGCGGTCGGCCTCATCCCGGGCTACGATTCGATCGGGCTATGGGGCGCCGTCATCCTCACCGTCATGCGCCTGATCCAAGGCATCGGCGTCGGTGGCGAATGGGGCGGCTCGGTGCTGTTGGCGATGGAGTGGGCCCGGACCAATAAGAACCGCGGGTTCATCGCCTCGTGGCCGCAATTCGGCGCGCCCGCGGGGTTGTTCCTCGCGAACCTGATGGTGCTGCTGTTCAGCTGGATCTCCGGCGATCAGTTCCTTGTCTGGGGCTGGCGCATCCCGTTCCTGATGAGCATCGTCATGGTCGGGATTGGGCTGTGGATCCGTCTCGGCATCCTCGAAACCCCGGTGTTCCGGCGCATCATCGAACAGCATCAGGTGGAGCGCGCCCCGGTCCTCGAAGTGTTTAAGCGCCAGCCGGGGACCATCGTCCTGACCGCGCTGCTGCGGCTCGCCGAGCAGTCGCCCGGCTACATCTTCAACGCTTTTATCTTCACCTACGGCACGCAGGTGCTTGGCGCCTCGCGCAATTTGCTGCTGACCGGACTCATCACCGCGACCGCGCTCGGCTTCATGTGGGTCACGGTCGCCGGGGCCTTGTCCGATCGGATCGGCCGCCGGCAGATGTACATCATCGGCTGCGTGTTCGTCGCGGTGTTCACCTTTGGCTATTTCGCGATGCTCGACACGAAAGTGCCGTCGCTGATCTTTATCGCGGTCGCGCTGTCGTTCATCCCGGTGATGACGATGTACGGACCCGAGGCGGCGCTGATCGCCGAGGCCTTTACCCCGCGGCTGCGCTATAGCGGCGCCTCGCTCGGCTATCAGCTCGCCTCGATTATCGCCGGAGGGCCGGCGCCGTTCATCTCGACCTGGCTGTTCGCGAGCTATCATTCGACGTTCCCGATCGGGATTTACGTCGTGATCTGCGCGGTGATCAGCATCGGGGCGACGTTGTGCCTGCCTGATTACACCAACAAGGAAATCTCGACCGAGGCGCAATACGAAACCGCCTAGCTCGCCGGCTGCCCGCCCTCGCCGCTTTACGGCGGCGCGGGTCGCGGTGATCGCCGGCGGGGAATAGCCGCCCCCCGCCGGCGTTGTCGCGCCGCATGGCAAACTCATCGCAACGCCTCAGGATCGTCGTCGCCGGCATGGCCGCGCAGTACCCGGTCGGCGGCGTCGCCTGGGACTATCTGCAATACGCGATCGGGCTGGCGCGGCTTGGCCACGATGTGGTCTATCACGAAGACACCTGGTGCTGGCCCTACGACCCGCTGCGCCGGACGATGGTCGACGATCCGACCTATTCCGCGACCTATTTGCGCGATTTCTTCGCGCGCTATGCCCCGGAACTCTCGGGGTGTTGGCACTATCTGCATCTGCACGAGACGAGCTGCGGCATGAGCCGCGCCGCTTTCGACGAGTTCGCCCGCGGCGCCGACCTTTTCATCAACGTCAGCGGCGGCAGCTTCTTTCCGGAGGCGCTGTCGCCGTCTTGCCTCAAGCTCTTTGTCGATACCGACCCCGGCTACAACCAGATCGTCCTCAGCGAGCGCCCGACGTGGTCGCAGAACGTCGAGCGCTGGTGCGCCGCCGTCCACGCGCACGACCGCCATTTCACCTACGCGGAGAATTTCGGCGCGGCCGATTGCGCGATGCCGGCGGCGGGGATCGCCTGGCGCAAGACGCGGATGCCGGTGGTGGCCGAGCTGTGGCGGGCGCGCGCGGACGCGGTCAAGCCGGGCGCGCCATGGAGCACGGTGATGACTTGGAACGTATTCAAGGGAAAGCTCGAATATCGCGGCGTCGAATATCGCGGCAAGGCCGAGGAGTTCGCCAAGATCGCCGACCTGCCGCGCCGCTTCGGCCGCGGGTTTCGTGTCGCGGTCGGTGGCACCGAGGCGCCGCTCGCCGAGCTGGCGGCGCGGGGTTGGAGCGCCGAGGACGGCCCGAGCGCGACGCTGAGCCCGCAGGACTACCAGGATTACATCGCGGCCTCGCGCGGCGAGGTGTCGGTCGCGAAGAATGTCTATGTCGCGCTGCGTACCGGCTGGTTCAGCACGCGCAGCGCCTGTTATCTCGCGGCGTCGCGGCCGGTTGTCGTGCAGGATACCGGGTTCTCGGCGATCCTGCCGACCGGGCGCGGCCTCCACGCGTTCGCGACCGCCGACGAGGCCGCCGCCGCGATCGAAGCTGTCGAAGCCGACTACGCCGCCGAGATGCAGGCCGCGCGCGACATCGCCCTCGCCCATTTCGACACGCGGAACGTGCTTCCGCGGCTGATCGACGACGCTTTCGCGAGCGAGTGACGGCTGGATTAACCTTCCCGTAAGTACCGGGTGCTAGAAATCGCCTATGCGCTGGATCTTGATTTTAGCGGCGATGGGAGGGCTGTTTTACCTCCTGAACCAGGTGGTGACCGCCTACAACTAGACTGATTACCGTCGGCGCACGACGCGTCCGACTGCACTAATACCGCCCGCCGAGCTTCGAGTGATCCCAGCTGACGATCCGCAGCGGCGTCACCTTGAGTGCGACGCGCTTCGCTGCGCTGTCATTGGTCTCGCGCCGGCGGGGCGTGGCGGTCGCGCCGGAGATGATCGCCCAGGCCTCGCGCACTGCGTCCTCGCCCTCGATGATGTCGCATACCCCGCGCACCATGACGCCTTTCAGCTCGGCATACGCGCCGCCGGCTTCGATCATCAGCCCGACCTTGGGGTTGCGCCTTATGTTGAGCACCTTCTGCGCCCGGGCGTAGGAGGTCATGTAGAACACCCCGTCCTTGACGCCAAAGGTCATGGCCACGAGATGCGGGTAGCCTTCGGCGTCGAGCGTCGCGAGCGCGGTCTTGCGGTTGGCGGCGAGGAAGGCCGCCTGCTCCTCTTCGCTCAGCTGGATTTGCCGCCGGCGCGGCTGCGCCTCATTTGGCATCGCACGGCCCCAGATAACGGCCGGTGAGGTGCTGTGACGTCTCGCTCGTGCCGCCGGTCCCGCCGCTCACGCGCGTCTTCAGCGTCGCCTCCATCGTGTCGCCGGTATAATGCGCGGTTCCGTCCGAATGCACGACGCTGCCATCAGGCTGGGTGCACGTGCTCTCCCAGTGCACCGTGCCGCCGCTGCTGTCGAGCTTGGCGACCTTGCACTGGCCGTGCTGCTGACTCGGTGGGTGCATGTCCGCCGGCATCGGGGTCGCCGAATCGACGCAGGAGGTGCGGGTCATGTTGATCCCGCCGGGCCCGATATTGACCCCCGGCGGCAGGGTGACGCCGGGCGGCAGCTTTGGCATGTTCGGTACCTGCACCTGGGCCGAGAACTCCCATTTGCCGGCCTTGATACCGTCTGCCGCATGAGCCGATCCGACGGCGAAGGCGGCCAGCAGGATCGCGCTTGCCAGTTTCATCGCTTTTCCCTCCTCGGCCGGCGCCGGCCGGTCCTATTGTTACCAGCGCGTATAAGATCATAGGTCGGCCATGAACAGCAGCAATCGCCCTGTCAGTCGCCCCTGGGCGCTCGTCACCGGCGCGTCGAGCGGGATCGGCGCCGCGCTGGCACGCGAGCTGGCCCGGCACGGCCACGACCTCGTCCTCAGCGCCCGCAGCCTCGCGCCGATGGAGGCGCTGGCGGAGGAAGTTCGCGATCTCGGCGCGACGGCTACGGTCATCGCCGTTGATCTCGCCGCGCCGGGCGCGGCGCCGGCGCTCGTCGCCGAGCTCGGCGCGCGCGGTCTCGAAATCGAGGTGCTGATCAACAATGCCGGGCTCGGCGCGTTCGGCCGGTTCGACGGCATCGAGGCGGCGCGCAACGCCGAGATGATGCAGGTCAACATCGTCGCGCTGACCGAGCTGACCCAGGCGCTGCTTCCGACGATGCTCGCCCGCCGTCGCGGCAAGATCGTGCTGGTCGCCTCGACCGCGTCTTTCTTGCCCTGCCCCGGCATGGCGGTCTACGCCGCGACCAAGGCCTATGTGCGCAGCTTCGGCGAGGCGCTGGCGCAGGAGCTGCGCGGTAGCGGCGTCACCGTCAACGTGCTGTGCCCGGGGACGACCTCGACCAATTTCTTCAAAATTGCCGGCAACGCGCCGACGGCGCTGCAAGCGCGGCGGATGATGACCGCCGACGCCGTCGCGCGCATCGGCTATGCCGGGCTCGCCCGCGGCGAGCGGGTGACGATCGCCGGCGTGATGAACCGCATCCTCGCTTTCGCCGCGACGCACACGCCGCATTTCCTGACCCTGCCCGCCGCCCAGCGGATGATGGCGCAGGATTGAGTCGTGATCCGCTTTCGCGGATACGGCACCGGCCCGCTCCCCCACCCGGCCACCCAATCAGCATAATCTCGTTGGGTGGCCGGGTGGGGGAGCGGGCCGGTGCCGCAGCTCGCGCGGAGGCGCGAGCGCACTTGAACAACGGAGGGACAAAATGGCGTCCGACACCTACCAGATCTTCGCCGTGAAGTACGCGCACCACGACCGACGCGCGAGCGAGAACTTCCTGCAAGGCGACCCGCACGACAACGCGCCGATGCCGCTCGATTACTTCGTCTGGGCGATTGTCGGCGACAGCGGCACCTTCATCCTCGACACCGGCTTCGACGCGGCGATGGCGCGCAAGCGCGGCCGCGAGTTCCTGACACCGCCCGGCGAGGGGCTCAAGATGATCGGGATCGACCCGGACAGCGTCAAAGACGTCATCATCAGCCACATGCATTACGACCACACCGGCAACAACGATCTGTTCCCGAACGCGACCTACCATGTGCAGGACCGCGAGATGGCGTTCTGCACCGGGCGCTGCATGTGCCACCCGCATTTGCGCCGCTCGTTCGAGGAAGACGACGTGACGGCGATGGTTGGCCGGTTGTTTCGCGGCCGGGTGCAGTTCCACGACGGCGCCGACGAACTGGCGCCCGGGCTTACCGTGCACCATGTCGGCGGCCATACGGCGGGGCTGCAGATCGCGCGGGTCAAGACCGAGCGCGGCTGGGTAGTGCTTGCCGCCGACGCCTCGCATTTCTATGCCAATTTCGAAGAGATGCGCGCCTACCCGACGGTCTACAATGTCGGCGACATGCTCGAGGGGTTCGCGACCGTGCGCCGGCTCGGCACGTCGTTGCAGCATGTCGTGCCGGGCCACGACCCGCTGGTGTTCGCCCGCTACCCGGCGGCGAAGCCGGGCCTCGAAGGAATCGCGGTCAGGCTCGACGTGGCGCCAAAAGGTTGACCCCTCGGCCAAGCTGTGACTGACATCTGCACTTCGAGGGCTACGAGGTTCCGACGGATGGCGAAGTTTTGCGTTCTGGTTTTTGTCTTGCTGCTCGCGGCGTGCGGCGGCGATACGGGTATGCGCTGCGAATATTCGGCCGGCAACCTCGATGCGATTAAGGCGCAAGTCGCGACCCTGAAGGCCGGGGGTACGACGGCAGAAGAGGTCGCCAAGTCCTTGGGAAAGCCTACCTCCGTGATACCGGCAGCGGATGGCGGCGGGAAAACCTTCGAATACGACTTCCCCCAGGCCCTCAGCTCAAACTCGTCGCCGGCTTGTCCGGCAAAGACGCAGAAGGTCGCGTTCATCTTCGACGCGCATGAGGTTCTGCAGTCGATGCAGATCAATTTCTGATCAATCGATCTTGACTCCGGCTGCCTTGGCCATCGCGACCAAATAGTTGCGGGCGGCGAGCATATCGTCGAGCGAGCCGAAGGCGTTGGTATAGTGGCCCTTGAAGCCGCCGCGCTCGAGGCGGCGGAACAGATCGCCGAAGTCGAGGTCGCCCTCGCCCGGCTTCAGGTGCACCTCGTAGCCGTTGCGGAAGCAGTCGGCGAGACGCACCTCGCCGACCCGGCCGAGGTCGATCGCGCCGATAAAGCCCTCGATGCCCTCCGGCACCAGATGCGCATGGTTGGCGGTGAAGGACAGCGCGAACGCGGAGGAGTCGATCGCGTCGAAGTAATACCGCCACTCCTCGACCGTATGCGCCAGGTAATGCACCTCGGCGTCGTCCGGCTCCTTGTTGAGGTTCTCCAGCAAGATCAGCGCGCCCTTGTTCTCGGCATGGGCGATGACGCGCCGCAGCCGCTCGCGCCCGGCCTGCATGCGCTGCGCCTTGTCCGAGGTGAAGTGGAACCCGGCATGCATGACGATCCACTTGGCGCCGAGCCGTACCGCGGCGTCGACATAGGCGTTGAGGTAGGCGTCGACCGCCTCGCCGACCAGGGGCGCGTATTCGGCGACGTTGACCGCCGAGGCGGTGTGCAGGCCGAGGATCACGCCGTGCTTCTCGCACAGCGCCCGAACGCGCGAACCGCGCACGCCGCTGATCGTGCCGAGCGCGTTGTCGCCGGTGTCGAGCTGGATGTCGATAAAACGCACGCGATGCTCGGCGGCCCACTCGACCGCGTCTTCGAGGACGAGCTTGCGCCCGACATCGATACCGATCCTGTCGAACAGGCTCATCGCGGCGTTCTCCATTCAAGTGCGGCGACGCATCCGCGGAACCGCCCTCCGCGTGAGCGGATTCAAATCGCCGCGATCCCACCATGACAAGCCGGCTGGGGCAACCGCCGGTAGCCTTTTCGCGTGACAATCGGTTGTCCACCCCTACACTCGCCGCATGAACCTTACGCAAATCAAGGCGCAAATCCGGGTTTTAGCGGTGTTGGCGGCGCTGCTATCGGCTTCCTGCGGCTTCTTGCCGTTCCAGCAGCAGCCCGCGAACGCGCTGATCGGCAGCTGGGCGACCGCCGATCACAACAAGGTGACGTTCCGGGCGGATGCGGTTGTCGTGACGCCCGACAAAGGCCCGGCCACGACGATCGGGCCCAGCGACTGCAACGGCGTCTACAAGCTGCAATACGGCCGCATGGACACCGCCGCGTTGCGGAAATCATTTGCCACCCAGGCCGATCTGCAAGGCAAGCTGAAGCAGCTGCTCGTCAAACCCGACTATTTGGTCGCCGATGTGACCTGCGACCAGGGCGGCACCACCTATCTGATGCTCGACGATCGCCAGATGGTCGCGATCTATCGCGACGCCGGGGTCGGCGGGATCGAATCGCTGTCGCGGCTCTGACCAACGGGCCGCATGGAAGCCCGGCTCAAATCGTCGATCCAGGTCCAGGCGCTGGTTCGCTGCTGCGACATCAAGACGATCGGTGTCGCGGTGACGGCGCGCGGCGACCCCGATGCCGGGGCGATCCTCGTCAAATTGTGCGGGCGCGGCGGCGGCGCGACGGTGCTGGCGCAGACGCGGCGCGCCGACGGCACGCTCGGCTGGTTGCGCGCGACCGGTGCGGCCCTGGTGGCGGAAGCCGATGCCGACGCCTATATCGCGCGTCAACGGCAGCGCGATCCCGATCTCTGGGTCGTCGAGATCGAGACCGTCGCGCCCGATACCGTGCTCGACGACGGCATCATTGAATGAATGATCTCCCCAGCCATCCCGACCTCAAGATCACCGGACATGAGATCGCGTTCAAACGTCATTTGCGGCTCGATGTGTATCGCTTCCAGCATCGGCTTTATTCCGGCGAGTGGAGCGGCGAGCGGGTCTACGATGTCATCCGCCGCGGCGCCGCGGTCGCGGTGCTGCTCTATGACCCGGATCGCGAGACGGTGGTGCTGGTCGAGCAGTTCCGCCTGCCGCCGTTGCTCGCGGGGTATTCGCCCTGGGTGGTCGAGACCGTCGCCGGGCTCGTCGACCACGAGAACGAGACGCACGAAGAAGTCGCCCGCCGCGAAACCGGCGAAGAGGCCGGCCTCGAGCTGATCGGCGAGCTGATCCCGATCCAGCGCTATGTGCCGATGCCGGGCAATTCCGACGAGACGATCACCCTGTTCTGCGGCCGGGTCGATTCATCGCGCGCCGCCGGTGTCCACGGCCTCCCCGAGGAGCACGAGGACATTCGCATCGTCATCAAGACCGTCGCCGAGGTCGAGGCGATGCTCGACGCCGGCCAAATCGACACCGGGCACACGCTGATCGCCGTCTACTGGCTGCTGCGCCATCGCGACGAAGTTCGAAAAAAAATGAGGACTGTAGGGCGGATGAGCGTAGCGTAATCCGCCATCCACGTCTCCGCAGCAATCGGCGGATTACGCTATGCTCATCCGCCCTACACGATCTTCAGCGCACCGGCACTTTCTTGAAGTGCTTCGACAGCGCCAGCCCCTGGTTCTGGTAGGACGAACCGATGCCGCCGCCGTAGAGCCGGTCGGGGCGCGCGATCAGCGGCTCGTAGACCAGCCGACCCATCGTCTGGCCATGCTCGATAAGGAACGGTACCTCGTGCGAACGTACTTCGAGGACCGCGCGGCTGCCGCTGCCGCCGGCCTCGGCGGCTCCGAAGCCGGGGTCGAAGAACCCGGCGTAATGCACCCGGAACTCGCCGACAAACGTATCGTAGGGCAGCATCTCGGCGGCATGGTCGGGCGGCACGACGACCGCCTCGCGCGAGGCGAGGATGTAGAAATCATTGGGGTCGAGCACCAGCCCCGACGGATCGCCAGGACCACGCCGCGCGTAGACCGGCTCCCAGAAATCATTGGGGTCGTAAAAATCGACCCGGTCGACGTCGATGACGTCGGTATGACGCCGCGCCTTGTAGCCGACGAGCCCGCTATCGGGCTGGCCCAGCGCGTCGACCGTGAACACCAGCCCGTTGCGGATCGCCTGGGTGCCCGCCGCGCCGTCTTCGGGGGTATCGACGAGCGGACTTTCGGCGTGCAGGCGCCGCAGCGCGGTGTCGCGGAAGATCGGCGAGCCGCGGCGGATGCGTAGCTGCACGAGGCGCGAGCCGGTTCGCACGACGACGCTGAACGAGCGCGGCGAGATCTCGGCGTAGAGCGGCCCTTTGTAGCCGTCGCGGATGCGGTCGAACTCGGTGCCGTAATCGGTGATAATCCGGGCGAACACGTCGAGCCGGCCGGTCGAGCTTTTCGGGTTCGCCGCCGCGGTCGTACGGCGCGGCAGCGCCGTCATCTCCAATAGCGGCACGATATAGACGCAGTCGCGCTCGAGCACGGTGCCGGCGGTCAGATCGATGCGGTGCATCGAGAGTTGGTCGAGCTTTTCCTTCACCGTGTTGCGCGCGCCCGGCAGGAAACTCGCGCGCACCCGGTAAGCGACCTCGCCGAGGCGCAGGTCGAGGCTCGCCGGCTGGATTTGATCCTCGCCGATCGGGACTTGCGCGACGATCTCCTGGCCGAGCTTGATCAGGCCACGCAGCGTCTGCGACGGCAGGAGGCCGGTCGACCGCTCGGCCTCCGTGACTGGAAACAACTCGCCTTCGCGCGTTTCGGACATACTGGCCTTCTAGGCAAACTGCGTCTCGACGGATAGATGCCTATTGGCATAAATGGCGTCGCGCGTACATAAGCGGGATGCCCGATAATACACTCGAAAGTGTCGCAGAAGCGGAGGACGAACACGGATTAGCTTCCGCCGTCGCCGCAGCGAGCATGCCTGCCTTCGCGAAGGTCTGGAGCAATCCAGAGGACGAGGTCTACGACGCTCTTTAGTCGCGCCGCCCCCCCACTCGCTTGCTCACGCGCTTTCGCCGCCCGATATTGACGCGCATTGGCGCGATCGGGAGGCGAGGCATGGACATCCGCGACGGCTTTATCGGCTCGATCGGCAATACGCCGCTCATCAAGCTGCGCCGCGCCTCCGAGGAGACCGGCTGCACGATCCTCGGCAAGGCGGAATTTCTCAACCCCGGCGGCTCGATCAAGGATCGCGCGGCGCTGGCGATCGTCAAGGACGCCGAGGAGCGCGGGCAGCTGCGCGCCGGCGGCGTCATCGTCGAGGGCACCGCCGGGAATACCGGCATCGGCCTGGCGCTGGTCGGCCTGGCGCGCGGCTACCGCAGCGTCATCGTCATGCCCGAGACGCAGAGCCAGGAAAAGAAGGACATGCTGCGCTTGTGCGGCGCCGATCTGCGGCTGGTTCCGGCGGTGCCTTACAGCAACCCGATGCATTACGCGCGCTATTCGGGCCGCCTCGCCGAGGAGCTGGCGGCGAGCGAGCCGAACGGCGCGATCTGGGCCAACCAGTTCGACAACCTCGCCAACCGGCGCGGCCATTACGAGACGACTGGCCCCGAGATCTGGCGACAGACCGACGGCAAGGTCGACGGCTTTGTCTGCTCGGTCGGCACCGGCGGCACGCTGTCTGGCACCGGGATCGCGCTCAAGGAGCGCAATAAGCGGGTCAAGGTGTATCTGTCGGATTGCATGGGGTCGGGGATCTATAGCTGGTATGCGCGGCACGAATTCCACCCCGAGGGCAGCTCGATCACCGAAGGCATCGGTAACAACCGCGAGACCAAGAATTTGGAAGGCTTCACGCCCGACGGCCAATTCCAGATCACCGACGAGGAGATGCTGCCGGTGCTGTTCGCGCTGGCCCACGAGGAAGGCCTGCTGGTCGGCGGGTCGAGCGGGATCAATGTCTGCGGCGCGATCCGCCTCGCCAAGGAGCTCGGGCCGGGTCACACGATCGTCACGATCCTGGCCGATTCCGGCACGCGCTATCAGTCGAAGCTGTTCAACCCGGAATTCCTCCGGGAAAAGTCGCTGCCGACGCCGAAATGGCTGGACGGCTAGGGTTGCAGGTCGCTATCCGCCAGCCGCATGTCGATAAAGTTGCTGTAAACCCAGCCGGTTCCCATCGGGGTCTCGACCTTCCAGGCGGCGCGGCCGTGAGAATCGACCTGGCCCGCCGGAACGAGTGGCGTGCTGGGCGGCAGCCAAGCCACGACCGATGCGTCCTCCCCTTGCCCGGAGCGCAGGGCGACATTCTGATTGGTGAAAAATTGCGCCGTCGCGGTGGGAGCGCATCCCGCGAGGATCGTTCCCGTCAAGATCGCGCCGAGCGCAAGCAATCTTCCAAACAGCGGCGGCATGGGTGTCTCGAAGTCCGCGGAGCGAGCCACCCCACAATACCGCAAACCGGCGGCTTTCCGATATGATCGCCATCGCCACGGCTGGAAGGCTGACATGACCGAGCTGATCTTCCGCGACGACGCCTACCTACGCTTCTGCGCGGCGCGGGTGACCGCGGTCGACGAGCGCGGCATCCGGCTCGATCGCACCGTGTTCTACCCGACGGGCGGCGGGCAGCCGGGCGATTGCGGGATGTTGCGCCTTCCGGATGGCACGACCATCGCGATCGTCGATGCGGTCAAGGGTGACGGCGATGAGGTGATCCATGTCCCCGCCCCCGGCGCGACCCCGCCACAGCCGGGCGCCGAGGTCACGGCCGAGATCGACTGGGAGCGGCGGCACCGGCTGATGCGCATGCACACCTGCCTGCACCTGCTGTGCGCCGTGGTGCCAGGCGCGGTGACCGGCGGCTCGGTCGGCGACGGGCGCGGCCGGCTCGATTTCGACGTGCCCGGGGCGAGCCTCGACAAGGAGGCGATCGCCGCCGGCTTCAACCGGCTGATCGCCGAGTGCCATGCGGTCGCGCCGCGCTGGATCGACGATGCCGAGCTCGCCGCCCGTCCCGAGCTGGTACGCACGATGTCGGTCAAGCCGCCGACCGGCGCCGGAAGGGTGCGCTTGTTGGAGATAGATGGCGTCGACCTGCAGCCCTGCGGCGGTACGCACGTCAGGAACACCGCCGAGATCGGCCCGGTCGAGATCGTCAAGATCGAGAACAAGGGAAGGCAGAACCGGCGAATCAATCTGGCGTTCGCCCACTGATATCCTTCTCCGCCCTTGGGGGCGGAGAGGTTAGGTGAGGTGGGGGATTCCAGAGACGTCAGCGCATTCCCACCTCACCCTTCCATCGCTCCGCGATGGGCCCCTCCCTCTCCCCCCAATGGGTGGAGAGGGGATTTAATTCCGTCCGGCCAGCAACCCGCGCGCGATGATCTGCGCCTGGATTTCAGCGGCGCCTTCGAAGATGTTGAGGATGCGCGCGTCGCACAGCACGCGGCTGATCGGGTATTCGATCGCGTAGCCGTTGCCGCCGTGGATCTGCACGGCGTTGTCGGCGTTGCTCCAGGCGACGCGAGCGGCGAGCAGCTTTGCCATTCCGGCCTCGATATCGCAACGCCGGCCGCTATCCTTCTCGCGCGCCGCGAAATAGGCGAGCTGGCGCGCCATCATCGTCTCGACCGCCATCATCGAAAGTTTAAGCTGCACGCGCGGGAAGGCGGTGAGGTTGCGGGCCGAACTGGCGCCGCTCTAGTGCGTAAGCCAGCGCCAGCTCGAAGGCGTTCTGCGCGACCCCGACAGCGCGCGCCGCGGTCTGCACCCGCGCGCTCTCGAAGGTCGCCATCAGCTGCTTGAAGCCCTCGCCCTCGACCCCGCCGAGCAGCGCGTCGGCCGGCACCGCGAAGCCGTCGAAGCCGATCTCGTATTCCTTCATGCCGCGATAGCCGAGCACCGGGATCTCGGTGCCCGACATGCCTTCCGCCGGGAACGGGTCGGAATCGCCGCCGCGCGGCTTTGGCGCGAGGAACATGCTCAGGCCGCGATAGCCGCTGTCGGGGCTGCCGGTGCGCGCCAGCAGCGTCATCAAATCAGAGCGCGCGCCATGAGTGATCCAGGTCTTGGCCCCGTGGATGCGGTAGATGTCGCCGTCGCGCACTGCGCGGGTTTGCAGGCTGGCGAGGTCGGAGCCGGAGTTGGGCTCAGTGAAGACGGCGGTCGGCAGCACCGCGCCCGAGGCGATACCCGGCAGCCAGCGCGCCTTCTGCTCTTGCGTGCCATTGAGGCGGATCAGCTCGCCGGCGATCTCCGACCGGGTGCCCAGCGAGCCGACGCCGATATAGGCGCGCGACAATTCCTCGGAGACGACGCACATCGCCAGCTTCCCGAGGCCGAGCCCACCATATTCCTCGGGCAAGGTCACGCCGAAGACGCCGATGCCCGAGAGCTCCTCGATCACCTCGATCGGGATCAGCCGGTCCTGGCGGTGCCAATCATGCGCGTGCGGCGCGACGGCGCGCTCGGCGAAGCGGCGCACCTGGTCGCGGATCAATTCGAGAGTCTCGTCGCCGAGGCTGTCGCCGCCGGAAGGCATCCCGTCGGCGAACAGGGCGCCGAGTTGGGCGCGCGCTTCCGCCAACCCCGCTACCAGCATGCTGCCGCGCAACGGCGCGAGGTCGCTTTCGGTAAGACCCAGCTCGCTTGGCCGGGCGATTTCCCCCTGCCCCATCGCGATGCCGCCGCAGATCTGCGCGAGATATTCGCCAAACCCGACCACGAGGATCAGGCGCTGCGCCTCGCCGAACTCGCCGGCCGCGTCGAGCCGCGCCGCCCATTCGCGCAGCTGTCGCAGCGCCGCGACATAGGTCGCCGTCCAGGCAAGCCCGTGCGCGGCGAGCTGCTCGGCGTCGAGCCGGGCGGAATCGTTGCCAACCCGGGCGGCGAGGTTACCGCGTGCTCGCGCCAGCAAGGCCTCCGCGGCGGAGACGGCGGCGGCGCTATCGTTGAGAAGGGGTTCGGGTTGCATCGGCGTCATGCGTGCTTCGAGACGCAGCCTATCGGCCGCTCCTCAGCATGACGAACTTTTTGACTTGCATCCACCGACCATCGTCATCCCCGGCCTTCGCCGGGGCGGGCTCTGAGGAAGCCGCGCGGCGGCTGTCTCGCAGGACGCGGATGCCCTACTCCATCCCGGTGGTCTCGTAATTGTTCGGCAGCGTCGTGCGTTCGTTGGGGTCGTGCGTCATTCGGTTCGACGAGTCGGTCATCGTTCTGGCCGAGATGTCGTCGCTGATGCCGTTGAGGTTCTGGATGTCGCTCGCCCGCTCCGGGCCGCCGGGGGTGCAGGAGACGGCGCCGCCGATGCAGAGCGCGAGAACGAGGCCAAGGCGAAACAGCGTCATCTAACGTCTCCGATCGGCTCCCTCGGAAAGATATAGGCTCGGCCGTGCCCGACCACAATCGCTACCCTCGGTATCGCCACCGCATAGCGGTTATCGCCTTTTAGTTCTAGGCCCGTTGCCGCCACTCCCATCCCCGCCCCGCGCGCATGCGGCGGCGGTTGACGCCGGCGGCGAGCGAGCGTAAATCCCACGCATGTCACCGACGACGCATCGCGCCGGCATTCGGCGAATTAGCGACCCGGGCTCAGTAAGGGCCCGGGCTGCTTTGATTCGCCAACTCTTTGCCGAGGATTACGCCGATGCTGTCTCTTGCCGCTGCCGCTGCCGCAGCTGAACCCTACGTCACAACATTCTTTTCCGTCCAAGCCCGCGCCGAGCCCGGCGTAATGCCGCGTGTGCTGGAGCTTTTCGCCAAGCGCGGGCTCGTGCCCGATCTTTGGCACAGCGCGGTCGCCCGACCGGGCGCGCGCCTGACCATCGATATAGAGGTCGCCGGGCTTGGCGACACGGCGGAATACGTCGCCAACTGCATGCGCCAAATCACCGGCGTCGAGCTGGTGCTGACCGCCTGAGCCGCCGCAGGGGCCCTGAATGTCGTTCGCCGACCGCATCCGCCATTGCAACAGCTACAACCCGAGGCGCGCGATGCCGCTCTGGGCCGGCGAGCATCGCATCGGCTGGCTGCGCCGCGACAATGCCGAGGTGCTGAAGCGGCACGACAAAATCTTCGCGGTAAAGCGCGATCGCGCCCGGCTGCTCGTCGAGGGCAGCTGCGAGAAGGTCAGCCGCGCGGTCGACGAGGTGGTCGACGCCCTGGTCGCCGAGCGGCGCGTGCCGAAACGGCGGACCGAGACCTTCGATGTCGCGCCGCGTTGGGGTGAGCCGCCGATCTTTCGCCTCGACCGCGGCGCGGTGCCGTTTTTCGGAGTGCGGGCCTATGGCGTGCACCTCAACGGCTACCGCCGCAACGGCGCTGATTATTCGCTATGGATCAGCCGGCGCGCGTCGAACAAGCAGATAGCGCCCGGCAAGCTCGACAACATCGTCGCCGGCGGTATCGGCAACGGCTATGGCGCCGCCGCGACGCTCGCCAAGGAAGCCGAGGAGGAAGCGGCGATCCCGGCGGCGCTGATCGCCCGCGCCGTGCCGGCCGGCGCACTCACCTACCGCATGGCGACAAAATTCGGTATTCGCGACGACGTGATGTTCGTCTACGACCTCGAAGTGCCGGATGATTTCAAGCCGACAAACGGCGACGGCGAGATCGCCGGGTTCGAGCTGATGCCGCTCCCGGCGGTCCTTGAGCGCATCCGCACGACCGGCGAGTTCAAGTTCAACGTCAATCTGGTGATTCTCGACTTCGCGCTACGCCATGGCGTGCTGCGCCCCGACGACCCGGAATATCTCGACATCGCCAATGGGCTTCACCGCCCGCTCGACTGAGCTTGGTCGAGGATTTCGGCCGGGGCCATCCCGGCTTCGCGCATCGCTCGGACGGTCAGCGCGCGGTCGCGCTTCGCCAGGCGCTTGCCGCTCGCGTCGGTCAGCAGCCGATGGTGGCGATAGGCCGGTGTCGGCAGGCCGAGCAACGCCTGTAACAGCCGATGGATATGGGTCGCGGCGAACAAATCGACGCCGCGGGTGACCAGGGTCACGCCCTGCAGCGCATCGTCGAGCGTGACCGCGAGGTGATAGCTCGTCGGCACGTCCTTGCGCGCCAGCACGACATCGCCGAGCGCTTCCGGCACGGCGGCGATACGTCGGCCATCCTCCGACCAATCGAGAGCGCCGGTGCGGGCGAGCGCGGCATCAACATCGAGCCGCAGCGCGTAGTCAGCGCTCGCGGCGATACGGTCGGCGCGCTCGTTTGGCGACAGGGGCCTGCAAGTGCCGGGATAGACCGGTCCGTCATCGCCTTGCGGCGCGCCGCCGGCGCGGGCGATCTCGGCCTGGATTTCCTTACGTGTGCAGAAGCAGGGGTAAAGCATCCCCTCGCTATCGAGCCGCGCCAGCGCCGCCTGATAATCGGCGAAATGCTCGGATTGCCGGCGGACGGGTCCGTCCCAGTCGAGGCCGAGCCAAGCCAGGTCTTCGAGGATCACCGCGTCGAACTCCGCGCGGCAACGGGGGCGGTCGATGTCCTCGATGCGCAAAAGGAACCTGCCACCAACCGCCCGCGCCGCGTGCCAGCCCTCCCAGGCCGAACGGACATGGCCGAGGTGCAGATAGCCGGTCGGGCTCGGCGCGAAACGGGTGACGATCATTGCCCACGCGCCGTGGCATCGGCTATGCCTTTGTCACGACCTCGCCGGAGAGCGCAACGATGAACCTGACCTTGTCTGGGCCCTCGCATCCGCCGCAATCGGGCGGCAAGCCTCGCCGCCTGGTGATCCTGCTGCACGGCCTCGGGGCCGACGGCAACGGTCTGATCGGCCTCGCGCCCTATTGGGCACCGCTGCTGCCCGATACCGAGTTCGTGTCGCCGAACGCGCCCTTTCCGTGCGATATGGCGCCGTACGGCTATCAGTGGCTGAGCGTGCGCGACGCGAGCCCCGAGGCGCGGCTGGCCGGAGCGCGCGCGGCGGGGGCGATCCTCGACGACTTCATCGACGAGGCGCTGGAACAGCGCGGCCTCACCGAGAGCGACCTGGCGCTGGTCGGGTTCTCGCAGGGCACGATGATGTCGCTCTTCGTCGGGCCGCGCCGCGAGCGGCAGCTCGCCGGGATCGTCGGCTTTTCCGGGCGGCTGATCGCGCCCGCCTCGCTCGCCGGGGAATTGCGCTCGCGACCGCCGATCCTGCTGATCCACGGCACCGAGGACCCGATGGTTCCCTACGCCTCGATGGCCGAGGCGGAAGCCGCGCTCGGCGCCGCCGGGATTTCGGTCGAAACGCTGGCCTGCCCCGGCATCGGCCATTCGATCGACGGGGACGGGTTGCAGCGCGCCGGCCAATTCCTGCACCGCGTGCTCAGCTAGGCTTAGCCGGCGGCAGCAGCTTCGCCAGCGCCGCGCGCATCGCGTCCGAATCCCAATCGGCGCCGCCCTCGACCTTGCCGAGCACCTCGCCGCCGCCATCGATCACAAAGCTGGTCGGCAGGCCGCGCGCGGCGAAAGCGTGGATCGCCGCGCTTTTCGGGTCGAGATAGATGCTGAGCTTGTCGAGGCCGAGCCTGGCGATAAACGGCGCGACGATGTCGGCGCCGCCGCGATCCTCGGAGACCGCGACGACGGTCAGGGCCGGCCCGAGCCTTGCTTGCAGCGCGGCGAGCGACGGCATCTCCTTGAGGCACGGCTGGCACCACGTCGCCCACAGATTGAGGAGCACGAACCTGCCTTTGAAATCGGCGAGCGCGACCGGCTTGCCGGCGGTGTCGGTGAAGGCAATCTCCGGCGCTGGCTGCGGCGACGCGGCCGGGATAAACTCGCCGAGCTTGACCCCGCCGGGTTCGTCGGCCCGGATAGCGGCCGAGCCCAGGATCGAGGCGACCACTACCAATGCGGCCACAATCGCGCGGCACAATTTCATGACCTTCTGCCTCGAGTATGGAGCGCGCGACCGGTGACCCGGCTCAAACCGCGTCCGACGGATGAACCCGCATCGCCCAACACGATGTGGGGCGGCCGCTTTGCCGACGGCCCCGCCGCGATCATGCGCCGCATCAACGCCTCGATCGAGTTCGACCGGCGCCTCTACGCCGAGGACATCGCCGGCTCCAAGGCGCACTGCGCGATGCTGGTCGCGCAACGCATCCTCGCGCCCGAAGATGGCGCCGCGATCACCGAGGGTCTAGAGCAAATCCGCGTCGAAATCGATGCGGGAAGCTTTGTCTTCCGCGAGGATCTCGAGGACATCCACCTCAATATCGAGGCGCGGCTCGCCGAGCTGATCGGCCCCGTCGCCGGCCGGCTGCACACCGCGCGCTCGCGCAACGACCAGATCGCGACCGATTTCCGGCTGTGGGTGCGCGCCGCGGTCGACCGCATCGATGCGGCGATGCAAGCCTTGCAGGTGGCGCTGCTCGACCAGGCCGAAGCGCACGCCGCGACGGTGATGCCGGGCTTCACCCATCTGCAGATTGCCCAGCCGGTGACCTTTGGCCATCATTTGATGGCCTATGTCGAGATGGCCGGTCGCGACCGGGGGCGGCTCGCTGATTGCCGGAAGCGGCTCAATGAATGCCCGCTCGGCGCCGCGGCGCTGGCCGGCACGGCATTCCCGATCGATCGCGATGCGACCGCCGCCGCGTTGGGTTTCGACCAACCGGCGGCGAACTCGCTGGATGCGGTGTCGGATCGCGACTTCGCCATCGAGTTCCTCGCCGCCGCCGCGCTGGCCGGGACGCATCTGTCGCGCTTCGCCGAGGAGATCGTGGTCTGGGCGAGCGAGCCGTTCGGGTTTATCGCGCTCTCCGACGCCTTCACCACCGGCAGCTCGATCATGCCGCAAAAGCGCAACCCCGACGCCGCCGAGCTGGTGCGCGCCAAGACCGGGCGGCTCAACGGATCGCTCGTCGCGCTGCTGACGGTGATGAAGGGCCTGCCGCTCGCCTATCAGAAGGACATGCAGGAAGACAAGGTCCCGGCGTTCGAGGCGGCCGACGCACTCGAATTGTGCCTCGCGGCCTGCGAGGGCATGGTGCGCGACATGCGGCCGCAAGTGGAGCGGCTGCGCCAAGCGGCTGCTCGCGGCTACAGCACCGCGACCGACCTCGCCGATTGGCTGGTGCGCGCGCTGGGGATGCCGTTCCGCCAGGCGCATCATGCGACCGGCGCCATCGTCAAGCGCGCCGAGGCGCTCGGCCTCGGTCTCGCCGAGCTGCCGCTCGGCGAGATGCAGGCGATCGAGCCGGCGATCACCCAATCGGTCTATGATGTGCTCGATGTCGACCGCTCGGTCGCCAGCCGCAGCAGCTACGGCGGCACCGCGCCTGACCGCGTCCGCGCCGCGATCAAAACGGCCCGCAAAAGGTATTGTCGATGAGCCGAAGCGCCCGTGCCGTCCCTGCCCGCCCTCGCCTCACCGGCGCGGCGCGGATCGTCCTCGTGCTGATGGTCGCGGCATTGCTGGCCGGCTGCGGCAAGAAGGGCAACCCGTCGCCGCCGCCGGACCAGCCGAACACCTACCCGCGGGGTTACCCGCGTGAGTGAGCCCTTTGCTTACCGCGACGGCGAGCTTTACGCCGAGGAGGTGCCGATCGCGCGCATCGCCGACGCGGTCGGCACGCCGTTCTATGTCTATTCCACCGCCTCGTTCACCGGCCAATACCAGGCGCTCGCGGATGCGCTCGCGTCGGTGCGGCCAATGATCTGCTATGCGGTCAAGGCGAATTCGAACCAGGCGGTGCTGCGCGTCTTCGCCGGTCTGGGCGCGGGCGCCGATGTCGTGTCCGAGGGTGAATTGCGCCGCGCGCTCGCCGCCGGCATCCCGTCGCAGCGCATCGTCTTTTCGGGCGTCGGCAAGACCCGAGCCGAACTTGACGCGGCGCTCGCCGCCGACATCCATCAGATCAATGTCGAATCGGTGCCCGAATTGCGCCAGCTGAGCGAGCTGGCGAGCAGCCGGGGACGGACGGCGCGCGTGGCGCTGCGCGTCAACCCCGATGTCGACGCCGAAACGCACACCGCCATCTCGACCGGCCGCAAGGGCGATAAATTCGGCATCGCGCATGGCGATGTCGCCGCCGCCTATCGCCTCGCCGCCCAGCTGCCCGGCATCGAGACGGTTGGGCTCGCGGTGCATATCGGCTCGCAGATCGTCAAGCCGGGGCCGTCGCGCGCGGCGTTTTCGCGCGTCGCCGAGCTCGTCGTCGCGCTGCGTGGTGAAGGCCACGCTGTCCGACACGTCGATCTCGGCGGCGGGCTGACCATCCCCTATCACGCCGACGATCCCGTTCCGGTAGGTCCAGCCGGCTATGCCGCGCTGGTGCGGGAAATCTTCGGTACGCTCGATGTCGCGCTGGCATTCGAGCCCGGCCGGTTTCTCGTCGGCGCGGGCGGGCTGCTGGTTTCCAGCGTCCTCTTCGTCAAGGAAGGCGAGCAACGGGTGGTCGTCGTCGACGCGGCGATGAACGACCTGGTGCGGCCGGCGATGTATAAGATCGAGCACGCCGTCCTGCCGGTCCGCGAACCCGCCCCCGACGCTTCCCATGACCCGGCGGATGTCGTCGGCCCGGTGTGTGAAAGCACGGACACGTTCAACCGCTTCTGCCGGCTGCCGCCCTTGGAGGAAGGCGATCTTATCGCGTTCACCGTCGCCGGGGCTTACGGCGCGGTGATGAGCTCGACCTACAACACCCGGAAGCTGGTGCCCGAGGTGCTGGTCGACGGCAGTCGCTTCGCCATCATCCGCGCGCGCCCGAGCTACGACGAGATGCTGGCGCTCGACATCGTCCCCGACTGGCTCGGCGGCGCAACGGGCGAGCGATGAGCCAAGGCCCCGCGCCCGAGCGCCTGCTGGCCCGCCGGCTGTTCCTGTCGCGGGCCGCGCTGGGGTGGGAGCTTCTGTGGCCGGCGCTGTGGCCGATGCTATGCGTCGCCGGGTTCTTCACGGCGGCCGCGCTGTTCGACCTGCCGAGCCTGCTGCCGGGGATCGTCCATGCCGCGATCCTCGCCGGCTTCGCGCTCGCCTTTGTCGGTGCCGCGATCTGGGGGCTGCGCGCGCTGGTCTGGCCGGACGAGCTCGTCGCGCGCCGCCGCATCGAGATCAATAGCGGCCTCGCGCATCGCCCGCTCGCCGCCCTCGCCGACCGTCCGAGCGCGCCGCTCGACGCGGCGGCGGCGAGCCTGTGGGAGGCGCATCGGCGACGGATGGCGGCGGCGATGCGCCGGCTCAGGGTGGGCTGGCCGGCGGCCGGGTTGGCGCGCCGCGATCCCTGGGGATTGCGCGCGATCCTGGCGATCCTGCTGGTGGTCGGCGCGATCGATGCCGGCGCCGATTGGCGCGACCGCTTGCTGCGCGCCTTCACGCCGAGCTGGGAAGGCGGTCCGCCAGCGGCGGCGGCGAGCTTCGACATCTGGATCACCCCGCCCGATTACACCGGGCTGGCGCCGCAATTCCTGCGCGCCGATACCGCGGGTCCGGTCCGCGTCCCGACCGGCAGCACGCTGCTGGCGCAGGTCCACGGTGGCAGAGGCGAGCCGCATCTGTTGGTCGACGGCGCGGCGGGCGACTTCCAGGCGATCGACAAGGAAAATTTTCGCGCTCAGGCGGTGCTGACCAAGGGGCAATCGCTGTCCGTCACCCAGGGCGGGACGACACTGGGGCGCTGGCCGATCGAGATCATCCCGGACAACCCGCCCTCCGCCGCCTTTATCCAGCCGCCGCGCGGCACCACGCGCGCCGCGCTGCGGCTCGAGTACCAAGCGACCGACGATTACGGGGTCGAGGCGGTCAAGATCGTGATCCGCCGCCAGGACGACGACAAGCCCGGGGAGAAGCCGGGGGAAAAGATCGAGGTTCCGCTGCCGCTGCCCGGTCTTCACCTCAAGGACGCGCACGCGACGAGCTATCAGGATCTGTCGCCGCATCCCTGGGCCGGCCTGCCGGTCGAGATCACGCTCGTGGCCAGCGACGCGCTCGGGCAGACCGGCGCGAGCGATCCGGTGCGGATGACGCTGCCCGAGCGGACTTTCACCAACCCGGTGGCGCGCGCGATCATCGATCAGCGCAAGGAGCTGGTGAAGGACCCCAATTCGCGCCAGGCGGTCGCCGAGATCCTCGATGATCTCAACCAGCGGCCGGCGCTGTTCCGCGACGACACGGTGGCCTATCTGGCGTTGCGGCTGGCCGCGCTGCGGTTGCGGCAGGATGATGCGGACGCTGCCGTGGCCGCGGTCGTGCCGCTGTTGTGGGATACCGCGCTGCGCATCGAGGACGGGCGCATGTCGCTCGCCGAAAACGAGCTGCGCCGGCTGCAGCAGGCATTGCAGGACGCGCTCGCCAAGGGCGCCTCCGACGAGGAGATCGATCGGCTGACGCGCGAGCTGAGCCAGGCGCTCGACCGCTACCTCCAGGCGCTCGCCGAAAACATGCAAAACCAACCCGCCGACGAGAGGGCGCCGCTCGATCCCTCGAAGGTGCTGACCGGCCGCGATCTCCAGCGCATGCTCGACCGGGCGCGGGAACTGGCGCATAGCGGCGCGCAGCAGCAGGCGCGCGAGCTGCTGTCGCAGCTTCAGGACATGCTCGAGAACCTGCGCACCGCGCGCCCCGGCGAGATGGGCCAGCAGGGCAACGGCGAGGGCCAGCAGATGATGCGCGGCCTGCACGATCTGATGCAGCGCCAACAGCAATTGCTCGACCGCAGCTTCCGCGCCCAGCGTCGCCAGGGCCAAGGCCAGGGTCAAAACCAGGGCCAGGGCGATCAGGCGGGGCAGCCCGGCCAGTCCGGTGACATGCCGGACGGCGCGCAGAGCGGCGATCTCGGCGATTCCGCGGCACAGCAGGAGCAATTGCGCCACGCGCTCGGCGACATGATGCGGCACATGAGCGACGGGCTGGGCGACATCCCCGACCCGCTCGGCCGCGCCGAGCGGGCGATGCACGACGCCGTCGGCGCGCTCCAGCGCAGCGCGCCGGGCGACGCGATCAGCCCACAAAGCGAAGCGCTCGATCAGCTCCAGCAAGGCGCGCGCGACTTCGCCAAGCAATTGCAGGAGCAGCTCTCCAAGGGCTGGGGCAGCCCGGGCGACAGCGAAGGCACCGAGCCGGAGATGCCGGACAAGGCCGACCGCGATCCGTTCGGCCGATCGTTTTCGGCCAACGGCTCGTACGACCAGGGCGATGTCGCGATCCCGGACGAAAGCGTCCTGCAGAAGTCGCGACAAATCCTCGACGAGCTTCGCCGCCGCGCCGGCGAACGCTCGCGCCCGAGCATCGAGCTCGACTATATCGAGCGCCTGCTGCGGCGATTTTGATGCCGCTTTAGGGTTTCGCGTCTTATTTGTTAGACATGGACCGCCGTCTGCTTCTCTCGATCATCGCCGGCGCCGTCGTGCTGCCGGGGATGGCGCGCGCGCTGCCCGCGGCGCCGCCGGGAGCATCGCGGCTTCGTCTCGCCAACGCGCATACCGGCGAGACCTTCGACGGCCCGTATCGCGACGATAACGGCCCGATCCCGTCGGCGATGGCCGATTTGGCGGTATTCATGCGCGATTTCCATTCGGGCGAGATCATCGCGATGGATGTCGGCGTTCTCGACTTCCTCAGCGCGGTGATGGACGCGGCCGGGCAAACCGAGGCGCAGATCCTGTCGGCCTACCGCACACGCGCGACCAACGAGATGCTGGCGCGCACGACTTTCGGCGTTGCCGAGAACAGCCAGCATATCTTCGGCCGGGCGCTCGACGTGCATTTCGGCGCGAAGCTCGCCGAGACGATGCAGGCGGCCCGCGCGATGCGGCGGGGCGGCGTGGGCTGGTACCCGAACTCGAGCTTCATCCACATCGATTCCGGCCCGGTGCGCAACTGGGACCTCGACGATACCGGGCTCGGCAATCTGCTGTTCGACGGGCGATCGATTCATTTCAACGACAAGGGCGAACTGGTGATCAGCGCCGGGCGCGGCCGCGGGCCGCCGCTGATGGTCGGCGGCGGCAGGCCCATCACCGTGCGCCAGCGCATGGCCCGTTTGCACCAGCTTGCCCGCGCCGAGTTCCTGGCGCGCCGGCATTGAGGCCCGTTCAGCCGGCGAAAAAGGTCACCACGACGCCGATCGCCGCATCGGGCGCGGGCAGGAAGCCGACGACGAAATGGCTGGTCTCGCCAGGCAACAGACGCTCGCGCGGCGGGTCGACGATCTTGAAGATAAGCTCGTGCTTCTCGGCGTCGCGCAGCGCGACCCTGAGATGCGGCACCGTGCGCGGCACGCCGATCTTGTTGGTGATGTCGCCTTCGACGATCAGTCCGTCGGCGTTGCGGGTCGAGGAGACATTGGCGATATCGAGCCCGGCGCCGAGCGGCTGGGGTTTGAGGCCGACCAGCTCATAGAACTGCGCGGCTTGCGGCCACATCGCGACCATCTGGTCGCGGCCGAAGATCGCGCCGACGATCACGGTGCCGACCAGCAAGATCACAAATACCCAACCGAGCCCCGAGCGACGCCGATGGCGCGGGTGGTTCGGCGCGGTGATCGCCGGACGCGGAGTTGTTGGGGGCTCCGGCGGCGCGGCGGCCTGCACCCGCTCGCGCAGGCGCAGCAGCGGGCTTGGCGGCGGCGCCACATAATGCCAGCTCTGCCCGCAACTGGCGCAGCGCACGGTGCGGCCGGAGGACCGGCTGACCGCCTCGTCCTCGACCTTGTAACGAGTGCGGCAGGTCGGGCAAACGAGGATCATCGGAGCGTTGCCGGCTGTGTTTTTGGCTTGGCGCGATGATCGCGGATTTGTCCGAGCTTGTCGATGCGGCCTTCAGGCGGCTGCCGGCCGCCATCCGAGGAGCTGATAAAGCACGTCGCGGCGATCAGCCCGAACACGACGATCGATAACCCGCCGATCACCGCGGTCGGGATGGTCAGCACCAGCGCCCCGAATTTTGGCGACAGGCCCAGCACGATCGCAACGATCGCGGCGACCGGGAAGACCAGGGTCGAATAGATGCCGGTCACCGCCATGACGCCGATATTCTCGGCGTAGGTGGTCACGCCGGTGCCGCCCGCCGATGCCGCGATCATCGTCGCGACGCCGTCGCCGAGAAAGGCGCGCCCCAGAAAGCGGTCGAGGTTGCGCCCGGTCATCGCGCCGATCGCCTTGATGTGACCGAGATTTTCGGCCACGAGCACGATCGCGACCGGCGCGATCAGGGCCATCGCCCTGCCATCGAATCGCGGCGCGGTGAAATGCGGCCAGCCGATCCACGGCGCCGCGGCGAGCGCGGCGAAGTCGACCGGCTTGCCCCAGCCGAGTCCGTTGGTCAGCGCGACATAAAGGACATAGCCGGCGAACCCGCCCAGCAGCACCGGCACGCGCCGCAGCATACCGGCGCCCGACGCGGCGATGACACCGATCGCGACGATCGTCAGCATCGCCACCCAGGTGTCGAGTGCCCCGCCGCTGACCTCCTTGATCGCGACGGGCGCGAGGTTGAGGCCGATCACCGCGACGATCGATCCGGTGACGACCGGCGGCATCAAGACCTCGACCCAGCCATCGCCGACAATGACCACCACGACGCCGATCAGCGCATAGAGCGCGCCGGCGGCGATGATCCCGCCCAGCGCCAGGGCGATATTGGCGTTGAGTCCGTGGCCGGCGTACCCGGTCACGACGATGACGACGCCGATGAATGAAAAGCTCGAGCCGAGATAGCTCGGCACCCGGCCGCCGACAAAGACGAAAAAGATCAATGTCCCGACGCCGGAAAAGAAGATCGCCACGTTCGGGTCGAACCCCATCAACAGCGGGCACAACACGGTCGCGCCGAACATCACGATCGCGTGTTGCAGCCCGGCGATCAGCGTTTGGCCGCCCGGCAGCCGCTCGTCCGGCGCGATCACCCCGCCCGTCGCGTTGAGCGTCCAGCGGAACCTCGCCCCAGCGCTGGTTTCGCTCCGCATTGGTTTGGTCTCCCCCGCCCCTGCCGCAAACTTGTGCAAAGCTTCACACCGCCGGGCCGAAACGACAATCCCGATCGACGATAGCGAAGCGCGCGGCGCCCCTTCGGCTTGACTCAGCCAGGGGCGCTCGGCACCTTGCGCCGCGTTGTTGCGAATGCAAATAAACGCGAGGGGACGAATGCCGATTGCCAATGCCGATTATCCAGACGCGGGTTTCGATTTGGGTCGGCGATAGGCATGGCGGCGAATGGCGATCCGCTGCTTGACGTTCGCGACATCGCGTTGCGTTTCGGCGGCATCGTCGCGCTCGACGGGGTTTCGTTCACCATCGACGAAGGTCAGATACTCGGGCTGATCGGCCCGAACGGCGCCGGCAAGACGACCCTCTTCAACTGCGTCAGCCGGCTTTACTCGCCCAATCGCGGCGACATCCTATTCGAGGGGCGCTCGATGCTCGGCCGCCCCGCGCACCGCATCGCCGAGATCGGCATCGCCCGGACTTTTCAGAACCTGGCGCTGTTCGGCCCGCAAACGGTGCTCGACAACGTGCGGATCGGCGGTCATGCCCGCAGCCGGAGCGATTTTGTCAGCGACGCGCTCCGCCTGCCGTGGGTGCGACGGCAGGAAGCGGCGCTGACCGAGACCGCCTGGTCGCTCTTGAGGCTGCTCGATCTCGAAGACGTCGCGCTGCGCCCGGCCGATGGGCTGCCGCTCGGCACGCGCAAGCGGGTCGAGCTCGCGCGAGCGCTCGCCGCCGAACCGAAGCTGCTGCTGCTCGACGAGCCGGCGGGCGGGCTCAATCATAGCGAGGTTGGCGAGTTGGGCGGGCTCATCCGCCGGGTGCGCGACGAGCGCCAGGTCACGGTGCTGCTCGTCGAGCATCACATGAACCTGGTCATGTCGGTGTCCGACAAGGTCGTCGCGCTCGATTTCGGTCGCAAGATCGCCGAGGGAACGCCGGCCGAGGTGCAGCGTAACGAAGACGTGATCCGCGCCTATCTCGGGACCACCCGGGAGCATGCCGCATGATGTTCGAGCCATGCTCCTAGAAATCAGCGGGCTCGACGCCTTCTACGGCCAGAACCAGGCGCTGTACGGCGTCGCCTTCGACCTTGGCGAAGGACAGATCCGCACCTTGCTCGGCGCCAACGGCGCCGGCAAGACGACGATCCTGCGCGCGATCTGTGGCATGGTGCGGGTTGCCGGCGACATCAGCTTCGACGGCAAGCGTATTTCCGGTTGGGCGACCGAGGATGTGGTGCGATTGGGCGTCGCCCATGTGCCCGAAGGCCGCGGCACCTTCCTGCGCCTGTCGGTCGAGGAGAACCTCCAGCTCGGCGCGATGACCCGTAAGGGCGGCCGCGAGATCGCCGAAGACATCGAGCGGATCTACGTCAACTTCCCACGCCTCAAGGAGCGGCGCACGCAGCAGGCCGGCACGCTGTCGGGCGGGGAGCAGCAAATGCTCGCGGTCGGGCGCGCGCTGATGCTGCGTCCGCGGCTGCTGCTGCTCGACGAGCCGTCGTTCGGCCTGGCGCCGCTGATCGTCGAGGAGCTCTTCGCGATCCTGCGCCGCATCAATGCCGAGACCGGCGTAGCGATGCTGATCGTCGAGCAGAACGCCGCGCTGGCGCTGGAACTGGCCGAGCACGCCTATTTGCTCGAAACCGGCCGCGTCGTGATGGACGCGCCGGCCGCGATCGTCGCCGCCGACGAGTCGGTCCGCCGCTCCTACCTCGGATATTAGCGCATGGAATTGCTGCTGCAGCAGGTGATGGCGGGGCTGGCGAACGGGGCGATCTATGCCTGCATGGCGCTGGCCGTGGTGATGATCTACCAGGCGATCGACCATCTCAACTTCGCCCAGGGCGAGATGGCGATGTTCTCGACCTTTATCGCCTGGCAGCTGATGGCCTGGGGCTTGCCCTATTGGGTGGCCTTCGCCCTTACGGTCGTCATCTCGTTCGTCGCCGGCGTCCTGATCGACCGCGTGCTGTTCCGGCCGGTCCAGAAGGCGCCGATCCTCAGCCAGATCGTCGCCTTTATCGCGCTGTTCAGCATCCTCAACAGTTCCGCCGGGGAGATCTGGGACTTCACGATCAAAAGCTTCCCGACGCCGTTCGGGCATCAGCCGCTGTTCGGCGGCACGCTGATCGACACGCATGAGGCGGGGATGATCGGCGTGACGCTCGCCCTGCTCGGCCTGCTCTATCTGTTCTTCCGGGGCACCCGGCTCGGCCTGGCGATGCGGGCGGCGGCGGCGAATCCCGCATCGGCGCGGCTCGTCGGCATCCGGGTCGGCTGGATGACCGCGTTGGGCTGGGGCATGGCGGCGTCGATCGGCGCGGTGGCCGGCATGCTGATCGCGCCGGTCGTCTTCCTCGAACCGAACATGATGCTGGGCGTGCTGCTTTACGGCTTTGCCGGCGCGGTGCTCGGCGGGCTGACCAGTCCGGCGGGCGCGGTCGTCGGCGGATTTTCCGTCGGCATCATCGAGAACCTCGCGGGCACGTTCGTCCCTTATGTCGGGCGCGAACTGAAGCTGACCCTCGCGCTGGTGCTGATCGTCATCGTGCTGATGTTCCGCCCGAGCGGGATGTTCGGCAGAAGCGTGGTGAACCGGGTATGACGACCGTCCCGAAAGACGACATCGCCGTGGCCGGCGCGGTGCCGGTGCAGCGGGAATTGCGGCTGCGCCCGAGCCTGCGCCATGTCGTCATCGCCGGCGCGATCGCCGCGGCGTTGGTGATACCGCTGGTGACCTCGAGCTTCGTCACGTTTCAGGTGACCGAGGTCATCATCTACGGCTTGGCGATCCTCGGCCTCAACCTGTTGACCGGGTTCAACGGGCAGTTCTCGCTGGGGCACAGCGCGTTCTATGGCATCGGCGCCTATACGACCGCGATCCTGATGCATAATTACGACGTGGCTTACTATTGGACCATACCGGCGGCCGGCGGGGTCTGCTTTGTGGTCGGGTTCCTGTTCGGGCTTCCAGCGTTGCGGCTGCAGAACCTCTACCTCGCCCTCGCGACGTTCGCGCTGGCGAATGCGACCCCGCAGATCCTCAAGTTTCACGCGCTGGAGAATTGGACTGGCGGGGTCCAGGGCCTCGTCGTCGATCAGCCCGATCCGCCGAGCTTTTTGCCGATCGACGGCGACCAGTGGCTTTACTACTTCACCCTCGCGGTCATGCTCGTGATGTTCGCCGCCGCGACGAGCCTAATCCACAGCCGCAGCGGGCGGGCGATCATGGCGATCCGCGACAATCCGATCGCCGCCGCGGCGATGGGCATCAACACCTCGCTCTACAAGACGCTGACCTTTGGCGTGAGCGCGCTCTACACCGGCGTCGCCGGCGCGCTCGGCGCGCTCGCGGTGGCCTTTGTCGCGCCCGACAGCTTCACCATCTTCCTGTCGATCTCGCTGCTGGTCGGACTGGTGATCGGCGGCGTCGGATCGATCCCCGGCTGCCTGTTCGGCGGTCTTTTCGTGCTTTATGTCCCCAACATCGCCAACAGCCTGTCGAGCGGCTTGGCGGGCGCCATCTACGGCGTCATCCTGTTGCTCGTGATCTTCGTGATGCCGGCAGGCGCCGCCGGCTTCGTACGGTTAGCCGCCGCGCGCCTGTCGCGGTCGCAACAAGCCCCAATCACCGGTGCCCAAGGAGGAAAGCCATGAGGCAGCTCACTCGCCGCTCGATACTCGCCGCCGCCCCCGCCGTCGCTTTCGCGTTCAAGGCCTGGCCGGCGCGCGCCAAGGATTACGGCCCCGGCGTCACCGACAAGGAGATCAAGATCGGCAATACCGGTCCCTATAGCGGACCCGCGTCATCCTACAGCGCTGTCCCCAAATCCCAGGTCGCGTACTGGAAAATGATCAACGATCAGGGCGGCATCAACGGCCGCACGATCAACTTCATCTCCTACGACGACGCGTATTCGCCGCCAAAGACGGTCGAGATGGTGCGCAAGCTGGTCGAGGAGGACGGCGTGTTCTTTACCTCGGCGACGCTGGGAACACCGTGCAACAGCGCGATCTGGCACTACATGAACGAGAAAAAGGTGCCGCAGCTGTTTGTCGCCACCGGCGCCACCAAGTGGGACGACCCGAAGGGGCATCCCTGGACCATCGGCTGGCAGCCCAACTATCAGAGCGAAGGCCGCATCTACGCGACCTACATCCTGAAAGAGAAGCCGGACGGCAAGATCGGCGTGCTCTACCAGAACGACGATTTCGGCAAGGACTACCTCAAGGGGGTCAAGGACGGGCTCGGCGACAAGGCATCGATGGTGATTGTCGAGGCGTCCTACGAGACGACCGACCCGACGGTCGATTCCCAGGTTGTCGACATGAAGGCCAAGGGCGTCGACGTCTTTGTCAATTGCGGCATCCCAAAATTCGCCGCGCAGGCGATCCGCAAGGCGGCCGAAATCGGCTGGAAGCCGCTGCACGTGCTCAGCAGCATTGGCAATTCAGTCGGCGCCACCTTGAAGCCGGCGGGGTTCGAGAACGCCAAGGATATCGTTTCGGATTTCTATCTGAAGGATCCGAGCGATCCGAAATGGAAGGACGACGACGGCTTCAAAACCTGGATCGCGTTCATGGACAAGTACATGCCTGATGCCGACAAGAGCGACGCAGGCAACGTCGCCGGCTCGTCCCTGGCGGGGATGACGGCGCAGGTGCTCAAGCAATGCGGTGACGAACTGACCCGGGAGAACGTCATGAAACAGGCGGCGAGCCTGCACGAGGTGATGGTCCCGATGCTGCTTCCGGGCGTCACGGCCAACACCAGCCCGACCGATTTCGCGCCGCTCAAACAGGTTCAGATGGCCAAGTTCGACGGTCAGCGCTGGAACCTGTTCGGCGAGTTGCTGCGCGGCGCCATCGGCTAGACGCGATTCGGCGCCGGCTTGGCGCGACTATGTCCAAGCCGGCGCCGGCTCCAACTGATATGCAGAGGTAGGCCGCCGCTGGACGGCGCTGCATCGGCTGTGTCAAGGTCGCGCGCCCACGGCGAAACGTGGCAGCCGGACGCTGGGGAGTCTCGGAGACAAGCGTGGTCAGACTGGAGAACGTCGGCAAGCGTTACGGCACCGATGCGGAAATTCTGCACGATGTTTCGCTGAAGCTCGATACCGGCGGCTTTTATTTCCTGACGGGCGTCAGCGGGGCCGGCAAGACGACGCTGTTGAAGATGATCTATCTGGCCGAGCCGCCCTCGACCGGCCTCGTCACCCTTTTCGACACCGACGCCGCCTCCGCCGACCGCGCCACGTACACCGCGCTGCGCCGGCGCATCGGCATCGTCTTTCAGGATTTTCGCCTGGTCGACCATCTGAGCGTGCGCGACAACGTCGCGCTGCCGCTGCGTATCGCCGGCGCGCCGGAGCGCGAAATCCGCGAGAACGTGCCGGAACTGCTCGGCTGGATGGGGCTCGAGGGCAAGCTCGATTTTCGCCCGGCGACGCTGTCGGGCGGCGAGCAGCAGCGCGTCGCGATCGCCCGCGCGATCGTGCGCCGGCCAGATCTCCTGATCGCCGATGAGCCGACCGGAAATGTCGACGACGAGATCGCGATGCTGCTGGTGCGCGTCTTCGAGCGCATCAACAAGCTCGGCACGACGGTGCTGATCGCAACCCACGACATCGCCTTCGCGCGGCAGTTCTCGCATCGCCGCTATCATCTCGATCGCGGCATCTTGTCGATCGCCAATGACGGGGTGATCGCCGATGTCGTGCCGGTCGCCGATGACGGGACAATCGTCGAGGACGAGCAGGCCGTCGAATGATCGCCGCCCTGCACCTGCCACGGCAGTTCCGCCTCGACCTGCCGCTGCGGCAGGACGCATCGGGGCGTTTCCTGCCATGGATCATCGCGCTGATGGTGTATCTCGCGGCGATGGGCGGGATCGGGCTGATCTGGCTCGGCGATACGCTGAGCCAATGGGACGCGTCGCTGGCGAGCGCGCTGACCCTGCAAATCCCGGCCGACGCCTCGCAGCCGCGCATCGAGATGGCGCTCGGCGCGTTGAAGCAGACCCAGGGCGTCGTTTCGGCGCGTTTGCTCGAGCCGGAGGAAACCGCCAAGCTGCTGCAACCCTGGCTCGGCAATTCGGCGGCGATCGCCAATCTGCCGGTGCCGCACCTGGTAGACGTGCGGGTCGATCCGCGCGTGGCGATCGACTATCCGACGCTGCGCAAGCAGCTCGATACGATCATCCCCAACGCACAGCTCGACAACAACCGAAGTTGGCTCGCCGACGTTCGCGGATTCGCGCTGCGCATCGAAGGCGTGATCACCGCCGGGGTAATGGTGGTTACCGCGCTGATCGTCACGATCATCATCTTCACCGCCCGGATAGGCTTGGCGATCCATCGCTCGGTGATCGAGCTCCTGCATCTGCTCGGCGCCCAGGACGCCTATATCGCCCGACAGTTCCAGGTGCACGCGCTGTCCTTGGGGCTGCGCGGCGGGGTAATCGGCGGCGCCGCGGCGGCGTTGACCGTGGTGGTTCTCGGGCCCGCCGGACACATGCTCCAGCTTCCGGTGCCGATTGCCACATACGGCATCTTCGATTGGCGCATGTGGCTTCTGCTGATCTTGACCGGGATCGCCGCCGGCGGCGTGGCGATGGTGACGGCGCGGATCACCGTGCTGCGCCAGCTCGCGCGGATGCCGTGACCCGCCCCGAAGCACGCCGTTGGCCTCGGGCGCTGGGCTGGTTCGTCGCCGGCGCGGCGACGACGATGCTGCTATGGGCCGCGGGGCTCGTCTGGTTCGTGCACAGCTCGCTGACGATCGCCGCCGACCCCACGGCCGCGACCGACGCGATCGTCGTGCTGACCGGCGGCCGGCTGCGGCTCGAGGCGGGGCTCGATCTGCTCGGCGCCGGCCGGGCGCAAAAGCTGTTCATTTCCGGCGTCAATCCGCATGTCCAGCGGCTCGAGCTGATGCGCGTCGCGGGGCACTCAGGTGACGATGATCTGAGCCGCATCGTCATCGGCCACGCCGCCGACAATACGCTCGGCAACGCCCGCGAGACCGCCGGGTGGATGCAGCAGGAGGGCTATCGCAGCCTGCGTCTGGTGACGAGCTGGTACCACATGCGGCGCAGCCTCCTGGAGTTCGAGCGGGCGATGCCCGACACGCTGATCGTCGCCGAGCCGGTCTTCGCCGGTCGCGCCGAGGGCGAGGCGTGGTCGGGGTGGGTGGATGTCGCGCTGCTGACGGTCAGCGAGTACGACAAATACCTAGCGACGCTGGTGCGTCCTGGCATTGTCGCGATTTGGCCATGGCCCGGCGACGCGCGCCCGGCCGACGCCGCCGAGAGCTCGGTGGCGGCCAGCCATCGGCCATGAGCTGCCTGCGCGCGATCGTCTTCAATCTCGTCTTCTGGATCGGCACGGTGATTTTCGGGATCGCCGGGCTGCCGTTCCTGTTGACCCCGCGCCGCACGGCGATGCGTTTCGGTCGGTTCTGGGCGCAAGCGATGCTCACGGCGCTGAAGCTGATCGTCGGGCTCGACGGCGAGATCCGCGGCCGCGAGAACCTCCCGCCGGGCGCCTGCCTGATCGCGATGAAGCACCAGTCGATGTACGACACGCTGATGCTGCCGCCGCTGCTCGGCGACCCGGCCGTGGTAATCAAGCGCGAGCTGCAATTCGTGCCGTTCTACGGCTGGTACGCGACGCGAGCCGGCTCGATCTTCATCGATCGCAAGGGCGGCGCCGGGGCGCTGCGCCGGATGGTCGCCGCCGCCAAGCGAGCACTCGCCGACGGAAGGCCGGTCGTAATCTTCCCGCAGGGCACGCGCACCGCGCCCGGCCAGCCGGTTGCTGACGCGCCCTATCAGGCCGGGATCGCCGCGCTCTATCGCGAGCTGGCGGTGCCGTTGGTGCCCGCCGCGGTCAATTCCGGGCTCTATTGGGGGCGCCGCGCCTTTATGAAGCGCCCGGGCAGGATCGTCGTCGAATTCCTCGAACCGATCCCGCCCGGCCTGCCGCGCCGCGAGGTCATGGCGACGCTCGAAACCGGCATCGAAGCGGCGACCGCCGCGCTGGAGCGCGAAGCTAGAGGTACCGTTCTTTAGAACATCTGTGGTACAATTATCCGCGAAGCCCCCGGCCTGGAAACCGCGAAAATGGTCAGCATCGCCTCGATCTCGCAGCAGATCTGGGACATGAAGTATCGGCTCAAGGCGCCGGCCAACGATGCCGGCGTGCGCGAGCCGGTCGACAAGACGATCGAGGATACCTGGCGCCGCGTTGCGACCTCGCTCGCCTCGGTCGAGAAGGACCCCGCGCACTGGGCCGAGCGCTTCTACGCCGCGATCGATGATTTCAAGTTCCTGCCGGCCGGCCGCGTCATCGCCGGCGCCGGCAGCGCGCGCGATGTGACGCTGTTCAACTGCTTCGTGATGGGCGCGGTGCCCGACGACATGGGCGGCATCTTCGCCCATCTGCGCGAGGCGGCGCTGACGATGCAGCAGGGCGGTGGCATCGGCTATGATTTCTCGACGCTGCGGCCAAAGGGCCGGTTGGTGAAGGGCGTCGGCGCCGACGCCTCGGGTCCGCTCAGCTTCATGGATGTGTGGGACGCGATGTGCCGCACGATCATGTCGGCCGGCTACCGGCGCGGCGCGATGATGGCGGTTCTGCGATGCGACCACCCCGATATCGAGGCCTTTGTCGAGGCGAAGAGCGAGCCCGGCCGCTTGCGCATGTTCAACCTCTCGGTGCTGGTCACCGACGCCTTCATGCGGGCGGTCGAGGAGAACGCGCCGTGGCAGCTCACCTTCGGCGGCGCGGTGGACAAGGTTCTTCCGGCGCGCGAGCTCTGGGACAAGATCATGCGCGCGACCTATGCCTACGCCGAGCCGGGTGTCATCTTCATCGACCGCATCAACCGGCGTAACCCGCTCTATTACTGCGAGGAAATCCGCGCGACCAACCCTTGCCTCACCGCGGATGCGTGGATCATGACGGCCGATGGCCCGCGCCAGATCGTAGAACTGCAAGGAAAGCCATTTGCCGCGATCGCGGATGGCCGGGAATGGCAAAGCGACAATCGAGGCTTCTTTGCCACGGGCGTAAAGCCGACGGTCCTCCTCGAAACCACGGAAGGATATCAGCTGCGCCTGACCCACGACCATCGCGTGCGGCGCGTCACGCGGCGCACGCGATGGTCTTGCGATTGGGAGTGGTCTGAGGTCGGGCATCTTGCCCCTGGCGATGAAGTGCAGATTCATAATCACCGATCGGCCCCTGCGTGGGGAGATCCGATGGTGGCGCCGCGCGAGTACGCCGAGGGATATCTGCTGGGCCTGCTGCTTGGCGACGGGACATTGCGCAAGGACAAGGCGATCCTGTCGGTGTGGCCGGGTCAGCGTTGCGTCAATGGCGGAGATGAGCGGCCGGGGGTCGGCGCGGTCATGGAGGCGGCGCGTGCGGGGGCCGATCACCTCCCACACCGAAGCGATTTCGTCGGCTGGGTCGAGGTGCCGGGGCGCAATGAATACCGGCTGGCACTGGGCGCGCTGAAGAGGCTCGCCCTGGAGCATGGGATGCGCCCTCGGGCGAAGCGGCTGACGCCGAAAATCGAACGACGGTCGAGCAGCTTCTGCGCCGCTTTCCTGCGCGGCATGTTCGATGCAGACGGCAGCGTTCAAGGCAGCCAGCAAAAAGGCGTCAGCGTCCGACTCTCACAGAGCGATCACAAGACGCTGGCCGCTGTGCAGCGCATGCTGCTGCGCCTCGGCATCGGGAGCGCGATCTATGCGGAACGTCGGAGCGCCGGGTACAGCATGCTTCCCGATGGGCGCGGCGGGCGGCGGCTTTATCCGACCCGCGCCCAACATGAATTGGTCATCGTCGGAGATAACCTTGCGGTTTTCGCCGAACGCATCGGCTTCGCCGATACGGCGAAAGCGGCGCGGCTGAAGACGGCGCTTGAAAGTTATCGCCGCAGCCTCAATCGCGAACCTTTTGTCGCTGTGGTCCGCTTGGTCACGCCGACGGGCGAAGCGGAAGTATTCGACGTGTCGATTCCGGGCGTCAACGCCTTCGACGCTAATGGTTTTTGGACGCACAATTGTGGTGAGCAACCCCTGCCGCCTTATGGCGCGTGTCTGTTGGGTTCGTTGAACCTCGCCCGCTTTGTCGAGGACCCGTTCACTCCGCAAGCGCGGCTCGACACCGCGCGGCTCGCCGCGATCATCCCCGATGTCGTGCGGATGATGGACAACATCGTCGACATCTCGCGCTTCCCACTCGACGAACAGCGCATCGAGGCGCAAGCGAAGCGGCGCATCGGGCTCGGCATCACCGGGCTCGCCGACGCGCTGGTGATGAGCGGACTGCGTTACGGCTCGCGCGAGGCGGTGAGCGCGACCGAGGACTGGCTCGGCCTCATCGAGCGCGAGGCTTATCTCGCCTCGACCGCGCTCGCCGCCGAGAAGGGCCTCTTCCCGCTGTTCGACCGCGACAAATACCTCGCCGGGGAAACCATCGCCGGGCTCGACGACGACGTGCGCGCGGCGATCGCCCGGCACGGCATCCGCAACGCGCTCCTCACCTCGGTCGCGCCGACCGGCACGATCTCGCTGTTCGCCGACAACGTGTCGTCGGGGATCGAGCCGGTGTTCAGTTACCGCTATACGCGCAGCGTGCTGATGCCGGACGGCACCCGCCGCGAGGAAGAGGTCAGCGACTACGCCTATCGCCTGTTCCGCCGGCTGAAAGGCGAAACGACACCGCTACCCGACTATTTCGTCGATGCGCAGAGCCTCGCGCCCGAGGACCATCTCGTGATGCAGGCAGCCGTGCAGCGCCATATCGACAGCTCGATCTCGAAGACGATCAACCTGCCGGCCGACATCCCGTTCGACAATTTCAAGGATATCTATGTCCGCGCCTATGCGATGGGTTGCAAGGGCTGCACGACCTATCGTCCAAACGAGGTCACCGGCGCGGTGCTCGAAGCGCGGCCGGAAACGCCGGCGGCGCGGCCACAGCAGGCGGAGCTGCCGCTTCTCGCGCCGGTGGCGCCGGCCAAACCCGCCGATATCTACGAAGCGGGCGGCGTCGTCTATATGAGCCAGCCGTTGTCGCGACCCGAGGCATTGCCCGGCCAGACCTACAAGATCAACTGGCCGGAAACCGAGCATGCGATGTACATCACGATCAACGACGTGGTGCAGGACGGCCGCCGGCGACCGTTCGAGATCTTCATCAATTCCAAGAACATGGAGCACTACGCCTGGACCGTCGCGCTGACCCGAATGATCAGCGCGGTGTTCCGTCGCGGCGGCGACGTATCGTTTGTCGTCGAGGAGATGAAGGCGGTGTTCGACCCGCGCGGCGGCGCTTGGATGGAGGGCAAGTACGTGCCCTCGCTGCTCGCCGCAATCGGCGACGTCATCGAGCGGCACATGGTCGAGATCGGTTTCCTGCCGCCGCGCGAGCGCCATCAGGCCGAGCGGATGGCTCAGGTCGTCAACCTGGCCCCCCCCTCCGCCGGCCGCCTCCCCGGTCCGCGCTTGCGGCAATGCCCGAAATGCGGCGAAGCAGCCCTCATCCGCAGCGAGAATTGCGACCAATGCACGAGCTGCGACTATTCGAAATGCGGTTGAAGGACCGCGAGCGTCCCGCCCGCTATTTGGCCTGAAGAGCGGGTGGGACGCCCGCGTCCGCTCAGCTCGGTAGCTGATCTCCGTCCGCCGGAACCGCGACCTCGAAGGCGTTGGTGATGCCGCACAGCACCGAGAAATTCTGGGCGACGGTGATCAACTCAGTCATCCACTGCGCGTCGTGCTTGGTGAGCAGCCGGTTGAAGATCGGGTAGTCGACCCGGTTGGTGCGCATCAGTTGGCGGGTCAGGTTGACGATGTCGCGTTCCTCGTCCGGCAGGCCCGATGCATCGCCCTTGACGCGCAGCAGATCGATCGTCGTGTCGTCGACCCCGGCGCGCTGGGCGGCGCCGACTTGGGCCGACCAGACATAGGCCGAGTCGCGCTCGCGCACCGCGGCAAGGATCGCGTGAGAGAGCAGCCGCGGCTCGACGATGCAGTCGTTGCGGTTGAACTTAACCAGGGCCAGCATTTTCTCGGCCAGCTTCGGACTGTTCAGGAACACGCTGAACGGCCCACGGATGCGGCCGAAAACGCTGATGACATCCTCGGCAATGTGCTGCGCCTCGGCGGGAACCTGGCTCTTGTCGCTGATCGGCGTCACTCTCGGCATGGTATTCTCCCTGTAAGATCGTCATCCGCGGGCTTGACCCGCGGATCTCAAGATGGCCGGGTCAAGCCCGGCCATGACGAAAAGCTATTTCAGCCCCGGATAAGCCTTGCCCCAATCGTCGAGATAGACGACCTCGGAAAGCGGGCCGCGGCCGAGCGGGCCGAAATTGCCCATCGGCCAGCCGATCGGCAGGATCGCGTAGGACATGTAGCCGGCGGGGATACCCATCGCGGCATCGCATTCCTTGCCATAGCCGGTGTGCCGGGTGGTCAGGGTCGAGCCGAGGCCGAGCGCGCGCGTCGCCAACAGCATGTTCTGCACCG
>Ga0182024_10001447_pt1 | contig 61252 bp, 63 predicted proteins | sample P32metaG_FD_120480 | JGI IMG/M metagenome (GOLD analysis project Ga0182024, IMG submission 120480) | Permafrost microbial communities from Stordalen Mire, Sweden - P3-2 metaG (Illumina Assembly) | ecosystem: Environmental > Terrestrial > Soil > Wetlands > Permafrost | place: Sweden: Stordalen...
AAGGGTATTTTGATCCCAGAAACGGTTCGATTTGGCGCTTGGTCGAGTGTAGAATCAACCACTTGCAGATGTTAGTAAGTGCCATTGTAAGTGCCCCAGGGACTTTTTCCGCAACCTGCTAGGGGAGACACGCCTATGAATACGCCCACAGGACTCACTACCGATTGCGCTTCGGTCGATCGGGAACTGGATACGCAATTTGGCGCACGAGAGTTGGGCCCTTCCAATGAAGCACGCCAGCATTTTCAGGAGTGCGAACGATGTCGCGGATTGTACCAGTGGATGACGGAAAAGCCTATCCCTGCGGACGGCTCACCTGAACTCTATCGCAAGATCCGGAGCAGCCTGCAACCCTCCCTCAAGCCCGTGGCTCCCCAAGGATCGCCACGGTCCCTGGCAGCGTCTTTCTGCACCGTGTTCCTCCTGTTCGCGCTTCCAGCCATTGGCATGATGGGCATTGCCGGGCTGCGCCAAATGGATTTGTTGCAGATGATCGGCATTACTGTGGTTCTGGTAGTGGGAGGGATGCTGCTTTCATTGTCTTTGGCTTGGCAAATGACGCCCGGCAGTCTGCAACAAATTCCCACAAAGGTGGCCGTGCCTGCTCTGGCAGCGGGTTTCCTGTTGGGCACCGCACTTCTGTTCCCTTGGCACGCTCCGGAGACTTTCTTTGTACCCGGGTGGCACTGCTTCAAAGTGGGAATTGCAATGGCAGTGCCGGTGTCATTTCTGTTCTGGCTTCTGGCGCGCCGGGGGGCGCCGCTGGCGATCGGCAGCCTGGGAGGCACTCTGGGCGCGATTGCGGGTCTGTTTGGCGCGACTGTACTGCAGTTCACATGCAGCCGGCAGGAAGCAGGGCATCTCTTGGTGTGGCATGGGGGGGTGCTAGTGGCATCGATCCTCATGGGTGTGGTCATTGCCCAAGTAGTTAGTTGTTTTTCCGGCGGGCGACCGTGACTTTGCGCAGCACATCGGCGAATACATAGGCGGAAACGTAAAGGCAACGACGGGTCCTCGTAACTTAGGGATTCCCGGGGCCAAACAAGAGTAGGACTGTGAAATCTACCCCTCCACAGGGACACAAGGAGAGAAATACGATGAAGAAAATTATACGGGGTCTGTTCTGTGCGGGTCTGCTTGCGGGCTTAGCTTCGTTCGGGTCTGCGGCCACGATGACGATGACCGGCATGATCAGCGACAGCATGTGTGGCGCCAGCCACGCCAAAATGATGGCCATGCACAAAGACGCCAAGATGACCGATCGCGACTGTACGCTGGCCTGCGTGAAGGGCGGTGGCAAGTACGTTTTTGTGTCGGATGGGAAGGTCTACCAAATCGCCAACCAGGATCTGGCGGCGTTGCAGAAGGACGCTGGAGAATCCGTCAAGTTGACCGGCGACGTCAACGCTGACACCATCAAGGTATCCAAGGTGGCGATGGCCAAAAAGTAGTTGCCGACCTGGCAGCGGGTTGCCGGTATGCCCGCCGCACTCTCGATACCGCGGCGGTGCTATCTTTCCGTGCAAGACCTTTCTTGTAAAGGGTGTACAATTCTTAGCCTGTGCAGACTCCAAGCCTCGCATCGCCGGCGCTGTCGCCACCGAAGAAGGACGCCGATTACGTCTTCTACGAGCTCACCCGCAGTATCTGCCCAACTTGCCGGCGGGTCATCGACGGGCACATCCTCATCCGCGATAACAAGGTTTACCTGAGGAAGCGCTGCCCCGATCACGGCATCTTCGAAGCGCTGGTTTACGGCGACGCGCAACAGTATACGAAGTCGGCCAGGTTCAACAAACCGGGCACCATACCACTCGAGTTTTCCACGGAAATTCAGCACGGCTGCCCACACGATTGCGGGCTCTGCCCGGATCATCAACAACACGCCTGTTTGGGCATCATCGAGGTCAACAGCAACTGCGACATGAACTGTCCCTTGTGCTTCTCCGAAGCCGCTCCGGGATTCAGCTTGACACTCGAAGAAGTCGAAGACATCCTGGATCACCTGGTGGCCACGGAAGGCAATCCCGAGGTTGTGCAGTTCTCCGGAGGCGAACCTTCGATTCATCCGCAGATCATCCCGATGATGCGAGCTGCGCAGAAACGCGGCATCTCCAACGTGATGCTGAACACCAACGGAAAGCGAATCGCGACCGACGAGCGGTTTCTGGCGGAACTGGCCGAAATCCGGCCGAACATTTATTTCCAGTTCGACGGCTTTGACAGCGAGACCTACCGGATCATTCGGGGCGAACCCGACATTCTGCCGAAGAAGATGCGCGCACTCGACCGGCTTGCGGAAATCGGTTGTACCGTCATCCTGGTCCCGGCGATCGAGCGCGGCGTCAATGAGCACGAAATCGGCAAAATCGTGCGTTTTGGTCTGGACCACCCCGCCGTCAAGGGAATCAATTTTCAGCCGGCATTCCACACCGGTCGCCACGCGAAGCATGACCCGATGCAGCGCATGACTAATCCCGACATCATCCAGCTCATCGAGGCCCAAACCGAAGGCGTGTTCCGCGGAAGTGACTTCATCCCCGTGCCGTGCTGCTTTCCCACATGCAACTCGGTCACTTACGCCTATATCGACGAAGAGCGCAAAGTCACCCCGCTTCCGCGCATTCTGAATGTCGAGGACTACCTGGATTACATCGCCAATCGCGTCATGCCCGACCTGGGCGCGGAGGTGAAGCGTGCTCTGGAAGGCCTTTGGTCATCGTCTGCCGTGCTCGGCTCGGAAAAAGTTGCGCGCGAGTTCTCCTTCTCTTGCTCGGCATGCGGTTTGCCGGATGGCAGTCTGGATGTCAAAAGCCTGTCCAACTTCATCTTCATGATAATGTTGCAGGACTTCATGGATCGCTGGACCTTTAACCAGAAGAATCTGATGAAGTGCTGCAAGGAGTTTCTGCTGCCGGGAGGAAAACAGGTCCCCTTCTGCGCCTATAATACGGTCGGTTACCGAGAGCAGGCACGGGCGCAACTGGTGGCGCAGGAACCGCATCGTCAGGCCGCCAGACGTAGCGGGGAGCGGTATCAGGTGCGCCCGGTGACGTTCTCGTTCGGAACAAAGAATACGGCGCGCGACGCCGGCCTGGTGCAACTGAATGACCCAACCTGCTGAATCCGCCGAGTTGAAAAGCTGCTGCGCCGCGGTTTACCAGAGCGGGTTTGCGCGAATGCTACTTGGCAATTCATTCCACCCGGGCGGTCTGCGGCTTACAGCTCGGCTCGGAGAACACTTGGGCCTCAGTAGTGGTGTTCGCGTTCTTGACGTGGCCAGCGGCAAAGGAGAGAGCGCCAACTTCCTCGCCGCACAGTTTGGCTGCCAAGTCGTAGGCGTGGACTTTGGCCGGTCGAATGTGAGGGAAGCTAACTCCAATGCCACGGCAGCACAGGTCGCTCACCTTGTCTCGTTCGTCGAAGGCGACGCTGAGCGCTTGCATTTTCCGGACGGGAGCTTCGATGCCGTGATTTGCGAGTGCTCATTCTGCACCTTTCCGGACAAACACGCCGCCGCCTGTGAATTTGCGCGCGTTCTACGCCCCGGAGGGCGGGTCGGGATGAGCGACCTGACGCGCTCCGGACCCTTGCATCAGGACCTAGAAGGACTGCTCGCTTGGATAGCATGCATCGCTGACGCCCGCCCGGTCGAAGAATATGCCGGCTACCTGGAAGCGGCGGAGCTCGATGTAAAAACAATTGAGCATCACAATAACGCTTTGGCCCAAATGGCTCGTGATATTCAGGGGAGGCTGCTGGGTGTCGAACTGATGGTCAAGCTTAAGAAGCTGGAATTCCCTGGCGCGGATTTTGAGCAGGCGAAGCAACTCGCGCGCGCGGCGGCGAACGCGATTCAGCAAGGCTTGCTCGGCTACAGTCTGATCATCGCCCAATCGCGCACCAGGGAGCCCGCATGCTGCTGAGTGCGCGGAACGCCTTGATTGCCCTCTCCGCCGTCAGTGCCCTCGCGATGTTGTACGTGGGTGCGTACCAGATTCGCGCGATCCAGCACATGAGCTGCCCTTTGCTGAAACACTCTTGCGAAGCAGTGGCGGATGCGCCTTTCGCGCGGCCGTTCGGAATTCCCGATGGCTTCCTCGCGGCGTCAATCTACGGCCTCCTGATCTTGTTGGCTATTCTCGGACCTCAAATGATCTGGACCCGCTATGCGATTCGGACGCTCGCGATTCTGGCCGTCTTGGCGAATGCCTTGGGCGTGTTCGATATGGCGCGGCTCGGTGCGTACTGTTTCTATTGCTTGCTAACCACGGCGCTCTCGCCTGTGCTGTTGTGGATGGCGCTCCTGGTGTGATCGGACTTGCAGTGGCGCGCCCCGCACATTGACCCGACTGCCTACCAATACACCTCGAAGGAACGAAGGGAAATAGGAAAATGGCTGGAAGCGTAAACAATATCGGGAGCGGTCTCGAAGAGGACTGACCCTGCAGCAAATCCACCATTTGAGCTTTACGTCTCAACTTGTCTACTGTAACTCTCCGACGCGAGGACTGCCCCGACCTACTGGCTTGCCGGCGAACCGACTGAACGACATTGGATCAGGACTAGGAAGTCGGCTTTCGTCCTTTGATCAGTTGTGGTGTTTTCAGAACTGACAGTCGCTGCCGTCGAGCGACTCCAAATCACACCAAATCTCTTTTCAGTCGTACACAATCAGAATAACCAGCATTACCGCTTCGCATCTGCAATCTGTTTCTGCGCCGGCGGTTGCACTCGCGAATATCACTCACCGGCCATTTCACGACGCCAAGCATAAACCGCATCATAATAGGAGCATGACCTACAACATTGTTGGCTTAACCGACGAGGAATTCGCTGCCACTGTCGGGGGAACCGCGAGCAAAATCTCGGAGATCATCCGGCGTGCTTCCTACAGCACAATGGAAGACCGCAAGCGCAATCGCCATGCTTATCCCGCCAAAACCATTATGGAAGTCCAAACCATTGCCCGTTTTGAAGACGCAGCCTTTCCAAAGCAATTCTCTGATTACACAGAACTACTTTATCTGAACAATCCAGCACTCGCAGCGTGCCAGAATGCCGGAATGCAACTCCGAGTCATTCGACAGTGCGAAGACCGCGAAGTCCCGATGGAAGCTGGTGTCTTTGTTCGGCGACCTCTCTACCTTCATGAAAGTGTGCTAGCCGCGCGAAATGACTGAGTAATACTGCGACTACGATGGGCATGCTTTTCGGGACGTAGCCTCTTGTTGGATAGCCCAACACTTTTGCCGAGAGCTTTAGACTGGACAGCCTTTTCCGAGGCGTGAAAGTTTATTGCGTGAGCGTTTTCTTCGTGCCCTCAAAATACACCCGTTTCTGTTGAAAGCAGTGCAATCGAACAGACCGCAACACCGTGTGCCTTACAGCGATCAGGGGTGAATATGCACCCCCTTTTTTGTGGAGTAAACGGCGCTTCGATGTGGGCGAACTGAAGGCTCGGCTTCGAAATCGTAGATCGCTACTCAGCCACTTCGAACCCCGGTCGCAATACGAGTCTGACGCTTGTCGGAGGGAAAGCAACTTCTTCGTCTCACAGGTGACTCTGGCTTCGGTCGGACGTCCGCCAAGCCATCGGATTGGAATCGCAACATGCTGTTCTTATCGACGGATTAGCCGCAATTTGAGTGACAGCCATAGGTTTTTTGAAAAGGTGCCGTGGCTGTTACATTGCTTCAGCTTTACGTTCCCGCACCCTCGGCATCGGCTTCGCGGCCGGTGTGAATAGCGCCTATAGCCTCTCCACGGCGTCGTACACGTCGCACAAGGCTTCGCGAATCGGGTATCTCCCGTTCACACCAGCGCGTCCGTCAGCCTTTGCCTTGAAGGCCCGGATCGCTTCGCGTTCCCTATGCTTCGCCACGCCTAGCCCAGTCCCCGTGACTCGCCATGCTGCCACAACGATTACCAACTACCGAAACACTGGCCTTGCGCAAATCCTGTAGCACCCGAAACCGTTTCTCCAGATCCGCGAGGCAAGTGGCGCTTCACCGATATTGCATAACCGACCACAGTAACTACAAGCGCCCTTCAGCGCTCCACGGCCTGAACACGCGGCCTTTGTTGACGAGTGACGACGGCAGTTACTGTTGGATGATGGAAGAGTCTTAGCACAACCGTACGGCGCTTCTTTAGCCGTACCGTTGATCTGGCGTCAATCACTCGGCGAAACCACGCGATCTGCTTGCGTCATCCATGAGCGACCCAATTTTCCAGCGGACTACGTTGCAGTAACTCGGCTCCGCGTTCCAGGTCACCGCCGGAGTTAGTCGCCGGAGCCTGTGTTCGCACCTAGACATCTGAAATCAGAACCACACCGACGATGAGTGCGGTAGAACTCATGCGTCAGTCACTCCTCAAATCGCTAATGCTAGTTACTACTGCGGCCGGCGCCATCTGGGCGCAGTCCGGTCAAGGCCCATTGACCAAAGGCCTCACTCTCACCGTGCTCCAGGGAGACGGTGTGCAGAACGAGCTACCCCGGCCCGCTACCACTCACTTGTCGATTCGCGTACTGGATTCGCAGAACAACCCGATCCCCAACGCCGTCGCCGCCTTCGAACTCCCCGAGGCCGGCGCCTCTGCGGCGTTCGCCGATGGCTCAGCCGTTAGGGTGTTACTAACGGACTCCAGCGGCGATGCCACAGTGGATATTAAACCAAATGACCTCCCCGGCAAATTCCAGCCGAGGATCACGGTCAACTACTTCGGCCAAACTACCTCGGTCGCACTGAATCAAGAAAACCTATACCCAGTCCCGACCGCAGCCGCGACTGGCAATCGCCTCGTCCGCCAAGCCCACGCGATATCCCACTCTCATAAGAAATGGCTGCTGGCCGCAGTGGGAGGCGCGGTGGTCGCCGTGATCGTCGCGTTGGTCGTGCACCATCACGGCGCCAGTAACAACGGAGGCATCACTATCAACCCTGGCACCGGATCCGTAGGAGGTAACTAAAATGCTGCACATACTAACCGCCGTCACTCTCCTTCAACTGGCAGCGACCTATGCTACACCACCCGCAGTCTCTGCACCGCTCCTCGGCTACAGCCTCACCGGCACTACCCTGACACGATACGTCGGCGTCCCCGGCGCATGTTACACGACCTACCGCACCCCAATTTCATCCTCAACACCTCGCCGCACAAATACCAGACCGTCTGGAAGGTCACAGGCTTTACTCCCGACTCCGCCGAGATGCTGCTCCGTGCGCTAGCGCGAGATGCCGGCGCCGACATCGCTGTCACCGACGTAGCTCGCGTGCTGCGGATTCCCAGTTTTGACAACCATAAATACACGCCACCACACCAAGTCACCGCACACTCCTACCATTCCAACCGCTTTACCGCCGCCGCCTTTCCGGCCCTCATCGACGCCCCCTCCATCCTGTTGCGGCCCACGCCACCCACACCTCCTCGGCAACAAGGCGCTGACCGCCGCGATCACTCCCGCTCTGGCGTCGATTTCGGCCGCACCATTGGCTGGCTCGAACACGGTGTATCGCACGACGAAATCGTACACCGTCTCATGACAGAACGCCCAGACAAGCCCAATCCCGAGTACTATGCGCGCCGGACGCTCCAAAACGCGCTACGCGCCTACCAATTCAACCCCCACCCCACCGCACAGTTCCAGCATCCCGCACCACGGAGATAACACCATGTCCCTACGCCGCTTCAGACCATCCCTTACCACTCCCAAACCCAAAGGCATGTTCGCGAAAATCGACCACGAACGCTTCACCTTCAACACCGAAGCCAGCCGCGCTCTTAAAGAGCGCTGCCTGACCCGCGTCTACCTTTGCGGCGACCCCACGACCAAACAAGTCGTCATCCGTCCCGCTCAGGCCGACGATCCCGACGCCTACGACATCGTCTGGACCCACCCCACAGCCACTCAAATCCGCGCTACCATCCGCGCTACCAGATTCCTACGTTGGCTCGGCCATGCCGCGCCTGCCACCCACGTCCGCTACCCGGTCGAGCGGTTACTACGGCGAGCCTTCACTTTTAACCTCGCCCAACCCGAATCTCCAATACCCCAACCTGAGGACCACTGTATATGAAAGTCCCACGCAGTCTCGCCGCTCTTCTTCTTCTCCTGTGTCTCGCACCCGTACTGCTAGCTCAAACCGTCGCCGCACGCGTCGTCCGCGTCATCGACGGCGATACCATCGTCGTGGCGTTCGCGGATCGCACTATAGCTCACATTCGCCTTGCTGAAATCGACGCGCCCGAGCACGACCAACCTTGGGGATTAGAAGCAACCGCATTCACCACCGCACACGTCGCCCACCAAGCCGTGAGCGTCGCAATTCAAGGCACGGATCGCTACGGCCGCCTAATCGCCCACATCAGCATAGACGGCTGGGACCTCAATACCGAATTAGTTCGTGCTGGATTGGCTTGGTGGTACATCCTTGATCGCGTCCAATCTCGCCTGGCGCTTCTTTCGGCTCAGGGCTTCGAGCTCCGGCACGGAAGCCGCCTGCCCGAGGTCCTCCCGGAAGACAGTAATATCGATGTCTTCAGAAAATCTCGAAATCAGTCCATAGGCTTTCGAGAGCGAAGTTCCGCCCTTGAAGAGGAGCCGAGGATGGCCAGTGGGCAGGCCGTTGAAAAGAATATCAAGCGTCCAGGTGACCCAAAAATCTTTTTCGACGTTCTGTTCCGGCGTGCCGAGTCGAGCCGCGGCGGCAAGAAAGACATCGCGGCGGTCCTGCGGCGTCGCTTTGAGGAACTCCGACAAACCAGGATTCATCACGCCCGCCTCGGGGAACGATCGGTCGCGGCGGGTATTGTCGTCCTGGCAGATGCGGAGGGGTTCTTACGGGCGGTGGCGTGAGAACGAGCCGAATCCTGAAGAAGTCTGGTCACAAGGTCGCGCATCCATGTCGGGAGCGCGTCGAGACCGCTCCGAAGGTCGTCGCGAATCACTTTTCCCTGTTTTGGATCATCCAGAATTTTCCTGATCCGCTTAAGGATGGAATCGCCGTCGGCGGGAAGCATGTCGTGGAGCCAGTGAAGGGCCTGGACGATGCGCATTGGCGGGCGGCCAGCCCAATAGAGTCGGCTCGGAGCGGTCAGCTTGAAATCGATCAGGAGTTTGTCGAGGTGAATCGGGCGCAGCCTGGCATCTGTATGCACCGTCACTTTTGCCGGCACTGCGTCGGTGAGGCCGAGTTGGTTGGCCGCTGTGATTCCATCGGGAAGGAACCGCGCTTTCTCCCGCCGGGTGACAGCGTCGATGATTGCGGTGTAATCAGGGGTACTCGGTTTTCCGGTCAGCGAGTTGACGCGCGGAATATCGTACAGTCCTCGATCGATGCGCCGGATGTTGCCTGAAAGCGCCAAGCGCTGGAGCGCTTTGTCGATGGCGGATCTTGCGCCGAGATCGAGGAAGTCGTTCGGGGTCCATACGCGGATGGATTTGTCACGCATCATGCGGTCGAGGATCGCTCGCTTAAGGTCGAGGTTCGGGCCGCGCCGGGGCAGCGTTGGTTGTCCGATATTTGTAGACATATTTCGGACAGATCCTCTCTCGGGGCTTGTCCGTCCGAAGAATGTATACATTTTTCGGACAAATTTACAATACCACACTTTGGCGGCTGGCCGAGTTGTTTTTGCTCCCGAGTGGGATGGTGAACAGGCCGTGACGTTCAGCCCGGCGCGCTCGTTGTCGGCCGAAGCCTCCTGTTCCAAAATTGCTCCATTTAACGGCCACCGAAAAGCCTCTGGAGCAAGCCATTGGAAGGAAAGGGCGACCGGATCGCTATGGGGGGCGGCGATCGTCCGGTCGGACTTGGTTCCCCTTCTCCGGATTCAAAGAGCGGTGAATCTCCTGATGCACTCCTCACAGAGGTTGACAAGCCCCTTCGCGTCTTCATGGTCGATCTCGGCGCCGCGATGCACGACGGCGTTTCTTCTCTGGTTGCAGTCCCTGAGCCATGAGTCCCAAAAAACGTTGTCGTCCGCAATTGATCGTCCGCCAAACACCTCGCGGGAAAGAATTGTCAGCCTGTCCTTCGTCCTGTGATTGGCTTTGAGCTTGGCGGTCACTTCAGCCTCCACGACGCCTTGACCTGCATAACCTGCTCGCAGGCGTTTTTCGATGATGATCTCCTGCGCTTGGAACGCTACGACTACTGCGAGAAGATTTTGCCCTCGATCGAGGGCAGAATGTGCACTCTGAAGGAGAAGGGTGTGTCGCTCTGGTTGACGGCCAGCCGCGACCATCTCGGCGACTTGTTCGATTTCACGGCGAGACCTGTTTACGATAGCCGAACCCAGACCGCTCTCGATGCCCACACTCTCATAAACGAGGTTTGCATCTGCGAAGTACACGCGGGTGACGGGCATCTTCGCGAGGCGCTCGATATGCGATTCTCCGGTGATACTCCGGTAAACGTCTAGCAGATAGTTGATAACTTGCGAGGCAATCTCCGTCACTTGAGTGACAGCGGTGGAACGAGCACTCTGGAAAGCTTCCGTGCCGTCAGGCCCATCAATTCCAGGATGGACCGAATCAAATAACACTCGGACCTGAGTGTAACGGAATACTCCGTGTGTGTCCTTGTAGATTTCGACGTTCGTGCCCGTAAAGTGCGGCCATGGACCAAGGTTCGGAGCTTGCGGAATTGTCGGCGTGAGGGGTCTGGCCGGTCCATAGTAAAGCGGTTGATCGTCTGCATACGCCTCCACATCGTTTGATCCTACGGCGAGTTCGGTCCAGATTTTCCGCATTTGTAGGGTCGCCGGGACGTTAACTTGCGGGCATTGAACTCGGAACGCCCGGTGGACCGGCAGATGCAGAGTATATGGGAGGTTCACCTCGACCAGCGTGTTATGCCCGAGGAGCTGATCGCAAGGTATTGGATCGACGTAGGAGGCAAACGTGCCGAACCCATAGACAATCAACTCGGGTCGAACACGGAGCTGGTGCAATAGGATCGACAGGCGCTCTTCCGCTTCAGGACGCGCGAGCGCCCTAATCTCGTCAGGAGCGACGATCGTGATTCGAACTCTCGGATCTTCAGCGGTTTGTTGCACTTCGGCGCGAAACTCTGACAAGGGCATTGCAATTTCTCGGAATGGCGATTTAAGTAGACTATGGCGTACGCCACAATCCCGCGTCATGGGCACTGATGCCTGCGATGGCGTCATGTGCTGAAGGACATCCTTATAATTATCGAACGACCGCACCGCGCCTTTGTTCACCCAAACTCCAGTGAGCGGCGCCGCGTGCGATCCCACTGGGCCATCACCGCGCGCGCAACCTCGCTGCTGTCGATAGGTCGCCTTGGTTGCGCTACTAATGGGATCGTGGGAATCGGATTTTAGTTTGCGAGTTACTCCGAGGTGAAGGCGCGTGGCCCAAATGTCCCCATTGGCAGATCCTGCAGGGTGGACTCGGACGGCCGCTCGGACGGAACGACTACAAGTGCTGTCATTTGTTGACCAGCACTAGGTCTGCAAAACCTGCGGTGTGCCTCGGGAACGCATTCTTCAGGTGGGCCACTGATCAAGCGAATCAGTGTCAACCGGCCGAGCGGTCCCGCATCGGCTTCTTGTGCTTACAAGTGCTCCGGCTGCCGTTGCCCATCGTGGAACCGCTCCATCTTGGCCGCGGCGTCTCTCAAGTCCTGAAAATCGACGATGTCGTAACGGACGTAGACGCTTTCCGTTTTGTGGCCTGTAATGGCCATCGCTTGTGGCCTGGGAACGCCAGCCCTTGTCAGATTGCGCACCGCCGATCGACGGAGATCGTGAAACAACAAGCCCTCCGCGCCGGCTTTCTTACAGGCTGTAGCCCAAGCTTTGCGGAAACTCTGGAGTGGTTGGCCATCAAGATGAAAAACGAAGGCACACTTGGGATACTTCTGATCGCGCAAACGTTTCTGTTCCCGCAAGCAATCGAGCATCTCACCGTAGATCGGTAACGTTCGACCTTTCTTGTTCTTCGTTGTGCCACTCCAGAGGGTAATGGTCGGAGGCTCCGCGTCCAATTCCACTTGGGACCACAAAAGGCCGAGCAACTCGCCCTTTCGATTCCCAACATGGTACGCCACCACTAGCAAAGGTCGAAGGTACGGGGGAAGGTTATCTCTGAGCGCTCGATACTGCTCCTCCACCACGAAACCCTTTCTGACGTTGTCCTCAGGCAGCATCTCGATATGCGGCAGTCGTTCTACCTTGGGCGGATAGTGCGTGTACCCGAGTCTGAAGGCACGCTTCAATATAGCCAGCTCTCTGTTGATGGTTGCATTCTTGGCGCCCTCTTTGAGGCGCTGGCGAACGTATGCTTTCACGTCAGGGGTGGCCAGATCATCACAGCGCATGTCGGCAAAAACCGGAGCAAGATGGTTGTTGATATAGCCGCCGGCATCCTGAAGGGTCGCACGCTGCTTTTCTCGGTAGTCCGAAAGCAAATCATCGAACAGTTCGCTGACTAGAACGACGCGCTTAACTCCTTTTTGCCGCTGCCGGTCTTCGTGCAAAAAGTCGCCGCGCAATTTGCACAGCAATCGCTCCGCGTCTTTCACGCGCGGTGATCCGACCGGGTACTCTTTACCCTTGAATTTGATGTAGAGGTTGGCGAGAACCGTGTCGCCCTTGACGCGCTTAAAGATGCTGCCAAATCCAAGCTTGTGGTCGATGAAAACCCGTGCCATGAAGCCGCCATCTCCACCATAGCACAAGTTGGGGGACACCCACGGGGGACACCGGCTCACACCGGGGCTTCAACCGCCCATAAACTATTGATTCTTTGGAGCTGGCGGAGGGATTTGAACCCCCGACCCTCTGATTACAAATCAGATGCTCTACCAACTGAGCTACGCCAGCACGCGCCTGGGTTGGAGCGGGAGACGGGGATCGAACCCGCGACCAACAGCTTGGAAGGCTGTGACTCTACCACTGAGTTACTCCCGCGTCGCTTACCAGAATCCTCTCTCAATCTACCATGTCCTTTTGAGAATTAGTCGGGCCGTCAGGTACTACGAGACCGCATGAGAAGAGCAATTCACGAGCGTTTCCGGTCGGCTGCCGCGGGACCGCTGCTCGGCTTGGTCCTGTCGGCCGCGCTGATCTGTGCGCAGCCGACCACCACCCCGGCCCCGAACCTGGGCCTACAGGACTTGCCCAATATGGGCCAACAGATTACGCCGCTGGCGGCCCCGGGTTCCCTGTTCGAACCGCTGAACCCCGGTTTGCTCGACAAGCCGGACTGGCTGGCCAGCAACGCGGTCACCACCGTCGTGAGTCCGGATCATAAGACTCTGCTGGTGCTGACCAGCGGGTACAACAGGGTTTACAACACCAACACCGTACCACCTCCGCCACTGCAGCCATTTTCCGCCGCCGACTCGAATGAGTACGTGTTCATCTACGACATTTCGACGCCGACGCCGGTCCAGAAGCAAGTTGTGCAGATCCCCATTACCTACCACGGGATTGTTTTCGATCCTTCGGGTGCCGCTTTTTACGTAGCGGGCTGCACCACCGACAATGTTCACGTCATTGCTCGAAGCGCCGCCGGAATTTGGGCGGAGCAGCCCGGAACTGCGCTAGCCATGGGCCACAAGGTGGGAGTCGGTCTGAACCTGAAGCCCAACGGAGCCACCGCGATCAACAGCCAGGTGGGGGTGTATCCTTGCGCCGCGGGCGTGGCTATTTCGACGGATGGCCGGACGCTTGTGGTGGCGAACTACTATAACGATTCGATCACCGTGTTCCGAGGAGGGCTCAACAATTGGTCCCTGGAAACGGACCTGGATCTGCGTCCCGGCAGGCACAACGCAGCGCAGGCGGGCACGCCGGGCGGCGAATATCCGTTCTGGGTAGTGATCAAGGGCGGGTTCTTATCGACTCCGGTTGCCTATATATCGAGCGTTCGCGACCGCGAGATCGACGTCGTGAATCTGAGTGCTCCGCCCTCGATAGTGGACCGTATCCACGTGACAGGCCAGCCTAACAAGATGACGCTAAACGCGGCCCAGTCGCTCCTGTACGTCGCCGAAGACCAGTCGGATACGATTGACGTAATCGACACCGACAGGAACGTGGTTCTGGAAACCATCCCGGTAATCGGCCCCGCATCGGCAGTACCTTTATCCCTGGCGAAATATACGGGCGCGAACACCAACAGCGTGACCCTTTCACCGGATGAGACACAACTTTACGTGACCAATGGCAATTTGAATTGCATCGCGGTAGTGGCGCTCGGTGGAACCAATAGCGGCGACCATGTAGTTGGTCTCATTCCGACCGGTTGGTACCCGAACTCAGTGAGCTTCAGCGGGGACGGCACGTGGGTTTACGCGGTCAACGGGAAGTCACCCACGGGCGCGAATCCGGGTTGGTGCTATGGCGGCTATGGGCCTCCGGGAGGGCACACCTGTCTGCTCGCGAATCAGTATAACCCCCAGTTGACCAAAGCCGGCTTCCAGATTTTGCCGCGCCCCAACGCGGCGCAACTCGCGACGCTGACGGCGCAGGTGGCCATGAACAACCGGTTCACCAGCACCGAGAGCCCCGCCGATGCCGCAGTCATGGCGGCCGTGCGTCAGGGCATCCAGCACGTCATCTTCATCATCAAAGAAAATCGCACTTACGACCAGATTCTGGGTGATCTGGAAACCGGCAATGGCGATCCCTCCTTGACTGAGTTTGGAGAGGCCGTCACGCCGAATCTGCATAACCTGGCACGAACCTTCGTCACCCTCGACAACTTCCTGGACACCGCGGAAGTCAGCTATGACGGCTGGCTGTGGACCACTTCGGCTAGAGCCCCGGACGTGGTCGAAAAGCAATACCCAGTGGCCTACGCGTACCGCGGCCTCAGCCTGGATTCCGAGGGGTATAACCGCAATGTGAACGTTGCGATTCCAACCCTCGCCGGGCGCCAGGCCGCCGATCCCTTCACATCCAGCGATCCGGATGTGTTACCGGGCCAGACCGACGTGGCTGCTCCGGATGGACCGAATAATGAAGTGAATACCGGTTATTTGTGGAACTCCGCGCTGCGGGCGAATCTTTCGGTTCGCAACTACGGTTTCTTCGTAGACGTCACCCGCTATTCAACGCTCGACTACGCCATTCCGGTGCTCCGGGACCCGGCCTCCACCAACACGATTGTGGCCTACCCCACGAATGTTGCCCTTACTCCGTACACCGATCCGTTCTTCCGCGGTTTCGACAACGCACTTCCGGACTTTTACCGTTACACGGAGTGGGCACGCGAGTTCGATAGCAACTATGCCAGCGGCGGCCTGCCTTCGTTGAGCCTCGTTCGCCTGATGCACGACCACACCGGAAACTACACGGCAGGGCCTGGAGGCGCTCCGCCAGCCGCAATCGATGGCGTGAATACTCCGGACCTGGAGATAGCGGATAACGATTACGCGGTCGGCTTGTTGATTCAGAAAATCTCAAACAGCATCTACGCGAACAATACCTTGATCTTCGTAATTGAAGACGACGCGCAGGATGGCGGCGATCACGTCGATTCGCACCGCAGCATCGCGTTCGTGGCCGGCGCCTATGTCAAGCAAGGCACACTGGTCTCCACGCAGTACAACACCCTCGACTTCCTGCGCACGATTGAAGAGGTCCTGGGACTCGCGCCGATGAACCTGAACGACGCGCTCGCCCATCCCATGGCCGACATCTTCAATACCACGCCGAGTTCCTGGAGCTTTGCGGCCGCCCCCGCGGCGATGCTCTACGCCCCGAATACGCAACTGCCGCTGCCTGCCAAGCCCGCCGCCTTATTCGTTCCGAAGCCCGCCCACAACGCGAAGTATTGGGCGCGGGCGACCAAAGGAATGGACTTCGATGACGCCGATCGCGTCGATCCCAAGGACTTCAACAGCATTCTTTGGAGAGGGATGATGGGCAACAAACTCTATCCAGCCGCGCCCACCGGAGCGGACCTTCGCCAGAACCGCGAAACGCTTCTCGCGCGCTACCGGCGGTCTCTAAAGCACCCCGCGTTATCATCTAGGAACGGGACTGCCGATCCGGAGAAGTAATGGATGCGTGGATGTCTGGTGTTGTTGACAATGGTCGTGTCAGGGCTGGCACAGGAGGTTGGTGTGGCTCCCGGCGCCCCGGCAGGTGCGACGGTCCTCACCGGGGTGACGATCCCCGCCGGGATCCCACTGCGCGTGGCGCTTGAGCGTCGTGTCGCTATCAAGCGCGTTGGCGAGCCGGTCCAGGGCCGGCTGGTCGATCCGGTCTACGTTTTCGATCGGCTCGTCCTTCCGGCCGGAAGTGTAGTGGAAGGGCATATCGCCGAAATCGGCGGTGTTCCAGCCAGCCAGCGTATCGCGGCAATCCTGTCTGGCAACTTTACACCGCCGCGGGAAGTTCGCGCTCAATTCGATACTTTGGTGCTGAGCGACGGCGCCCGACTGCCGCTTAGCACTTCTCTTTCTCGCGGGACAGCCCACACCCAGCGTATTGCGATGCGGCGCAAGAACCAGCAAAAGGACAAGCCCGCTGTCGAAGACCAAGGCGGGTTGGACCAAACGGACCAGGCAGCCATCCGCGCCTTCACCCCGCCGGGCAAGATGCTGCGGTTGAAATCCTATCTGTTCGGAATGCTTCCCTATCATCGGCAAGCCTGGTCGCCGGGCACACTCTTCACTGGCGTATTGCAAGAGCCCCTGAACCGGCCGCCGTTCAGTCAGGTCGAAGTGCAACCTCGCCATCCGGACGCGGCCCAACCTGAGGATCAGGTAGTCAACGCCCGCCTGTTGACTCCCATAAGTTCCGCAACGGCCCGGAGAGGAGCGCCCGTCGAAGCAGCCGTGACGCGGCCACTGTTCTCGGCGGAGCATAGCTTGTTGATTCCGGAAGGCAGTCGCCTTTTCGGGGACGTGGTCAAGGCGCAACCGGCTCGCGGCCTTCACCGCAACGGGAAAGTGCTTTTTGTATTCCACCAGATCCAACTGCCGGCGGGCGCCTTGCAGGGTATCCAAGGCTATCTGGAGAGCGTGGACGCGGACTTCGATGCCCATTTGATCCTTGACTCAGAAGGGGCCACCCACACCAGCAGCCCGAAGACCCGGTTCATTTTCCCGGCGCTGGCGATAGCTGTCGCCGGTCTGTCGTTTCATCAGGACTTTAATGCCCAGGGTGTCCCCGATCAAGACCTCGGAGGCCGCGCCGAATCGGGGGCGGTGGGCCTGGGGTTGATTGGCACCGTGGTAGCGCAGGCCTCCCGCACCCTGGCGTCGACTATCGCGATCAGCGGAGCTGCGTTCAGTATTTATTCGAACTTCATCGCGCGCGGGACGGACGTGGTCCTTGGGGCGAACACGCCGCTCAAAATCAGCCTCAAGGCGCGCGGCGATGAAACCGGCGCCGGGCAGCCGTGAAAGGTTGCCAATTCTCTTTTGCGCCGGTCCTTCCAGGCGGAGCCGCCATCGTCTCCTACCGCTTGGACGCGGACGCTACTACGATCCTCCGGCGGCCTCGCCGGTTTGAGATCGGTGCGGATGCGCCGCAGACAGTGACCTCCGCCTAATGTGCACCGGCGACGGACCCCTGACACATCCGCCGCTCCGGCGGGCCGTCGAGGTCGCAAGCTTCTCCGGCTTTTCCCAAGCCCCGTAGAAACGGTCCAGGCTGCCCAACATTTCAGCATTCAGCGTTTTGAGCGCATTGATATAGACGCGAAGTCCGGGCCCCAATTCGGCGGAGGCATTCTGAACGTTCTTCGCCGCCGCACGAAGATTGCCTAACTCACGATCGAAATTCTGCGGGAATTCGAAATCGAGCTTCAGTGCCATGGCGAACCCCTTTAGTCCGTATCATGAACTTTCTCACGGTTTAGCTCAGAAAAACATTAGTCATTCTCTGTAGGGCGTTAACTAGGGGTTTACGTAGGTAGGGCCGGATGCTCCCCTACGGTAGAGGCGCGATATGCCAGTACGAACTAGGAGGTGAGCGCTTCTATTCAGTCGCGATCCGGTTCCGTAACGCGTACCGAACCAGTTCGGCTGTGGAATGCAGCCCTAGTTTGTGCATCACGTTGGCCCGATGCGTCTCGGCCGTTTTGACGCTGATACCCAGTATGGTGGCTACCTCTTTGTTGCTCTTGCCTTCCGCCAGCAACTGCACAATTTCCCGCTCTCGGGCCGTCAGCTCCACGGCCATCTGCGCACCCTTAGACGTCTTGGTCGAATGCAGAAAGCCCTCCAGAACCATGCCCGCGATTTTGGAGGTAAATAGCGGTGTATGGCGCTGGAGCGCGCTCACTGCCGCCACCAGGTCCTGAGCCGCGTCCGACTTCAAGATGTAGGCGCGCACCCCCGCCTTCAGAACTTCTTCAGCCAGTTGCTCGGAATCGTGTAAGGTCAGGATGAGAATCTCGCTGCCAGGCGACACCTGCATGATTTGACGCGTCGCGTCCAAACCATTCAGCTCGGGCATGCTGATGTCGAGCACCACCACGTCGGGTTGCAGCTCGCGAGCCATCTCGACGGCCTGTCTGCCATTGCCGGCCTCGCCCACCACCTGCCAACCCGGTTGCTCCTCCAGCACACCTCGGACACCTCGGCGAAAAACTTCATGGTCGTCGGCAATCAGGATGCGAAGATCAGCCATTCCATTTCCTGTTGAGTGGAAACGCCGAGCGAACTATGCAACCGGAACCGGTGGACTCGATATCCAGGTACCCTCCTAGTTGCCGTGCGCGCTCGCGCATACCGGATAGGCCCACTCCAAACGCGGGTGCGCCTCTTTCCCAATCCTCCAATGTCTCGATTCGGAGACCCGTGCCATCATCGCTTAATTCCAATTGCAGTTTATCCCCCTCCAGACGCATCGTGATCCAGCACTGCGTGCCCCCCGAATGCCGGTAGATGTTGGTCAAGCCCTCCTGGATGATCCGAAAAATCGCGGTTTCCAAGTCGGGCCCGTAGCGGCCAAGATTCTCAGGGATGTCCAGGTAAACCGCAATTCCGGAACGTTCGCTGAAGCCATCGACATACATCCGAATGGCGGATGCCAGCCCCAACTCTTCCAGTAGCGGTGGATGGAGCAGATGCGAGAGTGTGCGGATCTCCGTAAGCATCCGGTCCGCCAGCGTCAGGCTATCGGTCACCACGTCTTTCAGGTCCGGCGCCAGGGGAGCGCGATCCAGACGCGAGAGGTTCAGCTTAAGTGCTGCGAGATTCTGACCGGTGCTGTCATGCAGTTCCCGTGCGATTCGGCGCCGCTCCTCGTCCTGCAAACGCATCAAGCGCGCGGACAATTCCTGGAGAGTCCGCTCGGCGCGCTTGTGCGCTGTTATATCCACGGCGATCCCCAGGACGTACAGGGGATTTCCGCTCGCATCGCGGACCAGCGTCCCGAAGACATCGGCCCAGATGGTTTCTCCTCGCGCGTTGATATAGCGCTTCTGGGCCCTGTAGCTGGGAATCGTGCCAGCAAACAACTGGAGGATCATGTCGGCACGTTCCGCCCGATCATCCGGATGGATGAACTCCGCGGTTGTCATCTTTTTGAAGTCGTGTTCTTCCATCCCCAACATCGTGCAGAAGGCCTGATTGACGGCCTTTACGCGGAAGTCGGGTCCCACAATGCTCATCGCAACCGGACCTTCGTAGAAGACCTTCCGGAGCCGTTCCTCACTGTCGCGCAGGGCTTGTTCGGCTGCACGTTGTTCGGTGATGTCTACCATGACGCCCCGCAGTTTGACCGCCCGGCCGTGGGAGTCTTTCACCATTCGGACGATGTGACGAAACCACAGAATTTGTCCGCTCGCTGCAATCATGCGGTATTCGAACTGATGATCTTCGGCCCCGGCCTCGACACGCTGGCAGCTTGCTAATACCGATTCCCTGTCCGCCGGGTGAATGTGATCGTCCCAAAAATTAGGCTTGTCCAGCCAATCTGACACAGGGTATCCGAGAACCTCTTCCGCGTGACGGCTTACCCATGTGAACCGATGAGCCCCGCAATCGATTTCCCATAGTATGGCCCGGAAGTCCTCCACCAGAGTGCGGAACTCCGATGGAAACTGAGGAGCGCTGGTGGGCCGATCGAACTCGGGCGACATGTGGGCTGTTACGTTCCTGACTGGTTTGAAGGCCGGACCCCTGCAATTCCCAACTGCACCGAAACCAAGCAAGAGAATAAAATACCAGAGTTCTTCTGAGAAACATAATATTTGTTTGATTTGTTTGAATTGGCCCATTTATAAGTACTAGAACTTCTAAGGCGTGCATGCGGCGCGATGGGCAGCAAGTCAGTAACTCCTTCGGGCTATCGCCTCACCTCAGCGGGTCGCCTGGGCTCGTACAATGGACGTGTTAACGTGTGGAAGGCTGTGTCGATTCTCGCAGTGCTCGCGTTGCTGGGCCTGTGGGCTGCCGTGGTGAGGCGGCATTAATGCATGCATCTGGATTTTCAGCAGGCGCTTCTGAACGTGTTGCTGCTTTGGATTCTCACGGCGCCTCACGAATTTGCGCACGCCTGGGTGGCTACCCGGCTGGGCGACGATACGCCGCGGCGCGAAGGCCGCCTTACGCTCAATCCCTTGGCCCATGTGGATTGGCTCGGCACGGCCATCCTGCCGTTCGTAACCTCGCTCCTGAGCGGCGGCTTTCTGGGATGGGGCAAACCGGTTCGCTCCGATACCTCGCAATTGAAGGGCGGCTTGAATGGCCTGGCATTGGTCGCGCTAGCCGGGCCTTTTAGCAATGTCATCATGGCGGTGATTCTTGCCGTCCTGGCAGTGGCGTCTCTCCACACGCTGCCCGCCTTCGCCGAATTCGCCGCGCACGGCGTGCAACTCAGCCTGTACCTGGCGATCTTCAACCTCCTGCCGGTTCCCCCGTTGGACGGTTCAAAACTTCTGTTGGCCGCACGCATTCCCATGGTGGTGTATATGGAACTGGCGCGCTTTGGTTTCCTGCTGCTGATCGTGGCGGTTTCGGTTTCGGACTTCGGCCTCTGGATGGGCCGGTGGAGCTACGATGGCGCGCGTGCCATTTTCGCCGTCGTGCGGTGAGTCGATATAATTGAAGTTCTAATCAATCCAAAGTCTACGAAGGAGAAGACATGGCTGAATACGCGCATCCGGAAGTCCTTGTCAGTACTGACTGGGTGGCCGCCCATGCAACCGATCCCCATGTGCGCATCGCGGAAGTCGACGTCGACACCAAGGCCTATGATGAAGGGCATGTTTCCGGCGCGCTCGGCTGGGCCTGGAACACCCAGCTTTGCGATACGTTGCGGCGGGACATCCTTTCGAAGGAGACGTTCGAAGAGCTGATGTCTACGTCGGGCGTGGCGCCGGGCACCACGCTTGTGATCTACGGCGACAATAATAACTGGTTTGCCGCCTGGGCGCTGTGGCAAGCGAAAATCTACGGCCATAAGGATGTCCGGCTCATGAATGGCGGGCGCAAGAAGTGGCTGGCGGAAAGCCGCGAGCTTACCACCCAGGCGCCCGTCGTCCAGCCGACCAAGTACCAAGCCAAACCGGCGGACCTGGCCTTACGCGCATTTCTCCCGCAAGTCCAGGACGCTTCCGCGAAACGCAGCGCTGCGCTGGTGGATGTCCGCAGCCCACAGGAATTCAGCGGCGAGATCCTGGCGCCTCCCGGATTGCCCGAAACCTGCCAGCGCGGCGGACACATTCCGGGCGCTCGCAGCATTCCATGGGGGAAGGCCTGCAACGAAGATGGCACGTTCAAGTCAGCCGACGAGTTGCGTCAGCTCTACGGCGCCGAAGGGGTGGACGGCTCCAAACCGGTGATTGCCTACTGCCGCATCGGTGAGCGCTCCAGCCACACCTGGTTCGTGCTCAAGTATTTGCTGGGCGTCGACAAAGTAACCAATTATGACGGGTCCTGGACCGAGTGGGGCAACCTGGTAGGCGCGCCTGTGGAAAAGGGCGCCGCGGCCGGAGCGGCCAAGGGCTGACTTGAGAGCTGAGGAATTCCAGGAGAGGCTTCTAGAACTGGCGGGTTGGCCGGTCAACGTGGCCAGTTACCGCCTGGGAGAGGTTTGGCATTCCAAGGCCGACAATGTCTCCCCCGGCGCCGGGCTCTGCCGCACGACCGGAGCCACGCGGCGGGAGGCCGAGGAAAAAGCCATCCGTCGCGCGGAAGAACTGCTCTCGAGGACAAAGCGGCACGAGGTGTAGGGGGCTGGCCTGACCGCCGCCCTACGAGATCGCGTAGCGCTTCATCTTGTTGATCAGTCCTTGACGGCTCAAGCCCAACTGTCGCGCCGCTTGCATCTGGTTGTTGCGAGTCGCCGCCAGCGTATCGGCAATCAGACGCCGCTCCAGCTCCTCGACGGCCTCTTTCAGCGTGGTTTTGACGGTCACTGCTGGCGTAGCGGGCCGGCTGGGTCCCGGCGCGGAGATGCCCGCCCACAGATCTTCCTCTTGGATCACATTGCCCGGCTCGCAGGCGGCCATCCGCATCACTTCATTGCGCAGCTGCCGAACATTGCCAGGCCAATCCGCCGTAGCCAGCTTACGCACCACTTCCGGAGAAAACTGCATCGCCGCCCGTCCCGTTTCCCGGCAGTAGTCCTTCAGGAAATGGTTGGCCAGCAGCGGTATTTCTTCGCGGATATCCCGCAATGGCGGCATGTGGATGTGAATCACCTTGAGCCGGTAATACAGATCTTCGCGGAAAGCGCCCTTCGCGATCTCGGACGTAAGGTCCCGGTTGGTGGCCGCGAGGAGACGGACATCCACTGGGAGGGGCGCGCGGCCGCCCACTCGTTCTACGACCCGCTCTTGCAAAACCCGCAAAATCTTGGCCTGCGCCGCCAGACTCAGATCGCCGATTTCGTCTAGAAACAAGGTGCCGCCGTCAGCTTGTTGAAAGTGCCCGATCCGTGACTGGACGCCGGTAGCCACGCCTTTCTCGATGCCGAACAGCTCACTTTCCACCAGGGTCTCCGGCAGGGCCGCGCAATTCAGCGCCACGAACGGTTTGCGCGCGCGCGGGCTGGTATAGTGGATGGCCTTGGCGACCAGTTCCTTGCCGGTGCCGCTCTCACCGGTGATCAGGACATTCACCACGCTGTCGCGAATCCGCTCGATGAGCCTCACCACCTGCTGCATGCGGGCGCCCGCGCAGATGATGCCATGGGTCGAGTACCGGCTCTCCACCTCGCGCCACAGGTTCCCGTTTTGGGCCACCAGCTCGTCCTGGCTGCGGCGCAAATCGCCGATCAACTGTGCCGTCTCTATGGCATTGGCCGCATGCGAGGCCAGCGCCGTCAAAGCCTCTTCGTCGCGCGGTTGGAACAGTCCGCTTCGCTTGTTCAGCACCTCAAACGCCCCAATGATCTGACTGCGCTGGTTGCGCACCGGTACTGCCAGTACATTGCGTGTGCGATACCCGCTGCGGTCGTCGATCGCCGTGTAGAAGCGCGAATCCTGGTATGCGTCGCTCACATTTACCGCCTGGCCCGTGCTGACGGTATGGCCCACGATTCCCAAACTGGCATCGAAGCGCAGGATCTCGCCGCTTCCCAGTGCCACCTTCGACCACAGCTCATTCGTCTTTCGGTCGAGCAGGAAAATGCTGGCGCGGTCGCAGTCGAGCAGATTGATGGCCTCCCGCGCGATGAGGTCAAGCAAGGCGTTTAAATCCCGTTCCGAATTCATCTTCTGGCAAATGGCCAGAATGGCCGAAAGCCTCTCTTGCAACCCCGCCTGTGGCGATCCCATGGAAGTCCCAGTCTAGCGAAGTTGCGTCCGACGTGTCCACAAAGTAGACAGAGCCGCTAACCCATGGACATGTGCCTAATGGTTGTGACTGAAAATAAAAGAGTTGGAGTTGTGACGCTTTGGCCGTGAGAATGCCTTCAGAGATTTGCCCGCTAACTGACTCCAACGGAGGAGGGCAATGGCCCAGACGCCTTCCCCCGGATCCCTCGGGCCGCGTGTTGAACCTCTATCCTGCGCTTCCAGATTCGAAGCGCAGGTCCACCTCGTTGCTGCTCGCAAGAAACCGCTCCTTCTGGTCACGGCTCCGTAACGCCCTCGCCCAGCGTGCCCATTTGCCGACGCTAACAGAGCCGTGACCAGAGGGAGCGGTTTCTTGCTCAGCCGGGTCACTAAGATATATTCAAGCTCATGGGACGAACACGCCAACACCACTACCAATTGACGATGCGCTGGACCGGCAACTTGGGGCGAGGCACCGCCGACTATCGGGCTTACGGCCGCGATCACGAGTATTCCGCCGACGGAAAGTCCGGCACGATCCTGGGGTCCTCCGATCCGGCGCTCCGCGGCGATCCGTCCCGCTACAATCCGGAAGAGTTGCTAGTGGGGGCTCTCTCCTCGTGCCACTTGCTTACCGTGTTGCATTTGTGTGCGGACGCCGGCATCGTCGTCACGGAATACACCGATGAAGCCGAAGGAGAAATGGACGAAGGCGACGGAACAGGGCATTTCACCCGCGTCACGCTGCGCCCGCGCATGGTCATAACGGATGCGTCGCGGATCGCCGAGGCCGCAGTCCTGCATGAGAAGGCACATCACGGCTGCTTTATCGCGCAATCCGTCAACTTCCCAGTCGATTGCGTGCCGCAGATCACCGCGGCTACCGCGCCAGCGCCTTGATTTTCTGGTCGAACACTTCGTAAGGCATGGCGCCGATGATCAGCTCTCCCTCCACGCCCTCGGGAGTGCTCTTGCCGAGCACGAACGACGGCGTTCCATTGGCGCCGATCTTCTCCGCGGTTTGTGAGTCGCTGCGGATGGCGTTTTTGTACTTCCCGCTCTCGATGCAACTTCGGAAATTGGTGACGTTGAGCTTCAGATCCAGCGCGAACTCAGCCAGGCTCGCCATATCGAGTTTATCGGGATTGGAGTTCATGCGGTCGCGCATGGCCCAGAACTGGCCTTGCTCGCCCGCGCATCGGCCGGCTTGTGCCGCCTGTAGAGCGTTGGGGTGAAAATCGAGCGGCAGGTCGCGGCTCACGAAACGCAGCTTCCCGGTGTCGATGTAATTCTTCTTCAATTGGGCAAACGTCTGCACGTGGAACTGCTGGCAGAACGGGCACTGGAAATCGGTGAACTCCACCATGGTCACCGGCGCGTCTTTGGAACCAATGGCGTAGGCCCCTTCGATGCTGACGTTGGCTTTGGTGATCTGCTGCTGCCCAGGTCCGGGCTGCGGCGCAGACGCGCCCTGTTTTTCCAGCAACTCGCGAATCTGGCGCAACTCCTTGAGGATCTCGTCCGCCTGCTCGCGGGTTATGCCTTTGTCGGCGGCGGCGAGGGGAAGCAGCAATGCCAGCGGCAGTGCCGCCCACTTCAGTAGTTGTTTCTTCACAGTGCAGTCTCCATCGGAAGTGCCAGCGGGGCCTCCCTCAGAAAGTCCAGGTGCGACATCTCTTCCACCGCATCGCGGATGGATTGTTCGCTGGTCGGCTCGGCCGTGATGACGAACGGCAGGTCGTGCTTGGTGTCGCACGGCTCCTGCAAAACCGCTTCCAGGCTGATATGTTTGCTGGCCAGGATGCCCGCCAGCCGGGCGATGATCCCGGGCTGGTCGTCCACCCGGAAACGCAAGTAGTACGCGCGCTTCTGCAGCGTGACCGAGACCGGCTGGTATTCGCCCAAACGCTCGTGGGCGAATGGAGAAACGCGCTCGGGGCTCCCGCGGCGAATCTCGCGCGCCACGCGCATCAGGTCGCTCACTACTGCCACACCCGTGGGACGCGGCCCCGCGCCTCGTCCGTAGTAAAACGTATCTTCGCCGTAGAGGCCCTTCACCCACACGGCGTTGTAGGCCCCCTGCACGCTCGCCAGGATGGTGGATCGCGGAATCAGCGCCGGGCGCACCGAGAGGATCAGGCCGTCGCGCGTCTGGCGCGCGGCGCACACCAGCCGAATGGTGTGCTGCAACTGGTGCGCATATTGGAAATCCATGGGCGAGATGCGCCGGATCCCCTCGACGAAAATGTCGGAGGGCGTAATCTTCTCGCCGAAAGCCAGGGCCGCCAGCAGCGCCAGTTTGGAGCGTGCGTCCAGGCCGTCGATATCCGCGCTCGGGTCGGCCTCGGCATACCCCAGTGCCTGCGCTTCGGCCAGCACGGAGGCTAGAGACTCGCCGCGCTTTTCCATTTCCGTGAGAATGAAATTGCTGGTGCCGTTGAGAATCCCATAAAGCGCCGTAACGCGATCGCCCGAGATGCCCTCGCGTAATACCGCATGAATGGGAATCCCGCCGCAGACGCTGGCCTCCATCGCCAGGTTGATTCCGGCGCGGATAGCGCGATCCCAGATTTCCGGACCGCACGACGCCATCAGCTCCTTATTGGCGGTGACAACTGATTTTCCGCTGGAGATGGAGGCATCGATGATCTCGGCCGCCACGCCGGTCCCGCCCACCAGCTCGGCCACCACCTGGATGCCGGGATGACTCACCACTTCGCGCCAATCGGTGGTCAGGATGACCTTGCCCAGCGATGACGGAATTGCTTTGGCGTGCACCGACCGGCTGCACACGGCTGCCACCTTCAGGCGAAAACCCAGTTTGAGCGCGATCTGGTCCGCGTTTTCGGCCAGAATGGCCAGTGTTCCCGAGCCCACGTTGCCCAGGCCTACCAGCCCGACGCTGACTTCCTCCATATATTTGCTCCATGATAACAAGGCGCGGCTGAGCCCCTTGTTATCGAAGGTTCACGCGCGGCGATATCATACGGGTAGGTCTTTCCATGAAACGCATTTTTCGACGCGGTGCGCTGACACTTTTTCTGGGCGCCGCCTTCGGGCTCGCCCTCGCCCAGGAACCGGGTGAGGTGCCGACCCGGGTGCCCCCCACTGGCGATCAGACCGACGTGCGACTGCCCAACGGCAAATCGCAGCGCGATGAGATTCTCAAGGCCGAGCATGAGCAGAATATCAAGGATGCGGCCAAGCTGGTGGAAATGGTCGACGATTTGAAACAGACGCTGGAGAAGGAAGACCGATTCGTCCTCTCTCTAAGCACCGTGAAGAAGACCGAAGACATTGAAAAGCTGGTTAAGAAAATTCGTACTCGCCTGCGGCACGATTAGCCTGCTGGCATGGAACACGCCTGTGCGCGCCGCAGCCTCTCCCTCGCCAGCCATAGCGCTGGTGGATGCGGCTGATTTGTCGCAGTGGCAAACGTGGTGTAAGGAGGTTGGATGGCAAACGCTCGCGCCTCCCGCGGCCTCCAACACCACTGCGGATGCGCGCGTACAGGCCCTCGCCGCCTTGATTCGCGATGCGGTCAAGAACGGTTCCGTGGATCCGGCGCGCATCTATCTGGCGGGCCGCGGTGAGGCGGCCGCGGACGTTTTCTTCGCCATCTCTCGCGTGCCCGATCTGTGGGCTGCGGCAGTCGCTTTAGGCGGATCGCCCCAACCAGCCATCGACTCCGACCTCTTCTTCGCGGCAAATTTCACGAACGTGCCGGTGTTGTGGATCAGCCCCACCGCCGGAGATCAGCCGCTGGCCGGCAAGCTAGAAGCCGCCGGCATTGCGCTCGAATGGCGTTTGCGCGAGCAGGTCCAGATGTCGGCGGTGTTCGAATGGCTGGCAAAACGCTCGCGCGACCAGTACCCGCCCGCCATCGATTGCGAAACCAACTCACCTACATTCGCCAGTTGCTACTGGAGCCGCATGACGAAGTTCGATGCGGGCGAGCGCAACGATGTGCTTCCCTCCAGCCGGATGGAGCCGGCCCTGGTCGCCGCGCTCGATCTAGGCGGCTTTGGCTATCGACCCGACGATCCCGGGCCGGGCATTCTGGTAACATTCCTTCCAGAGAAATACGGCGGCCCGCTCAAGATGGGTGACCGTATCATTGCGCTGGACGGGCGAGAACTGGCGGACGCGCGCCAGTATCGCGAGTTGATGGCACAAGTGAAAGAGGATCGTCAGGCGGCCGTGATGGTGCAACGCGGGAAGCAGCGGGTGCGCCTGGAGACGACTGTGGTGCTGCCCAGGCGCGCGCCCGTGGTCACGGCTCGCGTCCAGGCAAAGTACGAGCCCGAGGAGAAAGAGATTCAAATCGTCAGCCGCACCGTGACGGAGATGCAGGTGACGATTCCGGCGCAGTGGGTTCCTGCGGTTCTGAACTGGAACGGAGTTGCACTGGAAAAATTGGAAACGCCCGGCTGCCGTCTGCTGAGCATGGAGAAAGCGCTGGAAAATGTGAAACCATGCCCGTAGCACAGGCATCCCTGCCTGTGTCAGGTTTACGGCTGCGGGCCGGCGTGAGAAACGAACCAACCGACCACCGTCTTAGCGTATAACTCCGGATCCTGCAAAAGGCCGGCGACATGCTCGGCGCCTTGGATCTCCCAGAGCCGTGTCGCCGTGGGATTCAGGGCGTGGAGCTCCTGCGAGTGACGCATGGGTATATTCGTATCGGCTGTCCCGTGGATGAGTAGAACCGGAACCGCAGTCGAGCGGATCGCTGCTGCCGGAGATGCCTGCCACAAGTCGATACCGTACCGCACCTGCGCGTACAAAAAGCCGAGGTGGACCACAGGCCAAAAAACGGGTCTAGGCATTCCCGAAATCTGTGTCATTCGGTCGTACGAGATTTCCTCGAAAGTCGCAAACGGGCATTCGGCAACGATCGCACGGAAACGCGGCTCCTTCGGCAGCGACTGCAACAGAATGGCGGCGCCCAGCGATTCGCCCAGCCCATAGAGATGCTTGATCTCCTGATGCTGGAACAGCCAGTCCGACCAGGCATGCACGTCGGAAGCTTCTCTAATACCGTAAGTAATGAGCTCGCCTCCGCTGGCTCCGTGGCCGCGCAAATCGGGAGTCAGAACGGAAAAGCCGCTGTGGAGCAGGAATGCGGCATGGCCCAGAACTCCTAGCCGCTTGTCACCCACTCCATGCAGCAGTATCACAACGGACCCGTTGGGCTCGCGCGGCTTGAAGAACCAAGCGTCCAGACGTGTTCCATCCTGTGCAGTAACTTGTATGTCGTACCACGTGGCGCCGATTTGGCGGGCGATGGCATCTGCCGATTCAGATCGCGGCCGAATCCGCTCCGGGACGTGCAGGGCGTTATCGGTAACGATTCCCACGAACAAAACCGCGCCAATTGCCAGGCCGATTACTCCCGCCCTTAACAGGCGCCATAGCCACTGCACAAATACTCCTACGCTATTGACGCTCGGGATGTTCGGAATGGCGTACTAAATTGCGATCGCCACTGAAGGCGGAGGCTGAGATGAGTCGGGCTTCTGCTACATTGCCGGCACTCAGAGCTCCAGTTGGCCCTGAATCTGCATTTCGTCGGTAGAGAATATTCGAGTGACCACCAGGCGCCCGATCTGCGCCTGGAAGACGACTTTCCCGTCTCTCTTGGTGATCTCCACGGAACGGGGAAACAAGTAAACCACTGTCGCCAGTCCGCCTTCCTTGCGCAGGATGATCACGCGCGATGGTTGGAGATCCTTCTTCCTTGGGCGCTTCAGAGCTGCGATTCCCTTCAGCTCCTTTTCGATATTCCACCGCTTCGGGGTGGGGATCTTGTGCACGGCAATCGCATAGTATGAATCGCCGTCCACCGCGGGAGCTTCTGGATCAGCCAACATCTGTTCCGCCGCGCGCACTGGACGGCCGCTTTCCCACCGAACCAGAACCCTTCCCGGATCGGGCTTGGCGTGGGCTCGCGCGATGGCTGTGGCAAGCCCCTCGGAGTCGAACATGTCGATAATTCCCTCAAGCCCGACACCGTGGCCGATATCGGCTTCCCAGTTGCCGCTATCCCTGCGCTCGGCCGGACTCAGGTCGCGCACCCACTGCGGCGCCACGCTCTTGGCCCATGGCGACTCCGTGAGCACTTGCATCGCGTCTTCCACATCCCACTGCTTGATCGGTCTGTTCTTCCAGGACGGATCCTTCCGCGGAGACAACCAGGCACGCGGCAAGAAGCAGCGGAAAGGTCTTCAGGCTGGTACGCCCATACTTCGGACCTTTCATCTCAACCTCCCTGGTATCCTTCGTTTCGAGGACGTGTTTTGGGTCCGCAAGATCCAGACTCGGCCCCGCACTGACACCAACCACAGAATAAGTCCTCGACGTATGAAAATTCAAGGCATATGTATTCTCCCGTCCGCCGACCGAAACCGACCAGCAATTCGCTCCACTGGCCTGACGGCTGGCGACAAAACGGTCTAGCGGAAAAAATCATGAACGGACCCGGTTCGGCCGCCAGATGTTCCGAGACATCATTTGTGAGCGCCGCGGCGGCTGAATAGCCGTTCCGTAGCGGATCGGCGTACCGGCGAAAACTGCCGCGCGGCGCCGCGGACGTACGGGCTGAACTCCCGCAGCCAGTAGCGGAGGTAGCCGGTGTGGTGAATCTCCTTCAGGATTGCGCCGTAATGGTCGAGCAGGCCCAGTCCCAACACCGCGCCAGTGCGGCGGAGGCTGGTCAGTGTGGCGTTGGAAAGCCAGAGCGCGTTGCTCGGCAGCTTTCTCAAAGTGGCCAGGGCCATCACCGACGACAGCTCCAGAACCGACCGGTGTTGCGCCGCCGCTTCGCGCTGCATTTCGCGCCACTGATTCCAGAGCCGCTCCCCAGTCGGCAGGCTGACCTTCGGAAGGTGAGACGCGCCGCTGCGCAGCTTGGCCCATTCCTGGCGCAGACTGGCAACGTCCAGAGGCGGCGTGTTCACGGTTTCTGCCATCGCGCCCGTGGTGCGTTCCAGGCCATCCAGCAGTTGGTCGACGCTCTCGAACCGGCGGCCGGGCTCCAGCAAGCCGTCTTTTTCGAGCGCCACGGCGATCTCGTTGATGAGATCGCGCCCCGCGCCGGCTATGTCGGCGAGCGCGGCCAGCACCCAGATCGGCGAGAACCGGAAGGCTGCTAATCCGGCGATCCCAACCACGTTGCCGGCGACGATCCGCAGAACAAAGGCGTCCGGGAGCGCGTCGTCCTTTGGGTGGGCTCCTTCCACTTCGCCTAGTTGCTCGATAAAGAAACGTACCGTCACTCCGACCAGCGACTGGTAGAGCCGCGAACGCCGCACGCGTGCCGGCAGAACCACTTCACCGACTTCGTGCACTGCGCCGCCGGCCAGCGCCGACAGCGACCGGACCAGCCGCTCCGGCAGAGAGCAAACGTAGCCCGCGAGCTGCTGGGGATTCATTCGGAATGATTATCGCTTACAATGCTTGTTCCCATGAGACCCGCGCGGATCGCGATGCCTGTGTTCCTGCTGCTTGCCGGATGCAACGGCGGCCGCGATGCCTCGGTAGATCCCACCATAGCCGCCGAGGTCCAACGGATCCGTGCCATCGACAATCATGCGCATCCCGTGCGCGTGGTCCTGAACGGCCCGCCCGATCGCGAATTCGATGCGCTGCCCGTGGACAATATGGAGCCCTCATCCGATCCGGTCAACTTGCGGCTGAATGCGCCCGTTGCACTCGCAGCGGTGAAGCAGCTCTACGGCTCGGCCGGCCGCAAGCCCGCGCTCCAGCGCGAGAAGCGGGATGGCTATCCGGCCTGGGTTCTCGATCAAATGGGCGTGGATGTCATGCTCGCCAATCGGGTGGCGATGGGGCTGGGCATTCAGCCGCCGCGTTTTCGCTGGGTGCCCTATGCCGACGCGCTGATTTTCCCGCTCGACAATTCCGCTCTGGCCGCGCGCAACCCCGATCGCAAGGCGTTCTTCGCGTTGGAGGACACGCTGCGGCGGCGCTATCTGAAAGAAGCGGGCTTCGAAGCGCCGCCGGCCACGCTTGCGGAATACCTCTCGCGAGTCGTGACCCCGACGCTCGAAAGGCACAAACAGGGCGGCGCAGTCGCAGAGAAATTCGAAGCGGCGTACCTGCGATCGCTGCAGTTCGATGCCGTGGATCGCGCGGCAGCGGATCGCGTGTACGCCCGCTACGCCGGAAAGAGCGCTCCGCCCGAAGCGGAATACAAAGCGCTGCAAGATTTCCTGTTCCGGTACGTCGCGGCCGAGTGCGGGCGGCTGGGGATGGCGGTGCACGTCCATACCATGGCGGGCTCGGGTAGCTATTTTGAAATCGCTGGGGCCAATCCGCTGCTGCTCGAATCGGTATTGGAAGATTCGGCGCTGCGCAAAACGCGGTTCGTCATGCTGCACGGCGGCTGGCCGTTCACGCGCGAGATCACGGCCCTTCTAGAGCGGCCCAACGCCTACCTGGATTACTCCTCGCAGGATCTGCTGCTGCCGCCGGCCACCCTGGCGGTCAGCATACGCGAGTGGCTGGAGTGGGTGCCCGAGAAGGTCCTGTTCGGCTCGGACGCTTATCCGTACTCGGACCAACTGGGCTGGGAGGAGTCCGGCTGGATCGCGGCGCGCACCGGACGGCAGGCGCTGGCCATGGCGCTGACGGCCATGATGCGCGCGGGCGAGATCTCCCGCGAGCGGGCGCTGGAGTTAGCGCGCATGGTGCTGCGCGAGAATGCCCGCCGCCTCTACGGCCTATGAAAAAGAAGAAAGCCACGGCGCGCGAGGTGGCGCGGAAACTTTTGCGCGCGCCCAAGAGCCAGCCGCGGGATCGGGCCATCCGCCAGGCCGTGCGCCAGATTCCGCGCGGCAAGGTGGCAACCTATGGACAGGTCGCGGCCGCGGCCGGATATCCGCTGTACCATCGGCAGGTGGTGCATGTTTTGCACAAGGCCGGGAACGCCTTGCCGTGGCAGCGCGTGGTGGGAGCCGGAGGCGAAATCAAGCTGCGCTACGGTTCCGGGCAAGAACAGCGCATGCGCCTGGAGATGGAAGGCGTGCGCTTCCGCGGAAAGCGTGTCGATATGGCCGAGCACCAGCACGTTTTTCGACCGGGGGAATTCGAGGAGATGCCTTGACTCGGTGATTGAATTAAGCAGCCGATCTCGGCCATCTATAGATGTATGCACGTTCGAAGACTATGTTCCGATGCGGCCCGGTTGCTGGTCCATGTCCCGTAACCCCCGGCGCAATAGCGAGCGCTCTGAGACTTTGATACACCTGCTCCGCAATACCGACTGCACGAATGTCGCTCAGTTCGAGCTGCGTGCCTTCGCGCAAATCCGCCAACACCCGCCGAATCCGCTGGTAAGCCACGAGCGGCCCCACCAAGTCCACGACCGGTGAAGCGATAACCAGTATCCAGTCGCCTGACTCTCCTTCGGGTTGAATCCAAAAGGCACTGTCTATGCGAAAGCGGTGACGTTCGAGCGCTTTTACGAGTTCTTCACCATCGGCCACGAGTTCGCTCACCAGTATCTTCTTATACACGCCAGAACTCCTTGCTGATGCCCCACAGCCCTGAGCATATCACGCGCCTTTTTCCTGCCGTGAGTTTCATACCGGCTCTCCTCGGACCAATCCTTCACCACCCCCCAATTCCCGTCAAGTGCCGGTTCATCACGGAATTCCTGCTGAACGGCTTCTGACACTCCGGTATTCTTGAGAAGATCCGTCAGTTTGTGAGTGTATGCCGCTTTAGTCAACTCACGATCAGGAAAGTCATAGCGCTTCGTCCTCTTGGCGATACAAGCCTTTAGCGCACACTCAACAGCATATCCCGCCAAGTAGTAGGCACCGTCATAGCGCCTATTCTTCAGAAGCGCTTGCGCATCAGCCAGCCGCGTCTCTGCAAGCCGTTGAAAGTCTTTCCTATTCACGGAGAGTAGAGCTCCAGATTAGCAGGCTTCCAAACTACCTAGTCAGATGAGCGCTATAGCGATTACTCCCACCAGCACGTTTTTCGACCATGGGAATTCGAGGATGCGCTACCATGATTCGGTGATCGAATCCGGCGCCCGTCTCTTATCCCAAGCTCGAATTAGACACGTCCGCCTGGCAGAACTGCCGGCGCCCGTGCGTCCCAAAACCACCGATGAGGCCTATGAGTGTCAATCCCACATGGTGCGGCAACTGGTCGAACACTACGGCGGCAACGTGATAGGCCACAAGATCGCCTGCACCAACGCGATCGCGCAGCGGCAACTAAATGTAGATGGACCATTCTCCGGCTATCTGATGTCGGCGTTTTGTTTCGACAGCCCGGCGCTCGTCGATGCCGAGCAGTTCTTCATGCGCGTGGTCGAGGCCGAATTCGGGTTTCGCATGGCGCATGATTTGCCGCCGCTGTCCCGTCCTCGCGATCGGGAAGAGGTGGCCGCGGCCGTTGAGGGCGTCATCCCCGCTATCGAAATTGTGGACAGCCGGTTCGAGAGCTGGACCACCATCGGGGCCGTATCGCTGATCGCGGACAACGCCTGTAATGCGGCCTGGGTCAGAGGAGCGCTGTTGAAAGACTGGCGCGGCATCGATCTGGCCGCGCAAGCGGTGCGAGTTACGGTCAACGGCAAGTTGGTTCGCGAGGGCAGCGGCAGCGCCGTGCTGGGTCATCCGCTCAATGCGTTGCAGTGGCTGGCCAACAGCCTCAACTCTCGCGGCTCGAGTCTGCGGGCGGGGCAGTACGTTACCACGGGCATCACTACCGAGGTCTACATGGCGGAACGTGGGGACCGCATCACGGCCGATTTCGGCGCGGTGGGCACGGCGGAACTGGTGTTTGCTTAGTGCGTCAGACTGCTGACGATTTTGGATTCCACCAGTTCGGAGCGTGACGAACCGATCAGGATCACTCGCCAGGGCCCGGTGAGAGGCGTGGTAGCGTCCATCGCCAGGTTCGGCGTGCCGCCGTTTTTGGCGAGCCGGCTGATCAGGGTGGTGCCCTCCACACGCATCAAAGACATGGGCGGGAAGCTGCCGTTGCGGGATTCCGTAATCTCAATCCATCCCACGCCGGGTTCTTCGGCCACGAACGGAAGGCTGATGGGCGTCTCCGGGGCAATCCGGTTGAGTGTGTCCGCACCCTGCGCGAGGCGAAACTCGGTGTCCTCGTTTTCGATGCGTATGTTTTCGAGCGGACTCGATTTTGGCACCACATACCGGAACGCGACGCCCTCGTTGTAAACGCGAACCTCTACGTTGATGAGCCGGCCCGTGGAACCGTCTTGCAGGTATTCGGCGACCAGCGATTGGTAGTGGTCCGCCTTGCTGGCATGCGAGGAGAGCAGCCCAAGCTTCGCGCCCAGCACGGGTTGATAGAGGATTTCGAGGCCTAGAAACGAGGTATCGATCAACGGCTTGCCGTGGAAGCTCACCTGGTAAGCGAGTTGGTTTAACGCGGCGGGCTCCGGTAGGGCGACTCGGATGCGGAATTCGATTTGGCCGTTGGGAGATGCGACGCGGCGCTCATCCTGGGCGATGGCGACCGAGAGCAGCAGGAGTGATGCGAGGATCAGCCTCATAAAAAGGAAACCGCTCCCTACGGTCACGGCTCAGTAACGTTTCGTTTCGTAACGCGTCGTTTCGCAACGTTTCGTTTTCGTACCGACGCGTTTCGTTACTGAGCCGCGACCAAAGGGAGCGGTGGTTTACCGTGAACCCGCCCTAGGCCCAGCTAAAGCCGGACTTCGCGATCGGCAGCGACCGGACACGCTTTCCGCTCGCCGTGAAAATCGCGTTGGCGACGGCCGGCAGGATAGGCGGCAGCGATGGTTCGCCCAAGCCCGTCGGCGGGTTGTTCGATGCCAGGAAATGTATCTCGATCTGCGGAGGAGCCTGCGTGAGCCGCACCATGGGATGGTTGTTGAAATTGGTCTGCTGTACGCGCCCCTTCTCGAGAGTGATTTCCTGAGCCATCATTTCGCTCATACCATCGATGATCGCACCCTGGCAGATGTTCTCGGCGCCGCTGGGGTTGATGATCTGGCTGCCCACATCGGCCGCCACCCACACCTTGTGCACCTTCACTTTGTTGGCCGAGTCGACACTGACCTGCGCCACTTCAGCGAAGTAACCCGAGTGGCTGAAATGGAAGGCCACGCCCAGGGCGGTTCCCTTTGGCAAGTTAGTCTTACCCCAGCCGGATTTTTCCGCCACCAACTGGACCACACCCTTCATGCGGTCGGCGTTCATGCCAGGCGCGCCGAAGCCGCCCCCGCCCGGGCCAGCCGCCGGGACAGGCCCACCGGCGTTCAACAGGTCCAGCCGGAACTGCACCGGGTCCTTGCCCGCGGCGTGAGCCATTTCGTCGATGAACGACTGGATCACAAACGCGAAGGCGTTGCTGCTGGGAGCGCGCAAAGCGCCGGTTTTCATGCCCAACGGCATCAGCGACGTGTGTAGCGCGTAGTTCGGAATGAACCGTTGCGGGAACTCCGTGGGACCCATGGCAGCGGCGTTGGCGAAGCGCGCGTTTCCCTTGGCATCCATGTCACCGTAGCTCACGAAGTGATTCCGCCAAGCCACCAGCTTGCCGGAGGCATCCACGCCCGCCTTGAGGAACTGGAAGCCGCCCGGACGATAGTAGTCGTGCTCCATATCGTCTTCGCGCGACCAGAGGATCTTCACCGGAGCGTTTACCTGTTTAGAAATGTAAGCCGCTTCCACCATGTAGTCGTTGGTCAGACGCCGGCCGAAGCCGCCGCCGCCGCGAACCATGTTCAGGTGGACGTTCTTTTCCTCGAGTCCCAACGTCTTGGCCACCAGGGTACGGCCGCCGCCGGGAATCTGGCTATTGGTCCAAATCTCGACCTTGCCGTCCTGGTAATGGGCCGTGCAATTCTGCGGTTCCAGCGGCGCGTGCGAAATAAACGGATACGAGTACGCCGCCTCCACTACTTTGGCAGCGCCCGCCAGTCCCGCTTCGGCGTCACCATCTTTGCGTAGCGTTTTCTGCGGCGCCGCTTTGTTTAGCTCATCGGCGCGCTGCGCAAAAGCCACGCTGCTCTGGGTGTTGTGCGGGCCTTCGTTCCAGTTAACCTGCAGCTTCTTGCGCGCGGTCTGCGCCTGCCACCAAGTCTCGGCGACGATGGCGATTCCGCTTTCCAGGCCGGGATCGCCGGGAAGAACGGTATCGGTGATGTCAGGGCGCTCCACGATGAAAGCATCCTTCACGCCCGGCATCTTCTTAATCTCATCGAGGTTGGCGCTGGCGACCTTGCCGCCGAACACGCCGCACTTCTCGTAGGAAGCGTAGAGCATGCCCGGCCGAGTCACGTCGATGCCGAAGATCGGCTTGCCGGTCACGATGTCGTGCACATCCACGCCGCGCTGGGCGTGGCCCACGATCTTGTAATCCTTCGGGTCCTTGAACTGCAGCGTCTTCACATCCGGCATCGGCACGCTGGCCATCTTGCCGGCGAGCTCGCCATACCCTAGCGAACGGTTGGAAGCCTTGTGATAGACCTTGCCCGAGGCAGTGGAGCATTCCGATGCGGGCACGTTCCAAGTCTGGGCTGCCGCGGTGATCAGCATGGCGCGCCCGGCCGCCCCGGCTTGCCGCATGGGAATCCAGTTCATGGGCGTGGCCAAGCTGCCTCCGGCGAACTGCAAGGCGTACTTGCTGTCGTCGAAATCGGTCTGCTCGGTCTTGACGTTCTTCCAATCGACATCCAGCTCCTCCGCGATCAGCATCGGGAGCATGGTCTTCACGCCTTGGCCGACCTCGGGGTTCTTGGCCATGATGGTGACCGTGCCATCGGGCGCGATCTTAATATACGTGTGGGCGTCGAGCGCCGGCCCACCGCCAAATTGTGCCTTCGCCTGGGGCTTCACGTAGAGGCCCAGCATGACGCCGCCACCGGCAAGCGCGCTTACGCGAAGAAACGAACGACGATCGATGCGCGTGTTTTTCATGTCGCCTCCTTATTCCTTCCCCGCGCCAACTTGGGCGGTTTGCACCGTCCGCGCCGAGGCGCTGGTGTTGAGATCGGCCGCCTTGTGGATGGCCGCGCGAATGCGCAGATACGTTCCGCACCGGCAGAGATTACCGTTCATCGCGGTATCGATATCCTTGTCGGTCGGCTTGGGAGTCTTGGCCAGCAAAGCCGCGGCCGACATCATCTGACCCGCCTGACAATAACCGCACTGTGGCACATCGATTTCCTGCCACGCGAGCTGAACCGGATGGGTGCCGTCGGCGGACAGACCCTCCAGGGTAGTGATCGGCTTAGTAGCCGCCGAAACTGGCGTCAGGCACGAACGCACGGCCTTGCCATCCAGGTGCACTGTACATGCGCCGCACTGGCCGATACCGCATCCGTATTTCGTACCTTTAAGGTTGAGAATGTCGCGGATGACCCACAGCAACGGGGTGTCTCCGGGCACGTCTACCGTAGCAGACTTTCCGTTCACGTTTAGTTTGAAAGCCATGTTGTTGACTCCGAAAGGGGGGCAAATTGCAGGCGCGAGGCGCACACCGGCGCGTCAAAAACGAGCGCACACGGACGATCACATTGACTCGAATGCATCCCTGGTTCTGGGGGGCAGCGTATCATCTGTGGACCGGCCGTGTCAAGCGCGGTCCGTTGCTATCCCATTGTTACAACAGGCGAAAGTGTCACTCCCGCGTGAGTATCTGAACACTGCTATAGTCCTGTCCGTTATAGGAGCCTTTGAGAGAAACCGTCAGCACCTTACCGTCGGCGGAGACTTTCATGGCGCCGGTCTCGGTCACCTTGCCTCGTACCTTGCCGGTCCGCTCGATGGTATTGGCATCGATGCGCTTCAGCGAGACGGTATCGAGGCCGGTTCCGGTGATGGGGTAATCCTTGCCGTCGAATTTGGCCGTGTAGTCGATGTCGTCGGTGGTGCTCAGAAAGGCGTTGAGCGTCTTGGTGGTGTGGCGAATGCCATTCTCTTTGGCCTCGAAGATCATCTTTCGGTCTTCGGGACCAGGGCCAGGTACGAACTGCGACTTGTCAGCGTCCAGAATCCACGAGCTCACGAACGGGTCCTTCGTCTGGCCGATGGCCGGCCGGAAGCCGATGGAGAGCAGCGCTCCCATCAGCAAGACCAGGGCGATCCAGCGGGCCGCGTAAGGTTTCATGGGTCCCCTCCGGTGATATGTTGCCACGGAGAGCGCACCGGAGCCAAGCGACTCCGGCTCAGCCGGCATGCCGCGGAGGGTATCATAAAGTCATGGTGCGGCTGCGCCTGAAGAATCCCGTTCCGGATCGATTGGCCCACCACGCACCGTTCCCACATCTGCATCCGGAGTTCCCTCTCAAGCCCAAAATTGAGCGCAAAACCGCACGCAGTTTTCAGATCGTCAGTCTGCCCCAGAAAGACGGATCATTCGTCGCATCTGTAGTCGAGGCTCCCCAGATCCTTGTGTATGACCGCTCCCGCAAGGTGGCTGAGAATAAGGCTGCGAAGAGGTTTCTGAAGACCCCGGACCCTTATGCCTACACTCATCACCCGTTGGCGACCACTAAACTGGTGACGATCGACATGGAGTACGACGAAGATGCCGGGGCATTTGTGACCTACGTACGAGAGTTGCATGGGATGTCCAGTTTCGGCGAGACCGAATCCTGTGCACTCGACAATACCGCGGAAATGATCCGTGGGTATATCCGATCGATGGAGGCGAATCGGAAGAAGATCCCACTCGCTTCGGGGAAACTTGCGCAGCTTAAGCAGGTCGTTGGCATGCGCTGATGTCCTCCGACCCCGCGGTCTCCGGAAAGGACGCCATCCGAGCACTGCAGAATCTCGGCTTTCGAGTGGACAGAATCGAAGGCAGTCATCACATGATGATAAAGGAGGGGCATCCACACACCGTTGTTGTCCCGCTCCACGGCTCCAAGCCGCTCCCAAAAGGCACTCTGGCCAGCATCATTCGGATCTCCCGCGTCGGCAAGAAGCGGTTCTTTGCGGCGATAAGGTGACGGAACGTTCGCCATGATCGAGCAGATCCAGACAATTGATTCCGGCTACGCTATCCGACAGCAATGTCTGTCAGAGACGGAATGCGACACCATCCTCAACGCCCTCTCCCGCGACACCATCGCGCGGAGCCGGGCGGGCGCGCGTCACTTGATGGCGAATCCGATTGTTTCGCGGTTGTCAACCGACGATCGATTGGCTGCGATTGCTCGCGACATGCTCGGAACTAACGCCTTGCCCTTCCGCGCTACTCTGTTCGAAAAATCCGGCGAGACAAATTGGTTGATACCGTGGCACCAGGACACGGCTTTGCCGCTGGCGGAGGCGTTCGACGCACCCGGATGGGGCCCGTGGTCCAGGAAAGCCGGTACGGCTTACGCCCACGCCCCATCTTGGGCACTATCCCGCATTGTTGCGTTGCGCGTCCACCTGGATGCCTCGACAGCCGATAACGGCCCCTTGCGCATTGTTCCCGGTTCCCACCGCATGGGAGTGCTCGGCGATCACGACGTCACCGAACTCGCGTCGAAGCGCGACCACGTTTCATGCCTGGTATCCCGTGGAGGTGTGCTGGCCATGCGCCCGCTGCTTATACATTCGTCGTCGAAGGCCCACACTGCGGATCCTCGGCGGGTTCTACACATCGAATACGCGGACACACTCGATCTCGGCCCGGGCATTCGACTTGCTGTTGTGTAGCAGGAACGTTCAATACGCCTTCGCAATCACCGCCCGGCGTTCCACCGGCTCGCCCGTCACGATGCATCGCCCCGCGTCATCGTACTCGCCGCTCAGAGGCAGGCAGCGAACCGTCGCTCTAAACTCTTTCAACCGGACGTCGCAGACCGGGTCATCCTTTACGTGCGCCATCACGAACTTGCCGCCGCCCTTTTCGGCGGTCACATCGGCCAGGATCGACTCCACCTCCTGAATGGAATTCGCCGTCACGGTATTGTTCTTGAGGCGCTGTTTGGCCGCCTGGTAGAGATCTTGCTGCATCGCGGCGAGGGTATTCGCCAGCGCCGTAGCCGCGTCCGCCTGCGGTATCGCCTGCTTCACGCCCGTGTCGCGCCGTTTCAACACGATATTCCCCGAAGCCAAATCGCGCGGGCCCAGTTCCAGCACCACCGGCACGCCGCGGCGCTCCCAGTGGAAGAACTTCGCGCCCGGGGATTGCCCCTCGCGGTCGTCCACCTTGGCGCCCAGGTCGCGCGCGATGCGGTGCGCGGCTTCGAGCACCTTCCCTCGTTCGTCGTCCTTGCGATAAATCGGCACCAGCACAGCTTTGACCGGCGCCACCTTGGGCGGCAGCACCATACCCTTATCGTCCGAATGGGTCATGATCAGGCCGCCGATCAGGCGTGTGCTCGCTCCCCAACTGGTCTGCCAGACATATTCGAGCTGGCCTTCCTTATTTTGAAACTTCACATCGAAGGCCTTGCCGAAATTCTGGCCCAGGTCGTGGCTGGTGCCCGATTGCAGGGCCAGCCCGTTTTGCATCATGGCTTCGATGCTGTAGGTTCGCAGTGCCCCGGCGAACTTTTCGGCCTGCGTCTTCACGCCTTTGATCACCGGCATAGCCATCACGTCTTCGGCGACTTCCGCATACACATCCAGCATGCGCAGCACTTCCTCGATAGCTTCCGCGTGGGTGGCATGCGCCGTGTGGCCCTCCTGCCAGAGAAATTCCGTGGTCCTCAAGAACATCCGCGTGCGCAGCTCCCAGCGGATTACGTTGGCCCACTGGTTGACCAGCATGGGCAGATCGCGCCAGCTCTGAATCCAGCGCGCAAAGAAATGGCCGACGATGGTTTCCGAGGTCGGCCGGATCACATACGGCTCTTCCAGTTCCTTGCCCCCGGCGACAGTCACCACCGCCAACTCCGGCGAGAACCCTTCCACGTGCTCCGCCTCCCGCTGCATGAAACGTTGCGGGATCAGCAGCGGAAAGTAGACATTCTGGTGGCCGGTGGCCTTGAAGCGCTGGTCGAGTTCGCGCTGGATCAGTTCCCAGACCGCGTACCCATTGGGCTTGATCACCATGCAGCCTTTGACGATTTCGGCCGGTTCGGCCATGTCGCCCTGCAGCACGACATCCTGATACCAGGCGGCAAAATCCTGGCTGCGTAGAGTGATGGGGGATTCGGGCATAAATCTACAAGTACCATCGTACGGTTACCGATTGGTCCTCATTGCTAACCTGCGAAAGCAATGTATCGGAAGCCGCACCCATGTATAATATTTCCTCTGGTTGTAAAGGAATCGTCACTCGACTTACGTCGTGTGGCTTAGTGCGCACCACGCATGAAAAAACAATTAGTCGGCCTATTGCTTTTGGCGGGACTCCTGCAATCGATCGGTCACGCCGTCGTACCAGTGAAGAAAACCAGCCGTAGCAAGAGCAATCGCGCGGCAGCTAAGAAGCGAAAGCCGAAGGTGCCGCCGGTGGATCCCACCGAGGGCGATAACGTCGATGGCGACGATCTGGTGATCCGCCGCGCGGCCGTGGCGGCGCTCGGCCCCGTCAGCGGGAGCGTGGTTGTGGTGGATCCGAGCACCGGGCGCATCCTGACCATCGTGAATCAGAAACTGGCGCTCAAAGGCGGATTCACGCCGTGCTCCACCATCAAACTGGTCACGTCGCTGGCGGCGTTGAACGAGCACGTGGTCGACCGCGACAGTTGGGTGTACATCGGCCGCTACACGCGTTTCAACATGACCACCGCGCTGGCAAAGTCCAACAATCAGTATTTCGCCAAGCTGGGGAATCAACTGGGCTTCGAGCGGGTCGTTCGATACGCGCAGATGCTCGGCCTCGGCGAGAAAGCAGGCTTGGATATCGCCGAAGAACAGCCGGGCGCTATCGCCGCCGAGCCGCCCAAGTGGGGGGGCGTCGGACTCATGACGAGTTTCGGCGAGGGATTCTCCGTGACGCCACTCGAACTGGCGGCCCTGCTCACCTCCATCGCCAACGGCGGGACCCTGTACTATCTCCAATATCCGCGCACACAGGCGGAATCCGAGCAATTTACACCGCGGATCAAGAGGCCTCTCGATCTGGAAAGCAACGACATCTCCGATATTCGCGCTGGGATGCGGGCGGCGGTAGAACTGGGCACAGCGCGGCGCGCGGCAGACGTGGCGGATGATCCGGTCCTGGGCAAGACCGGCACCTGCACCGATTTCAAGTCTTCGAACCACATGGGCTGGTTCGGCTCGTTCAATGATGTGGGCCGGCATCAGCTGGTAGTGGTTGTGATGCTGACTGGCGGGCACAACGTGAGCGGGCCGGTGGCCTCCGGCGTAGCCGGCAACATCTATCGCAGCCTTTCGGAGCAGAGCTATTTCGCCTCCGATGGCGGCCCGCGAGGCCTGCCGGCGATTGTCAGCACCACCCCCAGCGCCAGCGCGCGCTGACCTGATCGTTTTACCCGTAGCCCCCTAACCGAAATACCGATGTGCCGCCGTGCGCTCCCGCGTCATTCTGGTGTTGTGGCACAGGCATTCCTGCCTGTGTCAGGTTTTTTCAGGAGGAACCAATGGTAACCGAATTATCCGCCTTGTCGAACGACCTGGCATCCGCGGTGGAGCGCGCGGGCCGCTCCGTCGTAGCAGTACATGCCCGGCCGCGCTTCTCGTCCTGCGGCGTTCTCTGGCGTCCGGACGTGATCGTCACCGCGGAACACACCATCCGCCGGGATGAGGAGATCACCGTCACGCTGCCGGACGGCGCCACCCAACCGGCCACGCTGGCGGGCAGCGATCCCGGCACCGATCTCGCCGTGTTAAAACTGTCCGCCGCAGCGGCCGAGCCGGCAGTACCTAGCAACGTGGAAGTCCGCCCCGGCAACCTGGTTCTCGCAATAGGCAGATCCGAAGACTCCGGAGTGAACGCCACCCTGGGCATCATCAGCGCGGTCAGCGGCAGCTGGCGTACGTGGCGCGGCGGACGCCTGGACAACTACATCCGGCTCGATCTCAACATGTACCCCGCGTCATCGGGCGCTGCCGTGATCGACCCTTCGGGAGCCGTTTTGGGAATCGCCACCGCGGCGTTATCGCGAATTGCTGCCGTAGCCATCCCGGCCAGCACTGTCAACCGCGTGCTCGATGAGATCCTCACTCGAGGTAAAGTGGTGCGCGGCTACCTCGGCGTTGGTTTGCGACCGGTCAGCGTGTCCAAACATCAGACAAGTCTGATCGTATTGTCGGTGGAACCGGAAGGGCCCGCGGCCAAGGCCGGCGTCCTGGTGGGAGATATTCTAGTGTCGCTGGGCGGCGCGGTTGTAGCCGATACCGACGATGTCCAGACGGCGATCGAGTCTTCGGGCGTCGGGAAAGTGATCGAAGCCGATCTGCTGCGCGGCGGCGAACCGAAACGTATTGCCATCACGGTCGGGGAACGGCCGCGGAGGGATTGACATGCTGGCATTCGGGGAAGTTGCCGAGCGGCTGCGCCGTTCCACCGTGCAAGTGTTCGCAAAGGGCCACGGCGGTGGTTCGGGCGTCATCTGGAACGCCGATGGTCTCGTCATTACCAACGCGCACGTCATCCGATCCGCCAATCCGCAAGTGGAACTCTGGGATGGGCGGCGCTTCGACGCGCGGATCGGCTCACGTGATCCGCGCCGCGATCTGGCTGCCCTCCGCATCGCCGGGTCAGCGCTGCCCGCCGCCGCTGCCGGGGATTCGACCGCAGTCCGCCCCGGCGAGTTGGCGATTGCGATCGGAAGCCCTTTGGGTTTCGTGGGTGCACTGACCACCGGTGTGATCCATTCGGTGGATCGAAAATGGGTGCGCGCCAGCGTGCGTCTTGCGCCCGGAAACTCGGGCGGGCCGCTGGCCAATGCGCAGGGGCAAGTGATCGGAATCAATACCGCCGTGATGAACGGCCTCGGTCTGGCGGTGCCGTCTCGCGAAGTCGGCGAGTTCTTGCGTCACGGCGCGCGGCCCCGCTTAGGGGTCGAGCTGCAGCCGGTGGTGGTAGCCAAAGGCCGCGTGGGTATGCTGATTCTGAACGTGGAACCCGAAAGCCCGGCTGCGACGGCTTCGCTCCGCGTTGGCGACGTCCTGGTAGGAGTGAACGGACGGCCGCTCGAATCGATAGACAACCTGAGCGATGCGCTCGATTCCGGCGCTGGCGTATTACCGCTCCAGTTCGTGCGAGGCGATCCGGCCCGTGTGCGTGAAACCGTGGCCCAGCTCAGAGCCCAGGCGGAGGCGGCGTGATCCGATTGCTGATCGCGGCTCCGTCCGCGGTCGTGCGCGCCGGCCTCGAAGCGCTGGCGGCTTCCAATCCGGCCATCGAACTGGCGGGTTCGTTTGCGGACCTCTCTTCGGTGGAGGCGTTGCGCCCGGATGTAATCCTGGCAGCCCTGCCGTTGGAAGATCTGGCGCCGCCGGCCGATGGGCTGGCCCCGCCGATCGTGTTGTTACCCGGAGAATCGCAGCCCGCCTGGACGCGTGACATGCTGCGGCTCGGCGTGCGCGCGCTTCTCTCCGGGAATGCTTCGGCCGCCGAAGTATTGGCCGCGGTAGAGGCGGCCGCCAACGGTTTAGCGGTGCTGGATCCATCCACGCTCGATGCGCTGCTGCCCTCAGCCAGCCCGTTGAGCGCCGATTCCCCTGTTCTGACTCCGCGCGAGTTAGAAGTGCTGCGCATGATGGCTGAAGGCGCCGCCAACAAAACCATCGCCTGGAAGCTCAATATCTCGGAACACACCGCGAAGTTTCACGTGGCTTCGATTCTCGGCAAGCTGAACGCCGCGTCACGCGCCGAAGCCGTAGCCATTGGGATTCGTAAGGGGTTGATTCTGATTTAAGTCAAAAACACCGCTCCCTTTGGTCACGGCTCCGTAACGCACTCCCTTTTCGGTACCGCGTATTCGTTGCCGTTACCGCGCATGCGTTGCCGTTACCGAGCCGTGACCAAAGGGAGCGGTGTTTTTGCTCAGCCCTGCATCTCCGATGGGACCCGCGCGCGCGTTTCGTACCCGCAGTGCGGGCAATACTTATCGAACTCGCCCACCTCGCGCTTGCACTGCTCGCACGTCGGCCGCAGATTGTATTTGCAGCCGGGGCAATAGTTGAAGCGCGCGTTCACCGTTGCGCCGCATTGTGTGCAGTGGTAGGGCAGCGGTTCGCGAACCAGGAAGTAGATGACGAAGCCCACCAGAAGCGTGCCCGGCAGCAGGATGATCACCAAAAAGGTCCAGAGCCCCGCATTCATGCCGCGGCGCCGGGCATCGCGATTCACGTACCCGATCAGCAGGATTATGGCTGCAATCGGTATCGACGCGGCCGTGACGATGCCTGCCACAGCCCACGCGCCTTCCGCCTGCGTTAACCCTGGGGGCCCCAGCTCTTGGAAGCGGTTGACGATTTGGAAAAGGGCCTGGGCGATAACGAAGAGCCCGATCACCACCGCCACCAAGCCCCGCGGGATCAGCCGGATCTCATCCGCAAAGCGCAGGTCCTCGCGCCTCGTGCGGAAGCGAATCAAGCGCATCTTCTCGTTGAACGGTTGATAGTCCGACATCGTTCTTACCTCGTTCGATACCTTTCCAGTCCGATCTGTCGAGGAGCACGGCCGCCGCGGCCACCAGAGCGGGCACGGTCCACCACAGCACGAATCCCATTTCCCACAGCAGGGAAGGCAGCCCAGCCTGATGGCCAAGCCATTCGAAGCCCCGCCAAACGTATGGAGCACTGGCAATTCCCGCCGCCCACGAGATGCCGCAAGCCGCCCAAGCCGCCCATCCGGCACTACGCCGTTCCCGTATCTCGCGGGCACGCAGGTACACGCGCAATTGCGTGCGGCCGGCAAGTGCCGGCGGAAGCGGAATGGAGAGAGACCGCAGCGACTCCAGCGCGCTGTCGGTTGCGCTCGCCAGCCGCTGACAATCCGGACAGTGATCGAGATGCTGATCGAGCCATTCGCGATCGCCACCGGAAATGCCCTCAACCTGCGCCTCCGCGATGAGACGCTGGGCCTTCACATGGAGGTCGCCGCTCATGCGGTTTCCTCCCCGAATAACGCGCGCAGCGCTTCCAGGCCACGGTAGAGCCGCGACTTTACGGTGGCGAGAGGCGTGCCGAGTAGCGTGGCAATTTCTTCCAGCCTCAACTCCTCCTGAAACCGCAGCAGGAGCACTTCACGATAGATAGCGGGCAATCGACCGAGCGAGGCCTGGATCCGCGCCCCCGTCTGCAGGCTCGTCGCCAAATCCAAGGCCGAAGGGCCGCTCGCCTCGGGCTGGAAGGGCTGGCCGGAGTCCGCCTCCGTCAACGCATCCAGGCTCTGCGGACTCTTCCGCCGGCTCAGATCGATCGCCAGGTGGCGAGCGATCGCGAAGAGCCAGGTCTCAAACCTCGATTGCCGTCATACTGGTGACCGCGTTCGAGCACACGGATCCACGTTTCCTGAAACAGGTCCTCGGCGGTCTCCTGGCTTCCAGTGAGATAAAACAGGTAACGAAACAGCCGATACTGATATTGTTCGATGAGCCGGTCGAGCAGATCCGGATCCCGCCGCCGCAATCCCCGAGCCACCGCCCGGGAATCGGGAAGCATCAGATCCGAGAAGTATAGAGTATTGCCGGTCACTCTACCTAAAGTACGAACCCGCCCAGCAAAAAGACGTAGGTAGCATAGGCATCCCTGCCTGTGTCAGGTTTTGTTCACGCCACCTTATACCGGTCCCGGCACTCTTTGGAACAGAAATACACCACGCTGCCGTTCACCGTACGGCTCACGCTCGTTGCCGTGGACACATATGTCCCGCAAACCGGATCCTTCTTCAACTCGCCGCCCGCGGGAACACTGGGTGCTTGCCGTTCCGTGGTTTTGGAAGGCTGCTGCATGGTGGCGCGAAAGCTCTGGAAAATGGTCCGCAATACGGACCGCACCAGAAACAGCAGCAGGAGGGGTACAACCAGCCGGATAAAGAAAAACCGAATCATTGCGACGGGCGGAAGTAGCGCCTCCGCCCCCTCAACTCTACTACTTCTTCTTCTTCGATGCGGCGGGGTTCTTGTAACTGGTATCGACGGTTTGGCCCAAAGTGGCCAGCATGGCTTTAGCCGAGTCGGCAAACGGGCCATCCGGTTTGAGCGCCAGATACTTCTGGAATGCATCGGCGGTTCCGGGTACGGGGGTCACTTTGCCGTCGGCGGCAATGGACGCCTTGGCCAGCAAGGTCACACCGTACTGATACTGCGCGTCGGCGTAATTGGGATCGAGATCGATGGCCTTCTTGAAGGCTTCGCCGGCGGGATCGTTCTGACCGCCGTTCACCAATAGGGCACCCAGGTTGTAATAGTAGCGGCCGGCATTGGGAGGATCGAGCGCGGCGGCTTTGTTCAGCTCTGCTTGCGCTTCGGGGTACTTCTTCGCCTTGGCGAGCGCGAGCGCATAGTTGTTGTGGTAGCCCGCGTCATCTGCTTTGAGCTCTATGGCCTTCTCGTAAGCATTCAGACCCTTCGCCATTTCGGCGTCGGCGTCCGCTCCGTTCTTGGTGCCGGCGAAGTTGATTTCGGCCTCCGCCAATTGGGCCCAAACCACGTTCTGTTTCGGGTCGAGTTCGCTGGCTTTGGCGAAGTTGGTAACAGCGTCGTTCCACTGCTTGTTCTGCGCGGCGGCCATGCCGGCGTTGAATGCATCATTCAACTCCTTGTTCTTCTTCATGGCCTCTTCGCGTTCTTTCATTTGCTTCTCTTGCTCGGCCTTTTGCTGGGGAGTCAAACCCTTGGGCGCTTCCCCCGCTGGGGCCGCCGCCGGCTGTTGGGTTCCAGTAGCCGCAAGTTTCGAGAGATCCTGGCTGATATTGAGGGGTTCGGCGGTGCCGCCCAAACGCGCGCCTTGCGCGAACTGCACATCCTTGCCATCCACTTCCACCGCGACGTTGTAGACTCCGTACGGAAGGCCGGCGTGGAAGTAGTGGCCTTTCTTGTCCGTTTTCACCTTGTAACTGGCTTTGATGTCGGTGCGGTCGATCTTCACCCACGCGCCGATCAGGGGCTTCCCATCCGTCCCCTTAATGTCGCCTTCCATCGAGTTCGTCTGCGCGAGCGCGGTGAATGCCAAAAGCATCAGCCCAGCCACGGTCACAAGCAGGTTGCGCAGTCTCATAAAACCTCCAGCCAAAAGTTTTGCTAAACCAAAGTATAACGCGGCCCAGAACCTCGGGTGAATGCGCTTCAGAGATGGCTTAACCGCTCCCTCTGGTCACGGCTTTGTTAAACACCCACTCCCGCGCGCGACGCCGCTGCGTTTACCGAGCCGCGACCACAGGGAGCGGTCACGCAACCTGGCAACGTCGCCCTTACTCCTCGAAGAGGCCGATCTGCTCTTTGGCGGCTACCTTGGGCTTCCTCTTCTTCAACGGGCTGCCGACTACCCCGAGAACTTCCACCGCCCGGAGAGCCGCCCGAGGGATGAAGACTCGCTGTTGATTGCTGTAGGGGTCCGGCGGGATGATCGTGAAACCGTAGGGATCGAGGGGTAGCAGGTTGTTGGGCATCACTCCCTCCATCACTTCCCCGTCGCGAAACTGAAAACTCATCCACAAGCCTTCCATCTTTGGCCGCGTGTTGAAGACACGGCGCGTGTCAGGTGCGCTCTCGAAATCCCGAACAAACGATACGGTTTTGATCTCTTCGTACCGGATGGTCGCGACGTTGCCTTGCTCCGAAAGCAGCTCAATACCCGTAAGCTGCAGATAAGATTGAGGATGGACGTAGCCCGAGAGAGCTTCCTTATCGAAACGCTGGATCACGGCCTTCTTGGTAGTGGAACCGGCCAAGGCCTACCTCATTTTGGAACTAATGTTTCAAACATTTAGCGGCTTATTGTATCATTGGCGAGAGGCTCGGAGAGGTGACGGCGGATTCGCTCGATTTGGCTAACCCGATGACCGCGTTTCTGAATTTTTGCCGCCTGGAAAAAGGCCTCGCGGAACATTCCCTGGAGGCATACTCCTCTGATTTGGAAAGGTTTAATAAGTTTCTGAAGGGCTCGCTCGCACTTCCCGGAACGGAAGACTTGCGCTCCTATCTGGACCATCTGTACGCCTCCGGCCTGGGCAGCCGCTCGGTGGCGCGGCACCTGACTACCCTCCGCGGGTTCTTCGGCTTCCTGCTGCGTGAAGGCACGACATCGAGCGATCCCTCGGAGCATCTGCGCACGCCGAAAATGTGGCAGACCATCCCCAAGTTCTTGAATCTGGACCAGATCGAGCGGTTGATCGCCCTGCCGGATGTCTCCCGGCCCACCGGGCTGCGCGACCGCGCCATGTTGGAGCTGTTGTATGCCAGCGGGCTGCGCGTTTCGGAATTGTGCCGGCTCGGCGTCAGTGACCTGAACCTGGAGATGGGTGTCTTGCGGACCACCGGAAAAGGGAACAAACAGCGCCTGGTCCCCGTGGGTAAGGAAGCCATTCAGTCGGTCCGCGAATATCTGAAGGGCGGCCGGACAGCGCTGCTGAAAGGCCGCGCCAGCCGCTACCTTTTCCTGACTGCGCGAGGCACTTCGATGACCCGCCAGGCCTTTTGGAAACTTCTGACGGGGTACGGCAAGCGGGCCGGAATGTTTCACGGAATCACTCCCCATGTGCTGCGCCACAGCTTTGCTACCCACCTGTTGGAAGGCGGCGCCGACTTGCGCAGCGTACAGGCGATGCTGGGGCACTCCGATATTTCGACCACCCAGATCTATACCCATGTGGTCCGGTCGAGACTTCGGCAAACGGTAGAGAAACACCACCCCCGGGCTTGAGGCAAGGCCCGGGTGGGTCCGGGCATTCGAAAATCGGCAAGTCGAAAGCGGTTGCAATGAGCGATTACATCTTCATGCTCGAAAGCCATCTGAGCACGGATCAGAGCCGCGCGGTGGAAGATGTCCAGGTGGCGGCCGCGCCTTTCAACGTCAACCTATTCCTGACGGGCGGCGCGATGCGCGACATGTTGGCCGGCTTTCGCATCCGCGATCTCGATTTCGTGGTCGAAGGCAACGCGCTTAAGGTCGCCAAGGCCGTAGCCGAAAAGAACGGCGCCCGCGTGGTGTCGGTGGACGAAAACCGCAAATCGACGGAGTTGTTGCTGGCCTCCGGCGTCACCATGCAAATCGCCATGTCGCGCCAGGAAAAATACACCCGCACCGGCTCCAAACCGCAAGTATCGCCCGCCACCATTCAAGAGGACCTGCGCGGCCGCGACTTTACGTGCAATGCCATCGCCCTCTCTCTCAATCGGGCTTCCCGAGGGCTCCTGCTCGATCCCATGAATGGACTGGCGGATATCCAGCGGCGTGAGTTGCGGCTCACCAGCCCATACGGTTTCTACGACGACCCTTCGCGCCTGATGCGGCTGATACGCTTTCGCCTGCGGCTGGGCTTTGCCGTGGAAGAACGCACCCAGATGCAGGTGGCCAACGCGCGCGAATCCGAGGTGGAAAAGCTCATCCCCGCGCGGGCGCTTGGCGACGAATTGAAGCACATCGCCGTGGAGGACAATCCCGCCGAGATCCTGCGGGCGCTCGAAGAGGCCGGCCTGCTGAGTCTGATTTCGCCCGCGTTGACAGGTCCGAAACTGAATTTACCGGGACTGGCCAAGTTCGAAAAGATCGCGCGTATCGTTCCCGATGAGCCTCGATTCCGCAGTGCCCGCCGCGGTCCACTGCTATATGCGTTGACCGAGAAACTGACGACTAAAGAGGAGCAGGCGCTCATCAAAGCGACCGAGCTGCGCAAGCCTGAGGTCGACGTGTGGCAGAAGGTGGAGGCGCGGGCCAAGAAGCTGGAGACGGCGCTCCGCTCGGTGCGTATTCGCAAGGCCTCCCAGGTGTATTTCATTGTGGTGAAAGCGGAGCCCGACGAGATCCTGTTCCTGATGTACCACTCGGCTCTGAAGCCAGTGCAAGAGCGGTTTCGTAACTATTTTCAGAAGTACGTGCCCGCTCTGCTCGAGGTCACGCCCGAAGAGTGGGCGGCAGTGGACGCTAAGGCGGGAGCCAAGCCCAAGAAGGCCAGGGAAGAATTCATCACCAACCGACTGGATCGGCGTGTGCGCAAGCCGGTGCCGCCGCCAGAACCTCCTCCGCCGGTGGTGGAAGCAGTGAACGTGCGCCGCGGGAGATAGTGGGGCAGCGCCATGCGCTGCCACTGGAGTTTCCGTCCGATGTTTACGTAGCGCCGGCGATCTTGCCGCCGGTGGCAGCGATTGGCGCTGCCCCACTCTTGCTGATCTCGAACACGCCCGATATCTATCGGTGCGGAAATGCCTATGTATATACGAAATCTGTATATATTTTAGTAGGTGCTGGATGGCCTTAAAGGCTTCGATTGGGATGTGCACAATATCGGCCATGTGGCGCGGCATGGAGTCAACCCGGTGGAAGTCGAGGAAGCGGTCGCGCGGCCCCATGCGATCATCCCTGCAAAAGCCGTGGCCGACGAGGCGATGGAAGCTTTTCGGAACGTCCGCGGCCGGACGGTATTTGGTCGTGGTGTTCACGATTCGGGATAAGCTATTGCGGCCTGTGACGGCCCACACGATTAATCAACGGGAGAGAGAAATCTATGCCCCAAAGATCGGCAAAACCGAATAAATCGAGATCCAAGGCCGAGGAGGCCGACTGGTACGCAAGCCCCGAAGGGCGCCGCCAAACGCAGCGCGAATTCGAGCGGGCGCTGAGGCGCGGCACGCTAATTCACTCCGCTGGATCACGCCTACCGCGAACGACTCCTGATGTTCTCAAGGTGCTGCTGGAACAAGCCAAAACAAATGCCACCCGCCCGGTGTCGATTCGACTATCCGTCGCTGATATTGAGCTTGCGAAGAGAATTGCGTCTAAGCGGGGAACCGGATACCAGACCGTGCTCAAAGAAGCGATACGCAACGGTTTGAAGCGCACCGGCTAGATACTGGCCGATGGCGCGCCCTCACTTCGTCCGCCCGATCTCGTACACGTAGATGGTGTGCTGCATCGCCGAACCGGTGGTCATGTGCACCGTCTCCACCGGCTTCCAGCCCTTGATCGGGAATTCGTTGGAAACGACCCGCGCACCTGGCTTGAGGTACTTCTCAAGGTTAGGCTTCAACAACTCATTGGAACTGGTGAGCAGGAACATCGTCACCACATCGGCGGGGCTCAGATCCACGCGCAGGGCATTGCCTTGCACCATACGGACGCGGTCGTCCAATCCGAGCGACTTGATCTTCTCCGTGGCAATTCTGCACAGGTCAGCTCGAATCTCCACTCCGACCGCCTTCGCACCGAACTTCTGAGCGGCCGTGATCACGATCCGGCCATCTCCGCTTCCCAGGTCGTACACCGTGTCGCCCGGCTTGACGTGCCCGGCTTCCAGCATCCGTTCCACCAGAATTTGCGGAGTCGGGACGTAGGGAGCCAGATTAACGGCGCCGCCAAACTGTTGTGCAAAAGCGGGGAAGGACGATAGGACGACCGCCAGCGCGATGGGAGCTGCTCGCATGGATTAAGGCAAGGACGCGCTTGTTGCCGTCCTCCCAAACTTTGATTTTACAATACGGCCGATGATCTCGCTCCAAGCAAAGAAAAGATCGCGGGGACGGGTGATGGTATATTCGGCGCCCTTCAAGTATTTGACCGCATTGCCGATGGCGTCGCGCCATGGGACCGCCTGCGGGTTTAGGTTGTAGTTCATGTAGAAGACGGGATACGACAGCTCGCCAATCTGCTTGAGCGAATCCTGCGACACCGAGTCGTCCAGCATGACCTTCGGGCCGGCGATGATCACGGCATCCGGCTTCTCCTGATCGTCCTTTATCTCGTGACTGATCAGGTTGGTCAGGAACTCGGTATCGCCATGCTTCTGCCCCAGGCGCTTCAAATCCACCGTGCCCAGGTTGATGGTATGCAGCGCTTCGCCGAGCGCCGGAAAATCGATCTGCGAAGCCCCTTCCTGGCGGTAGATCACGCGCTGCTCTTGCATGTTGAAAGCCACGATCGAAAACTTACCGATGCGCGGCTCGCGGGCTACGTTTCGCAGAATTGAAATGAGCGCATTGGTATCCAGGGGCTGCAGGGTGGCCGACAGGGCGTTCTGGGGAGCGAAGTTCACCATCACCTTGACGTTCAGAGGAGTATCGACCTGTGCGCGCTCGACCGGCGGCTCCTCTTTGAACGGCTCCGTGTCGGATGGCAGCACCGTGCTCGCGGCGATATCGAGCGACATGTCCTTATCCTTGGAGGGCAGGTTGGCTTCGATTTGCCAATTGGACGAGCAGACCTGTTCGCCGCGGTCGCGCATCAGCCAGTCCACGTGGTATTTTCCCTCGCCGACCAGGAAGTTTCCCTGGAGATAGGCGTCTCCTCTGGCATCCGCGTCGATCTCGGGCACCAGCATCCTCTGCGAAAGAAAGACCGGATCATCGGGATGAGCCTCCGGAATCACGCGAAAGATCATGGTCAACTGATTCCCATCGCCAGCCAGTTCCCGCAACGGGATGCTGACTTCATATCCCGAGTGGAACTTGAGGTCGAAACCCAGCGATGGCTTGGTCGGGGTGACCACACACGGCAAATCCTTGCGGTTCTCTTGCGATTCTAGAACTGCAGCATCGGAAGTAAACAGACGGAACATGCCCCCAGGGAGCAACGTCTGTGCTGGTGAGGGGCCGGCGACCAGAATGGCCGCTATCGGCAGGACAGCGACGCCGTAGCCTGCATTACGCCCGGAGAAGATTTTCGGAATCATCGTCACCCGACGAACACCTGCGGTACCCGCGTTCGGCAAATACACGTGTACCCTTGCTTGGTATTATGCCGTAGTTTCGCCGCGCTGTAACCGAGAATTCTTGAGTATTTAGTACTGGCCAATGCAAACCGCTAACTTTACTTCACCGGTAGAATGAAAACAGCATGTTCGGAATGGATCGCAGCAAGACTCAGGGAGACGAGATACAGTCGCCGGACGATCTTTCTGCCGATGTGATTGTGAGCCCCGACACGCGGCGTGGGACGCGAATTCCGCCCGGCCAGTCGCGCACCAGGAAGTGGCCCGTACTGGACGCCAGCGGCCCGCCCGCCATCGATTTCGAGCAGTGGCGCTTCCGTATTGCCGGCCTCACCGGGCGCGCCGTCGAGTGGACCTGGAAAGAATTTGAGAGTTTGCCCCAGGTAACGGTTTTTGCCGATTTCCACTGCGTGACCCGCTGGTCCCGGCTGGGCAACCTGTGGCAGGGTGTTTCGACCCGCCAGTTGCTGGAACGGGCCGGCGGCGCGCGGCCGGAAGCGCATTACGTGCTGGTTCACGGTTTCGATCGCGGCTGGACCACCAACCTGCCGCTCGCGGATTTTGCGGCCGAAGATGCGCTAGTCGCGCTGCGGCACGACGGTGAGCCGATTTCGACGGATCACGGCGGACCGGCGCGGCTCATTGTGCCCCGCCTGTACGCCTGGAAAAGCGCCAAATGGGTATCCGGCGTGGAACTGCTGGAAAACGACCGTCCCGGTTTCTGGGAAGCCAACGGCTACCACATGCGTGGCGACCCGTGGAACGAAGAGCGCTATGACTAGCGAGAGGCGATGACCCGGCCCAACCATCACAAAACAGATAGATAGATCGCGCTCGGGAAATGTCCAGCCGCCTCCTCGCCGTTCGCATGCAGACCGTGGTGCATCACAGCGGGCCGGTAGTTCGGAAGCTGCGATTGCATTTGCTGCGGGCAGGCGTGGTGAAGCATGCTGAGCGAAACCGCGATGTAATATCTCGGATTGTTAATCAGGAATGCGTGTAGTAGCGTGCTCTCCTCCCAGAAGAAAAGCGTGCTCAGAACGGACGACTGGTAGTCGTACGGGAAATAGATATCATGGAAATGCACGAAGCAGCCGGACGGCAGGCGCGGCAGCACCTCCAGGACGATCCGGTTCACTTCGCTACCCGCCCGAACGGCGTGAGTGGAGTCGACGAACAGCAAATCTCCGGCATCGAGCCCCGTTAACACTCTGAGGTCCACTTCCTGGGCCGGCTCCGGAATCAACTCGATGAGTTTACGTTCCGTCGTCCGAATGAGATACCTGGTTGGAAATGGTTCGATACAAATCACTTGAGGTTGATAGCCCGCTTCTTTCGCCGCCAGCAGGATCACTGCGGTCGAAACTCCGCAACCAACCTGCACGATCCGGCCCGGACGTTTCGTGGTGATGTAGCAAAACAGGAATTCCGCTTCCATTGGACCGTAGCCCGTTTCGCCATTCTCCCGACAGGCATACTGGTAGATGCCGCCCATCTTCAGCCGTTCCGGGAGCGGCGGCCGGCAGCACTCTCGCACAAAGGCCATTTGCGATTCGATGTCCGCCCCGGCTACGCCGATCATGCTGGACGGCCGCTTCCACGATTCGCTGCCCTGCAGTCCGCGGATCCCTGGAATGCCCGAATAGTAGTGCCGGGGGAGGATGTCCCACCCCAGCCTCTGCCCCAGAACGAAAAGACCGTGGAGACCGGATTTCAGGTGCTCCCGTAGTTTTGGGGATACGCGCATTGGTCAACTCGTGGACCGAAGAGCGCTATGACTGATAGTGCGACTTGCTCCGGCGTCGGGAAACGTAACTCGCTCCCGGTGGCGCCGGCTCAGTCGCGCACTCGGCGTGGATCTCCTCCAGCATGCCGGTGACCGAAACCCTGCCGGGGTCGAATCCGAATGCGGCCAGAGCCTCGCGGACTTCATTCAGGCGCCCCGCATAGGCCGGAAATTCGACCAGCGTGGTCGACTCGGTTTTCTCCCGCCCGTCGCTATAAAGGTAGACCATCTCCGCGTCATGATAGATTTGCGGGTTGATGGGAAAATCGACGCGCGCCAACGCTTCCAACAGCGATTCCAGGTCACGCGGAACCACATCAATCGAAATGGAGACCAGATCGCCTTCGCGGCTAGACAGCGAAGGCGTGGGAACTGCGGCAGACCAGACGCTCATACATCCTCCAGCATCCGGCGGCGGTACGCTCAAAAACGAAAAAACCCTGGGCTCAAAGGCGCCAGGGTCGGAAATTCTTGAACAAACCGACTCGCCTTTAGCACTTTTTTTCGTGGTTGCAATTAGCAGGGCGACCAAAGCCCTAAATCAATCCACGTCGGTATCACTATACCATGCAGTAAATATTCGGACAATGGCCGATCGTGCGGTCAGGGAACGAATCGCCCGACCACTCGTGTATCTCATCGAGGATAGAAATTCAGAAGAGCCTTAGAAATGAACCTTCGCTGCCACTTGCACCAACCGCGGGGCGGCCGCACTGACGACGCTCCCGAAGTTCGAATCGTTGACTTCGCCATCCACCGCGGCCGCACCGTAGAATTGCGCGTGGTTGAAGACATTGAAGGCTTGAATCCTGAAATCCAGCGATCTGGATTCGGTGAAACGCACCGTTTTGCTCAGTTGCATGTCGAAGTTGTTAATGCCTGGTCCGTGAAAGATCCGGCGAGCCGCGTTGCCCAACTGTCCCAGCGTCTCCGGAGCGAAGAGGCTGGTATTGAACGCTGGCTGGCCATTGCGCGGATTCGTATTGATCTGCAGCGGGCCCGCTGTCATCTGCGGCGTGTCCAGTAATTGATTGTTGACGCCATTGCCGAGCGTCCCCAGAAGCGACCGGTCGGAATCGTCGAACAGTGTGACGGGAAATCCGGTGGCAAAGCGCGTGGTGCCGGAAAGACTCCATCCTTCCGTTAGGCGGTTGCGCCCGAAGTGCTGGAAGGGCAGCGTATAGGTGTATGTCGCGACGAAGTTATGAGTCATGTCCCACGACGAGATCACGCGCGTCGAGCGCTCATTGTTGGGATCGATCTGCTCACCGAGATTCGAGGCATCGTCGATCGACTTGGAATACGTGTAGCCAGCCAGTAAGGTGGCGTTCTTGCCGAGATTGAGACGGAAGGTCGCTTCGAGGGCGTTAAAGTTGGAGTTACCGATCGTCTCTTGGGCTGTCACCGGCCCATAGTTTGGCCCCAGGCTCAGCCGCGTTCCCTGGTAAACCTGGCCCGCTGCGGACGTATAGGTGCCGCTCTCTCCGAAAGGCCCGCAGGTAGAGCTCCCCGGCGCGACCTCGCTTGGCCGGCTAAGGCTAAGACACAACGCCGGATTGCCCGGGTTTGTGGGCACCATCACCAACAGATGGTGACCTTGGTTTCCCACGTAGCTGACGGTCAGGAGGGCGTTCTCAGTGATCTGGCGCTGAACGGAAAACATGTAGTTTTCCGTGTAGGGGACGGTGTCACGGTAGTAAAAATAAGGCGCCGCGCTGATCGGTATCACGGAGGCAAAATTAAATCCCGTATATGGGTTCTGGGCGGACGCGCCGTGCGGCGGAAAGTTAAATGGATAGGGATCGGTGTTCTGCACCCCATTTCCGGCGTTAATGAACGGGGTCGCGAAAAGCGGCGGCTGGGGGCTCAGATAGTTGTATCCGAAGGGAGGGACACCATACATGATTCCGGCGCTGAGCCCCGGGAAAGCAGTGTAGAAAATGCCGTAGCTGGCTCGGATGCTGCTCTTTCCAGACTCGCCGAAGATCTTTTTCAGAAGTCCATCCTGGAATTTCGGCGAATAGGCCAGGCCAATACGTGGAGCGAAGTTGCGAAACTTGGCCGGCGATAGCGTCGACGGAATCCCGGGATCGCCGGGAACTAACAATCCGGGCGGCGCGTTGGGAAACACAACCGACTGCCTGCCGGGAACCACCGTCTGGATATTGTTATATTTTTCGGACCATGGCTCAATCAGATCCCAACGCAAGCCGAAGTTCAGGGTCAGATCGCTTCGGGCATGCCAGCTATCTTCCGCGAATGCCGCGATGTAGTGGTTCCGCAGATAGAAGTGCTGCCCGGTTGTCTGGGTAAAGTTGCTCGGGAAGCCCAACAGAAAATCGGCGAACGCACTGCCTGTCTCGGTTCCGTCGATATTGAAGGTACCGTTAAACGTAGCGTTGGGGTTCTCGTTCACCTGATCGTAGTGAAACTGGCCGCCGAACTTCAGGGTGTGGCTCCCGAAAACCTTCGAAATCGAATCGCTGAGATATAGAGTGTTGTTCCACTGAAAGGTATTGGTAATCGGGACTCCCATGACAAAGGAAGGGAACGAAATGTTCTCGACACCCTCGAACTGGGGCGCTTGCACCACAATGCCGGGCGTTCCCACGCCAGTGACAAAGCCCTGCGATTGCAGCGACACTCCGAGCCCCCCGTGCGGCTCGCCAATATCGTTCACATTTCGCAAGAAGCCGGCACGGAATTCATTGACCGTAGTGGCTCCAAGGATCTTGGTGTCGCCGATTGTGATTTCCTGCGCGCGGCCGGTGGTCAGAGCATCGAAACCAGGGATGCTGGCGCCGCCCTGCCCGCCTGGATATGGGTTGTCCAGTTGATAATCGTCGATAAAGTAGTAACCGGAAATCACACCCCAGCGGGTGTTCGCATCGATCCTGCCGGCAGCCTTGTCATCCCGCACAGTCTCCGGATAGGCGGATGTTGAAAACAGGTTCGTGCCAATGTTCGGAGTCGGAATATATTGCAGCAGATGCTGTGCGGGCGTGGACCATGCGCTCATCGGGATTACAGCGTTGGGCAGAACGCACGCGGCCGCACTCCCGCATCCCGGCGTGTAATACGGCTCTCCCTCGGAAACCGGATAACCCAGCTTTTGCGTAAGCAGACTAGCGATGTTCGGTCCGCTGACCGTGCCCGTCAACGTGTTCGCGGCATCGCTGAAGTTACCGGCACGTTCCTGCTGCGAGAGCACCGGTGTTACCGGCGATGTAATGCCCTGGACGGTGCGGGTGCCCTGGTAGTCGAGGAAGAAAAACACCTTTTCCTTTTTGATTGGACCCCCAACGGTACCGCCAAACTGATTCTGCCGGAAAATGCCGCGCGTTGCGTCGAAGTAGTTCTTGGCATCCAAGTCAGTGTTCCGCAGAAACTCAAAAGCATCCCCGTGGAAAGTATTGCTGCCGGATTTTGTGATGACGTTGATCATCCCTCCGTTGTAGTTACCGTACTCCGGATCGAAGTTGTTCGTCAGAACACGGAACTGGTCTATGGAGTCCAGGTTGGGGATAACTGAAGTTCCTCCATTCATGTGCTCCTGCACGTCAACGCCATTCACCATGAATCCGTTGGCCGACTCCCGTTGGCCATCGATCGAAACATCGCCTGGGTTCAAATCGCCGGAAGGGTTTATGGTGCCCGTGACGCCCGCCATGATTACCGAAGTCGCCGTGAGCGTAGTTACCGGACTGACGCCGGGTTGAATTGCCAGCAGATCCGTGTAGCTTCGGCCGTTCAAGGGAATAGCCTCGATCTGCGTGGCCTGTACGACCTCACCCAGATGAGTCGCCACCGTGTCGACCTGCGTTCCGAGGTCGGCGGCGATGGCATTTACCGTTACCGCTTCCGTGTTTGCTCCGACCTCCAGAACTGCGTCCAAGGTGACCGCGGCGTCTGTGTCAATCGCCAACCCCGTCTTTTTTTGGGGCCGGAATCCGGTTGCTTCAATGGTCAAATCATAGCGGCCAACTGGAAGGGCGGGAAACACGTAGAAGCCTTGCCCATCGGAACTGGCAGTAAATTCGGTTTTGACCCCAGTGTTGACAAGCGTAAGTTTGGCCCCAGGTATCACGCTTCCACTGGGGTCCTTGACGACGCCCGAGAGACCGGCGGCCCATGCCAAACCTGCCGAAAGGAGAAGGAGGGTAGCGACGTCAAACAATCGCGTCGGCTTGCGGGATCTCATCGCCATAGACTGAATTGCCAATGGATACACGTCCGGACCAATCCCTGAATAAGTTTTCGCGGACTGCGCAAAGGCTAGCACCTTTCAGCCGGTAGAGGAGCGGCGGAGCGGTCACGCCAGGGACGGTGACTCAGAGTTGCCGGTCAGTGACCACAACGATCACTCTATTCTCAGAAACTTACGACGATCCTAAAGACCGCTGGGGCTGGCGCTCTTACGGGCTGGCCTTCGCGACTTTCCGGGCAAAACCGAGATTGGAGCCGTCCCGAGCACGATAGACGCTCACCTTGACGCGGTCCCCGGGCTTCAGATCTTCGAGCTTCCAACCGCTCAGAAGCTGCGCATTGGGGCTACCCATTTCCACCTGCCAATTCACGGTGCGGTCTCCATCCTTCACATCCATCAAGAAGTGGACGTGAGGGTTACTCCAATCGGTTTTGGTGATGGTGCCCGTTAAGGTTATGGATTGCTTGGAATCGTATTCCGCTTCCAAACTGTGATGCGCCACAACGGGCGCCACCTGGAAGAGCATGATCATGCCCGCGACCAGGGTCGGTACTCGGAGGCACACCGTCATCTTCTGAGGCACTATACCGGACTTGATCTGACAATTCAAGCGGGTGGCTTCCCAAATCTGCCCGCCCACGGTCAACTGTCAACGCCAAATAGAAGGGTCCTATTCCCTGCCAAGTAGAAATGTCCTGTTCGACGGGTTCGACTGGGGGGTGCGTGGTAGTGTGGATTCGATTCTTCGGGAAGTCGCGCTCCTGGGGAA
>Ga0182024_10001448_pt1 | contig 61175 bp, 48 predicted proteins | sample P32metaG_FD_120480 | JGI IMG/M metagenome (GOLD analysis project Ga0182024, IMG submission 120480) | Permafrost microbial communities from Stordalen Mire, Sweden - P3-2 metaG (Illumina Assembly) | ecosystem: Environmental > Terrestrial > Soil > Wetlands > Permafrost | place: Sweden: Stordalen...
AATACCGCATCAACAAGAAAAGCGCCCGGAGCTGTTTCTGAACACGGGGCGGAGACTGAACATGAATATCCCCGTACACATCGAGGGCGGTCAAAATGTCCTTCCATTCCGCCGAAGAGAAGGGAAGCGTCGGAACGGCTTTTGACTGCGGCGCCTTCACCCCGGTCGCCGGATTCTTATCAACCCATCCAGAGGTCATACAGAAAGAGAAAAACGCCCGCACGAGTTCAAGTTGCTTGCCGGTAGTTCCAGGGGAAAATGTCCAACCCTCGCGCATCTTCCGCACGTCATCCACAGTAAGCGCGCGGAGCGCCCTATCTCCCCAGTGGGCAATCAGGGAACCCTTGAGCCGCTTATATTTCCTGAGGGATTCAGACGAAAGATTCCGGGCTTGGCAGTCCTCGTACCAGCGATCCAGGGCGTCAGGAACGCTCACGGTCATGGCTTGGCCGTGGATCTCCCAATCCCGGACGAGCTTGTTCGCCGCTTCCCAATTCGTCAGATCAAGGGATTTCCTGATGCTCTCCCCGTGGAGGACGCCTTGTGTCCAGATGGGACAGGAACACTTCGCCTGTCTCGCCCTGCTTTTGCATTTCGCGCGGTGCCGCCGGTAAAGGGTGAGCATTAAAAGATTATGTACACGAGAAGTACGGAAGTCTACCTAAATTGTTAGCTGCTTTATTTTCAATAAGTTAGTATGGCGGAGAGGGAGGGATTCGAACCCCCGATAGCCTTGCGACTATGTCTGATTTCGAGTCAGGTGCATTCAACCGGGCTCTGCCACCTCTCCGCTTAGTTTCAACTACTTAGATCCTGATTTCCTTCTCCTAACTATGCCGGTGCCGGTAGTGGCGCCACTAACCGATCCACAGCAGGCGCGGTGTGCGAGGGTGCAAGGTGAGTGTACCTGAGTTTCATCTGTGCTGTGCGATGTCCCAAGAGTCCCCTCACGGTGTGCAAATCCACACCGGCCATTACCAGTCTAATGGCGAAGGTGTGACGGTTGCAATGCCGCGAGTAGTCCACGAGACCCGCTCGTGTCACAGCATCCTTGAATCATCCGCGCGCACCTTGCAAGGTTGCCCGACCTATGAAAACCCGACGCCTACAACCAAAGAGTTATCTCAGTGCCTCGTTTGTGGCAAATTTATGAGTGCAACATGTGGATATCCTTACCCCACCGATGAAGGGTTGGTGGACGACCAGGACTGAGGCTGTCTCTGCAATTGCTCAGGGGACGGAGGAAGGGTGGCCGAAATGAATTGGGAATACAAGATCGATATGATTCACCTTTATGGCGTGCCGTCAGAATCAATCGTACGGCGGCTCAACGATCTCGGGTCAGAAGGTTGGGAAATCATCACTACCCTCGCTAAGGGCGGCGAGACGACTGGCGTACTGATGAAACGTCAAAAGCCAAAGTAGCCAAAAAACGCAAGACGACGACTTGAGACCGTCTGAATCCCCGAAAAAGTCCACGGTCAGGCGGGTTTGAAGAACAGCGCAATCCCAGCGGAGGAACGCAGGGAATTTAATATCGCCAACTTGTCAGGTCAGCCCCTTGGGGAGCTGTTTTCTGAATCTGGTCAAGAATTTTTGGCAGGTATTGGGTGTTGTAATGCAGGCGCGAGTAGGCGTTGGGCTGGGTGGGATCACCGTTCCAGCAGTGCTCGGCGCGCGGGCCGTAAGTTACTTCGCCGCCGTAGGGAGGATTGGTGGTCGACTTGAGAAAATCCTCCATGCGATAGACGGCGTCGTTGAGAAAGTAAGTGTCGTCGGAACCTACATAGATGTGTATCTTGCCGGCTAACTCGGGGCCTAACTTCGACCAGTCGCGTTCCAGGATGGCTTCAAGGTCATAGTGTTCGCGCCAGTAATTGGCAACCGTATGATCGATCTGGCCAGTCGACTTATCAAATATCGCCGCAGGATAACTATCGGGCCCCACGGGCCCATACACTGCCTGCCAGATATCGAACTGTTCGCCGCTGCGGCCGTGGTCGCCCAGGGCAAGTTCGTAGGAGTTGATTTCCTTGGTGGTGATGAAGGTGCGGCCGAGGTAGTCGCGCATGGCCGGTTGGGCAACGCGTTTGTGCGCGCCTTCGAGGTAGAAGGCGTTGTTGTCGTTGTAGAGATCGATGTTGGTGAAGGCGTGGAAATCGATAGGGTCGGGGCAGGCCGCAAATGCTCCGTTGTAATGATCGGGATAGAAAACCTGTACGGCTAACGCCTCCCATCCGCCAGTGGAACCGCCGTAAGTAAAGCGCGCCCAGCCTTGGCCGAGACCGCGGAACTTCTTTTCAATGGCTGGGATGAGCTCGTTCTCGATGGCGTCGCCGTAAGGGCCGACGTTAGCCGAGTTGACGGCGTAGGAGTCGTCATAAAAAGGATTGGCGTGCTGTATCTTGACGATCAGCACTCGAGGGAATCCGGGGGCGATCCACTGCTGGTAAAACTTGTACGCCTCCTGTTGCTGAATTCGGTTGTAGCCGGCCAGGTGGAAGCGTTGGCTGTAGTCGGGCTTCAGGTCGGGGTCGGGCGGGGTTGTGCGGAAGTCGTCGAACCCCGAGACAAAGTGGTCGTGAAAGATGATGAGCGGAAAGCGGGCGCTGGGGTGATCGTCGAAGCCTTCAGGAACCAGCACAACAGCGCTGACAAACATGGGCCGCCCCCAGAACTTAGTCAGCGCCTCGCTTTGGATGCGGATGTGGCGAATGTATTTGGTGTCTGCCGGGACGGGGATGGGCGGAATCACCTCAGTCAACGAAATCGAGATCGCGTTGCCTGCTTTGACCGTGACCTTCTGCGGCTTTGAGTAAAGATTGCCGGGGGAGCTGTTCCAGTGTTGGCCTTCGCCCTGATCCATGTGCAGCTTCACGGTCATGCCATCGCTGCGATGGAAGGTCTCGTACTTGTTGAGCACGGCCTGAACGGTGTACTCGCCCGGAGGAACGTCCTTGAGGCCGTTGATGGGGTAGCCCCATGCGCTCGAATCCACAATTGCGGGTTGGCCTGGTTGCCACCCATCGACGGTGAGGCCGAAGAGGATCTGCGAGCGGGGCGAGTCGTCGATCTGATTGCGCGGTTCGTCACTAGGGTCGGTGGAGAGGACCAGCAGGACGCGGCCATCGAGGGGCTGCGCGCTGACTTCCTTGGGGAACGTCACGCTGAACGACTGAGCAACTACGGCGACGGGGAGGAGCAGGGCGAGGATCGGGAACAGGAACGAAAACAGGAACAGGGCTACGCGCTTCATGTTGGCAACTATAAAGGGCGACGCGGATGCTGGTCGAGGTTTGTGGTTTCGAAGGTCTCTCGCGGCAAGGCGGGAGAGACCACTCGAATATGCTCAGGGCAGCCTTCAAGCACTGAGTCTTCCGGCTATTTGCCCCCGGCCAGCGTGCTCTTGATGAACGCGGCTACGCGGTCATGCAGTTGCTTCAGGCTCTCATCGCGGACGTAGACCATGTGGCCCGACTCATACCAGTCGTATTCGATGTTCTTGGCAAGGGACTGCGGGATGGGCAAATGCTTCTCTTCGTATTGCGCGGCGAAGAAGGGCGTGGCCAGATCGTAGTAGCCGCCGTTGACCATGATGCGCAGGCGAGGATTCGTCTTGAGCGCTTCGGCCAGATCGATTGCTACATTGAGGCTGCTGGCGTTGCCGCGATGCATCTGATCCCATTGCGCGCTGCCGAACTGCGCGTCGGGCAGGTAGGTTTGGCCCTCGCCATACTTCAGGTCGCGGCGCACGTAATCGTTAAAGAGCGCTACGTATGCCGAGGAGATGGCCGAACTTTGCGGATCGTATTCGGCGTTCTCGCTCAAGGGGTTGAGATTGGGGCCGGAGAAGCGCGTATCAAGCCGGCCGGTGGTCAGGTCCTGGTCCTCCTGCAATGTTTTTTCAAACTCGCCGCCGCTGACGCGCAGATTGGCTTTGAGCAGGTAGGCCACAGGCAGGCCGGTATAGCCGTGAAGCTTCTCGGCCACGGATTGCTTTTCCTCTGGGGTCAGATCCGTGCCGAGGGCGAGCGCGTGAGTATAGGGACCCATAGCGAAGTCTTCCACCTCTTTGAGGAAGGGCTCGAGTGCGGCCGGCTGCTGGGGCAGTTTCTTGTGGTACCAGGCCGTGGCGGCATATGTGGGCAAAGCCAGCACATAGGGCAGGTCGACGCCGGGATTTCCGCTCGGGCCATCAATGTCGGTAGTGAAGTTGAAAATCTGCGAAAGCAGAATCACGCCGTTGAGGTCGATGTTCTTCGAGTTTTGAAGGATGTCTGCCAGGACGGCGGAACGGGTGGTGCCGTAGCTTTCGCCGAAGATGTACTTGGGCGAGTTCCAGCGGTTGAACTTGGTAATGAAGCGTGCAATGAAGCGGGCGAAGGCGTTGGCGTCTTCATCAACGCCCCAGAAGGCCTTACCCGCGTCCTTGCCCACCAGGCGGCCGAAGCCGGTGCCGGGCATATCGATAAAAACAAGGTCGCTGGTGTCGAGCAGGGAGTAGGCGTTGTCAACCAGCTGGTAAGGCGCAGCGGGCAGGTGCTGATCTCCGTCGGTGACCACGTGCCTGGGGCCCAGCGAGCCCATGTGAAGCCAGACTGTCGAGCTTCCCGGGCCGCCGTTATAGAAGAAGGTGATGGGCCGGTCTTCAGTCTTCGCGTCCTTCTTGAAGTAAGCCACGTAAAAGATACGTGCAACAGGGTCTGCATCCTTTGGATCCTTATAGACACGTTCAACAGGGTCTGAATCTTTGGGATCTTTGGGCTCCGAAGCGGCCAACTGGCTTCCCGGCAGCGGCTTTCCATCCATGCCGAGCTGCGCATCCTGCACGTCGGTCGCGCCCACTGTCAGCGTGCCTGCGACAGCGGTGTAGGCAATATGCTGGCCAGCCACATCGACGGAGCCTTGAGTGGTGGAATCAGGCGGAAGCGGCTTTTCCGCGGCTTTGTCTGTTGCCTTGTCCGAGGTTTTGTCCGCTGCCTTGTCTGAGGATGCACTCTTGGAAGCGGGCGCTTCGTTTTGGGCGAAAAGAAGCTGTGAAGTTAAAGAAAGAGCGACGGCCAGAGTGGCCACCGTCAAGATGCGGGAAATGCTCATTTACGTCTCTCCATGATGATGCGCGTCCGGCAGGAAGCCTGCATTGAAATTGGGCTATTGATCGAGCCGGGCTATTTCTGTGGTTTGTCGAAGGGCTGCTTATCGGTGATCTTGGGTCGGTTTTCGGCTTGCAGTTCCTTTGCGACTGCTTCAACTTCGCGGAAGACACGCAGCAGGTTGCCGCCGAGAATCTTGCGGCAGTCTTCAGCCGAGTAGCCGCGGTCAAGCAATGCCTGCGTGATCTTGGGCAGGTCAGCCGGCGAGTCGAGGCCTTCCGGCAACTGGCCGCTCACGCCGTCGAAGTCTGAACCCAGACCTACGTGGTCAACACCGGCAACCTTAGCGATGTGGTCGATGTGGTCAATCAGCATGGAGAGCGGCGGGCGTGGAATGCGGTCCATAAAACTGCGCTGAATCTTTTCCTCATCGGAATACTTGAACTCCCGGCCCTCGGTCTTGGCTTTGGCTTTTGCGTCGGCGACGGCTTTGTCGACTTCAGGCTGCTGCGCTTTCGAGGCGTCGCGATAGGCCTGGGAGATAAAGCCGGAGAAGAAGTTGACCTGGACGACGCCGCCCTTGGAGTTGGGGCCGCCGGAGTTGGCCACGGCGCGCAGCATGTCGTCGGTCATGTTGCGGGGAGCATCGCACAGCGCCCTCGCGGCCGAGTGAGAGGCGATGACGGGAGCGCGGGTAATGACCAAAGTCCGGTAGAAGGTGCGGTCGGAGACGTGCGAGATATCCACCATCATGCCCAGGCGATTCATCTCGTATACGACGTCTTTACCGAATTCAGTGAGGCCTTCTTTGGTGTGCGGGATGGATTTGTCATCGATGTCGCCGGAGGAGTCTGCCCAATCGGTCGAGTTCGACCAGGTCAGAGTCATGTAGCGCACGCCGAGTGCGTAATACTGGCGTAGCACCGGGATCGAGTTCTCGATTGAGTGGCCGCCTTCAATGCCCATGAGCGCCGCGAATTTGTGTGTGCGGTGGGCATACTCAATGCCTTCGGGCGTGGCGGCGAACAGAATCTGGTTGGGATGTTTGGCGACCTGCTGCTTGACGGAGTCGATCAGCTCAAGCGTGCGGCGAGCATACTGTCCCTTGTATAGGCCGGGCTCGACCCAGATGGAGAAGAACTCTGCGCCCAGGTTCCCTTTGTGGATGGAATCCAGATTGAGGTTGCCGCCATTGAGAGGATCGCCAAGGTCGAAGTGTTCATCGACAAATCGTTGCGGGGTGTCGGCGTGGGTGTCAATGACGATGGCGGACTTCTGGACCTCGGCGGCGGTGATTTTCTTAGGAGTCATATTGGGGGTTGGCTTGGCTGGATTCTGGGCGCAGACAAAGGCCGGGACGGCTAGCAGCAGAAGGGAGACGTATACATGCGTGCGCATAGGCTTGGCGTAAGTATAGAGCAGCTGGGCTGCTGTCAGGGCCTGTGAGGCTAGGCAAGGCTGCGGGCCGAGGAAGCATTGGGTACTAGGAGCTTCAAGAGCGAGGGCGTCCCGGAGCTACGCAGTTTCCTCTTTAATGGCCTCGGTCACAAATACGTCGTCGGCTTTGTGCCACTGGCCTGCCTGCCCGGGGCCAGCGCCTTTGAGGCCGATCTTGTAGGCCGCTGCGCCGTTTTCGCCGCTGGCGCGCGCCATCACGTAGCCCTCGTAGACCAGTCCTTTTTCGGTGATGACAATGACACTTTGATTCAGATCAAGCATGGCGGTCTCCTCCCGTTTATCAGGTTCCTCGAATCAGGCTAACCGGTTTTTCCGGGGTTTGCATGAACAACTGATGGGGTGGAATCAAAGAAGCCATTTACTCTGATCCGTATGAGTCGGTGTAGCATTTGCTTATGGATCAAGGGGCGTTACTTCGATGAGCAAGATCATCTTTGAAGTGCGGGAGGACGAGGTGGATGGCGGCTTCACGGCCCATGCCCTCGGATACGGCATCCATACGCAGGGAGACACCGTGGAAGATTTGCGCGCCATGGTCAAGGACGCCGTCCGCTGCTACTTCAACGAAACTCTGGAGGCTCCGAAGATCATCCGTCTCCATTTTGTGCGCGATGAAGTTCTGGCGCTGTCAGGCTGCCTCGCTTAACATTTGTGCAACTGCCGCTGGGTTCTTGGCAATCACGGTTAGATAGGCGCGGGCGGGGGCGTCAGGGAATTTGCGGCACTGCTCCCAATCGCGGAGAGTTCCGATGGGGATGCGGTACGCGGCGGCAAAGGCTTCCTGGGTCAGGCCGAGGCGTTCGCGGAGCTTCTTGACGTTGGGGATGCGGTGCAGGCCCAGCTTGGCCAGCTCCTCGTCGGTGCCACGGGGGATGGGCTGTGAATCAGGGTCCGACAGCGCAGCAGCGTGGAGTTGTTCCTCAGTGAGTGCGTCGATTGCGGCCCAGTCGGTGTCGGTTTTGATGGGCGGATCGCCGGGATTATGAGTTACTGAGACCATATCTTCCAATTTCATCGGGCTCCGCCTTCCTGACTGAGATGATGCGAATGGTTTCTTCATCCCACTGGGTTGAGACAACATAAAGGACATGCACCTCGCTCACGCCCAGAGTTGCTATTCGATCCTCGCCGTAGTCGAACCGGTCGTCGATCCAGGAGTCGCGCCTTGGATCTTCGAGGGCGGAAATTCCATCGGCAAGGCTGAGGCCGTGCTTGCGCTGGTTCAGGACATCTTTCGCCAGGTCCCAAACGTACTGCATGGATAAATTGTACGGCTAAGCCGTATTCGCGTCAAGAAGCTTGTCGATTCTCCGCCCAACCCCCAAATGTGTAGTTGATATAGAAGCGGCCAAGGTCGATTGAGCCAGCTGCACGGCTGAAATCCATGGTACGCTTTGATTGAGGTTAATCAACGTTCATCAATGGATACCATCAATCGGCTTCCGATTACGAAGGCGCGCATCAACCTGGGTCAGATTGCCCGGCGGGCGCACAACGGCAACGAATACTTCATTCTGGAGAAGGACGGGATTCCTGTGATCGGCATTATGGCGGCGGATGAACTGGAAGATTATCTGGAGTTGCGCAACTCGAAGGTCAAGGCCTCGATTGCGGCAAGCCGCAAGGACCACGCGACAGGGAAGACTCGGCCCGCCGGAAAGCTGTTGGCTGAACTGAAGCGGAGTGCCGTTCGGAAGACTGCCTAATTCGAGACTGCCCGAGCCCGCCCATGGACGCGCCCGCCTATTCCGTCGTCACAGCCGCGCACTTCGACCGGCTCATGAAGAAACTGGCGCCCAAGCATCCTGATCTTGTGGGACGGTTTGAAGAGGCAATAGGAATTCTCTCGCTCGACCCGTACAACAAGAGCCACAAATACCCGATCAAGAAGCTGAAAGAGGTTGCGGCGGGAGAAGGCCAGTACCGGCTTCGCTCGGGGAGATTCCGTTTTCGCTACGACATTGCGGGGCGCGAGGTGGTGCTGCTGCATGGTGGCCTGCGGCGGGAGGATACGTACTGACTCGCTCCCCTGATCTCAAGGGAAGGACCTTGATAGCTATTTGCGGCGGTCATTTTATTCAGCGTGCTTTAGCGCCTTCCAGATGAAATACATGTCCGCGATTTCAATTTCCCGCTTCTCATCGATATATTTCGAGGTGTCCTTGCTTATGTTAGCGATGGCTGCAGCTGTGCCAAGAGCTCCGACCGCTGCTGCTGGAAACAATCCGATAGAGGCAGCACAGAGGGTCCCAACTGACGACAACGCAATAGACGTCGCTGTTTTTCGGGTCAATGATCTTTTTGCCGAACGCAGTCTCTGGTTTAATCTTGCAAGCTCAGGCTCTACGAAGTCTAGCCTAATTTGATTGGCCAACTCCTGATGACTGAGCGTACAGTTTCTCGCGGAAATTTCCTTCGCGGCCCTTGTTATCGCGTCGCGGAATGAGATGAATGCGTCCTGATTTGTCGATCGAATCGCGATCAGCTCCTTGATTGGCACATTTTCCAACGTTGGGAATCAGACGTGAAAAGCAACGCTTGCCGCGTCCGGTGCATCGCTTATCGCTGAAAGAGCTCGACCGTGGCTCCAGAGCGTCGAAGCTAACGGTCCCTTTAGGAGCTGCGCTACTTTCAAATCCTCTTCGAGGGCGTCCATGCACTGGGTGCCAAGTTCGTGGGCGGCGACGGCTCTAAGAAATTCTTCCGTTTGACGTCCGTCCTTATCTAATCGAGTTACTAATTCGTAGGTAATCTCTAGATGTGGGTGGTCGACCTGGATCGAGAATTTTCGTTCGTTTAACTTCTTAATTCTGAACTCCGCCTCCGAGAGAATCGAGCTTTCGACCCCTTCCCATGCTGCCTCCCAGCGGGTTGGCCGATGTAGAGGCGAACACGCTGCGTGTCCATACGCCCCATGAGTAGTGGGGTAGTACTGGACTAGTCTGCTTGCGCCCAGGCTTTCAAGGTGCAGCGCAACCTCCACCATTCCCAGGATTTTGCTCTGCAGGTCGTCGGGTTTCAACCCCTCGGGGGGGCTAAGAACCAGCCTGCCCACACCATCTGGCAGAAGTATCGTATCGAAGTAGTGCCATGCGTGGCGGAAAAGGACATCGACCAGTTCGCGCCGGCAAGCTGGATTGGAGCAAGATAAGGGGCCGTCAAGCTTAATTCCGGATCCAGCCACAAGGTTAAGCGCTGGCGGCGGGGCCGCCGCATTCTCTGCCCATTGCTCGGCAACTAGCCGAAGTTCGCGTATCGCGGACGGTCGTCCGAGTGCAGCTACCGCCTCGGACCTTGTTGTAATCTTCTTCGACCCCAACCAGGTTAGCAGCCAGTAGGGTTCAGGAATTTGGAACGCAGAGCTCAATTGCTCCCCCCTTTTCCTCGGCCGTGTAGAAAAAAAATGCTACCTTCAACATTTTACTCCCGCAGGCGTGAGTAAATGCACTTGCATCTGTAGCTCCGCTGATTGTCAAACTCGGAAATGTTCCAATTCAAGCTTGGCTGGCGCTCGTGAATCGGGGAGGCTAGAATCGTAATCAATCATGGCTGAATTTACGCACCTGCATTTGCATACGGAGTACTCGCTGCTGGATGGGGCTTGCGACGTTACTAAGCTCGTAGACCGCGTCGCCGCGCTGGGTCAAAAATCTGTCGCGATGACGGATCACGGGAATATCTATGGCGCGGTACACTTCTTTGATGCGGCAAAGGCTAAAGGTGTCAAGCCGATTCTGGGGTGCGAGCTTTATATCTCGAAAAACGAAGACCATCGCACGCCGGGCGAGGGCGACGACAACAACCATTTATTAGTACTGGCTCAGAACGAAGAGGGATATCGAAACCTGATCCGCATTACTTCGGAGGCCAGCCTGCATGGGTTCTATCGCAAGCCGCGCGTGAGCAAGCGCTACCTGGCGGAACATGCGGAGGGGCTGATTGGATTTTCGGGCTGCCTGAGCGGAGAGCTGTGCGAAGAGCTTGTGGCTGGGCGCTACGAAAAAGCCAAGAGCGTGGCGCAGCAGTATGAAGACATCTTCGGCAAGGGGAATTTCTTTCTCGAAATTCAGGATCAGGGGCTGGAGGACGAGAAGAAGATTCATGAGGCGCTGTTCAGGCTGGAGCGGGAACTGAACATTCCTTTGGTTGCGACGAATGACTCGCATTATCTGTGCGGCGAAGACAGTCACGCGCATGACGTGATGCTGTGTGTGCAGACGGGCGCGAAGGTGCATGACAAGGAGCGACTCCGGTTTGACTCGGACCAGTTTTTTGTCAAGAGTGCGGACGAAATGTCGGTGATGTTCAAGGATTCTCCAGAGGTTCTGACGCGGACGCAGGAGATTGCCGAGCGGTGCAATCTGAAGCTGACGAAGGTGGACAATCCGTTTCCAGAGTTTGCAGTGCCGGAGGGGCACACCATCGACAGCTACTTTGAGCAGGTGTGCAGGGAGGGGTTCAAGAAGCGGCTGGATACGTCGATACGGATGCTTGAAATGCGGGGCGCGCGGCGAGCGGCGATTCATGAATACGAAGCGCGGCTTGATTTTGAAATTGGAATCATCAAGCAGATGACCTACGCGGGATACTTCCTGATTGTGTGGGACTTCATCAAGTATGCGCGGGACCATGGGATTCCTGTTGGGCCGGGCCGCGGGTCGGCGACTGGATCGCTGGTGGCGTATGCGATGGAGATCACCAACGTGGACCCGCTGCAAAATTCGCTGCTGTTTGAGCGGTTCCTGAATCCGGAGCGTGTGACGATGCCCGACGTGGACGTGGACTTTTGCCAGAACCGTCGCGGCGAGGTGATTGAGTATGTGACGCGGAAGTATGGGCGTGAGCAGGTGGCGCAGATCATCACGTTCAACACCATGGCGGCGAAAGCGGCGATCAAGGATTGCGGACGCGCGCTGGACATGCCGTACGGCGATGTGGACCGGATCGCAAAGCTTGTCCCGATGACGGTGGGCATGACGCTGGACAGGGCGCTTGAGGATGTGCCGGAGTTGCGCAAGGCGTATGACAACGCCGCGACCACCAAAGAACTGATCGACACGGCGAAGAAGCTGGAGGGCCTGGTGCGCGGGGCTGGCGTTCATGCTTCGGCGGTGGTAATTGCGCCGCGGCCGTTGACCGAACTGGTGCCGCTGAACAAGACCAAGAACGACGAAATCGTGACCGCCTACGACATGAAGGCCGTCGAAAAGATGGGCCTGCTGAAGATGGATTTCCTGGGCCTGGCAACGCTGACGGTGATTGACGATTGCGTGAAGCTGATCGAGAAGAGCCGGGGAGAAAAGCTGGATATCGAGTTGATCTCTCTGGACGATGCGGAGACGTTCAGGCGAGTGTTTCACTCTGCGCTGACTTCGGGGATCTTCCAGTTTGAGTCAAGCGGGATGCGCGATATTCTGCGGCGTTACAAACCGGACAGCGTGGAGGAACTGACGGCGCTGAACGCGCTCTACCGGCCGGGTCCGATGGCGATGATCGACGACTTCATCGAGCGCAAATGGGGGCGGCGCAAGGTGGAGTACATGCTGCCGGAGATTGAGCCGATGCTCAAGGAGACACTGGGCGTGATTGTCTACCAGGAGCAGGTGATGCAGATTGCGAATGTGCTGTCGAGCTACTCGCTCGGCGAGGCGGATCTTCTGCGGCGTGCGATGGGCAAGAAGGACCCGAAAGAGATGGCCAAGCAGCGCGACCGCTTTATGAGCGGCGCGGCGGCGCTTGGGCATCCGAAGAGTGTTGTCGGCGAAATCTTCGATCAGATGGAGAAGTTTTCCGGGTATGGGTTTAATAAATCGCACTCGGCGGCGTACGCGCTGGTGGCTTATCAGACGGCTTATTTGAAGACGCATTATCCGGTAGAGTTTATGGCGGCGCTGCTCACCACGGAAACATCGAAGCCGGAAAATGTTGTGAAGTACATCAGCGAGTGCAAGGAGATGGGCATCCGCGTGGAGCCGCCGGATGTGCAGGTTTCAGGTGCGCAGTTTACGCCGCAGGTTACGGCGGATGGTGAATCGATTCGGTTTGGACTTGCCGCGGTGAAAAACGTGGGAGGAAACGCGATCGAATCCATTATGAAAGCGCGCGCGGAGGTGGGTGGGCGATTCAAGAGCTTCTGGGAGTTTTGCGAGAAGGTCGATCTGCGGGTGATGAACAAGCGTGTGATCGAGTCGCTGATCAAGGCTGGGGCGCTGGATTCGCTGGGCTCGCGCGCGGCGCTTACAAAGGCCGTTGACAATGCGATGGAGCGAGCGCAGAAGGCACAGAAGGATGCGGCACAGGGGCAGCATGGATTGTTTGGGTTGTTCAACGAGGCGCCGGCACACGCGTTCGGTGGAGGACGCGAGGTTGATGATTTGCCGCGCGTCGCGGAATGGGAGGAAGGCGACCGGCTGGCCAATGAAAAAGAGGTACTGGGATTCTTTGTTTCCGGGCATCCGCTGGACAAATATGCGGAAAAGCTGCGGAATTTGACGGGTGTGATTTCGACGGCGGAGGCGCTGGAGCGGAAGCCGCCAGAGAAGCGATGGGGCACGCAGGCGGACCCGGCGGATGAGATCCAGGTGGTCGGCATTTTGCATGGCACAGCTAGCGCCCGCAAAAGCAAGCGCGATGGCAAGCTTTACGCCATGGGTCACCTCGAGGACGCTTCTGGGAAGATTGAAGTTATCTGCTTTGCGCGCGAGTACGAGCGGCTTGCCGAGTTGCTGAAGATCGAGGCTCCTGTTCTGATTCGCGGTACGCTGATGGGCGATGAAGATGCCGCGCCGAAGATTGCGATCAGTTCGATTGTTGCTCTCGAAGAAGTGCAGGTAAAGCTGCCGGCAGGTGTGCGGATCAGGATCAATCTGGACCGCGCAACCGAGGAGATGTTCGCGGGCCTGAAGAGCGCGGCGGATGCTGCGCCGGGACCTGGCAAGGTGATGCTGTATCTGGAAAAGAAGGGCGAGTACGCGGTGATTCTAGAGCCGGAGGGTATGAGTGTTTCCGCGGATCGGGGTTGGGTTGAGCGAGTGGAGGAGTTATTCGGCAAGGGGACGGTGCAGGCGGTAGGCTAGGGTAATTGACGGCACATAGTTACTGTTTGTTCCTTTGCAGCTTGGGGATGAAGTAGCCGCGGCGGGCCTGTATCTGTAGGCCGTCACGAGTTACTTTGACTTTCAGGCGATGATAACTTCCGTCGGGCTTGACGCTGTCTAGGGAAAGCTCGAGGAGATAGACAACCTTAGGCGCTTCAGTCAGGGCCTTGAATCCCGTATAGAGGTCGTTGCTGTTGTGGAAGAACGTTCCGCCGGTGCCATCGGCTAACTCGGCCATTACGCCCTCGGCAAGAGTCATGGAGGAGCGACGATAGTCGGACTGCTGCTGCACGCTTCCACCGCTGCCGGCAACGGTGCTGAAGCTGGGGCTGTGGTCACTGGCGGTAAGCTCTGTGGTGTATAGGCCACGCGCGTCAAGGGCGCTTATAGTGACGTTGGACTGAGCGGCTAGCTCAACGATCTGCTGCTCGGCGGCCATGGCCTCCTGCTCAACGGAGAGAAAGCCAGGCGAGACCAGGATAAGAGTGCGTTGGCCGGGCATGGGAGCCATCCTGCGGACGAACTCCGCGATGGTAGCGCAAGTGGTGCGGACATCCTGGTTGCCGACGTTGAGCACTCGTCTGGCTGCCGATTCCGCTGTGTTCTGCGCCACGTTGTAGTCGAACTTTATATCGAGTCCTGGGTTGCAATCGAAGACCTGTCTCACAGCGTCTCCAAGTGCCGGCCCGTCGTGCTTATTCTCGATCAAGTCGGCCTGGTAGTAATCGATCCTAGGACATTCGGCGGCGTCAGAGCGATATAGGGATCGGGATTGAATTAACGAAATGGCATTCAGCAACACGGTGCGGTCACGCGTGATGCCGCTGTTGGTTTTGCCGGAGATGGTGACGACGGCGGCCATGCTGGAATTGTCCACAGCATTGTCCAGCGCACTCGCGGCTGCCTTTTTGGCGTAGACCAGGTCCGCTGCAGTGAGGTGCATGTCGTCGAAAAGGAAAACGAGGATACGCTTCGGCAGAGTGGAAATTTGCGGAGTGTCTGTGGCTGGAGCAAGCTGCTCAATGGGGCTTGGCGGGCTGATTGCCGTGTTAGTTCCGAAGCTACTCCCGGGATTAGTTTCCGGGCCTCCACGGCGCTCAACCGTGAATGCGGAAACGGCATGCGGCTTGTCATTGTCAAAGACTTGAAAATCCTCCTGCTTCAGGCCAGCAACTGTGCGACCCTGCTTGTCGCGGACGACAACGGGGACAAGGATTTTGTTGACGTTCAATTGAATGGTTGGCGCTGCGGTGCGCTGCTCACCTGGCTGCTGAGCTGCGCAATTCAAGAGGAAAGCGGATGCAAGGCAACACAATCCGAGAGTGGAGCACAGTTGATAACTTCGTTTCATGCTTGTTTCCTTTTGACTTAGAAACTCCACTTAGTCGAGCGAACGTGCGGATTGGCGGTCTCCCAGGTCTTCCCCCGCAGCGGACGAGACCTGGGGCACCCGCAGTTTGAGGCTGAGACACAAAATCACCGTGTTTTGCGCTCACAGGGCGTTCCTGCGTGCAATGTCGCCGAGAAACGTTGCGCTGGGCTTGATTATCCGTTTTTGTGTTTTCAGGTCAACGGCCACGATGCCGAACTTTGGCGCGTAGCCAGACGTCCATTCGAAGTTATCCATCAGGGACCACGCGACGTAGCCTCGCACATCGACGCCGTCGTCAATGGCCCGCTTCAACCCCGCGAGGGCGCGCTGAATGTACTCGACGCGCCGGGTGTCGTCCTCGGTGGCAATTCCGTTCTCCGTCACAAAGATAGGCACCCCGGTCTCTTTGCTTGCATACCGGACCACATGCTCAACGCACTCCGGATAAAACTCCATGCCTGTCTGGGTAAGCTCCGCGCCTTTTGCCGGGCGAAGGTCCTTCTTTCCTACGATCGAACGCGAATACACCTGCACGCCCAGGTAGTCGCAATGCTTCGCCGCATCAAGCCATGGCGCGTATACATCGACGCGCTTCTCATCCAGATGACTGTCCTCGGGCGCGGGCTGGTCGTCTGAAATGGCCAGGTTGAAACCCACCGGCATATCGGGCCGCACCGATTTCATTGCGTCTCTCCCTTTGGCGTGCGCGGCCAGCAAGCCATCGCGCACCTTCTTTCCATCGCTAAAAAGAAAGTTGGAAAATGAGGGCGAGTGAACCTGCTTGCGGACCTTCGCCCGGATTGCCAGCATCGCGCGTGCGAAGCTGATTCCGAACGGCACTCCTGGCAATTGAACCCAATTCAGCACTTGCGGAAGGTCCGGCTCATTCATTGTGGATGCATATCCGACCAGATCGCCCAGGCGCCGGGTTGCTTTCTCGCAGAAGCGCGCATACAGGTCGGAAGCCTTTTCATACTCCCAACCGCCCTTCATCGCAAACCAGCGCGGCAGAGAAAAGTGGGAGTAAGTGAGCATCGGGGTCAGGGAATGCTCATGACATGCTTCTAGCATTCGCCGGTAGTGGTCCATTTCCGCATTCGAGAAGAGTCCCTCTTCAGGTTCGATGCGCGACCATTCCAGAGAAAAGCGATATGTGTTGAACCCCAGATCGGCCAGCATGGCAATGTCCTGCCGATAAAGGTGGTAGTGATCGCAGGCATCGCCCGACGGCTCCTTGAAAATGGTCCCGGGCAAACGCTCTAGCATCCATATTTCGCTGTTGATGTTGTTTCCTTCCACCTGATACCCGGCAGTGGCGGATCCCCACAGGAATTTGTCAGGGAATTTTTTGATCTTGTCGGAAGCCGCAGGAGCATCCTGCGCGAGAGAATCTCCCCATGCGAGTTTGCCCAGCCCGCCGACGGCAATGGCGGCTGTAGCCTGCCGCAACAGCTCACGCCGGGAGATCGACTTCATCGAGTTCGGAACACACTTCAGCGCTCCACCGCCCATCCAAGTCTCCTTTTTGTCTCTTGCACTCCCGACATGCCATGATACCGCTACAGGGGCACATCGACCGGGCGATGGATGGAGTTGGAGTGTGGGAATCCTGGCCTGAACGGAGGCAGTGCGCGATGGGAATGGACGGTTGCGGGACAAACTGGACGAAGTGGACAAGACGGGAGTTTCTGAATGCGGCAGCGAACTCGGCGGCGGCCTTTGCGATGGCCGGTCCGGGTCCCGGTGCGCTTGGAGCCATTGAGTCCCCATCCGGACTGCGCGGCAGATTCGTGACGCATGTGTCGGTCGTGCGCGTAAACCAAATCGAGGTGACTCCGGATCGGTCGATCGGCGACGACGAAGTTGCGGACAACCGGCCCGAGCGCATTCGTTCGCGGCGAGAGGCGTTTGCGCGAGGGTGCCCTGGAGGAAAGATGACCTGGGCTATCAGTTGGCTGGCCCTGAACGACAGCAGGCAGCAATACAAAGAGGCGCGGCGGCTGCTTGCTTCATATCGCGACCAGTTTGGCGATGAGATCACATTTATCCCGGGCGGCTATTTTGCGCCGATGTACGACACGCGGGAGCATAACCGCCAGACCATTCGCAAGGCGCTGCAAATGATTTCCGAGATGGTAGGCAATAAGTATCGTCCGGAGTGCCTGGTGGCGGGCTATCTTGACGCAGAGAATCAAAGATATCTGGCTACCGAAGAGGGAATTCATGTTTGCCAAGGGCAGATCTGGAGCCAGCACGGCATCGACAACGGCGACGGCGACGGGGGAATCTGCTATCCGTATTACCCCAGCCGGGAACACTACTTGAAACCGGCCCAAGGGGCGTCGGATTTTATTGACTGCGTCTGCCTGGACGGCTGGACATGCGACTTTCTGACTGCGCGGCGGGAGGGGTTTCAAGGAGGATTCAACAGCCGCCTGGGCGTTGGCCCTATCGAGACTGTTGGAAATTTGGGAATCGAAGCGGGCCGCAAGGAGATGATGGCCACCACCGCGATGCACTTCGACCGGGGTTATGCTCTGAACGGTTTTGGCTGGGTGACGGGAATTTGGGAGACGTCCATTGGCCACGATGAGGACCTGGCCTGGTGGTTGCAGGCCGTCAGGGAGCGGTGGCCGGACACGCAGGTGATGACGGAGGGCGCGTTTGGCCTGGAGTGGCGGAAGCATACGCCGAATAACGCATCGCTCAACTACCGGTTCGATGCCAGAGGGACTGGGGCGCCAGGTTCGGAGAAGGAGTTGGAGATTCAGTGGTGGATGAACCAGTTATTCCGGCTGGGCATGCTCAGCGACTGGACGAAAGCCGGGCCTGAAATGGTGATCGACTTTACACGCTACGATTTGCATGCCAGCGAGCCAGCCACATTGCAGCGGGAGTGGAGCCTGATGAATGTGTTGAATCAGAAAGGCACGCGGCCGCAGGACAAGCCGGTCCGGCTGGGTCAGTTGAGCGGCGAAGATCGGGGCCGGATCTATTCGCGCTATCCGGAGCTGAAGAAGCTGGCTTGAGGAAGATCGACCGATGTCCTCAGGGAGCCCGCGAGGCTTGAGATCGGAGGTAGCGCTCTCTCAGTAGTGTGATTGAAATCTTTGATTACGTCCGGAATTTTACTAGCTCCGGGAGAGCACTCCTGCCCATTTGCGGATAGCTTCGATTGCGACTGGCTGGCCGTTCGATTCACTGGCGGCAAGTTGGACGGCGAAGTTGCCGATGGTGGAGCTTTCCGGATGACCGATTTCGACGGGGCGCTGAGTGCGTTTCTCAGTCAGCTCGGTGAGCAGTTTGTTGCGGCTGGCGCCTCCCAGGATGTGAATGCGGTCGAGCTTGCGGCCGAGCAGTTGCTCCAGGCTGGTGAGCGCGAATGCGTAGCGATCGGCAAGGCTCTCAAAGATGACGCGTGCGAAGACAGGCTCATTTCCGGCCACGTCGGGGATGGTGGCCCAGCGTCTGCGCCAGAGCTGATGGTTGATGCGCTCGGGCATGCCGGAATCGAGCAGCAGAGGCTCGGCGTCCACGTCAATGATGCCGGGAAAGCCTGTTTGGGCAGCTTGCGCGATGAGGTCTTCAATCTTCCATGCACGCCCTTCGGCGCTCCATGCATCCATGCATTGCTTCAACAGCCACATGCCATTGACCATGGAGTGGAAACAGAGGCTTCCACCGGCCGCTCCAAGATTGGTGTAGCGAGCGTCAAAAGCCTCGGGGGACGTGACGGGCTCAGCGATGAGCGTTCCCACCAGGGACCATGTGCCGGAGCAGATGTACAGAGTGGAATCGAGGCTTGAAGGAATGCCTGCAATTGCCGAGGCAGTGTCGTGGCAGGCAGGAGCAATCAACAGCGTGTCGCGAAAGGCGGCGAGTGCGGTCAAAGGCCCCTGCAGTTGGCCGACGACGGTGCCGGCTCGGACGATGGGCGGCGCGGCCTCAAGGGAGAGCCCGAGCAATTGAAAAAGCTCGGCATCCCAGTCGCCGGTCTTGAGACTTACAAGGCCGGTGTGGGTAGCGTTCGTGTGCTCGGCCACGCGGCGTCCGCCAAGCCAGTGGAGGATGTACTCGGGCAGCATCACCCAGGGCGTGTGCGCACTGCTGTCTGCCGCCGGGTCGGCCAGCAGCTGATACACCGTGTTGATGCGATGTGGCAAGGCGCCGGTGCGCGCGAATATATCCTGGGGCGGAATGCGCTTGTCGGTAGCTTGCTTGACGGCCTCTGTTCGCTCATCGCGGTAGCAGAACGGCGGCCTCACAGGCCACCCATCTTGTCCCAAGCTGACGTAGTCCACAGACCAACCGTCCACGGCAATGGATGCAATGCCTTCGGTGGCGATTTCGGCGGCCTTGCGCAGACCTTCTTCAAGACCGGCCAGGATGGCATCCAATGGCCAATGCATGGTGTTGCCACGATGCACCGGGCCGTTGGGAATGCGATGAACGATTTCGAAGCGGGGCCCGTCCGGATGCCGGCGAAGCATGGAAACGCGGCAGCTTTCAGCGCCCAGGTCGATGGCAATACGTGCAGGTTCCGGCATAGAGGCAGTTGGATATCTGTTGGAGTTTAACGCAAAAATGCCTCGCTGAGTCCGCCGTCGACAGGGATCAGGTGGCCAGAGGTACAGCGTGAGCGCGGACTTGCTAAAAATAGAATCGCTTCAGCGCAATCGACCGGATCGATGGGCTGGTGGGTGAGGGTGCGTTTGGCATAGAAACCGGCCAGCAGATTACGCAGCTCATCGTCGGAGAGCGAGTCGTCAAAGGGTATGTTGTATTTGGTGAGCGAGGCGCGAACGCGGTCGCGGGGAAACATGGTAGAGCCTTTGACCACCGTAGCCGGGCTGATGCCGTTGACGCGAACGCGCGGTGACAGAGCGACCGCCAATTCGCGGACCAGATGCGAGACGGCGGCTTTCGAGACGTCGTAAGCCTCTGTACCGCGCTTGCTGACCACGGCGTTGGCGGAACTGGTGAGCACAATGGAGCCGTCAAGGGCTTGCTCGTTAAACACTTTTGCCGCTTCGTCAGACAACAGGTAATTGGCAGTTACGTTCACGTCCAGTGTGGTGGCCCACATGGCATCGGAGATCACGCCATCCGGTGAGGAGGGAAACATGGCCGCGGTGTTGATGAGGATATCGATCCCGCCAAAGGCCGCGACCGTGGCGTCAAGGGCTTTGCCAATGGCCTCGCGGTTGCGGATGTCGACGGCAGTGGCTGTGACGAACTCCGCCGAAGTGACCGACTTCAGTTCCGCCGCCACTCGGCTTGCCGCGGCTTCATCGCGGTCGGCAACCACTACGTGTGCGCCGCGCGCGGCAGCCAGCAGGGCGACTTCGCGGCCGATGCCACTGCCTCCGCCGACTACGAGCGCGATACGGCGGCTGAGTTCTTTTTCCGGCGGCTGGCGGCGAATCTTGGCCTCTTCCATCGCCCAGTACTCAATCTTGAAAGCTTCAATAGCCGGCAGCGCCACATAATTCGAAAAGACCTTGAAGCTGGCTGGGTCATCGCGTGGACCGCACTGCGGTAATGTGCCAACGAATTCGCCCTCGGCCAGCAGGCTTGCGCCCTCCATGACGTGGATGGCGTTGGTGTAGAACTCGCCGACGATACGGGCTTCGGTCTTGTTCTTGCCGAAGCTGAACATTCCCAGACCCTGAATGAGAACGACAGTGGGGCTGGGATCGCGCAGGGCGGGCGAGTCGGGCGTGGCGAAGCCATGGTAGTAGTCGTGGTACTGCTGGCGATACTCTCCAAGCGAAGTGTCGATCTGCTGCTTGAGCGCGGACCCATCCGCGCCCGCTGCCCAGGGCACGAACAGCGGACGGATCTTGGTGCGGATAAAGTGGTCGGGGCAACTGGTGCCGAGGAAGGCCAGGTTTTTGGCATGGGTGGAGTTGACGAATTGAAGCACGTCAGGCGCATCGGTGAAGCTCGATATCCATCGATTTTGGGTGCTAACCCGGCCGCGCAGATAAGGCGCGATTTTGATTGCCAACTGCGCGCGGTTATCGCGAGGCGGAATCGCCTGGGCGCCGAACCGCGATGGACCTTTTTGAATCCCGTGACGCTCAATGAACTGGCCAATCTGGTCGATCACGGTAAGTGTGTTCAGGTAGCACTCGCGCTGCGTCTGGCCCCAGGTGAAGAGGCCGTGTCCGCCCAGCACGATGCCGTCGCAGCCGGGATTGTCGCGCACCGCCTGGCGAAGCATGAGACCAAGCTCATACCCGGGGCGCTGCCAGGGAATCCACACCAGCGAGTGGCCAAATTCGCGGTTGAACTCTTTCATTTTGGCTTCGCCATTCGCAGATGCAGCCAGCGCGATGCCCCAGTCGGGGTGCAGGTGATCGACATGCGGGAAGGGAAGAAACCCGTGCAGCGGCGTGTCAATGGAGGCGGCAACGGGGTTGTTGCGGAAGGTGCACAGAGCGTACATAGGCACCATGTCGTCTTCGTGCTCTACGCCCTTGTAGCTGCGCTCCAGGGACAGGAATTTCTCCTGGTAGAGAGTGGCCAGGCCGGCGCGTTTCATGCTGCCCAGATCGCCGCCGGAACCCTTCACCCAGAGAACTTCAACAGGTGCGCCCGTGAGAGGGTCTACCTCGGTGACTTTCGAACTGGTATTGCCGCCGGCAAAGTTGGTGATGCGAAGATCGGACCCGAGAAGGTTGGAGCGGTAGCGGAGCAGTTCGGGCTCGTCAAGCGCGGCGGCTACGGCGGGGTCCCAGCGGTCATCAAGGAACTTGAGGGTGGTGGAAATTGCGGCGGCTTGAGTCATAGATACCACTTTACGGGGAATTTTTGCAGCGTACACAAGATAGCACGGCCAATAACAATAGGGAATCTATTTCTTATGAGAATCCACCTTGAAACTTAGCCGGGCAGCGGGGCAACGGTAGGTCGGGGCTTCAACCCCGACGGTAGGTCAGGGCTTCAGCCCCGACAATTGGGCCGCAATGAATCGCGGCCTTTAGGCCCTGAGGCATCCTCTCATCGCCAGCAGCAAAACCTCACTGGCTAAACAGGCTGCTGAAAAAGGTTATTCGGTTTCAGATTTGGACGAGAGCGACTCAGCAGTCACGGCTTTATGGCGCACATAGTTGTATGGCGGCACAGTGTAGCCGCGCAAGAGGGAGATACCGATCTGGATGAGGCGCGGCCCATACGTCTCGACCTCGTGGGAGATCGACCCAATCATGGCGCTTTTCCCGCTGCGCATCTCTTCCAGGGCCTCGGGTATGCAGTCCTGCCCAACGATGGCAAAGTCCGATTCGCGATCGACTTCCCTTGCGGCATCAAGGACACCAAGAGCGCTGGAGTCTGTGGCACAGGCAACGAGGATGCGCTCCCCTTTGCGGCGGCCACGGAGAAATTCGCTCACGGCGAGCTTGCTTTGCTGCCGCATGCCACGGCCTTCCAATTGAACAAAGCTTTCTACAGGAATTTCATGGAGGCGTTCGCGAATGCCATCGAATGCGCCAGTGATGCGGCTCTGTACAAAGTTGCCGGCTTCGGCGAATCCCACACCGAGAACCAGATCGGTTTTGCCCTTCCATTTGCGCAAGGCGTACTGGGCGAGCAGGGAGCCGGCTTCGAAACCGCATTCGAAGTTGTCAACGCCGAAATAAGTGGCGTTGGGGTGGGGCACATCGATGGCGACGAGGGGAATGTCCGCTTTCTTGAGGATGTTGGCCACGCGCGGGGCAGCCGCTTCCTCTACCTGGAATTCGAGAACCAGGTCGACGCGTTTGGCGACGAACTCAGCGGCGTTCTGGACAGCAATATCAGGGTCGAAGTGATTGTCGAGGAGCAGCAATTCGACGCCGGAAGCAGCGGCGGCTGCGGTTACGCTCTGGGCAACTGCCATGGAAAAGGGCATATCCGCGCTCTGGACGGCACAGCCGAATCGGAGCCGGCGGGGCCGCGAGACCAGGCGGTACAGGCCATTTTGCGACTGAGCCACGTAGCCGCGGTGGACCAGGGTCTTCAGGATGCGGTAGACGCTGGTTTTGGAGATACTGGTCTTCTGGTACACATCCTCAAGGGAAACCGGGGCGTTGTTCTCCTCGAGCAACTCGATGACATCGAGCGCCTTGGAAAGGATAGGAATCAGGTAGAGGCGCTTGATCTTGGCCTTGGGCAACCGAATATCTCCATGGATGCAATTGAGTGAATGTCAGATTGCAACCAGAATAAACCCTCTCAAGCATAGCTGCTTACGGCAGATTGACGGCTGCCGCGTTCCTGGGCTGCGCGTTCGACATATCCACCCTCGCGCAAGGCGGCAATCGGATCGACGGGCAGGCCCTGGGCCTTGCGCCAGGCTGCGGCGAGGGGACGAACATCGGTCCAGAAGGCGCCGCGGAACAGTTCTTCGGCGGCCACAATATCGCAGGACTGCTGATGGACGGCCAGTTGCTCGCGGTCCACAAGGGCAGCCTTGAGCCATAATTCCTGGGCTGCTACGACAGTCTGGACGGTAGCTTCAATCTTGCCCTTGTCATTGTGGCTCTGGTCGATCATGAACGCCACACCATCGGGCGGCAGACCTTCGGATTGAGAACTCTGCAACTCGTGGAAGATGCGGAAGATCTGGTAGGGATCGATAGAGCCGAGGGTGAGATCGTCGTCGGCGTAACGGCGGTCGTTGAAGTGGAATCCGCCCAGCAGGCCGGTGTGAAGAAGCCAGGCAACGATCTGCTCAATATTCTGGGCTGCATAGTGGTGGCCGGTGTCGACCAGCACCCGGGCCTGCGGGCCGGCTGCCTGCGACAGATGCGAGGACATGCCCCAGTCGGCAATATCGGTGTGGTAGAAGGCGGGCTCAAAGGGTTTGTATTCGATCAGCAGTCGCTGGTCCGGCGCGAGCTGCTCATGCGCGGCGCGGAGGGTCTCTTCCAGCCAGCAGATGCGTTTGCGGATGCTCTGGGAGCCAGGATAGTTGGAGCCGTCCGGCAGCCAAAGCGTGATGTCTCGCGACGCTGTTTTCTTGGCAATTTCTATTGAATCCAGAAGATGGTCAAGGGCCTGCATGCGGATGTGGCCGTCGGGGTTGCACAGCGATCCGTACTTATATTGCTGATCCTGAAAAAGGTTGGGATTTATTGACCCGGCGCGAATGCCGAAACGCTTCTCAAGCATTTTTACTTCAGCCACATCGCCAACACCGCTGGGCAGGTCCCACAGGACGTGAAGGGCGATGGTGGGGGTAGCGCCGGTGAGCCGGTTGACCTCGGCTGCGTCCGCGAACTTCTCTTCCAGGGTAGAAGCGGCGGCGGGCTGAAAGAATTTGCCGAAACGCGTTCCGGTGTTGGCAAATCCCCAGGAGGGAATCTCGATCTGGAAGGCGTCCAAGGTTTGCGATGCCCGATCAAATAACGCGGAATCGGAATGCGTCATGCTCGTACCCTTTCACTGGACGGAATCGCCCAGATCTTGCTGAACGGTGATTCCACGGACGATGAGCTGATCAGAATCCAGGGGCTGTGGTCCGCGGCCTCCGCAGTGCGACGACTGGAAGGAGTATGGTATTCGATAGAGAGACGAATTGTCTATTGCAATTTATAAATCTTTTGATGTTTTTCAGCCGGAGGGTTTAGGTCGCAGGCGCGGAACGAAAATGCGGCCTTCGATAATGGCAGTCCGCGTGAAGCAAAAATCTCAGTCCTTAGTTCTCAGTGAAGCCGCGGGTGGCAATACGGAGTCTATGCAGGCCTTGAGGCGCCGATGGAATTCTTTGCGCAGAACCTCATCGGCGTTTTCTCTGGCCGCACGGTGAATGCAGATTACTTTTGTACCCCTTTGTGGTCAACCTTCCTTGCTTCAGCTCGTCTAAACAAGTTGTTTCTTCTCAGTCTTTATGCTGGCGTAAGACCCATTACCGTCTTATCCGTTCATAACTCCCCGGCTTCCCGCTGACAGAAGTTTTCAAAACAAAGAACCCTGGGCAAGGTAATCTAACACCGGCACTGTCTGGAGTCACCCGTCTTGTCAGGAGCTGCGAAGGACGCCTTAGGCCGACCTCGGATCGAGCGTAGATCGAACTGAGATCGAACAAGGGCCGCTCAATGAGGGACGAAAATGCGATTCAACTTGAATCCAATCCGGGTTGAGTTCAGCAGCGAGTTAGTCGAACTTATTTGATTGGAATCGGAAGTTGGCGTCAGTTCGGATGTTGTTTTCCGATGAACCCGAAGAATCCGAAGAGAAAGTTCAGGAGAAATCCCATGCGTCCCCGGCGTTCATTCCCCCTCAGTGTTCTGGCCGTGATCCTGCTGTCTGCATCCGCTGCAAGACCGCAGGCGGTCGCACCTGCCGTTCGAATCGTCAACACAATCGATGAAAACAACCTGGTAACGCTCACGGGAAACACGCATCCGCTGGCGAATGCGAAGAATGATCGCGGCCCGGTCAGCCCGAGCCTGCCGATGACCGACCTGATCCTGCTTCTGAGCCGCAGCGCGGAGCAGCAGGCGGCGTTCGACAAGTTTGTCGCCAACCAGTACGACCCCCACTCGCCGGACTTCCATCATTGGCTCGAGCCGGCGCAGGTGGGCGAGGATTTTGGCCCGTCGCAGACCGACATTCAGACCATTTCAAATTGGCTCACAGGGCACGGATTTTCAGTCGACGAAGTAAGCAAGGATCGAATGACGATCCGCTTCAGCGGCACTGCCGCAGAGGTTCAAAGTGCCTTCCATACCGAGATTCACAATCTTGAAGTGGGCGGTGAAGCGCACATTGGCAATATGAGCGACGCGCAGATTCCCGCGGCTCTTGTGCCGGCCGTGGTGGGCATTATGGCGCTGCATAACTTCTTCCCCAGGCCCATGTACAAGCTGGGAAGCAAGGTTCAATTCAACCGCGAGGCGGGTAAGTGGCAACGAGTCCCCAGTACAACGGGAGGCGCTTCGGTTTCGGCCAGGACGGCAATGTCCTCATCGGCTCATCCTGAATTCGCCAGCACCATATCAGGAGGGGGATTCGAAGAGGATGTTGCGCCGTACGACTTTGCGACCATCTATAACGTGCTTCCGCTTTGGAATAGGGGCATTGACGGAACGGGCCAAACGATTGCCATTGCCGGAACGAGCAACATTACCCTGGCCGATATTACGAGTTTCCGTAGCACCTTTGGCCTTCCGGCATACACCTCGGCCAACCAGCCCAAGGTCGTTCTCGCCAACGGCGTAGACCCTGGACAAAACAGCGCTCTGACCGAGAATACAAATGATGTTGAATGGTCGGGAGCGGTGGCCAAGGGCGCAAGCATCAAGCTGGTTATCGCCGGCTCGAGCTCGTCTACGACGGACACGCTCTATGCGTCGGAGAATTATGTCGTCCAAAATAAGACGGCTCCGGTTCTCAGCGTGAGCTACGGCCAGTGCGAATTGTTCGAGGGCACCACTGGCAACGCGACGTATAACAGCTTGTGGCAATCGGCTGCTTCTGAAGGCATAGCAGTCTTTGTTGCGTCGGGCGATGCGGGTTCGGCGCTCTGCGACCAAGGCATGGACGATCAATACGGTACGCCGTGGGCTGCCAAGTTCGGGCTGGCGGTTAGTGGCCTTGCCTCGTCCCAGTACGACACGGCTGTGGGCGGCACAGACTTCAACTGGGGCTCGACGCCATCACCGTATTGGAATTCGACCAACTCAACCACGGGAGCAAGCGCGGTGGGCTACGTGCCTGAGGTTCCGTGGAACGACACCTGCACAAACCCGCTGGCGCTGAGTAATATCAAGGCGCTTGCGACAGACGTCAGTTACGCAGGCAAAGCTGTGACGGACGCGGAGACGGCGTGCGAATTTATTGCCACGGATTCAATCTATGTTTTCAATAATTACACCAGCAACGGAGAACCGGCTGACATCTCCGGGTATGTGGACACTGTAGGCGGCGGCGGAGGAGCGAGCAAGTGCTCGACCAATACCACAGGCAATAATCCTGGGACGTGCACCAGCGGACATGCCAAACCCTCGTGGCAAACCGGTCACACCATCAGCGATAACGCTCGCGACCTTCCCGATGTTTCATTCTTTGCCGCCAATGGATCTTTCGGCAGCGCGTATCTGATATGTGTCTCGGCCAATGGGCCATGTATTACATCCACAGCAGTCGGATCGGAGCCTACCGAGCAGGAGATTGGCGGAACGTCGGTCTCCACGCCAGCCATGGCTGGCGTGATGGCGCTGATCAACCAGAACGCCGGGTCCGCGCAGGGAAGTCCGAATGTGGAGTTGTACACGCTGGCCAGCAATCAGAATTACAGCAGTTGCAGCGCAGAAACCGTGACGACCAGCTCCTCATGCTACTTCAACGATATCGTTGCCGGCAGCGGCGCAGGTCCCAACACAATTTCCATGCCATGCGACTATGGCGCGCCCGATGGCGGAATCAGCTACGCATCCGGTACTCCGACCCTTGTCGCGCAGCAGCCGGGTATCAAATCTCCCGATTGCCAGCCTGCTCACTCCGGAGATACGGTGGGCATTCTGCAAGGCGTTGACGCCGGCACAGGCTATGACCTGGCGACAGGACTGGGTTCGCTGAACGTGGCGAATGTGGTGAACGCGTGGACGGGGTCTGTCACTACTCCATCGTTCGGTATTTCAGGCCCCAGCGTGACCGTCACAGCCGGCGCGACGACAGGCAACACATCGACGATCAGCGTTACTCCGGTGAATGGGTTTACCGGGACTGTAACCTTCACCTGCGCCGTCACCAATGCGCCAACGGGCGCCACCAGCCCGGTGACTTGCACTCCGCCGTCGTCTGTCGACGTGACAGGGACCACGGCGGTGACTACTACTACACCTTTGACCATCGCCAGTAAGGCCAATACGACCGCTGGCGCTTACGCGGTTACCGTGACCGGCAAATCAGGCAGCTTAACCGAGACTGGCATAGTGAGCGTGACGGTGAATGCGGTTGCGAACCCTAACGCCACGTTTACGATGTCGGCTGGGGCGGCGAGTCCGGCTTCAGTCTCTCCTGGCAAAACCGCAGTTTCGAACGTTACATTGACTGCAGTCGATGGATATGCGGGCTCCGCGACATTCGCTTGTGCACAAACCTCGGGTCCGAGCAACGCCAGCAGCGACGCCCCCATTTGCGCATTCACCAACGCGGAGGTGGGCATGGGTTCGACTACCCCGTTTAAGGTGACGACGGTCGCCCCAACTACCGCCGAGTTGCGCCGGCCCGAATTGGGTGGGATCGGTCGCGGCAGAGCCAAGGGATCGCTTGGCGCTGCCGGCGGCGTGGCGCTTGGATTGCTCGTGCTCCTGGGCATTCCTGCCCGCAGGCGGGGTTGGAGGTCGACGCTGTGGATTGTCCTGACCTTGGCGGCGATGGGAGGCCTCTACGCTTGCGGCGGCGGCGGCTCGACGACAAGTTCCTCGATCACTTCGGTGGGCGCCACTTGCCAGCCGACATCCATTACCACGGCGCAGACGTCGCAATGCTCGGCCGATGTATCCGGAACCGGGAACTTTAGCTCCGCGGTAAGCTGGGCGGCCACCGGCGAGGGCTCCATTTCGGCCTCGGGGCTAGTTAGCCCAAGCGGGAAGGGAACCGTGAACGTGACTGCAACGTCGACCCAGGATCCTACCAAGTCCGGCGCAACGTCCGTTACGGTAACATCGACAACCACGAGCGACCCAGGCACCGCAGCTGGCACCTATGTCTTCACGGTGACCGGGACGGGCGACCCGGCGGTTACGCCGGCGCCTACTACTACATTCACGGTCGTTGTTAACTAGACCGCACCCGGAATTGGTGTGCCCCGTTGAGTTCTGTTCAAGGTCGCCGCTCCCTCATTGTCGCGCCGAACTTGAGCGACCTGACTTTGAGCGACCTTGTTTCGGGGTTCAGTAGCGCTGGATTCGGTCCATGCGGTTGCAGAAAATTACCCTCAATCGGCGCACAATGGTCTTTTAACAGGGCAAATCGAAAGGGGGGGGGAAACGGCACCCACCCACGCCTCTGTTCCTATAAAAAATAAAAAAAATCGCTAAAACGCCGTTTTTGGGGATGCGCGCCAGCCCGGGGTAAAGAGATAAGCCGTCTTGAATCAAAAGCTTGCCGGACAATGTCGAAGCGAGACCTATTACCTTAGTGGTAAACAGAGCCCCTCAAAAAACCCCGGTTTTGGGGCCAAAACGGGGCAATTTTGGGCCATTTCGAGCCAAAAACCGCGCCCGGAAGAGGAATGGAAGAAGGCTCAGGCGGCGAGCAAACCAGCAAGGAGGCGCTGATGCACGAAAGCCCCCGTCGTATCAGGGGGCTTTCAGGGGCGAAACAGCGTGACCTAGGGAAGCGCGCTGAGAAGAAAGTAAATCCGGTAAAGAGTCCGGTCAAGGTAAATCGAGTGATCTGGATCACATTCTTTTGATGCCACAAAGGATTACGTTGGGAATGCGCATTAAGAAATCTTGAACGCACAGTTAGTAGGCTACACGCATGGCGGATCCCACAATCTACTGTCCAGTCTGCTACTCGCCGCATGTTCGCCCGCTTCGCATGAGGGCAAAGGATGTAATTCTCCTCCTCGCGCTTATGCGCCCAGTGCAATGCCGTCATTGCGACTTCCGATTTCATTGCTGGATTTGGGAAAAGCTTGAGACTTGGGACAATGGCAAACAGCAGCCGTTAGTGCATGTTTAGGGAACCTCCGTTCGCCCATGCAAATAAAAGGCCCTGCCGTCAGTCCAATGGCGGCGGGGCTAGAGTTAATGACCTAAGCTGCTTCACGGTGAGCAAGTCCAGCGCCGCTGTCTGATCAATTGTGCCCGCTTTTTCCACAACTTTTGCACAAAAAGAACGGGGGCTCCCCAGTTGTGCAAAGCTCCGTGTCAAATCCCTGATCGCTCTTTCTGCATCAGTGACTCTACGTCTCTTCCGCCTGCAATAATGGTCAGCTTTGGACATTAAGTTCATCTTGATGGTTACTAACGCTCTAGCACCTTGGCTTGCAAGCAGTTACCTGCTCAGTTTGTCCAGGTCGAGATTGAGGTCGAGGACGTTGACGCGGGGTTCGCCGAGGATGCCGAATTGGCGCTGGGCGATGTGCTGGTCAACCAGCAGATGGATGCGGTCTTCAGAAATGCCGCGGGCTTTGGCGACGCGCGAAACCTGGAAGTAAGCAGCGTCGGGCGTGATGTCGGGGTCGAGGCCGGAGCCGGAAGTAGTTACCAGGTCAATAGGGACGGGCTTACCGGGGTTTTCAGTGGAGAGCTTATCGATGGAGCCTTGAATGCGGTCGACAAGAGTCTTGTTGGATTGGGCCAGATTGGAGCCGCCGGAAGATGTGGCGTCGTAGCCGTTGCCGGCTGCCGAGGGGCGCGGATGGAAGTAGCGATCCGAGGTAAAACTCTGCGCCAGCAGCTCTGAGCCAATGACCTGGCCGTCTTTGAGGATGAGGCTTCCAGCAGCCTTTCGCGGGAACAGAGCGCCCGCAATGCCGGTGACCAGGAGCGGGTAGCCGATGCCCAGCAGTGCAGTGGTCACGATGGTGAAGCGAATTGAGGTTCTCCAGACGGAATGCATTTTTCGATCTCCTAAAACCCTTGGACGCCCCATCCTTCGCGCTTTTTTGCGAAGGGTGGGAGACCACTAATAACTCTGGGTGCCCCATCCTTGGCACGTTCTTGTCTTTGTGCCAAGGGTGGGAGACCGCTCACCCCTTACGCCAGATGAACAGCCACCAGAAACATATCGATGGCCTTGATTCCGATGAAGGGTACGATGATGCCGCCCACACCGTAGACGAGCAAATTGTTGCGCAGCAAAATATCGGCTGCCTTGGGCTCGTATTTGACGCCTTTGAGAGCCAGCGGAATGAGAGCCACGATGATCAGCGCGTTAAAGATGACGGCCGAGAGAATGGCCGACTGCGGCGAGTGCAGGTACATGATGTTGAGCGCGCCCAGAACGGGGAAGACGCCGGCGAACATGGCGGGAATGATGGCGAAATACTTGGCCACGTCGTTGGCAATTGAAAAGGTAGTGAGTGCGCCGCGGGTCATGAGTAATTGTTTGCCGATCTCGACGATCTCGATGAGCTTTGTGGGATTGGAGTCGAGGTCGACCATGTTGCCGGCTTCCTTCGCCGCCTGCGTACCGGAGTTCATGGCCACGCCCACGTCGGCCTGAGCCAGTGCGGGAGCATCGTTCGTGCCGTCGCCGGTCATGGCCACCAGCTTGCCTTTGGCCTGTTCGCGCTTGATCAGATCCATTTTGTCCTTGGGCTTGGCCTCGGCCAGAAAGTCGTCCACGCCGGCCTCGCGAGCAATGACGGCGGCGGTCAGTGGGTTGTCGCCGGTGATCATGATGGTGCGAATGCCCATGGCGCGCAGCCGGGCGAGGCGTTCCTTGAGGCCGCCCTTGACGATGTCTTTGAGATGGATCACGCCCAGAGCTGTCGTGTTCTCGGCTACCACCAGCGGAGTTCCTCCCTGGCGGGCAACGTCCTCGACGTTGTCGCGCACTTTTTGCGGAAGCTGCGCTCCTTGCTCCTCAAGGAAGCGTGAGATTGCGTCCACAGAGCCTTTCCGGATGCGGGTTCCGGGAAGGTTTACGCCGCTCATGCGGGTCTGTGCGGTAAAGGGGACGAACTCCGCATGAATGCCGCCCATATCGCGGCCGCGGAGGTTGAACATTTCCTTGGCGAGGACAACGATCGACCGGCCTTCGGGAGTTTCATCCGAGAGCGATGAGAGCTGCGCAGCGTTGGCTAGCCGCTCCTGGCTGATATCCGGCGCGACAAGGAATTCGGTGGCCTGGCGATTGCCCAGGGTGATGGTGCCTGTCTTGTCGAGCAGCAGGGTATTCACGTCTCCAGCAGCTTCAACGGCGCGTCCGCTCATGGCCAGCACGTTGTACTGGACCAGCCTGTCCATGCCGGCGATGCCTATGGCTGAGAGCAGGCCGCCGATGGTAGTTGGGATGAGGCAGACCAGCAGCGAAACGAGCACGAAGACGGTTTGCGGGGCCTTTGAATAAATAGCAAAGGGTTGCAGCGTGACCACGGCGAGCAAGAAGACGATGGTAAGTCCGGAGAGCAGAATACTGAGCGCGATCTCGTTGGGGGTCTTCTGTCGTGTTGCGCCTTCAACCAGGGCGATCATGCGGTCAAGGAAGGTCTCGCCGGGATTGGAGGTGATGCGAACCTTGATCCAGTCCGATAAAACTTTGGTGCCGCCGGTGACAGCCGAGCGGTCGCCGCCGGTCTCGCGGATCACGGGGGCCGACTCGCCGGTGATGGCTGATTCGTCCACCGAAGCTACACCTTCAATCACCTCGCCGTCTCCAGCGATGTAGTGGTTGGCCGCGACGTAAATGATGTCGCCGGAGCGGAGCAGTCCGCTGGCGACTTCTTCAAAGCCGCCGTTGGGCAAGTAGCGCTGGGCGATGGTTTCGCCCTTGGCCTTGCGCAGCGTATCGGCCTGAGCCTTGCCGCGGCCCTCGGCCATGGCCTCGGCAAAATTTGCGAAGAGCACGGTGAACCATAACCAGAGGGTGATTTGCAGGTTGAAGCCGAATCCTGGACGGTGATGGACAGTGTTGTCGATGAGCAGCGCGGTGGTGAGCACGCTGCCGACCTCGACCACAAACATGACCGGGTTTTTGACCATGCCGCGCGGATCGAGCTTGCGCACCGAATCGATCAGTGACTGGCCAATGATTTCCGTATTCCAAAGAGACTTTTTCTCAAGCATGACAGTCCGTTTCGCTTTCGAGGCCAGACCCACGCCTCATGTGGATTTGAAAGGGCACGGCTTTAGCCGCTGAGGGAAGGCTCGTTGCGCGAGGGGAGCTCCCCTCGGGGGCTGAAGCAATGCATTGGTGTTGCTGTTCGCCGGCGCGGCTAAAGTCGCGCCCTTTCAAAGCAACCTCCATGTAACTCCTCCAGCAGAAGCAAAAGGTCATTTGCATTGCACCGCATCGCTTTCAAAGAAACACATTAGAAAACCTGACCTGCCTTGAGCAGCAGGTGTTCCAGAATGGGGCCCAGGCTCAGCGCAGGGAAGAAGGTGAGCGCGCCCAGAATCAAAATCACGCCGATGAGCAGAATAGTGAAGAGAGAACCGTTCACCGGGAAAGTTCCCGGCGACGGCGGAACGCTTTTCTTAGTTGCCAGGTGACCTGCCAGTGCGAGCACGGGAATCTTCATCAGGAAACGCCCGCCCAGCATGGCCCAGCCCATCGCCACGTCGTACCACCACAGGGTGGTCGGATTAACGCTGGCGTTGAGTCCCGCGAAGGCCGATCCGTTGTTGCCCACCGCGGAGGTGAAGGCGTAAAGGATTTCGGTGAACCCGTGCGGACCCTGATTGGTGAGGGCTGCAAGTCCAACCGAAGGCCAAAGCACGAAGACGGCGGTGAGAGTGAGGATGATAAGCGGGAAGATCAGCACGTAGAGCATGGACATCTTGACGTCGTAGCCCTCGATCTTCTTGCCCAGATACTCCGGCGTGCGGCCCACCATGAGACCGGCGATGAAGACTGAAAGCACGACGAAAATAAGGGCGCCGTAGAGGCCCGAGCCAACACCGCCAAAGACCACTTCGCCGAGCATTATGTTGGTGAGCACCACCATGCCGCCCAGGGGGGTAAAGCTGTCATGCACGCCATTGACTGCGCCGCAACTCGCGTCGGTGGTGATGGTGCCAAAGAGCGCGCTTTCGGCGATGCCGTTGCGCACTTCCTTGCCCTCCATGTTGCCGCCCGGCGCGGTTGAAGTGTGTGCCTGCGCTGCGCCGTGAATGAGCGGGTGGGGCTGGGACTCGGCCCAGTAAACAGCGCTGAAACCGGCAGCGAACAGGATAAACATCGCCGCCAGAACCGCCCAGCCGTGTCCCGGAGATCCGGTCATGCGGCCCAGAGTATAGGTGAGGCCGGCAGGGATGATGAAGATGGACAGGATTTGGAGGAAGTTAGAGATCGGGGTGGGGTTCTCAAAGGGGTGGGCGCTGTTGGCGTTGAAGAATCCGCCGCCGTTGGTGCCCAGCATCTTGATGGCTTCCTGCGACGCCACCGGACCTTGCGCGATCGTCTGAGTCTGCCCCTCGATCGTGTGCGCGGTGGTGTAGCCGTGCAGGTTCTGCGGCACGCCCTGACCTACCAGCAGCAACGCATAGATGAGCGATGCCGGTATGAGGATGTAGAGCAGGATGCGCGTCGTGTCTACCCAGAAGTTGCCGATGGTGGTCGAAGTGGTGCGCTTGATGCCGCGAATCAGGGCCACGGCAATCGCAATGCCCGCAGCGGCGGAGATGAAGTTGTGATATGCCAGGCCGGCCATCTGAGTTAAATAACTCATGGTGGTCTCGGGGGTATAGAACTGCCAGTTGGTGTTGGTAGTGAAGCTGACTGCCGTGTTCCAGGCCAGGTCGGGTCCAACGTTGGCCAGGCCCTGCGGGTTCCAGGGCAAATGCGCCTGCAACCGCTCTATGCCGTATGTAACCACGAGTGTGACCGCGGAGAAGCCCAGCATGGCGAAGGCGTACTCGCGCCAGTTCATCTCTTCGGAGGCGTTCACGCCGGATAGCTTGTAGATAAGGCGCTCGATGGGGCGGAGGATGGGGTCGAGCCAGGTTCGTTCGCCTTCCAGAACTCGGGCCATATAAGCGCCCACCGGGCGAACGGTTGCGAGTAGGACGAGCGAGTAAATGGCAAACTGCAACCAGCCGTTGGCGGACATGTCAGAACTTCTCCGGGAAAAGCAGGGTGAGAACCAGGTAGCCCAGCAGCAGAATGGAAATTACCAACGCAATCGCAGTAATGAGGTCGATGTGCATGGCGGCTACCTCAACTTCTGGCATGCCTTGACGTAAAGAAACGCCAGGACGAAGAAAACAGCCGTGAACAAAAGCATCGTTAGATCTTGCATTGCGGGCCTCAAATCTCCAACTAGCTTGGCGCAAGTGCGCCGGTTGCGCACTGCCTTACTAAACCATCTTGGCTCACGCCAGCTTTAAGTATTCAAAGGATTTCCTAAATAAAGCGTAAGGGGCGGAAAAGCCTGAAGCTGCAGGGTGAAAACCCGCCAAAGACGAACCAATGTAGTTAACAGTCCGCCAGGCGCGCTGCCAACAACGAAGAGTCAGTCTTCGTTTCCGCTCCAGCCCTCGGGGATGAATCGGTAGCCGACCCAGGGCTCAGTCTGAATGTATTGTTTGCCGGTCTCGGCCTCGAGCTTCTTGCGGACCTGGCCGACAAAGACGCGTAAATACTCTGGCTGATGGGCCGACTGGGCTCCCCACACGGAGGTGAGCAATGCGCGGTGGGTAATGACCTTTCCAGCGTGGCGGGCCAGATGGACGAGAAGGTCGAACTCCTTGGGGGTGAGGTGGATCGGGCGGCCCAGAACACTGATCGAGTGGGCGTTCGCATCGATGACAAAGTCGCCTGCTTCCAAGGCTGCGGCGGTGCGTTCAGGCGCGCGGCGCAGGTGGGCGCGCACCCGGGCCAGCAGTTCCTGGATGCCGAAAGGCTTGGTGACGTAATCGTCGGCGCCAGCGTCCAGAGCCTCGACCTTGGCACGCTCGTGGTCGCGAACGGAGAGTATCAGCACAGGTGTGCCGGCGCGCGCGCGGATAGCCCTCGTAACCTCGACTCCTGACATGCCGGGCATCATCAGGTCGGTGACCACCAAATCGGGGGACCACTCCTTGTAGAGTTGCAGACCCTCCCCGGGGTCGTTTGCGGTGCGGACGTCATAGCCCTGCGCTGACAAAGCAGCGCGCAGCACGCGCGTGATCTGCGGTTCGTCGTCGATGATGAGAATTCTGCCCGGCATTTTGCTGTACTTCCTGTGGAAGATTACATCATCTGCCCATCCCGGTATGATTTCGTTGAGGATGAGGATGGAAGTGCGCGCCCATTCCGAAAAGGTTCTGCGTTGGCTGGCAGCCACGGGGCTGGCAATTGCGACAACCTTTCTGCTGGAGCGTCTGGGGGCCAATCCGACTGCTGCGGGAATGGTGTACCTGGTGCTGGTGGTTTGGTCTGCTACCCAGGCAGGAATATGGCTGTCGCTCTATGTTGCCGTGATCTGCGCGCTCGGATTCGACTACTTCTTTCTGCCGCCGGTCCGCTCGTTGCAACTTGCCGGAACGCAGGCCTGGGTAGCCATGCTTTCTTACCTTGCCTGTTGCCTGGTTGTGAGCCGCGTGGCCGAGCGGGCGCGGCGGCAGACAAAGCAAGCCGAGCAGCGCCGAGAAGATGTGGAGCGCCTGTACGAGTTGAGCCAGGAGATGATGCTACACGAGGACGCAGCGGGGTTGATCCACGATTTGCCGCGCCTGATCCACCGTATCTTCGCGCTCGATGGTGTGGTGCTTTATGTCTGCGAGCAGGACCGGTTCTACGGATCCACTGCCGACGTGCCAGCGAGTATCCAGGCCGGTCTGCGGGCCATGACACTGGGGCAGAATCCTACGATCCCGTTGCATTCGGGCTATCACACCATGGCCCTGATGCTGGGATTGCGCCCCGTCGGGGCTTTGGGCTGGCGTCCGGCACTGCTTTCCCGCGAGGTGGCCACGGCAGTGAGCGCACAGGTAGCCATCGTGCTGGCACGGTTCATCGCAATTGAGGCCTCTGCCCGCATTGAGGCTGCACGCGAAGGAGAACGGTTGCGGACAGCGCTGATCGACTCGCTTACACACGAGCTGCGGACTCCGCTGACCTCGATTCGCGCCGCCGCCACAACGCTGCTGGAAGCCGGCGGGCTGGACGAACCCGCGCGGCTGGACCTGGTAACGATTGTGGATGAAGAAGCTTCGCGGCTCGATCTGCTGATAGGCGACGCCGTCGAAATGGCGGAGATTGACGCCAACGTGGTGCAGGTGCATCTGGTTCCGCAGCATGCGCGCGCGCTGCTCGACCAGGCTCTGGAGGAATCGCGCAAGATTCTCGCCCTCCACCGGGTTTCCATCGACGTGGATGGCGAGGATGAGCCAGCCTGGTTTGACCCGCATCTTCTAGCGCGCGTCTTGCGCCATCTGCTGGAGAACGCGGTGCGCTACACGGCACCAGGCAGCCGCATTACGCTCAAGAGCTGGAGGAGTCCCCAGCGCCTGGAGTTTTCTGTTGAGGACAATGGCCCAGGTATTGATTCCATCGATCTTCCTTTGGTCTTTGAAAAGTTCTATCGGGGCAAGAGAGTCACGCACAAGAGCAAGGGCTCGGGGATGGGCCTGGCGATCACGCGTGCCATTCTGATTGCGCATGGCGGCGGGATCGAGGCTTCCAGTGCGCCTGGAAAGGGAGCCAGGTTTCACTTCTGGGTACCGTTGGTGGAGAAGGAGCCGGTAATCGAGGCGCCAGGCGAATTGACGAAGGCGCAGGTTCAAGCGGAACTAGATCCTGCAAGGAAACGCAAGCGCGGCATTGCGAAGGTGCTTGAGGGATCGGCGCAGTCGAGAAAAGGCCTATAATTTGCGCCGCTTTGAAGGTCGCTTACTCTGGCTCTTTGCTCCAGTCGCAATCAATTTCGCGGCGCTCAATAGAGCTTTCCGCGGCCCACTCCAGCAGGCGAGCTACGCGCCACGCGGACAAGGCAGAGACAGGTGATTGTGCTTTGCCGAGCAGAGCGTCGCGCACCCCGGCGTAGAAGAGGCGGTAGTCGCCGGGGATAGGTGGGACAGGGCGGGTGACCACGCCGCCGTCGACATCGACGCTGAGGGTGCCCCAGTTGGCCGGTAATTCGCGGCCCCACGGAGTGTTGCCGATGCGGGCGATCTGGTTGAGCGCAGCCTCCTGTGGATCGAGACCCCACTTCCAGTAATTTCCCTTGGTGCCGCGGAGATGGTAGCGGGGCCGCGCCAGCGAGGAAAGAACGTTGGCAGAAAGCGTGACGGCGAAGTCCGCATAGCGAAGGCGCAGGGTGAAGGAATCGTTCGCGCCGAACTCGTCGCGTTCACGAGCGACGTCGGCACTGACTGCCGTTGGCTTTCCGAAGAGGACCAACGCCTGGTCGCCAAGATGGGTTCCAATATCTAGCAGGAGACCGCCCTGGGCCGGCTCTTCTTTCCATGCGCGCGACTTGGGGACCGGACGCCAGCGGTCAAAGGTGGATTCAAGGTGGACGATTCGTCCCAGCGGGACTTCACGCAGAAGTTTAGAGAGTGTCTGAAAATCGCTGTCCCAGCGCCGGTTGTGGAATGGAATCAGGAGCGTCTTGCGGGCTGCGGCAAGTTCCATTAACTGGGCAATCTCGTCTGAAGTAATGGCTGTGGGCTTATCTACCACGACGTTCTTTCCGGCATCGAGAATCTGGCGCGCGACCTCGAAGTGGGAGGCATTGGGTGTGGCGACAACAAAGAGGCCGAGCGAGGAGTCGGCTAGCAAGTCTTCAAGAGTGCGGTAGGTGGTGATGCCGGGATAACGTTGGGCGGCGTTGTCGGTGTGGCGCTCGACGACGGCAGCCAACTCCAGGCCTTCGACGGAGGACAGGAGCGGTGCGTGGAATACGCGTCCTGCCATGCCAAAGCCAATCAAACCGACTCGAATCATGAATCACCTCGAAAGGCAGCTCTTCGGCTGGCGGCCCTAGTTAGCCTTCGAGTTTATACCGGGTTTCAGCGAGGCGATAGAGGCGGCGCCACACCAGGCGGTTCATGGTGACAACCATGAGCGAGATGAAGATTGTGGCGAGCAGCAGGATGGGAAAGCGGCCGCTGTCAGTGGCGGCGTCGATCTGCGCGCCCAGGCCAATGGTTTGCAGGGTGCGATCGGCGACGTGGGAGTATTCGGCAAAAACCGAAGCATTCCAGGCGCCGCCGCTGGCCGTGACCATTCCTGTGACGAGGTAGGGGAAGATGCCGGGGAGAATGAGCTTGGTCCAGCGTTGCCAGCGGTTGAAGCGGTAGAGCGAAGATACTTCGCGCAGGTCGGAGGGAATGGACATGGCGCCTGCGATGACGTTGAAGAGGATGTACCACTGCGTGCCGAGCAGCATCAGGGCTATTGACCCAATGCCGAGGCCGCCGCCGATCTGGACCAGGCCGATGAGAAGGATGGGAAAAAAGGCAGTAGCGGGGACTGAGGCCATCACTTGAGCGAGAGGTTGAACGATCCGGGCGAGCCTGGGGTTGAAGCCAATGGCGACGCCCACGGGGATGGTCCAAGCTGCGGAGATTGCCAGTGCGGCGTTGACGCGCAGAAAGGTTGCGCCGGCGCCTTCAAGGAGCAGTTTCAGATCGGGCCAGGTGACAGTTTTGAGCATGAGAACGGCCTGGGCAGCTCCCCAGACCACGACGCAAAAGATGGCCACGGCCAGTGCCCAAAGTGCGGGCGAGGGCTTGCGGCTGGACCTTTCTTCCTCGACGGGGTGGACTACGCGGCATTCCTGGGTGCGGGCCATGCGGCGATAGATGGGCTCTTCGAAGTGGGTCCAGACGCGGCCGGGCAGGGTGCTGAACAGGGTTGATCGGCGAAGCATTTCAAGGATGGGCGATGTGACGCGATCGGCGGACTCGACCTGTTCGAACTTGAATTTGTCACTCCAGGCAATCAACGGACGCCAGACGAGTTGGTCGGTGGCAACGACAATGAGAATGACGACGGCAAAACCTGCCACCAGGGCACGAATGTCGCCGGACGCAGTGGCGGTTTGCAGATAGCTCCCGAGGCCGGGCAACTGGAAGTTGCGGTCGCCCATGGTGAACATCTCGCAGGCTATGAGAGCAAACCATCCGCCCGCGACGGAGACGATGGAGTTCCAGACCAAGCCAATGGCAGCGTAGGGCATTTCAAGCTGCCAGAAGCGCTGCCACGCGGAGTACCGGTAGATGCGGGAGGCTTCGACCATTTCCCTGGGTATGCTTTTGAGCGAGGAATAGAAGCTAAAAGCAAGATTCCAGACCTGGCCTGTAAATATAAGCAATATAACGCCCATCTCAATGCCCAACTGATGGCCAGGAACGAGCGCAACCATCGCAAGAACAACCGGCGGCAGGAAGCTGAGGACAGGGATGGATTGGAGGATATCGAGAACAGCAATCATCCAGGCCTCAACGCGAGGGTTGTAGGCGGCTGTGTAGCCGTATGAGATAGCGAAGATGAGGCTAAGCAGGTAAGCAAGGGCAATGCGGACGATGGAGTAGAAGGCGTATGCAGGAAGCGCACTGATGGAGTGCGAGATGGGTACTACGGGGATGGGTTTGCCCAACCAGTAGTTGCCAGTGCTGACGATGGTAAAGAAGATCGCGAGTCCGCAAGCGGCCACGCCCACATCGATGAAGAACGGCCAGGTGCGGGAGGTTACGAGCGACCGGGCGAGGGGGTGCTGGAGATTCATTCGGACACCTCACTGGCGGCAGCCTCTTCTTCCTGGGCATCGGGCAGGATGAAGCGACGGCGTCCAGCGTCGAAGTCGAACAACTCGGCGTAGCGGCCCCATGCGACGGCGGTCTCCATCTGGCGCAAGGATTCCTCCTCGCTGAATTGCTCGTCGAGCATGTCGAGAAAGAAGTCTTCGGGGACGGTATGGTCGCTTTTGGATTCAAGAGCGCGGCGAATCTGGCGCAGCAGCAGGACGTTGGTCACGGCGGCGTGGCGGAAGAGTTCTTTCTGGCGCAGAATCTCGGAGTTGGAGAACTCGGCACCACTGTCGGTGATTGCGACGTCGCCTTCTTCGATCTTAAGAAAGCCGAGTAGCTGAGCGGCGTCCACGATAGGGAGCAGGTCGTCGATTTCGAAGGCCAGGTCGTCGGCCAGGCGATAAATGTCGTCGCGGCCGCCTTTGTCCAGAAGCAGTTCCAAGAGGCCTGCCATGCCGCCGGGGCGGGCGTGGGGCAACATCTGGTAATGCATCTGGCGCTGGTCGCGCGGGACCTTGCCGGTGGTCTGGTCCGGCGCTGCCTCGGGAGCCACTTCGGGGCGTGTAAGCACCTTGTAGATGTAGTCCACCAATTGAGTAAAGGGCTCTGATTTGCGGTCACGGGGCTGGGCAAGCTGGACACGAAAATCTGTGCGGATATGGCCGGGGTTGCGGCCCAGCACGATGATGCGATCGGCCAGCAACACGGCTTCCTCAATGTTGTGGGTCACGAGGAAGATGGCCTTGGTGGGCATGGCCTTGTTGGCCCACAGTTCGAGGAGCTCGGAGCGAAGGTTCTCTGCCGTCAGTACGTCGAGAGCGGAGAATGGCTCGTCCATGAACAGGACCTCTGGCTCAACAACCAGCGCGCGGGCAAAGCCGACCCGCTGGCGCATTCCTCCTGACAATTCTTTGGGATAGGCGGCTTCAAAACCGTCCAGGCCCACTGTGTCCAGCATCTTCATGCTGCGCTCGCGGCGCTCGCCGGGACTGACGCCGCGCGCCTGCAGCGGGGCCTCGACATTTTCAAGAACGGTGAGCCAGGGAAAGAGCGCGAAGCTTTGAAAAACAATGGACACGTTGATTTCTGCGCCGGCGATGGGCTTCTCGTGCCAGTAGACCTGGCCGGCTGAGGGGGTGGAGAGGCCGGTCAACATGCGTAGCATGGTCGACTTGCCGGAGCCCGAGGGACCGAGCAGGGCAAGAATCTCTCCGGGGACGATCGAGAGGTCGGTGGCGGAGATTACCTGAATGCGATTCTGGCTGGGCTGCGCATAATATTTCTCGATCTTTTCGGCGCGAATGATCGCTTCAACGGCCGGTGTCGATGACTTGATAGCGGTGCCCGTTTCCTGCATGCAAGGTTCTCCGGTAGAGGTCCGCGACGCTGAAGGCGGCTGGTTATTGTTGCAAGTATATGTTTGACTGGTTGCTCCCAGATGAATCGTCGAATGCCGGGAGAGGCAACGGGTAGACAATCTGGATTCCTGCAACTGTTTTGTGCTGGGTTGTGGTACGAGCCGGCCCCGGGGAAGCGTCAATGAGAGCGTATCATTGAAACAAGCCAATTGTCAGACTTTAGCGCGTTTCGCAGACCGGGGTCATGCGGAATCTGAGCAGTCGGCCCAAACGGTGCAGTCGTTCCCCCAAATGCTGCGCCGAGGAGAATATGCCCGATAATTCTGCCAAACCCAAGGTTCTGGTTGCGGACGACGAACGTGTCATTGCGGACACGCTAGCCATGATTCTCAACCAGAGCGGCTTTGAGGCTCGCGCTGTTTACTCGGGAGAGAAGGCTCTCGAACTGGCTCCGACCTTTGCGCCGGACATGCTAATCTCCGACGTGATTATGGCCGACGTGAGCGGCATCGACGCTGCCATAGAGCTTCGCGCCCTGCTTCCAAATATCAAGATCCTGCTGTTTTCCGGCCAGGCCGCGACGGCCGATCTGCTGGAAGATGCGCGCGCCCGCGGATATGAATTTGAAATCCTGGCAAAGCCGGTTCATCCGCAGGACCTGCTCACGAAACTGCGCGCATAATCCTGAAAGCTAGATTGAATCTGAGGTTATAACTCCCGCCGGCCTTCCATGGCATGGGACATGGTGACCTCGTCAGCATATTCGATATCACTGCCTGCGGGGACGCCCGTGGCTATGCGCGTGATTTTGACCGAAGGTCTGCGCAACGCAGTCGCCAGCCAGTTGGCTGTCGCTTCACCTTCGAGGGTGGGGCTGGTTGCCAGGATCACTTCGTCTACTTCGCCGCGCTCGACACGGGCGAGCAGTGTTGCGGTGCGTAACTGGTCAGGGCCCACGCCATGCAGCGGCGAGAGCGTTCCATGCAGCACATGAAATACCCCTTGGTAGCCGCGGCTCCGTTCGACGGCTGCAATGGATGTGGGTTCTTCGACGACGCAGACCAGGCGCTGATTGCGGGTGGGGCTGGAGCAGTAGGCGCAGGGATCAATGTCTGTAACGTTGTTGCAGATGGAGCACAGGCGCAGGCTGGCCTTCAGGCCGCGGACGGCATCAGCAAGCGCGGCGGCATCGTTGTCTGTCGAGCGCAGGATGTGGAACGCGAAGCGCTGCGCGCTCTTGGTGCCCACGCCGGGCAGCTTCTTCAATTCTTCAATGAGCCGGGCCATTGGCTCGGCATATCGTGACACGGGTTGAGCCTCCTGATGAACGTCGACGGGTTAGGGTTCTTGGTTTCCCAGGTCTTCCGCCGCGGCGGACGAGACCTGGGGCACCCAAATTTTGCAGCGCATTGAGGTCAGACTCGCTTAAAGAGTGCGATAGACGATTCCTGTGAGAATGTCGCCGTTGAAGAATCCTTTGCCCCAGGTGGAATCGAAATCTGCCGTGGGCTTTTTTGCGACCGCTTCCTGCTCGCTGGCTCCCGCGGACTTGATGGCGGCGACCTTGTCGCGAATGGCAGAGAGCATGTCGTGGGCCTTCTGTAGGTCTGCTTTCGCGCCAAGCGGGCCGTGGCCGGGGATGATCTTTGTGCTGTTGTCGGCGACCGCCAGGGCCTTGCTCTCTGCGTTGATCATTCCCCCGATCGAACCACCAGTGGCTTCATCGATAAATGGATACATTCCGTTAAACCAGGTATCGCCCATGTGCAGGACGTTGGCATTGTTGAAATGGATATAGATGTCGGTGTCGGTGTGCGCCGGATCGAAATGGACCAGATCGAGGGAGTCCCCGTTGTGCCAGGCGTGCATAGCCTCGTCGAAGGTGATGGAGGGCAGCGCGCCGGCTGGATAGGCAGGCATAACCAGGTGGAAGAACGGGATGGATTGCTGAGTGGACATCCGTTCTCGCGTCTTGCGGTGCGCAAAGATGGTGAATCCGGCAGCGTGCATGCCCTCGTTGCCGTCGGTGTGGTCATAATGCCAGTGGGTGTTGATGAGCGCATCGGGGGCGTCGTGGCTGACGGCAGCGATAGCTGCGCGAATTTTTGGGGCAGCGGTAGTGAAGCTGGAATCGACAAGGATGTTGCCCTCGGGGCCGGTTTGAAGGGCCATGTTGCCGCCCGCGCCATTGAGCAGCAGGTACACGTTGTCGTAGAGCTTGGTGGTCGTAATTGGCGCATTCAGCGCGGCTGCGCGCCCCTGCACCACGCGGTCGGGCAGGCTTGCTGCCTGGGCTCTCATCCAGCGCGGAGCCAGGGCTTCCGCGCCGGCCATCGCGCCAATTTGCAGGAAGCTTCTGCGGTTGATGGGGTTGAGCATGTTCGTCTTCTCCTTTGTTGCAGGCTGGGGGCTGCGGGCTAAGTGAGGCCGGGGATCTTGAGGCCGCCGAGCATGCCTTGCACGTTGGACTTGATGGCTTCGTCTGCCTTGCGGCCGGCATCGTTGACGGCGGCCACGACCAGGTCCTCAAGCATTTCCACGTCGGGTTTGCCGCCGCTGAGTCCCACGACCGCCGAGGGGTCGATGTGGATTTTGAGCAGCTGCTTTTTACCGTTCATGGTGGTGGTGACGGCGCCGCCGCCGCTTGCGCCCTCGACCACTGTCTCGCCAAGTTTGCGCTGGACTTCTTCCTGCAACTGGTTGGCCTGAGAGAGCATTTCAGAGATTTTGAGCGGGTTGATCATGGATTGTATCCCTCAATTGCAGACGTACGGCTACCTTTGGCGGAGATCGACAACGCTGCGAACTTCAGCTTTGAAGATGTCCTTCGCCAACTGGACCAGTGGGTTGTTGAGCGCGGTTTCCTGAATGCTGCCGGGCAATGGCGCTACAGAGACGGCGGGAGCGGTTGAAGCTGCGCCGTCGCCGGGAATGACCATGAAGCGCGTAGATGCGCCAAGCCGCTGCAGCTCCTGGCGGATGATTTTCTCGGCGCCGGCGTTGACGGTGAGGGCGAGCATCTTCTTGCCCATGCCGGGGACTTCAATGCGCAGGCTGGAGCCGTCGAGAGTCCATGTGCCGGCGCCGAGCAACTGCGCGGCGGAGACGTGCCCGCTGTCGACCAGGGCGGATCCAATGGCGTTGCGGATCGATTCGATGCTGGGAGCGGCACTTGTTTGCGTGGCGGCTTCAGGAGCCCTGGCAAGAGCGCCATCCGTGAGCGTAGCGGTGGCGCTGTAACTGGCGGGGTTTGCGGCGGCGGGAAACGGCGTGCTGCCGGCAAACGGGCTGGTGGTAAATTCGGATGCGAGTGCAGGAGTTGAGTCAAGAGATGCCGGCATCCGCTCAATTGTGGCCACCGAACCGGATGTGGAGCGAAGCCTTGAAGCGGGTGCGAATGGAGAGATCGGCACCTGAGGTGCGGCAGGCACCTGCGGTGCGGCGGACGGCGCTTGTGCGCCACGGACAGGGGATGCGGGTGCGCGCGGGGGTGCGGCTGGAGCGGCGGTGCGAACTCCGCTGCCCAGGGACGCGCCACTGAGCAGTTCTTCAAGCGGCAGCAATCGCTGGGCATGAATCAGCTTGAGCAGGCCCAGTTCGAGGTGGAAACGCTGTTCTTGCCGGTAGTTCAGATCGTCGAATGTGCGCAGGACGATCTGCAGATTGCGGGTCAGGTCCTCCTCGGTAAAGAGCAGCGCGGTACGGGCGGCCCGGGCGCGCTCGTCGCCTGAAATTTGCAGTAATTCGGTGTGTTCGCCGCCCAGCCTGGCCATGAGGGCATTGCGCAGGTAGCGCACCATCTGGCGGGCCAGCGACGAGGGGCTGTGGCCGGCGTTTACGAGAAGATTTAGCTGCTCCATCAGGTCGGCGCTCTGGCCGGCAGCCACGGCCTCCAGCAGTCGCTCGAATACCGCGTTGGGTACTGCCCCCATCAACTCGCGAATCTGCCCTCCGGAGAGCACGGGCCGTCCGTCCTCGATGGGCGCGGAAGCGATGGCCTGATCCATGATGGAGAGCGCGTCGCGCATGGAGCCATCGCCGGCTTCGGCCAGCAGCGCGAGGGCGGCGTCTTCGGCCTCGACCTGCTCCTTGGCCGCAATCATTTTCAACTGAGTAAGAATGTCGTCGAACTTGACCGCATGAAAACTGAAATGCTGGCAGCGTGAACGAATGGTTTGCGGAATGTTTTCAGGCTCTGTTGTGGCCATCATAAAGATGACGTGCGCTGGAGGCTCTTCGAGAGTTTTCAGCAGCGCGTTGAAGGCCGCCTCGGTGATCTGATGGGCCTCGTCGAGGATGTAGATCTTGTAACGGTCGCGCGCCGGGGCATAGCGGGCGGCTTCGCGGAGTTCGCGAATCTCGTCGATGCCGCGATTGGTGGCCGCGTCGATTTCGATTACGTCAACGGCGTTGCCCTGGCGTATCTCGATGCAGGAGTCGCAGACGCCGCATGGCTCGGGGGTGGGGCGCTCCGGGGTCCCGATTGTCGTTCGGCAATTCAGGGCCTGGGCCACGATGCGGGCGATTGTGGTTTTGCCGATGCCGCGATGGCCGGAGAAGATGTAGCCATGCGCTATGCGATTCTGCGAGAGCGCGTTCATCAGGGTGCGTGTGACGTGGTCCTGGCCGGCCACGTCGGCAAAGCGCTGCGGGCGGTATTTGCGGGCCAGAACCTGGTAACCCATGGGTGTTCGCGCTCCTTGATGGCCACCTGGCTTCCGAACGGCCTAGTGGGGATTGTATCGTTCCGGGCTGGGTGGGCGCAGGGGGTGGAAAAGTACTTCACAGCGCCCGGTCACGGCGGCTGGTGGTGCGCGGCTCAGGCTCCCGACGCTCTTACGCTTCTTCTTTTTCTTGCGACGTTTGACTTCTTTTTGGAAGGCTTTTTAGTCGCGTTGAGCGCAGCTTTCTTCGCGGCTCGTTTGCGGCGCTGTATTTCTTCCCTGGAATACATGGTGCCACGGCATTTCTTCGCGCCGCAGTTGCAGATGGCTTCGTCGTCGCCGCCGTCGTAAAGGCAATAGTCGTAGGTAATTTCTTCGCCTGCGGCGATGGGGCGGATGGACTTGATCCATACGCGGCCGCGAATCTCGCTGGTCTCGCAGTTGGCGTCGCAACTGTGGTTGATGAACATGGCCATGCAGTGGCCGTCGATGACGATCTCGCCCGTTCCTAGTCCAAACAAATAGGTGATGGGCGACTTCTCATACGCCTTGTCGGCCTGCTCTTTACTGAGACGCGGGCCCGTGTACTCGGCCACGCGGCGTCCCTTGGGAATGGGGGTCGTGGTGTAGCAACCGGCGGCGTGGATGTCTGAAGAGCGGATAATAAGAGCCATGGCTGTGTGCGATGCTTTCCTTGAGTGCGAGATTTGGATGCGTGCGATTTGGGAGCGCGGATTTTGCTATATGGACCGCATCGTAACATTGAAGGGGTAATGATTGAGCAATGGGAAATGAGATGAAAAGGGGCTTTTTAATTGCGCTGGTTGCGGCGGGCTGCCTGACGGCGGCTGGGCGGTGCCATGCGCTGGCTGCGCCGGGGCAGAATCCGCCTGCGAATAGCGGTCAAAAGCCTGTGTCGACACCGCAGACGCCGCAGAAGCCGGCGGAAGCCAATCCGTTCCCTGAGGATACTAGCTCGGTCCCAGTGATGCCTTCCAAAGGGGCGCCGGCCTTACCTGAGGGGACCTACGGCGGGGAGGGCAATGGAGCGGACAGCAACCGGCTGGGGCTGAAGGGAGACGATGTTGACCCCGTCCGCAGCCCTGATGACGCAGCTCCGCCTGCAGAAGGCGTGCAGGAGCTGGAATCGAGCTCGAGCCGGGCGGGACTGGACAAGCTTTTGCCAGGGCCGGACGACGACGATCAGCCGCAAGGAAAGAAGAGAAAGCTCGCAGTGAAGGAACCCGAGCATCAGGAGACCTCTGCAGAGGATCTGCAGGTGGGCAAGTACTACCTGGAGATAAAGAATTGGAAGGCGGCGCTGTCGCGGTTTGAATCGGCGATGGTGCTGGCGCCGGATGAGCCGGAGGTCTATTGGGGCCTGGCGGAGAGTGAGCGCAACCTGGGGCATTTTGGCGAGGCGCGGACCTACTACCTGAAGCTGCTGGACTACGATCCGGATGGCCCGCATGGGAAGGCCGCGCGCAAAGCGCTGAAGGACCCCGAGGTTTCGAATGCGAAGGCTGCGACTCCTGCGCAGGAGACGGTGAAGTAGGCGGGATTCGCTGTTGCGGTTCTGCCACGCCATTTCAACGCTATGAGAATCCAACCCAGCGAAGGTAGGCGGCGATAATCTCCTTGCCCCACAGGGAACTAACGATTCCGCCGATGCAGAGGAATGTGCCGAGCGGGAGCTTGGTGACGGCCCAGGATGCGGATTCGCGCCGGGCGGCTGGGACCGCGAGAAGAACGAGCGCAACTATGGCGCCGAGCACGGCTCCGATGCTGAAGGCGAGCAGTGCGCCGGAGACTCCGAGCCATGCGCCGAGCAGGGCCATCAATTTGGCGTCGCCGAGGCCGATGCCTTCGCGGCGTCGGATGAGCCAGTAGAGCCAGCGGATGAAAAGGATGAGCAAGGCGGCCAGAAATGCGGCAATCAGACTGCTCAACAACGCCATGAGTAAACGATGGCCTGTGTTTGAGGTTTTGGGATAAAGCTCACGAGCTGCCGAGTAGACCATTCCAAGCACGATTCCCGGAAACGTGATTGCGTTGGGCAGCCACAGATGTTCAGCGTCCAGAGCGGCGAGCGCCACAAGCAGCCAGAGGAGGACCGCGGACGCAACGATCAAAAAAAGAAAATATGCGGGTGCGCCCGGGGAGCGAAGTAAGTCCTGTGCATGCCGAGCCCATGATGTGGCCCACAAGACTCCCACCATCAATTCGACCAGCGGATAGCGCCAGCTGATTGCGGCATGGCAATTGCGGCAGCGGCCACGGAGGGCGAGCCAGCTGAACAGCGGGATGTTCTCCCACCATGAGAGCGTGTGATCGCAATTGCGGCAGTGAGAGCGCGGGCTCGCGATGCTTTCGCCTTCAGGCCAACGGCTGAGGCACACATTCAGGAAGCTGCCGAAGGCCAGCCCCAACAGGCCCGCAAAGATTGTTCCAAGAATGCGAATCATGCGCGAGGTCGAGTATACGTCCACATGCGGCCACCTGCGGTGGGGTCCGCCACGGCGGACCGCTTGCGCGGCAAGGGCTCCATGGCTCCCCACCAATCTGCCAGAACAAAGCCACAACGGTAGGGCGCGGGAGCTTACTGTTAAGACGTTTGCCTGGCGACGGGCGCTCCGATTGCGCAAGTAAAGCTGAATAGCAAGTGGGTTAAACTGAAGAGGCATGGACGTTCCTGAAAGCTCCACAGCACATGTTTCTGCAGCTCATGCCGCAACCGATCCGGCTCGGGCGGCGGCGTTGTTTGAGCAGTCGGTGAGCATCATGGCGCGGCTTCGTGCGCCCGGCGGCTGTCCCTGGGACCGCGAGCAGTCCTTCGATTCCATTCGCAAGTACACGCTGGAAGAGACATACGAGGTTTTCGATGCCATTGAGCGGCGCGACTATCCGCATCTGGCCGAGGAACTGGGCGATCTTCTGCTGCAGGTGCTGTTTTATGCGGAGATGGCGGCCAATGAAGGCCACTTCACGATTGCGGAAGTCCTGGAACACCTGAACAACAAACTGGTGCGGCGTCATCCACACGTGTTTGGCGAAGAAGCCTCGCGCGCGGCGGGAAATCAGGCTGAGGTCGATGCTGCGGTTGAGGGTTCTTCCGCGGCGGTGCTGCGCAACTGGGAGGAGATTAAAACGGCGGAGAATGCATTGCATGCAGCGGGCGCGCCTTTGGCGCAGGGGCCATCGGTATCAAGATTGGATGCGGTCCAGCGGGCTCTGCCAGCCCTGGCGGAGGCGACGAAACTCGGCGCCAAGGCGCAGAAGGCGGGATTCGATTGGCCTAGCTGGCGGGATCTGCTGCCCAAGCTGGCGGAAGAGACCGCGGAACTGGAGGCTGAGGCTGCCTCGGCTGATCCAGAGCGGAAGCATCGTGTAGAAGCGGAACTGGGCGATCTGCTTTTTACCGTTGTGAATCTGGGCAGGCATCTGGGCGTAGACGCGGAGATGGCGCTGAGGGGATGCAACCGGCGCTTTCGAGATCGATTCCGGGAGATGGAGTTGGCATCGACGCGACCGCTGGAAAAGCTTTCGCCGGAAGAGCTTGAGGAGTTGTGGGCGGGTGCGAAGCGGAAGCTGGCGGATGGATTGTCTGCATCTGGCACCGTGGAGCGGACATGATCGTGATTCGCGATTGCAAAGGGCACGACGAACTTGAGGCCTGTGTACAGCTCCAGGTGGAAACCTGGGGTTACGACCCTACGGATGTGATTCCGCGCAAGGCGTTTCTGGTGTGGCAGAAGGTGGGTGGGCAAGTGATTGGGGCCTTCGACCCGGAGATTGCAGGCTCTGCGCCTGAAGGCGGGCCGGAATCGCTGGTGGGATTTGTGCTGTCGTTGCCCGGGGTGAAGTGCGGGGCTGGAGAGCCGCAACCTTATTTGCATTCGCACATGATGGCGGTGAAGGAAGGCTACCGCAACCGCGGCCTTGGTGTGCAACTCAAGCTGGCGCAACGTAAAGAAGCGCTTGAGCGCGGCGTCCGCCACATCGAGTGGACCTTCGATCCGCTGGAGATTAAAAATGCATTCCTGAACATACGCAAGCTGGGAGCCATTGCTCGCAGCTACTACGTGGATTTTTATGGTGTATCCTCATCTCGACTGCAAGGCGGGCTGCCGACGGACCGGCTATTGGCGGAGTGGCGGCTCGATTCGCCACACGTGGAAGCGATCCTTTCGGGGCCTGCGGAGGGCCAATCACCGAATACACTGGAGATTGAAGAGCGAATTCTGGTTCCCGCCGCAATCTACGAGTGGAAGGCCACCGAGGCGGGCCGGGAGCAGGCTCTTGCAGTTCAGTTGCAGAATCGCGAGAAGTTTCAACAGGCATTTTCTCAGGGGTTAGCCGTTCTCGGTTTTGTCCGCGATACGGAAGGAAATGGAATCTTTGAGCTGGGGCAGGCATCCCAGTTTGAGTAATCTCCCCAAGGAACTTGAAAACTATGAAGATTGATGCAATTTATTTTTATACTACTGAAATCAAACACTTACAGATTCTAAACGGCTTAAAGATTCGTATAATTCGTAAAAGGTAGCGGAAGAACGATTCGGTTCTGCAATTCTTCTGCAAACATGTAGACCGTCATAGTGTCCGCCATCAGCAACCAACCAGGATTCCAGCGCCCTTCCCCCTCGGGAATCCAACCAGCGCGTCCTGGCCCCAGCGTCACCCAACTATTGGAGGTCTTGGAAACTTATCCCCAACTTCTAACCCTGCGGCAACCGATCTGGGGCGATCTTTCGGATTCGCATCCGTCTTTGCCTATCCGATATAGCTGGTCATAGCCTCCGCAAGTTGTAAATCTACCTCATCTGCAATCACCATTACGTCAGGGAGAAGAAGCTCGAAATCCACTCGGTAGTTATTCTTGCGCAGCGTGTCGAAAATGGAAACTTGCAGCATCCGAGATTCCTCGACGAGCATTGCGGCAGAATAGCCCTGCTTACGCCGGGTCAGCCCGTGTTGATGGGCTGATTTCGAAAACTCGCCCTTGGTGCCCGGAGGGAGCGGGTTGCGCAGACGATACACAAGTTCCTTGAACAACTGAGGCAGGTGGCAGGAACGGGTCTTATCATCCAGCGCAATTGCTCGGAGGTTCAGGTCAGCGTTGACGCGTCCAACCCATTCCTGAGTGGTAGACTCTGTTTCCCCTTCCAGGATTGTGGCCACAGAATCTACAGATTGAGCGGCGGTCTCGTTCTCTGTCAAAAATTCTTTGATGACACCCATCGAACTCCTCACATTCCGACGGCTTAGCCACGGTTGAGTACATTCTCCGTGGCATTCGCCGGATCGCTTCTTAGCAAAGTATCCGATGGCGCTTCAATCTTCGTCTGTGCAGTCCGGCTCAGGACAACAAAGCGGCCAGCCCCAGCCCTGGCACAGTGCCATGTGGCGGGCTCAGCCAGTCCGCACCGTGCGGTGTGAACGGTGTTACAGTGAAGGAGTTGATCGGTTCAGCAGTTACCATGTGATGTCCCAGCCCTTCTGCAATTCTTCAGCAAAACGGTATCAGGTACTGCCGATGTTCTGAGAAGTTGCTGATAACAAAAAGGATAACACATTTCTATGAAGATCGATGCAATTATCCTGCGCGAACTACACTTGCCGCTGGTGCGACCGTTTGAAACCAGCTTTGGCGTCACCACCAATCGAAGGATTGTTCTGGCCGAAGTGCGGTCGGAAGGGTTGACGGGCTGGGGAGAGTGCACCGCGGGGGAGCGGCCATTTTTCTCGGCTGAATCAACTGACAGCGCCTGGCAGGTGATCGTTAACGAACTTGGGCCAATGCTGGCTGGTGCTGCGCCGGAACATGGGGGAGATTGCCAGAAGATCTTCCGGCTGGTGCGCGGCAACCCCATGGCCAAGGCGACGCTTGAGAATGCTATCTGGGACCTCGAAGCGCAGCGGGAAGGGATTTCGTTATCGCAACTGATTGGCGGGGTGCGGGATACGATTCCGTGTGGCGTGTCGCTGGGAATTCAGGCGACCATTCCTGAGCTGATGGCGATCATTGAGAGGGAGTTGGCGGCTGGCTATCAACGGATCAAACTGAAATGCAAACCGGGCTGGGATGTGGAGGTCTTCGAGCGTGTGCGGAACCGGTGGCCGGAGATCATGCTGAGCTGCGACGCCAACTCGGCGTACCGGCTGAGAGATGCGGACCGCCTGGTGGAATTCGATGTCTTCGATCTGCTGATGATTGAGCAGCCGCTATGGCACGACGATTTCTATTACCACTCCATGTTGCAAAAGCGGCTGGAGACACCGATCTGCCTGGACGAGTCGATACGCAACCGGCGCGACGCTCTTGCAGCCATCGAAATGGAGTCGTGCAAGATCATCAACATCAAGCTCGGCCGCGTGGGCGGATTTTCCGAAGCTATCGCGGTGCATAACGCCGCGCAGGAGCGGGGGATTCCGGTGTGGTGCGGTGGGATGCTGGAGGCTGGCATCGGACGGTCGCACAACATCGCGCTGTCGACATTGGAGAATTTCTCGCTGCCGGGGGATGTGTCGGCATCGGCGCGATATTGGCGCGAAGACATTGTTGAGCCGGAGATTACTGTTTCTTCAGCCGGGGAGATTGCCATTCCGGATACGCCGGGGCGCGGTTACGAGGTGCGCACCGACCTGATTGAGCAACTGACGGTGCGCAAGGAACTGATTCGAGCGTTTGAGCTGGTGGGATAGAGCGCGCCGTTGACCGACGCCAGCTACAACACCCATGGCGACGACTTCTGTTACAAAGAGCCTCTCGATGTTTGTTCTCCGCAGATCGCTGTCTACGTTAAGGGCTCTCGGCGCCTGGTTCCGGCAAAGACTCTGGCAGCCGTTCGTTTACTTTGTCACGGTGACGGTCACAGGGTTCGAAGTGCTTTTTTGTAACTTAGCTGAGCCTTCGTAAACTACCCAGAGCGAAAACTTTCCTACTTCCCAAGCCTTCCTGAGCGCACTCCCGTGGCCCCCGGATATGGATATTGTCCCATAGGAATCAGTAGCCCCGCCACTGACCCTTCTATAGAAGACGACAGCGACGCCGGAGGCTGTTTTTGGCGTGACTGTCACGGTCAGTGTCCCGCTTTGTTTTAGGTCGAGGTGATTGGTTGACGCTTTGAGTGTCGTGGTTGTGGGTTTCTTTGTTGGACCTTGCGTGGCTGCCAGCGCGGGAACCGCAGCCAAGCTCATTGAGAACAAGAGAGCTGCAGCCAACAGATTGCGGATTTGCATGAGTACTCCTCTTTTCCCGTCCGGAGCGGGGGTTTATTTAAGGCCTGCCTGACTCACCGGCTGACGATGGGCTGCGCGACCGAATTGGCGACATCCATTTCTGCGCGGGGGCAGGTCAGCCGTATTATAGACATCCCGCCTGGGATTGCAAGAGTCCGACGGGATGGTTACCGGAGGAATAGGTGGCGCTTACCATCGGGAGGCAGCGCAAGTTTTCTTGAGCCTCTATAGTTCATTTGCGCGGCTAATCGTCTTTACGGCCCGGGGTCATGGAACCGGGCATGATGCGGCTATCCGGCTACGAGTGCATCCTCGGCGCGGGCAAACGTATAAGGCCCCTCAGGAACGAGCGCCACGCGCGCATCAGGTGGGAGTCCATCGAGCGTCGCGGCGATGGCCTCTTCAAGGCTGCTGTACGCCCTGTCTGCCAGAAGCCCGAGCGATCCCTTCGACACCCCAGGCGTAAAGAAGAACAGTTCGAACTTCTCGGCAGTCAGCGCCAGCTTCTCCAGTTGCCACTGGTCAACTTCGACCGCAGAGGTCCGAATCTCTTCCAAGAAGGCCTTGAAGTCTTTCAGGCCGGAGAGTCTGCGCGCGAACTCAGGCGAACCGACCCCTTCAGCACACTGGGCGACGATGAGGATGCGTCCGCCGGGCTTGACCATATGAGTTGCCGCTGTAATCCCTTTCACACACTGGTAGAACGTCAGGTCCAGGGGGTAGCCGGCAGAGCTGGTAATCACGGCATCCATGGGTTCATCGAGCCGTTCCAGGCAAGTCCGCTCGACAAACGCCACGCCCGCGGCATGGGCCTTGACGGGGTCTCCGGCAAAGACGCCGGAGATCTTGCGATCCTGCGTAAGGGTTACGTCGAGCATGAAGTCGTGCCGCGCCATCCGCGCCACTTCAAGCAGCTCGGCATGGAGGGGATTGCCGGTGATGGATCCCTCCGTCGCCATGGGCTCGCGCATGAAGCGGGGCGAGTGGATGACCTTGATGGTTTGCTGCGCCGCCAGACCGGGACAAATCAGCTTGCGCCCGCCACTGAAGCCGAGCATCAGGTGCTGCTCGATGAAGCCCAGCGTGATGTGCAGATCCGCCGCCATGAATCGCTGGTCGATGTAGACCGGCGTGCCGCGCCCTGTCTCGCCCAGATAGTTATGCTCAGCTAGCGCTTTGGCATCGTGGCTGACGATGCGGTATTTGGCCGCAATCTCCGGCCCGACAATGGTGTTGATCTCGTCCTCTGTGGCGCCGCGATGCAGCCCCGTGGCAATCAGGATGGTGATGCCCTCCACAGGAATTCCCGCCCGGTGCAACCGGTCGAGCAGCGGCGGCAGCGTAACCCAGTTCGGCGCTGGGCGCGTGATGTCGCAGACCGAGATTGCGGCTGTCTTTTTCCCAGCCGCGAGTTGAAGCAGCGGCTCACACCCGATGGGGGAGTCGAGCGCCGCATAGAGCGCCGCCTGCTCATCGTCCAGCGCCCGCGCGGTGTGGCTCATGATCACCTGGCTTCGGAATCCATCTGGAATCGACACTTCAATTCCGGCTTTGCCAAACGAAAAATGTGCTTTCATGCGCTTTCCTCCAACCACCTTGCAATCATTGAGGTTCGTCTTCCCGAAACTAAGTCTACTTTCTTTTTATACAATTTGCTGCTCTTGTTAACCAACCTGCAGGTTAATCCGTTGTGTATGCAGAAGAGCTTGAATGGCTTCTTCGAGATGAGGAAAACGCGAAATGCTCAAAATTGCTCGCTTCCTGCCCCGGCTCTTTGATTCTCTGGCCATGCCCGCCATGCTGTGTGCGGTGATTGCTGCCGCTCAAACTCCGCCCGCACCGGCTCGTCCGGCAGCTCCGGCCCGGCCGGCAGTACAACAGGCTGCGGAAGCCCCTCTGAGCGACAGCGACTTTACCGTGGCCCAGGACCAACTGATCAAGTTGCTACGCCTGAGCCCCACGCTCACCACCGTTGTGGCCCACGATCCGTCCCTGCTGGCCAATCAGGACTACGTCAGCCGCAACAATCCGCAACTTGCACAGTTCCTGGCCACGCACCCGGAGGTCGCACGCAACCCCGATTATTACCTCTTTACCCGCGTTCGCCGAGAGGACGGCAGCCCTGACCAGGCTTTGGAACGCGCCGTTTGGCCGGACCTGATGCCGCGGCAACGCGACTCATGGTCGGCAAGCGATGTTATCGATCCGATCGGTGCATTGCTGGCATTCGCCTGCTTTCTGTCGGCACTGGTCTGGCTCGTGCGTCAATTCCTTGAAAATCGCCGCTGGGGCCGCATCTTCAAGCTGCAAAGCGAGGTTCACGGCCGCTTGATCGACAAGTTCAGTTCCAACCAGGAGCTTGCCGGGTACATGGGGACCGAGGCAGGGAAGCGCTTCCTTGAGGCCGCGCCGATCCCTGTAGGATTCGAGTCGGAACAGCGCATGCCTAACGCAGTGGCCCGCGTGCTGACCCCGCTGCAAATCGGCATTGTGCTGGTTCTGCTGGGAGTGGGATTTTTTCTGCTGCGGCATGTGCGCACTGAAATGTACGAACCGATGCTGGTGCTGGGCACGGTTGCCCTGATGCCAGGCCTGGGATTTATCATCTCCGCAGCGATCACCTGGGTTCTGGCCGGCCGTCTCGGCCTCATCCCGGAGGGCCCTAATTCCAGCAATCGCCTGACGCCGACCCACCTCAGGGATAACCAGTGACCCGGAACGGCAGCCAGTCCGTTCAGAGAGCCAATGCCGATGCCTTGGGAATCAATATTTCCGAACCTGATTGCCGGCGAAGCGCCGCATGCTACGGAGCTGGCTCGAAGTTTGTCAGCAGAAATGCTCATGGATAGCGACGCGTTTGCTGCTTTCTATAGTCGTTCGGCACGGCCATTGTGGGCTTATCTGGCGCGCGTCTCCGCCGACCCGGCCCTGGCTGACGACCTGATGCAGGAGAGCTTTGTGCGCTTCCTGTGCGTCTCCCGGCCAGAGTTGTGTCTGGCTGAGGGTGAAGTCGCGGCTCGGCGCTATCTTTTCCGCATTGCCACCAATCTGCTTCGCGACCACTGGCGGCGGCCCACTGCGGCCTCTATCGAGGAACTCCCCGAGGAGTTCTTCGCGGCGTCCACAAACACTGAGCAGGCCGACTCGCAGGCCATTCTCGGCCCGGCGCTTGCCCAGATGCGCCCGCGCGACCGCCAGATCTTGTGGTTGGCTCACGCGGAGGGTTACTCGCACCGCGAGATTGCTCAGATTACTGGTCTGGCCAGCGCTAGTATCCGACTGCTGCTGTTCCGAGCACGCCGCAAGATTGCTCGCATCCTGCTCATGCAAGCGATTCCGCCAGTAGACCGCGGGCAAGATTTGCAGGCAGGCGAACTGAACGCAAGGCCGCAAGCGTCTGCAATCTCCCGGAGTAGGTTATGACCCCGCGCCCCTGCCCGCGCCAACCGGAGGTTCAGGAACTTCTGGCCAGCGGCCACTTGCCCCATGCATGCCCTCCCGAGCTCCGCTCTCATCTTGACGGCTGCCGCTCCTGCGCCGATCTTGCACTCGTCACTCAGGCCTTCCAGCGTTGTCGCGCCGGCGCCGCAGCGCAGGCCCAGCTTCCAGCTCCCGGAGCTATCTGGTGGCGGGCGCAGCTTAGACGTCGCAACGCAGCCGTCGAACGCGTGGGCAAACCCATTCTAGGCGCATACGTGTTTGCCCTCTCGATGACAGTTCTGGTGGCCGTCGTTTTTGCCGTCAGCCAGGCGCGCCACGGCATCCGGTGGCTCGACTGGCTGGGGCAGTCCCAGAACTCCGCCGCTCACTTTCAATTGTTCAGTCCACTTGTTCTCCTGAATCCCGGCTGGAGCCTTACCGTTCTCATTCCTGTTCTCGCCACGCTTGCCCTGCTGGGAGCAGTGGCCGTCTACCTGGCTGCGGAACGACAATAGGCTTCAACGGAACAGACGGCAGCCAGATGCGTAACGAGACTAGGACCTAAAGTAATGGATAATATTTTTTTCCTCAGGGTTTTGCCCTTGACGTAACGAACCGCATCCTGTCTTCTCAAATCACTGAACCTTATTCACTCCAGCGGAAAACACGGTTGAGCAATTTCGTGTGCGAACTCACGAGGAGAGCGGGTGAGGCGGTGACCGGGAATGGACGTGGGGAAGCGTCCCCGTAATAACGTCCATTAAGCGACAGCCCCGCGCCGCCAGGCACGATTCCCTTGCGCGCCATCGATACCGGCTTCGGATCGAGGCGCGAAGTCCGTTGGTCGGAGGGGTTCGTGCTCAAGCGCGGCGTAGACATCGCCTTGGCGGGCGTGTTGCTCATCGTGTCATTGCCGGTTCTGGCGGTGGCTGCACTCGCAATCAAATTGGATTCCGAAGGGCCTGTCTTCTTTCGTCAGGTGCGTATGGGCCGGAACTTCAGGAGATTTCAGATATGGAAGTTGAGAAGCATGCGTATATCCAGCTTGGGCCTTGGCTATACGCTCAGTGAGGATCCGCGTGTAACTCGCTCAGGGCGATGGTTGCGCTGGCTCAAGGTGGATGAGCTGCCGCAATTGTGGAATGTGCTCCGCGGAGAGATGAGCATGATGGGCCCGCGGCCGGTGGTGCCTGAGCTGGCGCTTGAGTACAGGCAGGCCTACGAACTGCTGCTCACGGTGCGTCCCGGACTAACCGACCCGGCTACGCTCAAATATTGCCACGAGGAGCAGTTTCTACAGCTGGTGCCCGATCCGCTCCTTTACTACAAGACAATCCTGGTGCCGGATAAGCTCCGCATCTCCGCGGCCTACCTGGAGTGTGCCAATCTCTGGAGCGATCTGGTCGTGCTGACCGGGACGGCCATGGCCCTTGTCCCGATCAACTGGCTTCCGCGGTTCATTCGTACATTGCATGCCAGGCCCGCTAGCACAGCGGAACTGTTTCTCTCAGAGCCGGCGCAAAGTGAAGAGGGTCAGCCGTCCCTGGGAATCTCTGATGGGGGAGATTATGATGGCGCGACTTCGCTGCTCTGAAGCGGGCGCGAGTGTGTTGCCGGTCACGTGTGCGTGTGAGCACCGGCTTGGTATGATTGGAGGCGAAAACAAGATGCCGAGCCCACGGATGGAACGGCAAGGAGATTGTTATGCCCGAAGCAAATACCTTCAGTACGATTCCTACCAAGATTCTTGTGCCCATTGACTTCAGTCCCTCATCGCATGCAGCACTGGAGTCGGCTGCGGATCTTGCCCAGCATTTTGGCGCTGCGATTCATCTAGTGCACGTGATTCCGATGTTTCCTGCCACAACCTTCCCCGACTTCATTCCTGAAACCAAGTTTCTTGAGGAGGCCAGAAAGAATGCAGACGGGAAATTTGCGGCAGCCATTAAGGATCTGACAGCCAAAGGAATCAAGGTGAGTTCCAGCGTGGAAGAGGGCGAGGATGTTTCCAGCGCCATTCTGGAAGCGGTGGAGAGCGAGAAGGCCGACATGGTTGTAATTTCGACGCACGGGCTCACGGGCTGGCATCCGCTGGTGTTCGGATCGATTGCCGAGAAGGTGATGAAGCTTGTTTCGTGCCCGGTATTGCTGCTGCGGACGCCCAAGCCAGCAAGCAGCGCAAAGGTCGCTTCAGGCCGTTTGATGGAATGGTGGTAATTTGGTGAATTGCCGCAGGGGTGGGTGAGGAAGTCATTTCCACATACGCCCCATATCGCTCTTGTCTTGATCCATGGTTAGATTGAAGGGCACAAGCTGCTGCGCCTTGACGTGGACGACGCAATCCTGATTCTGCAGCATTCCTGCGATGGAGAGAAACCGGTTGCGCGTAACGATGAGGCGGTTCTGCTCAAAGACGTCAGGCGCGACGATGATGTTGGCGATGCCGGTTTCGTCTTCGAGAGAGAGAAAGACGAAGCCCTTGGCGGTGCCCGGGCGCTGGCGGCAGATTACGCGCCCGGCGATGCGAACGCGACGATCGCTGCCGCCCTCTTCCAGTTCCTTAGCAGACAAGAAGCCTTGACGGTGCAGATTGGCGCGTTGCCAGGCCATGGGATGAGGACCGGTAGTGATGCCGGTGCCGGCATAATCCGCGGCGAGGCGCTCGTCGTCGGTCATCTTGAGCAACGGATTTGGGGCTTCGGCTTGATCTGGTGAGGCGCTTCGAAGCAACGGACCAACGGGGCGTCCGGCCTGCTCCACTTGCCAGAGCGCATGGCGGCGATGGTCCACTTCTCCCAGTGAGTTGAGTGCACCGACGTGGGCCAGGGCAACGAGTTCTTTGCGGTTGAGTAGGGGCACGCGTGAGGCGAGTTGGTTTACGGATGCGAAGGGGCCATGAGTGTTGCGCGCTGCGAGAAGAGCTTCGGCGGAGGATTGGCGCAGGCCTTTTGCATAATTCAGGCCGATGCGGAGGGTCATGGTGGGTTGGACTTCGTTGGCCGGGCAGGTCTCATGAATATGGCTCGAAAAGAATCCCTCAGGGGCTAAAGCCCTCGATTCGATAGCTGGCATAATGTACGGGCTGAAGCCCGTACCCTTCATCGGATTGAGTTTTTCCTCTGTCTGCTCCAGCGTACAGAGCCAATCGGAGCGCTGCACATCGATTGGGCGGACGCGCAGGCCGTGACGTTGCGCATCCTTGATGAGCACAGCGGGCGAGTAGAAGCCCATGGGCTGGTTGTTGAGCAGGCCGCACGTGAAGGCAGCCAGATAGTGAACCTTCAAATAGGCCGAAGCGTAGGCGATGAGCGCAAAGCTGGCCGCGTGCGACTCAGGAAAACCATACATTGCGAAAGATGAAATGCCGTGCACGATGTTGTCCTGGGCTTCGGGACCGATACCGTTGCGGGTCATGCCGTCGCGCAGGCGGCCTTCGAGATCTTTCATGCGCTGCATGGAACGGCGCATGCCTACGGCTCGCCGCAGTTCTTCCGCCTCGGCGCCTGAGAAACTTGCTACAGTCATGGCCATTCGCAGCAACTGCTCCTGAAAGAGCGGGACGCCGAGGGTGCGCTTGAGCACAGGTTCGAGCAAGTGATGCGGATAGGTGACCTCCTCTTTGCCTTGGCGGCGGCGCATGTAGGGGTGCATCATTTTGCCGACGATGGGGCCGGGGCGGATGATGGCTACCTGCACAACCAGGTCGTAAAAACGCACGGGCGCATTGTGGGGAATCGATGCCATCTGCGCGCGGCTCTCCACCTGGAACATGCCTACGGTGTCGGCCTTGCATAGTGTTTGATAGACCTGCGGATCTTCGGGCAGTGCTGCGAGGTCGACTTCTTTCTCATAGTGGCGCGGGATGAGCTCAATGCAGTCCTTCAGTACGGCCATCATGCCCAGACCAAGAAGATCGACTTTGATGAGGCCCATGTCGGCGCAGTCTTCCTTGTCCCACTGAATGACTGTGCGGCCAGGCATGGAGGCGCGTTCAAGGGGGACGACGCGATTCAATTGTCCGGCGCAGATGACCATGCCGCCAGAGTGCTGACCGAGATGGCGCGGCAAGTTCTGCATGCGCATGCAGAGGTCAAGATAGTGGGCAATGCGCGGATGGCGCGCATC
>Ga0182024_10001449_pt1 | contig 61171 bp, 58 predicted proteins | sample P32metaG_FD_120480 | JGI IMG/M metagenome (GOLD analysis project Ga0182024, IMG submission 120480) | Permafrost microbial communities from Stordalen Mire, Sweden - P3-2 metaG (Illumina Assembly) | ecosystem: Environmental > Terrestrial > Soil > Wetlands > Permafrost | place: Sweden: Stordalen...
CACCGCATACAACTTCGGCCGTAGGCTCAAGACCCTGAAAGGCCTCTCTCCATACGAATACATCTGCAACATCCGGACAAATGAACCAGACCGATTCACCCTCGATCCAGTCCATCAAATGCCAGGACTAAACACCTAGTGCTGCGGCTGCGGCTCCGCTGGGCGCCGTCGAATGACAGGGGAATGGCAATCGCGTAGTCTTTCCGCCAGCGTATTGCGCGGGGAAGGGAACGTGCCGCTCAATCCCGAACTCGACAACCTCAGCGACTATCCGTTCGAGGCGCTGCGCGCCCTCTTGGGCCCGGTGACGCCGCGGGTCAACGACGAGATCATCGCGATGTCGGTCGGCGAGCCGCAGCATCAGCCGCCGGCGCTGCTCGCCGAGACCCTCGCGGCGCATGCGCACGAGTGGAACAAATACCCGCCGATGGCCGGGACCCCGGAGCTGCGCCAGGCGATCGTCGATTGGCTTGGCTGGCGCTATCGGCTCGCGCCGGGCGCGCTCGACCCGGAGCGCCATGTCGTCGCGCTCGACGGCACCAAGGAGGGGCTCTACCTCTTTTCCAGCCTCGTCGTGCCGCACGAGAAGGCCGGGCGGAAGCCGGTCGTGCTCGTGCCCAACCCCTATTACCTCGTCTATAACGGCGCGGCGACGATGGCCGGCGCCGAGCCAGTGTTCCTCGACGTGACGCGCGACAACCATTTCCTCCCCGATCTCGATGCGGTCCCCAAGGCGACGCTGGAGCGCTGCGCGCTCTTCTACCTGTGTTCGCCGGCGAACCCGCAGGGCACGATCGCCAGCCTCGACTACCTGAAAAAGGCGATCGGCCTGACGCGGGAATACGATTTCGTCCTCGCCGCCGACGAATGCTACGCCGAGATCTACGACCGCGAGCCGCCGCCTGGCGCGCTCGAAGCCTGCCGGGCGCTCGGTCCAGGGCGCAATGACGTCTTCGACAATGTCGTCGTCTTCCATTCGCTGTCGAAGCGGTCGAGCGCGGCGGGCTTGCGCTCGGGTTTCGCCGCCGGCGACCCGCGCCTCGTCGGCCTGTTCAAGCGGCTGCGCGATTTCGGCGGTTGCCAGATGCCGGCGCCGGTCCAGGCCGCCTCGGCGGCGCTGTGGCGCGACGAAACCCATGTGAGCGAGAATCGGGCACTTTATCGCCGCAAGTTCGACCTCGCCGAGGCCGCCTTCGCCGGGCGTTACGGGTTCTACCGCCCGGCCGGCGGGTTCTTCCTGTGGCTCGATGTCGGCGACGGCGAGCAAGCGAGTCTGCGGCTGTGGCGCGACGCGGCGATCCGCGTCCTGCCGGGCGGCTATACGGCGCGGGCGGCAAATAGTGGCGTCAACCCGGGGAGCGAGTATATTCGCGTGGCCATCGTCCACGACGAGGCGACGCTCGACGCCGCGTTTGCGCGGATGCGCCGGGTGTTGTAGGCGGGGCGCGGCAAGGGATTGATCCGACTCGGCCTGTCGGGGGAAGGGGCGAGGGCGGAGATGGCCGGAACAGTGGTTGGGGGACCACGGCATGGCGAAATCGGCATCTGCTGTCGGCCGCGGCGCTTCGAGCCGCTCGCTTGGCCACCACATCAACAGCTGGCACGAGCTGGTCGCCGCGTTCAAGCGGCGCCTGCTCGAAGGCGTCGGCGCCGCGCTGGTGCTGGTGAGCTTCGTCGTCGTCGTCGCCCTGCTCACCTACAATCCGACCGACCCGTCGCTCAACACCGCGGCCGAGGCGTCGACGCACAATTTTCTCGGCCATGACGGGGCGATCCTCTCCGATCTGCTGATCCAGAGCCTCGGCCTCGCCGCGTTCCTGATCCCGGCCGTGCTGCTCGGCTGGGCGTTCCGGCTGCTGCTGCAGCGGCCGCTGACGATCCTGGGACGGCGCTGCCTGCTGTTGCTGCCGGCGCTGCTGCTCGGCGCCTTCGCCTGCTCGGTGCTGCACCGCGCGCCGCTGCCGATGCCGGCCGGCGTCGGCGGCATGCTCGGCTGGGAGGTCTCGCGCCTCGTCTATGCGATCCATCTCGGCGCGCTGGCGCTGCCGCTGGCGATGGCGGCGGCGGCGCTGTCGGGGCTGCTGCTGCTCTCGGTGACGGGGCTCAGCTGGGGCGACTGGCGCGACATCGGCAGCGGCGCCGGGCGCGGCGCGGCGCGGGTCGCGGTGGTGTCGGGCCAAGGCACGGTCGCAGCGTACTGGCTGGGGCGCCGGCTGTTCCGGCGCTGGCGCCAATCGCGGCGCGGCACCCTCCGCTCGGGCTCGATCCGGTCGCTGGGGCCGGCGCGGCCGTTGCCGTGGGCAAAGCCGTCCGAGCGCAGCGAGCCGCAACTGGCCCGCGCCACGGTGACGCCGCTGCGCCCCGCCGCCGAGCCGCCGAAGCCCGAGGCGGCGACCGGGCGGCTGGTCCGCTTCGTCCTGCCCGGCACCCGCTCGCTCGGCGGCGGCCGGCGCGCCGAGCAGGAGCGCCAGTCGACCCTCGACCTCGCGCCCAACGGCCAGCCGATCCTGCCGCCCATCGACCTCCTGGCCAAAGCGCCGGCCGCCAAGGCCGCGACCATCGACGAGGAGGCGCTCGCCAAGAACGCGCGGTTGCTGGAAGCCGTGCTCGAGGATTACGGCGTGCGCGGCGAGATCGTCCAGGTCCGGCCCGGCCCGGTCGTCACCCTCTACGAGCTGGAGCCCGCCGCCGGCATCAAGGCGTCGCGGGTCATCGGCCTCGCCGACGACATCGCCCGCTCGATGAGCGCGATCTCGGTGCGCGTCGCGGTCGTCCCCGGGCGCAGCGTCATCGGCATCGAACTGCCCAACACCCGCGCCGAGACCGTGTTCCTGCGCGAGCTCCTCGATTCGCCGGCCTACGAGCGCCACGCCGGCCGGCTCGCCCTCGCGCTCGGCAAGGATATCGGCGGCGAGGCGGTGGTCGCCGACCTCGCGCGCATGCCGCATCTCCTGATCGCCGGCACCACCGGCTCGGGCAAGTCGGTCGGGATCAACACGATGATCCTCTCGATCCTCTACCGGATGCCGCCCGACCGCTGCAAATTCATCATGGTCGACCCGAAGATGCTGGAATTGTCGGTCTATGACGGCATCCCGCATCTGCTGGCCCCAGTCGTCACCGACCCCAGAAAGGCGGTGCTCGCGCTCAAATGGACCGTGCGCGAGATGGAAAGCCGCTACCAGAAGATGTCGAAGCTCGGGGTGCGCAGCATCGAGGGCTACAACGCCCGCATCGTCGAGGCCCGCGACAAGGGCGAGACTCTGGTGCGCAAGGTACAGACCGGGTTCGATGCCGAGACCGGCCAGCCGATCATCGAGGAGCAGCCCTTCGACCTCGCCGAACTGCCGCTCATCGTCGTCATCGTCGACGAGATGGCCGACCTGATGCTGGTCGCCGGCAAGGACATCGAGGCCTCGGTGCAGCGCCTGGCGCAGATGGCGCGCGCCGCCGGCATCCACATCATCATGGCGACGCAGCGCCCCTCGGTCGATGTCATCACCGGCACGATCAAGGCCAATTTTCCGACCCGGATCAGCTTCCAGGTCACCTCCAAGATCGACAGCCGCACCATCCTCGGCGAAGGCGGCGCCGAGCAGCTGCTCGGCCGCGGCGACATGCTCTACATGCAGGGCGGCGGCCGGGTCACCCGCGTCCACGGCCCCTTTGTCTCCGACGAGGAGGTCGAGCGCGTCGTTTCGGCGCTCAAGGCCCGCGCCGAGCCCGATTACATCGAAGAGATCACCGAGGATTCGGCCGAGGGCGGCGGCTTCGGCCTCGCCGGCGATGACGACGACGGCGGCAGCGGCGACCAGCTCTACGACCAGGCCGTGGCCCTCGTCGCCCGCGAGCGCAAGGCCTCGACCAGCTTCGTCCAGCGCCACCTGCAGATCGGCTACAACCGCGCCGCCCGCATCATCGAGCGCATGGAACAGGAAGGCGTCGTCGGCGCCGCCAACCACGTCGGCCGCCGCGAGGTCCTGGCGCCGGGCGGGCGGTAATCTTCCGGCGCAAATTCCTAAATCACCCCGGCGAGGGCCGGGGCCCATTCCCGCATGGGTCCTGGCATTCGCCGGGATGGAAACCGCCCCTGGTTTGGCTTACTGACATACCTCACCATTGATCGGCAAAGGATGGCGGAGGTGATAATCCTACTAAACGATCAATCTTCTTCCATTGCGAATAACGCCTAGCATTCCATCTGCCTTGGATAAAGTTGTATCGCTGTGGGAGGATTCTTTCGCCCATCCAACTACGTGGTCCCAGATCCGCCCGGAGTGCCCGAGGCAATCCGACAACATAAGTTGCGCGATAGCGGCGTCCTCGTTTAGGAGCACCATGACCCCGGAACGGGATGTCCGCCTAATTCACAATGAAAGCTGTAATCTACACTTCGAAAATGTTTGCCGGACGCAGCTCGCAATTTGGCAGGAGTGAAAAACGATTTTCGTTCGTCGTGTGTGCTCCGAAATCAGCGAGCAGACTCCTCGTTCCTTGTTTCAAACGCCCACGCTAGATATTCTACTTCCACCAACTGCCGGACGAGTGCGCAAGCTGCATAGTGGCGCCCATCCGCAAATAGGTCAGCACCGGCGGATACCAGCTGACTCCCGATTCTCAATAGTTGCGAAACCGCGACAGCGGCGTCGTCCCCGTGCCCGAAAGGCGACAGTCCGTTGCGCCGATCGCTTCCGAGAACGTGGCCCATGACGAGAAGTTCTGTCCCGACCTCCCGAAAGATCGTTGCTGTAAATCTCGCCAAACCCATCCGTGCCAGGACGGCGTCGGTATCTAAGGCAGCGCGGATGATTTCGCTTCGCGACGTAATGTTATCGTCGTCACTCATGCCATCAGTCAGGCGAGTAAACGCAGAGCGGAAAAACCTTTAGCCTCCGCGAAGGTGGGCAGCGCCTTGCGCCAAATCGGCATCGTCGCCACGCGCCGGGTCGGTCGATAGTTTCAGCGAACCAGCATCGGTTCAAACGAAATCCGCAGCTTCATTCCCGTCGCTGCCGCCAGGCGCTCCAGGGTGCGCGTCGAGGGCTTGACCCGGCCGCTTTCGAGGCGGGCGATCGCCGCCTGCGTCGTGTGCATGCGCTGGGCGAGCTGCTCTTGCGTGAGGCCGGCATGGGCCCGCGCCTCGATCATCGCCGTGGCGAGAGCGAACTCATCCTCAAGCGTATCGTATGCCTTTACGTAGTCAGGGTTCTTGCGCCAGGCGGCGAACGACTCCTCGACCGGGATCGTCTTGCTTTTCATGTCGCTTCCTTGGCACGCCTGCGTGCCAGCTCGATTTCGCAGCGGGGCGTCTTCTGGGTCTTTTTCACGAACGTCCGCAAGATCACCACCCGCCGGCCACTTGCCGTCACGTAAAGGGAGCGGCGATCCCGTCCCTGCCCTTGAGCCGCATTTCCCACAGCCGATCTTCGATATGCTTGATATAGGGTTCGTGCACCCGCTCAAGCCCGACCGTGTTCACCAACCGAACGATACGCTCGAAACTGGCGCGCACATCCAACGGCAGTGCATCAAGCTCCGCCTTGGCCGCCTCACAAAGCTGAATGACCATCGCACGGCACATTATACCGTTTTTGCAATAATATTCAACTGCCGGCCTGTGCTTTCACCGTCCCGCGATTCGCCGGCCGGCCCCCGGCCGCTGCCAATGCCTCGCTGTTCGACTGGTACGCCTGGTCGCTGGCAAACCGTCCAAAGCGGCCGGACAGCAAGATAACGTCCTCCGAGGCGGCCGCGGAGTTTATCCTCGGGCCGGCCGCGGACCGGACCTGTCGGCGCCCTCAGCGGGACGACGAAATTCTCGATGCCATCGATAATCTACCGCATCCTGGGGTGCCTCGCGCGGCGAGGCCACGCCGGACGCAGCGCAGTCATGCGGGGTGAAGCTGCGACATACGGCCTGAGCGCCATTGACGCGCCACAATCCGAGGGTCATTTCCACGCCACCGCCGGATGGGCGGAAGCCTCGGAGATTGCGGCGGGATGAACTGGTTCTGGCAATTCTGCTGCGCCTCGGCAACCGCGCTGCTGCTGCTCACCGCGCCGCCGGACGCTAAGGCGGCGCCGACCCCGGCCGTGGCGCTGACCGCGCAGGACCAGATCGTGCTGCAGCGCATCGCCGCCTATCTCCAGGGCATCCACACGATGACGGCGCGGTTTCAGCAGGCGGTCGCCGCCGGCGGCGTCGCCACCGGCTATGTCTGGGTGCAGCGGCCGGGGCGGATGCGCTTCCAGTACGACCCGCCCAACCAGCTGCTGATGTTCGCCGATTCGTTCTACGTCTACTACTGGGACCCCGATTTGAAGCAGATGTCGAAGGTGGCGCTGCGCTCGACCCCGGCCTGGTTCTTGCTACGCGACCCGATCAGCTTCACCGAGGGCGTCACGGTTACGCGTTTTGAGCATGGCGGGAATACCTATCAGGTCACGGTCGTTCAAACCGCCGATGCCGATGCCGGGTCATTGACGATGGAATTTACTGAAAATCCACTGGTTTTGCGGCATTGGACGGTGGTGGACCAGAAGGGAAGGGTGACCAACGTGTCGCTGTCGGATGTGCAGTTCGGTATGGCGCTCGACCCCAACCTGTTCCAGTATCACGATCCGCACTGAAAATATTGATCCCGAACAATATGTTGAGCCGCCGCTGATGCCCGTTCGCCCGATCCCGCTCGTCGCCATTCCCACCTGCTTCCGCGAGGTCAACGAGCGCGTGATGTACACCGCCGTGGTGCGCTATCCGCAAGCGGTGGTCGATGCGGCCGAATGCCTGCCGATGCTGATCCCCTCGATCGGCGACAAGCTCGATGTCGACGCCCTGCTCGATGCCGTCGATGGCCTGCTCTTGACCGGCAGCCCGTCCAATGTCGAGCCGCACCACTACAACGGCCCGCCGAGCCGCGAGGGCACGCTGCACGATCCCGACCGCGACGCGACGATGCTGCCGATCATCCGTGAGGCGGTACGCCGCGACATGCCGGTGCTGGCGATCTGCCGCGGCATCCAGGAATTGAACGTCGCCCTCGGCGGCACGCTGCACCAGCGCATCGGGGAATTGCCCGGCGGCGAGGTCCATCGCCGCGGTCGCGACGTCAAGCGGATCATGCAAATGACGATGGACGAGCGTTATGGCCCGTGCCATCCGGTGACGCTGACGCCCGACGGGTTTTTCGCCAGGCTCTCGGGCGCGACCGAGATCATGGTCAACTCGCTGCATGGCCAGGGGATCGACCGGCCTGCGCCGGGTCTCCAGGTCGAGGCCGTCGCGCCCGACGGGTTGATCGAGGCGGTGAGCCTTCCCGGCGCGCATTTTGTCGTGGGCGTGCAATGGCACCCCGAATACAAGCCGCTGGACAACCCGGTGTCGCGCGCTCTGTTCGCCGCTTTCGGCGATGCGTGCCGGGCGGTAAGGTCGGGCGCGGCAGGAAAGCGGCGCGCCGCCTAGCGCACGCCGGCTTGCCCCATTCCGTTCCCGCTTTGAGCATGCGTTTTCTGCGCCTGACGCATGCATGAATTGCATTTTTGTATAGCTCGGGCGATCACCATTTCCGAGTCCAGAAGCGGAGAGGGCGCCAAGCCCTCTTAAAGTTCCGGCCCCGTTCTCCCCTGCGGGTCCGGGATTTCCCCCAAGCGCTTCTGACAAGCTGGCGCCCGGTCTTCCCCCCAGACCGGGCGCTATTTGTTTGTCCGGCTTTCATGCTATTGCCGGCCCTCACCCTGAAATTGACGGGACCGGCATGCGCCTCATCACCTGGAACATCAATTCGGTGCGGCTCAGGGCCGGCAATGTCTGCCGGCTCCTGGCCGAGGCGCAGCCCGACATCCTCTGCCTGCAAGAAACCAAGACCCCGGACGACCTCTTCCCCCGTGAACCTTTCGAATCGATGGGTTACGCCCACATCCATATGCACGGGATGAAGGGCTACAACGGCGTCGCGATCCTCGCGAAATCGCCGTTTCCCAGCGTCGCGACCCGGGCCTGGTGCGACCGCAGCGATTGCCGCCACGCGATCGCCGAGGTGCCCGGCGGGATCGAGCTGCACAACATCTACGTCCCCGCCGGCGGCGACGAGCCTGACCCCGAGGCCAACCCGAAATTCGCCCACAAACTACAATTTCTCGACGAGCTGACCGCCTATTTCACCGCCGAACGCAGGCCCGGCAAGAAGATGGTCGCGGTCGGCGACCTCAATATCGCCCCGCTGGAAAACGATGTCTGGTCGCACAAGCAGCTTCTGACTGTGGTCAGCCACACCCCGGTCGAGGTCGAGCGGCTGGGCAAGCTGCAAGCGGCCGGCGGCTTTGTCGACGCCGTGCGCCACTTCGTGCCGGAAGACCAGAAGCTCTATACCTGGTGGAGCTACCGCAACCGCGACTGGTCGGCGAGCGACCGCGGCCGCCGCCTCGACCACATCTGGGTGACCCCCGACCTCGTCGGCGCGCTCAAGGGCCAGCGCATCTACCGCGAGATCCGCGATTGGGACAAAACCTCCGACCACGTGCCGGTCATGGTCGATTTCGATTTGTAGACTAACGCACCGCTTCCCGGCGAAAGCCGGGACCCACCGATCCGCTTTCCGAGACGCTCAAGGGTGGACCCCGGCTTTCGCCGGGGAGGGACCTTCAGGGAAGGCGCTCAGCCCCGCCGGTAGAGGTGATAACGGCCTTCCGGCACGCCGCCGGGCAGCGGTAGCGCCTCGAGGCCTGGCCCGGCCATCGCCTGCTGCGTCGCCAGCACCCCGCCACCGCACAGCAGCGGCACGATCAGCGGCCGCAACCCGGTGGCGAGATCGCGGTTGGCCGCGGCCTCGCCGGTGCCGGCGTCGAAATGGGCCAGCGCGACGCGGCCGGCGAGGAAAGCGGCCGCCGGCAAGGTGTCGAACATGTCGCCGAGCAGCAGCCGGTCGGCGGACGGGATGCAGTCGGGGTGCGCCGCCACCCGTCGCTCGCAGACATAGATGTCGCGATCCGGAAACCGCTCGCGCAGATGGTCGTAGGTGCGGCCGTTGCCGAGGCCCAGCTCCAGCACGACGCCGTCGATGCCGCGTATCAGCTCGGCGGCGCGGTCGAGGCAGGCGCGCTGCGCCTCCAGCCGGCGGATAAAGCTATCGAGCCGGCTCACGCGCCAGTGTTCACGCTGCCGGCTGCGGGCCGGCGTGCTCGCGCAGCTTCTGCACCTCGGAGAGCGCGGCGCGCAGCTGGTTGTTGGTCGCTTCGACCCGGTGCGCCAGCTCCTGCATGATCGACACCGCCATGTTGGGGAATTCGCGCACCATGCGCATGAACGGGTCCTTGGCGATACGCAGCGCGACGAGCCGTCCCTTGGCGCGCACCGTCGCGGCGCGCGGCGCGCCGGTGAGGATTGCCATATCGCCGACGATGTCGTTGGCGCCGAGCGTGGCGACGGTGACCGGTCCCGCCGGGCCTTCGAGCACGATCTCGACCTGGCCGTCGATGATCAAATAGGCCGCGTCGCCCGGGTCGCCCTGGCGGAACAGCACCTTGCCGTCGTCGAAACCGGCGCGCTCGCTCATGAACGCGAGCAGCTTCAGCTTCGCCGGCTCGATCTCGGCAAAGAACGGCACTCGGCGGAGCACCTCGAATTCTTGCTGCAGACTCACCGTGTCCTCCCTGATCCTCTTATTCCGCAGCCATCAACAGGCTGGTCAGCGAATCCTTGTTGTCGAGATCGGCAAACCGCCCCTGTTCCTGGAGCTTGCCGCTGCTCATCGCCAGTATCCGGTCGAAATTCCGCGCCAGGCTGGCGCGATGCAGGACCCAGATCAGGCAGCGTCCGGCAAACTCGCCCCGCAGCCCGTCGGTCACCTTCTGCTGTGCCGGGCCGTCGAGCGCCGAGGTCGCCTCACTGAGGATCATCAGGTCGGGCCGTTTCAGCACTGCCCGTGCGATGGCGGCGCGCTGGCGCTGTCCCAGCGACAGGCGCGAGCCCGCGGTGCCGACATGGTAGTCGAGCCCGACATCGATCACCGCCGGGCGCAGCTCGAGTTCGTCGAGCACCTCGCCGAGCACGACCGGAACGCGCTCCATCGCGTCGGATTGGCCATAGGCGATCTTGCCGAACAGGATGTTGTCCTGGAGCGAGGCGGCGGCGTTGTACGCGGCCGGATCGAAAAACGCGATCTGGTCGCTGGCTTCGGCGGGTAAATCGGCGCGAAACACCCGCCGCGCCTCCAGCAGCCGTTCCTGCATGCGCTCGTCGAGCACGTCGAGCCGGTGGCGCGCGGCGATCAGCTTGAACGGCAGCGACAGCAGCTTGTGGCGCTGGTCCTCGGATAGGGTCTTGACGTCGCCATGCTCGACCGCGCCGAGGATGGCGGTGAATTCGGGCAGGTCGTCGGCGTTGATAAAGCTGTATTGCTCGAAGAACTCGTGGCCGGGCGGCAGGTCGGCGAAGATTTCGGTCATCGTCGCGGCGACTTCGCGGCCGGCCTCGACCAGGTCGTCGGTCAGACCGACCTTGTCGAGCACGTGCAGCACGTGGGCGTTCTGGGCGAGCGCGTCGAACTCGAACACCGGGCCGATCGGCGTCCCGAACAGCAAATTCTCGGCGACCGTGGCGTTACTGTTGTAGCGCTCGGGGTCGTAGGTCTCGACCAACTCGGTGATGCCATCCCGCACCAGCCGCTGCGACAGCGCCTTGCGCGCATCGAGCAGGCGGTCGGCGAGCGCCGGATTGGCCTCCGGGTCGACGCGGCCGCGCAGACCGAACCCATAGACATCTTCCTCGAAGCCGATGCGGTCCAGCACCTCGGCGGTGCGCAGCGGCAATTTCTCGGCATTCGCCACGCCGGCGCTTTCGTAATCGATCCAGTCGGCGTCGATGTCAAAATCAATATTGCCGGAACGGCGCGCCTCGGCGAGCTCCTTGGCGCGCTTCTTCGCGGTCTCCTCGCTGTAGGTCGCCTTGATCACCGGATGGTGGCGCAAGCCCAGGAGCAGGTTGTCGCGCAAGGTCCCGGTGAACATGTGCGGGGTCGCGTTGACATAGGCGATGCGCCGCCCGGAGACCGCCACCGGCATGGTGGCCAGGTCGGTCCCGCCGATCGTGATCTTGCCGTTCGACGGGCTCACCAGCCGCGCGAGCAGCAGCCCCAATTCGTCCTTACCGCTGCCAGCCTGCCCGATCACCGCGACGTGCTCGTCGAGGTTAAGAGAGAACGTCACTGCGTCGACCAGCCGGCTGTTGTCGTCGCCGGTGAGCGACAGATTGGCGACCGCAAGCTCGCCGGTAAGATGCGGGATCGTCTCCGGCTCGGCGAGGAGGAGCTCGTTGGCGATCATGTTCGCCGGCTCGAACTGCTCGACGATCTGGTCGTAGGTTATCCGCGAGTTCTGGTTGTTCTGGTAGAAGTCGAGCAGCTCCTTCCACGGCGATGCCAGGTCCTTGTAGGCGGCGAGCACCGCGACCAGTGCGCCGAACGTCAGTCCGCCGGGCTGGCCGTGGCCCTCGATCACCAGGTAGCCGCCGATCGAATAGAAGAAGAAGGGCGTCAGCTGCCCGATGAAGTTGTTGAGGAATTTGACGAAAAACTTGCGTTGATAGATCTCGAAGCGGATGGCGTAGATCAGCCCAAGGATGTGCGCGAAATGGCTGAGCTGCAGCTTGACGGTATCGTTGGCCTGGATCTCGGCGATCCCGGCGGCCGTTTCCTGGACCTTGTCGGCGACCACGCGCACCGTGCGGATGCGGCGTCTTTGGAGCTGGTTCACGATCCGCTGCAGCTTCGGAATGATCCAGCCCTGGATCGGATAGAGCGCGACCGCCGCGAGCCCAAGCTGCCAGTTCTGGATGAACATGAAGACGATCAGCGTCAGCAGCGTGCCGCCCTGGAACGCCGGCAGCACGAACGCGTCGCCGATGAAACCGCCCAGCTGATCGCATTCGGTGGTGATCATCGGGATGATCTGTGCCGACGACGTCTTGTGGAAATAATTCGCCGGGAAGCGCAGCAGCCGCAGATAGAGCGCATAGCGGAAGCGCCGCAGCATCCGCTCGCCCAGCTGCCCCTTCAGCGTGTTGATGTAGTATTTGAACCCGCCGTTGATGAACACCAGCACGAGGAAGAGCCCGCACAGCGTCATCAGATACGGGATCTGCTCGAACTCCATGCCGAGGAAGGTCGCCGGAAAGTGCTTGCCGCCGATCGCCTGGCTGACGATCGTCTTCGGCAGATCGAGCGAGTAATAGAGAAACGGGAACGAGACCAGGGTTAGGATCAACAGCAGGATCTGCTGCTTGAGGCTGTGCCGCAGGATGAAGCGGTAGACCGTCGGCTCGAGGCTTTCTTCGATCGGCGGAGCCGGCTTCAACGGCGGTCCGGCCGGCGCTTGCGCGGCGGCATCGGCCGGCGCCGGCGCGCGCCCCGTCCGGTCGACGGCCGTGTCAGCGACCGATGCCATCGCGTCTCTCTCTCGACAACGGCATTTCAAACGCCATATTCGCCAGTGTAATAGTGCTGCCGGTCGACAGCAAAGGAGGCGCCGCATGCCCGAACGGCGCGACCACAAGCGTGTACTGATCTACAGTCACGACAGTTTCGGTCTCGGTCATCTGCGCCGCTGCCGCGCCATTGCCCATGCGCTGGTCGAAGCCGACTCGTCCGTTTCGGTCCTGATCCTATCGGGATCGCCCATCATCGGCAGCTTCGATTTTCGCTCGCGCGTTGATTTTGTGCGTATTCCCGGCGTGATCAAGCTGCGGAATGGTGAATATGTTTCGCTGTCTCTGCATATCGACATCGAGGAGACGCTGGCAATGCGCTCCTCGATCATCCGTCACACCGCCGATATTTTCGATCCCGACCTGTTGATCGTCGACAAGGAGCCGCTTGGTCTTCGCGGCGAGGTGCGGCCGACGCTCGATCTCTTGCGCGAGCGCGGCACGCCGATGGTCCTCGGCCTGCGCGACGTGATGGACGATCCCTCCGCGCTCGAAACCGAGTGGGAGCGCAAGAACGCGGTTCCCGCCCTGAGCGAGTATTACGACGAGCTCTGGGTCTACGGATTGCCGCAGATTTGCGACCCGCTGGCAGGGATCGACCTGCCGTGGAGCGTGCGCCGGCGCATGGTCTATACCGGCTACCTGCGGCGTCAGGTCGGCGAGGCGGCGGCGGCGAACGTCGATACGCGGGGTCTCGACGGCGATTTCCTGCTGGTGACGGCGGGCGGTGGCGGCGACGGCGAGGATATGGTCGATTGGGTGCTGGCGGCCTATGAGCACGATCCGGGGCCGCTGCCGCCGGCGCTCGTCGTGTTCGGGCCGTTCATGACGCCCGAGCTCCAGACGGCCTACGACGCGCGCGCCGCGCGGCTGCCGAAAATCCGCGCGATCACCTTCGACGCGCGGTTGGAAGCCCTGATGGCGCGCGCCAAGGGCGTCGTCGCGATGGGCGGTTACAACACGTTTTGCGAGATCCTGTCGTTCGACAAGCCGGCGCTGATCCTGCCACGCACCGTGCCCCGGCTGGAGCAGTTCATCCGCGCCCAGCGCGCCGCCGAACTGGGCCTCGTCGCCATGCTGTCGGACGACAATGCGCGCGATCCGGTCAAGATGGCGGCGGCCCTCTTGCAACTGACCCAGCAGGCGCCGCCCTCGTCGGTGGTGATCCCGGGGCTGCTCGACGGCATGGCGAGCGTCAAACGGCTGACCCGCAAATGGCTCGACCGCGGCCGCGATGTCCGCTTCGACCGCCCGGTGCGGCGCAAGGCATGAGCGCAGCCGGGCCGGGAGGACGGGTCGCTTTTGTCCTCAAAGGCTACCCGCGATTGTCGGAGACCTTTATCGCACAGGAGATCCTGGCGCTCGAACGGCGCGGGCTCGACATCCTGATCGTGTCGCTGCGCCATCCGACCGACAAGACCGTCCATCCGGTGCATCGCCAGATCGCGGCCGAGCTTCTTTACCTGCCCGAGTACCTCTACCTGGAGCCGCTGCGAGTGTGGCGCGGCTGGCGCAAGGCGCGGCTGCTGCCCGGCTATCGCGCGGCGCGGCAGGCCTGGCTCGCCGACCTCCGCCGCGACGTGACGCCGAGCCGCGTTCGCCGCTTCGGCCAGGCGCTGGTGCTCGCCGCCGAGTTGCCGGCGGATATCGGCCGACTGCACGCGCATTTCCTCCACACCCCGGCCTCGGTGACACGCTACGCGGCGATGCTGCGCGGGCTCGAATGGAGCTTCTCGGCGCACGCCAAGGACATCTGGACGACCCCCGACTGGGAGAAGCGCGAGAAGCTGGCCTCGGCCTCCTGGGCGGTGACCTGCACCGGGATCGGACACGCGCATCTCGCCGCATTGGCGCCCGGCCCGGGTCGCGTCGCGCTCTGCTACCACGGCATCGATCTGGAGCGCTTCCCGTCGCCGGAGCCGCGTCGCGAGGCCCGCCCCGGCGAGCCGGTGACGATCCTCTCGGTCGGCCGGCTGGTCGCGAAGAAGGGCTATGACGATCTGCTCGCCGCGCTCGCACGGCTGCCGCACGACCTGGACTGGCGCTTCGTCCACATCGGCGGCGGCGCGCTCGGCCGGGAGCTGAAGGCCGAGGCGGCGCGGTTCGGCCTTGCCGGGCGGATCGAATGGCGCGGTGCGCGGCCGCAGCCCGAGGTGCTGGCCGCCTACCGCGAGGCCGACATCTTCGTGCTGGCCGCGAAGATCGCGCCCGACGGCGACCGCGACGGCCTTCCGAATGTGCTGATGGAGGCGCAAAGCCAAGGCCTCGCCTGCGTCGCCACCGATCTCGCCGGCATCCCCGAGCTGATCGAAGATGGCGCGACCGGAATTCTGGTGCCGCCGGCCGATCCCACGGCGCTTGCCGCCGCGCTCGCCCGGCTGATCGCCGATCCGGTGCTGCGCGCCCGGCTCGGCAGCGCCGGGATGGCGAGGGTGCGGGCCGATTTCGATACGAATGCCGGCATCGAGTTGCTGGCCCGCCGGTTCGGGCTTCGCGCCGCGCGACCGGCGGCGCGCGAGCGCGAGCTCGTCGACGCTTCCTGAGCGGCGATGCGCATCGCGTTCTATGCACCGCTGAAGTCGCCCGACCACAAGGTGCCTTCCGGCGACCGGCGCGTCGCCCGGCTCTTTCTCGATGCGCTGCGTCTCGCCGGGCACGACCCGTTCATCGCCTCGCGTCTGCGCGGCTTCGACCCTGCCGGCGACGCGGCGCGCCAGGCCCGGATCGCCGAGCGCGGCGCGTCGATTGCCGCGAAGCTGATCGCGCAGTGGCGGAAGCAGCCGAGGTCGCGGCCTCATTTGTGGCTCACCTATCACCTTTTCTATAAGGCGCCGGACTGGATCGGCCCGCCGGTCTGCCGGGCACTGGGCATCCCCTATGTCGTCGCCGAGGCGTCGGTGGCGATGAAGCGCGCCGCGGGCGGCTGGGCGGCGGGGCACAATGCGGTCGTCGCCGCCTTGCGCCAGGCGCAGCTGGTGATCGGCCTCAACCCCGCCGACCGCGAGGGCGTGCTGCCCTTTATTCATCCCGACGACTGGGCGGCGCTGCCGCCGTTCCTTGACGCCGGGCGCTACGCCGCCGCTTCCCGCCCGGCGGGCGGCGTGATGCGACTGGTCGCGGTGGCGATGATGCGCCCGGGCGACAAGCTTTCTTCCTACCGCGTGCTCGGCGCCGCGCTGGCGCGGCTGCTCGATCTCGACTGGACGCTCGACGTGGTCGGCGATGGCCCGGCGGCGCGCGAAGTCGCCGCGGCGCTCGCGCCGCTCGGCTCGCGGGTGCGCTATCGCGGCGAGCTTTCCGAGGGCGACGTCGCCGCGCTTCTCGCCGGCAGCGACCTCTTCGTCTGGCCGGCGATCAACGAGGCGTTCGGCATGGCGCTGCTCGAGGCGCAGGCAAGCGGTCTCGCCGTCGTCGCCGGCGATGGCGGCGGCGTCTCTAGCGTCGTCGCCCACGGCAAGACCGGGCTGCTGGTTCCGCCGAGCGATGCCGTCGCCTTCGCCGCGGCGGTGCGGCGGCTGATCGCCCACCCGGCACGCTGCGCCGAGCTGGGCGCGGCGGCGCGCTGCAAGGTGCTACGCCGGCACGATTTGGCTCCCGCCGCCCGTCAGCTGGCCGCAATGCTCGCCCTGTCGCGACCGATCCGCGCCGCGTGACCCTGCTCGCTCTCGTCCGCCACATGCCGACCGCGTGGAATGAGGCGGGGGTGTTGCAGGGTCGCGCCGATTCGGAACTGTTGCCCTATCGGCAGGTACCGCAGTGGCAAGTGCCGTTCGAGCTGCTGCGCTTTCGCTGGGTATCGAGCCCGCTCGAGCGGTGCAGGGCGACGGCGCGGCGGCTCGGCATGGATGCGGCCGTCGAGCCGCGCCTCGCCGAGATGGATTGGGGCGCGTGGGAGGGCTGCACGCTCGCCGATCTGCGCGCGCGGCTCGGCGATGCGATGGCCGCGGAGGAGGCGAAGGGCCGCGATTTCCGCCCGCCCGGCGGCGAAAGCCCGCGCGATGTGCAGCAGCGCGTCAAGCCGCTCCTCGCCGGGATCGCCGCCTCGCACCAGGACACTGCCGCGATCACCCACAAGGGCGTGATCCGGGCGGTTCTGGCGCTGGCGACCGGCTGGGATATGCTCGGCAAGCCGCCGCACCGCCTGTCGTGGTCGGCGGCGCATCTCTTCAGCCTCGACCCAAGCGGACACCCTTCGGTCGAGCGTCTCAACATTCCGATGGAGCGGCGGTGAACGGGTTGGTGCTGTTCTACGTCCAGCACCTGCTCGGCATCGGCCATCTGCAGCGCTCGCTGCGCATCGCCGAGGCGCTGGTCCGCCGCGGGGTCGAGGTCACCCTGGTTCACGGCGGGCCGCCGTTGCCGGAGCTGACCGCGATTCACGGCTTGGACGTTGTCCAGCTGCCGCCGATCCGCGCGCGCGACGCGACTTTCGCGCTCGTCGACAGGGCGGGAAACCCGGTCGACGATTCGCTGCGTGCCGAAAGGCGGGACAGGCTGTTGGCGGCCTTCACCGAGGCGCGGCCCGACGCGGTGGTTTTGGAGGGCTATCCGTTCGCCCGCCGCGCCTTCCGCTTCGAGCTCGACCCGCTGATCGCGGTTGCCCGTGCGTGCGGTTCGCCCGTCGTCTGTTCGGTGCGCGATATTCCGACGGTGCGCGGCGATCCGGCGCGGCTCGCCGAGATCGTCGCCCGCGTGCGCAGCGGCTTCGATCTGGTGCTGGTGCATGGCGACCCGCTCTTCATCCCGTTCGACGTGCCGTTCCCCGCGGCGTCGCAGATCGCCGACCGGCTCGTCTACACCGGCTATGTCGCCGCGGCCGCCGCGCCGGCGCCGGAGCCGGAGCCCGAAACCCCCGAAGGCGAGGTCGTCGTCTCGGTCGGCGGCGGCGCGGCGGGGCAGGCGCTGCTCGCGGCGGCGCTCGCGGCACGGCGGCAGGGGTGCCTTGCCGAGCGCCTCTGGCGCGTGCTGGCCGGCGCCAATTTGATCGAGGACGCCTTGGCCGCGCTGCGCGCCGACGCGCCCGCCGGCGTCGCCATCGAGCGCAACCGCGCGGATTTTCCGGCCCTGCTGCGCCGTTGTCACGTTTCGGTCAGCCAGGCCGGGTACAACACCGTGATGGACATCCTTGCCGCCGGAGCTCGCGCCGTGCTGGTGCCGTTTGCTGCCGAGCGCGAGACCGAGCAGCTGATCCGCGCCGAGCATCTGGCCCGGCTCGACGCCACCGAGCTGGTGCGCGAGAGCGAGCTGACCCCGGCGAGCCTCGCCGCCGCGATCGAGCGCGCCGCGTCGCGCGAGCCGGTCCGGGTCGCGATCGACACGGGCGGCGCCGGGCGCTCGGCGGAAGTTATCGCGGAATTGATCGGCAAATGAGGGATTGCGAGGCTTTGTTGCGGTGGGCGACGGCGGTATGATGAGACGATGACTTATCTGCCGCGAGTTGCAGCGGCGACTGCAGCCGAATGGCCCGATCTGGCCGCTGAGCTCGATCGGTGGGAGGAAGCCGGAAGGACCGCGCCCCTGTGGTGGCGCGACGATGACGCCGTGGTGCCGACCCCGCAGCTCGACCGTCTCCTGGCCCTCGCCAGCGATGCACCGCTGGCGCTCGCGGTCATCCCCCAAGCGGCCGAACCCAGTCTGGCCGACCGTCTCGCGGATGAGCGGCAGGTCGCCGTGCTGCAGCACGGCTGGTCGCACGCCAACCGCGCCGTCATCGGCAAGAAAAGCGAATATCCCGCCGAGCGCGACGCCGCCGAGGTCGCTTCCGAGCTTGCCGAGGGAAGGGCGCGTCTCGTCGCGCTGTTCGGCGGCCGGGCGCTGCCGGTGCTGGTGCCGCCGTGGAACCGCTTCGCCGAATGCTTCGCCCCGCTGCTCCCCGAGCTCGGGATCGCCGCGCTGTCGCAGATGGCGCCGCGCAAGGCCGCGCCGCCGGCGGGCCTCGCCGTCGCCGACGTCCATCTCGACCTCACCGCCTGGCGTGAGGGGCGCGGCTTTGTCGGCACCGGCGCGGCGCTCGGCCGGCTGATCGCCGAGCTGCGTGCCCGCCGCGCTACCGGCGAGCGGACCGCGACCGGCCTGCTCACACATCACCTGGTGATGGACGCCGCGACCGAGGATTTTCTCGCCCGGCTCGGCGAGACCGTCGCGGCGCACCCGGCCGCGCGCTGGCTTCCCGCAAGCGATCTGTTGCCGCCGCGATGATGCAGCTCGACACCGCGGATGCCCCGTCGGCGAATACTGCGCAGTTCGCCTATCCCACTTCGGCGATGATCGGCGATTACCTGCGCGCCGCCGCCGGGCTGGGCCCGACCGCGCTGATCCTCGCCACCGTCTCGGTCGGCAGCGTCGCGGCGGTCGTGCTCGGTGGCTTCGCCGCGATCTTCGGCGGCTTTGCGATCCGTACCGCGCTGCGCCACGGCACCAGGCTCGAGGTCAGCGACAGCGGGGTGCGCGCGACCGGTCTGCGGCGGACCGCGATCGACTGGGCCGCGCTCGACCGCATGAAGCTCGCCTTCTATTCGACCCGCCGCGACCGCAAGAGCGGCTGGATGCAATTGGAGCTCGGCGCCGGGCGGGCGCGGCTCGGCCTCGACAGCCGGCTCGACGGGTTCGACCGGCTGGTGCGCCATGCGGTGGCCGCGGCGGCGGCGCGCGACCTCGAGCTGAGCGAGGCGACCGCGGCCAATCTCCAGGCGCTCGGCATCCGCATGCCGGAAGGCGGGGCGCGGTGAGCGATCTTCTTCAGGTGCGCGATTTGTGCGTGCGCTTTGCCACGCCGGGCGGCCATCTCGACGCGGTGAAGAACCTGTCGTTCCGGCTGCGTCCGGCCTCGACCGTGGCGCTGGTCGGCGAGTCGGGTTCCGGCAAATCCACGGTCAGCCAGGCGATCCTGCGCATCCTCCCGCGTAACGGCTCGATCGCCGGGGGCGAGATCCTATTCGACGATCCGCGCAACGAGGCGGGGCCGGTCGACCTCGCCAAGCTGGCTGCCGACGGGCCGAGCATTCGCGCGCTGCGCGGCGGCAGCATCTCGATCGTCTTCCAGGAGCCGATGAGTTCGCTGTCGCCGTTGCACACGCTGGGCGACCAGGTCAGCGAGGCGCTAAAGCTGCACCGCGAGTGCAGCGCGCCCGAGGCCAAGGAGCTGACTGTCGACATGCTGCGCCTCGTCGGGTTTCCCGACCCGGCGCGCGCCTGGCGCAGCTACCCGTTCGAGCTGTCGGGCGGGTTGCGCCAGCGCGGCATGATCGCGATGGCGCTGGTGTGCCGCCCCTCGCTCCTGATCCTCGACGAGCCGACGACCGCGCTCGACGTGACCATCCAGGCGCAGATCCTCAAGCTGGTCGTCGAGCTGCAGCACGAGTTCGGCATGGCGGTGCTGCTGATCACCCACGACCTCGGCGTCGTCGCCAACATCGCCGAGGAAATCGTCGTCATGTACCAGGGCGAGGTGATGGAGAGCGGCACGCTCGACGACATCTTCCGCCGCGCCGCGCACCCCTATCTTCAGGCATTGCTGCGCGCGGTGCCGCGCTTCGACATGAAGCCGGGGGAGCGGCTGGTGCCGATCCGCGAGATCCCGCCAGGCGATGCGCCCTATCTGTTGGCCGACAAGCCCGTCGCGCCCGAGGGCGCGGCAGCGGACGGCACGGCGCCGCTGCTTGAGTGCATCGACCTGCGCAAGAGCTTTGGCTTGCGCCGGGCCGGATTGTTCGGCAGTTCGCCGGTCGGGCGCGTCACTGCGGTCGACGGGGTGAGCCTCACCATCGCCCGCGGCGATTGCCTCGGCCTTGTCGGCGAGAGCGGCTGCGGCAAGACCACGCTATCGAAGATGCTGCTGCGCGCGGTGACCCCCGATTCCGGCACCGTCACCTTCAACGACCACGGGGTGACGCGCGACGTGCTGGCGCTCGACGGCGACGAATTGAAGCAGTTCCGCCGCAAGGTGCAATTCATCTTCCAGGACCCGTTCGGCTCGCTCAACCCGCGCATGACCGTTTCCGACATCATCGGCGAGCCGCTGGTGATCCACGGCATTGGCGATACCGCCTCGCGGCGCGAGATCGTCGCCGAGCTCGCCAACCTCGTCGGCCTCGACGTGCGCCATCTGCGGCGCTATCCGCACAGTTTCTCGGGCGGGCAGCGCCAGCGCATCGGCATCGCCCGGGCCCTGGCGCTGCGGCCCGAGCTGGTGATCTGCGACGAGCCGGTCTCGGCGCTCGATGTGTCGATCCAGGCGCAGGTACTGAACCTGCTGATCGATCTGAAGGAGAAGCTCGGCCTGACCTACCTCTTCATCTCGCACAATTTGGCCGTGGTCGATTACATCGCTGACCGCGTCGCGGTGATGTGCGCTGGGCGGATCATCGAGATGGCTGGGCGCGGCGTGCTGTTCCGCGATCCCGTCCACCCCTACACCCAGGCGCTGCTTGCCGCGGTGCCGGCGCCCGACCTCGCGCATCGGCTCGATTTCGAGCGGCTGATGGAGGACAAGGCGTCCGACCCGGCGGCCTGGCCGGAGCCGTTCCGCCGCCATTCGGACAACCCGCCGCGGCTGTTCCAGGTCGCGCCGGGGCATTTCGTCGAGGCCACCGCGATGCCCAGCCGGACGCCGCAGGATTTGCCCTTGGCGGCGGCGACATGAGGCGCGCGATTTGGCCGCTCGCGGCCTTGCTGCTGCTGGCGATTGCCGGGGCGGCCGATTCCGCGCTGCTCGAGACGCCGTATTTCGCCGAGGCGGTGGCGAGCGGCAAGCTGCCGCCGGTGCTGCAGCGCATCCCCGGCGAGCCGGCCCTGGCCGAGCTCGAGAATCTCGGCCGCCCCGGGGGCGATCTGCGCATGCTGATGGCGAGCGCCAAGGATTCGCGGATGATGGTCGTCTACGGCTACGCCCGGCTCGTCGCCTATACCCCCGGCCTGGCGATCGTCCCCGACATGCTGCTCGCGGTCGATGTCGAGGAGGGCCGTATCTTCACGCTGCACCTGCGGCCCGGCCACAAATGGTCGGACGGGCAGCCCTTCACCGCCGAGGATTTCCGCTATTGGTTCGAGGACATGGCGGGAAACAAGGAGCTGTCGCCCTCCGGCCTGCCGATCCAGCTGCTTGTCGACGGCCAGCCGCCCAAGTTCGAGGTGCTCGACCAGACGACGGTGCGCTACACCTGGGCGAAGCCGAACCCGCTTTTCCTGCCGGCGCTGGCAGCGCCCGACCCGGTCTTCATCTACGCGCCGTCGCAGTACCTGAAGCAGTTTCACGAAAAATACGCCGACAAGGACAAGCTCGCCGAGCTGGTCAAGGCCGAGGGGATGCACAACTGGGCGGCGCTCCTCACCAAGCGCAGCAGCATGTATCACAACGACAATCCCAAGCTGCCGACGCTCGACCCCTGGGTGCTCAAGACCAAGCCGCCGGCCGACCGGATCGTCTTCGAGCGCAACCCCTATTACTACCGGGTCGACGGTGCCGGGCATCAGCTGCCCTATCTCGACCGCGTCATCTTCAACATCGCCGACAGCAAGATCATCCCGGCCAAGACCGGCGCCGGCGAAAGCGATTTGCAGGCGCGCTATCTGCGCTTCGACGACTACACTTTCTTGAAGGCGGGCGAGAGCGCGGGCGATTATCATGTGCGGCTGTGGCGTACCGGCCCCGGCAGCCAGCTCGCGCTCTATCCCAATCTCAACGTCAACGATCCGGTCTGGCGCAAAATTATCCGCGACGTGCGCTTCCGCCGCGCGCTGTCGCTGGCGATCGACCGCCACGAGATCAACCAGGCGCTCTATTTCGGCCTCGCCATCGAGGGGCAGAACACCGTGCTGCCGCAGAGCCCGCTGTTCCGCGCCGAATACCGGGCCTATTCCAATTTCGACATCGTCGCGGCCAACAAGCTGCTCGACGAAATCGGGCTGACCGAGCGCGATTCCGACGGGATGCGGCTCCTGCCCGACGGCAGGCCCGCGTCGATCATCGTCGAGGATTCCGGCGAATCGACCGAGAAATCCGATGTGCTCGAGCTGATCCGCGATTCCTGGCGCCGGATCGGCATCCAGCTCTACACCAAGCCGGCGCAGCTCACGCTGTTCCGCCGCCGGGTGTTTTCCGGCGAGACGCTGATGTCGATCGACAAGGGGATCGAGAACGGCCTCGCCACCGCGGCGATGTCGCCCGCCGAATTCGCGCCGACCGCGCAGGAACAGCTCGAATGGCCGAAATGGGGCGAATACGCCGAGACCCAGGGACACTCGGGCGAGCGGCCCGATCTGCCCGAGGCCGCCAAGCTGAAGGAACTCTATTTGTCCTGGCTGGCGACGACGAGCGAAGAGGATCAGGCGCGGATCTGGCACGAGATGCTGCAGATCTGGTCCGATCAGGTGTTCTCGATCGGCCTCATCGCCGGCGTGCTGCAGCCGGTCGTGGTCAACGACCGGCTCAAGAACGTGCCGTCGGAGGGGGTTTATAATTGGGACCCCGGCGCGCATTTCGGCATCTACAAGCCGGACGGGTTCTGGTTCGAAAAGCCGCGCTCTTCCGGTCCCTCGGCAGCGCTGACGCCGGAGAAATAACCGCCCAGGCGGGGTCCGCTCGGTTTCCCGCGTGGCGCGGCTGTGCTAAAGGATCGGGCGGGGTAAACAGGGTGGGAAACGGGCCGGGATGCTGGAGTATATCGTCCACCGCATCCTGATCATGGTGCCGACGCTGATCGTGATCAGCATTGCCATCTTCACGATCATCCACCTGCCGCCGGGCGACTATTTCTCGACCTACATCGCCGAGCTGCAAAGCTCGGGCGAGAAGGCCAACCTCGCCAAGATCGCGTTCCTCAAGGCCCAATACGGCTTCGACCTGCCGATTTGGCAGCAATATCTCTATTGGGTCGGCGGGCTGCTGCGCGGCGATATGGGCTATTCGTTCCTCTACGACATGCCGGTCACCAAGGTGGTCGGCGACCGGCTGACGATGACCCTCATCGTCTCGCTGGCGACGATCGTCTTCACCTATGTCGTCGCCTTTCCGATCGGGGTCTATTCGGCGACGCACCAGTACAGCGCGGCCGACTATACCCTCACGTTCCTCGGCTTTCTCGGGCTGGCAACGCCGAGCTTCCTGCTGGCGCTGGTGCTTGTCTATTTGGCCCATGTCTGGTTCGGCATCTCCGTCGGCGGGCTGATGGACCCGCAATTCCTCGACAAGCCGTGGTCCTTGGCGAAGGCGGCCTCGGTCGCCGCCCATATCTGGATCCCGGTCGTCGTCATCGGCACCGCCGGGACCGCGGCGATGATCCGCCGCCTGCGGGCCAATCTCCTCGACGAGCTGCAGAAGCAATACGTCGTCACCGCCCGCGCCAAGGGCCTGCGCCCGCTGAAGGTGCTGTTCAAATACCCGCTGCGCATGGCCTTGAACCCGTTCATCAGCGATATCGGCTCGCTGCTGCCGCAGGTGATCTCGGGCGCGGTCATCGTCTCGGTGGTGATGGCGCTGCCGACCACCGGGCCGATGCTGCTCGACGCGCTGCGCAGCCAGGACATGTACCTCGCCGGCTCGTTCCTGATGTTCATGTCGTTTGTGACCGTGATCGGGGTTCTGTTGTCCGACCTCGCGCTGGCGGTGCTCGACCCGCGCATCCGCCTGCAATCGGGGCGGCGGCAATGACCGACATCACCATCGATCCGCTCGACCGCCGGCCGTCCGGGGAGGGCGACGCCGACAAGCTGCCGCATTACGTCTCGCCGGAACCGTTCGACCCGATGTCGGTCGAGGCAATGACCGCAGGCCAGGAGCGCTACTTCCAGGCCTCGCAATGGCGGCTGATGTGGTGGCGGCTGCGCCGGCACCGGGTCGCGGTCGTCTCGGGGATGCTGCTGCTGCTGCTCTACGGGACGACGCTGGTCAGCGAGATCCTCGCCCCCTACGGGCTCGACACCCGCAATACCGATTTCATCTACGCGCCGCCGCAGCGTGTGCACATCTTCGATGAGGGGCAACTCGTCGCCCCCTATGTCGAGGGTTACGACTATCGCCTCGACATGACCAATCTGCAGCGGGTCTACACCGCGAACCCGGACAAGCATCAGAAGCTGCGCTTCTTCTGCCGGGGCGACCCGTATCTGTTCTGGGGCTTCGTGCCGGCCCGCTTTCATCTCGTCTGTCCGGCCGAGGGCGGGCAGTTGTTCCTGCTCGGCACCGACCGGCTCGGCCGCGATCTCCTCTCGCGCATCGTCTACGGCGCGCGGATTTCGCTGACGATCGGTCTCGTCGGCGTGGCGATCAGCTTCACCCTCGGCATCACCATCGGCGGCATCGCCGGCTATTACGGCGGCTGGACCGACATATTCATCCAGCGCGTCATCGAGGTGATCCAGTCCTTCCCGCATCTGCCGCTGTGGATGGCGCTGTCGGCGATCCTGCCGGTGACGTGGAGCCCGCTGCTGGTTTATTTCGGTATCACCCTGATTCTCGGCATGATCGAGTGGACGCATCTGGCGCGCGCGGTGCGCTCCAAGCTCCTATCGCTGCGCGAGGAGGATTTCTGCACCGCGGCGGTGCTGATGGGGGCGACCCCGGCGCGCATTATCGGCCGCCATCTGCTGCCGAGCTTCATGAGCCACCTGATCGCCTCCGCGACCCTCGTCATCCCCAGTATGATCCTCGCCGAGACCGCGCTGTCGTTTCTCGGCCTCGGCCTGCGCCCGCCGATCACCAGCTGGGGCGTGCTGCTGGGCGAGGCGCAGAACATCAGCGTCGTCGCGCTCTACCCGTGGCTGATGCTGCCGGTGGTGCCGGTGATCCTGGTGGTGCTGGCGTTCAACTTCTTCGGTGACGGGCTGCGCGACGCCGCCGACCCGTATCACTGACCCCGTCGATGAACCGCCAGGAACGCCGGGCCGCGGCAAAGACCGGCCAGCGTCCTGCCCATGCCGCGCTGTTTCGCGCGGCGCTCCAGCATCACCAAGCCGGGCGGGTGCGCGAGGCAAACCAGGTTTGCCGGCAGATCTTGGCCGCGGACCCCAACGACGTCGCCGCCCTGCACCTGACCGGGCTGATCGCGCTGCAGGTCGGGCTCAACGACGTGGCGCTCGACGCGCTGGGCCACGCGGTCGCGCTCGGCCCCAAGATCCCCGACCTTCGCGTCGCCGTCGCCGAGGCACTGCAGCGGGTCGGCCGGCTCGACGAAGCGGTCGTCCATTACCGCGCGGCATTGGCGCTCGATCCGCGCTCGATCGAGGCGCTCTACAATGGCGGCAACGTGCTGTTCCGGCTCGGGCGCCACGAGGAGGCGCTTGCCGGCTACGACCGGGCGCTGGCGCTCCGGCCGCGCTTCGCCGAGGCGCATCGCCATCGCGCCAACACCTTGTGGCGGCTCGGGCGCCATGCGGAGGCGCTCGCCGCCTATGGCGAGGCGCTGGCGCTCAAGCCCGATTATGCCGAGGCCCTCAACAATCGGGGCAACGCGCTGAGCGAGCTCGAGCGCCACGACGAGGCAGCGCGGGATTTCGCCCGGCTGGTGGAGGTCGCGCCCGATTACGATTACGCCCCGGGCGCCTTGCTCGCCGCCCGGCTTTATTGCTGCGACTGGGCCGATTATGACGGGCAGGTGCAGCGCATCGCCGCCGCCATCGACGCCGGCAAGCGCGCCGCCGTGCCGTACCTGTCGCTCTCGATCTCCGGTTCGCCGGCGCTGCAGCTCCGCTGCGCCCAGATTTACGCCGCTTCCCACCACCCGCCGGGGCCGGCGCTGTGGACCGGCAAGCGCTACCGCCACGACAAGATCCGCGTCGCCTACCTCTCGGCCGATTTTCACCGCCACGCGACCGGCTATCTGATGGCCGGACTGTTCGAGGCGCACGACCGCTCGCGCTTTGAGACCACGGCAATCTCGTTCGGCCCCGACACCGGGGACGACATGCGGCTGCGCCTGGCGAAATCCTTTACCCGCTTCGTCGACGCCCGCGGCGACAGCGACCTCGCGGTGGCCCGCCTCCTCCGCGAGCTGGAGATCGACATCGCCGTCGATCTCAAGGGCTATTCGCAGGGCAGCCGGCCCAACATCCTGACGTGCCGCCCGGCGCCGGTGCAGGTCAGCTTCCTCGGCTATCCCGGCACGCTCGGCGCCCCGTACATCGACTACCTTCTCGCCGATCGCACCGTCGTCCCGGAAAGCGACCGGCTGTTCTATCCGGAGAAGCTCGCCTACCTGCCCGATACCTATCAGCCCAACGACCGGACCCGCGCGATCGCCGAGCGCACCCCGGCCCGGCGCGAGGCCGGCCTCCCCGATGCGGGGTTCGTCTTCTGCTGCTTCAACAAGCACTACAAGATCGCGCCTCCGGTTTTCGACATCTGGATGCGGCTCTTGCGCGAGGTCGAGGGCAGCGTGTTGTGGCTGTTCGAGGGCAACGCGGCGGCGAGCGGCAATCTGCGGCGCGAGGCGGAAGCGCGGGGGGTGGCCGCGGACCGGCTGGTCTTCGCCCCGCGCATCCGGCCCGAGGACCATCTGGCGCGGCACCGGCTCGCCGATCTGATGCTCGACACGCTGCCCTATGGCGCGCACACCACCGCGAGCGACGCGCTCTGGGCGGGGCTGCCGCTCGTCACCTGCCTCGGCTCCGGCTTCGCCGGGCGCGTCGCGGCCAGCCTGCTCCAGGCGGTGGGCCTGGATGAGTTGATTGCCAAAGACCTCGACGCCTACGCGGCGCTGGCGCTGAAGCTGGCGCGCGACAAGGAGGCGTTGGCCGCGATCCGGTCGAAGCTCGCGCACAACCGCGACAGCTTCCCGCTCTTCGACACCGACCGCTTCCGCCGCCACATGGAGAGCGCCTACGAAGAGATGTGGCGGCGCGCTCAGCGCGGCGAGCCGCCCGCCAGCTTCGCGGTCGCGGTAACTTGAAATCGTCTTTCCCGCGAAGGCGGGAATCCAGGGCAACGCTCGTCGCTCGCCCTGGACCCCCGCCTGCGCGGGGGTGACAAAAAGGATTTAGCGCGCAAGCCGCTACGGCTTCAGCACCATTCCCTCTTGCGCCACGATGGTGCCGGGGCGCAGCTTTGCGGCGGCCTCGGCAATCTTGTCCATGAACGCGTCGTCGTGGTCCGGGTCGTGGTGGAAGATCACGAATTGCCGGACCTTCGCCGCGGTCGCCAGCCGCACGCCTTCCTCCCAGGTCGAATGCCCCCAGTTCTTGTGCGCCGGGTATTCGGCCTCGGTGAAGGTGCAGTCGTAGATCGCGATGTCGGCGCTTTCCATCAGCCGCAGCACGTTGGGGTCGCTCTGCCCTGGCCGGTGTTCGGTATCGGTGATGTAGACGACCGACTTCCCGGCGAATTCGAGGCGGTATCCGGTGGCGCCGTTGGGATGGTTGAGCGCCGCGGTCACGATCCTGACGCCAGGCTGCGGGGTCAGCGTCTCGCCGGCGTCGAAATCGCGGAAGTCGATATGCGCCGCCATGATGTCGATCGGCACCGGGAAGAGCGGCGCCGACATCATCTTGCCGAGCACGCCCTTGAGCGTATTCGCCGGCTTCAAGTGCCCGGCCCACAGGCGGATATGGCTTTTCGGGTCGTAGAACGGCGCGAAAAACGGCAGGCCGCAAACATGGTCGAGATGGGTGTGGGTGAGGATGAGGTCGAGATCGGCCGGCTTGCCGCTCGCCGCCAGCTCCCGGCCCAGCGCCCGCAGCCCGGTGCCGCCGTCGAAGATGACGAGGTGCTCGCCGCAGCGGATCTCGACGCAGGAGGTATTGCCGCCGTAGCGTACGGTGCCTGCTCCCGGAACCGGAACGGTGCCGCGAACGCCCCAGAAGCGAACCGTCGTGTCGGATTGGACCAATCTCGGCCCCTGTCCTGCCCGCGCCAACTATATCGCCGAGATTCGCGAAAAAGCCACAGCGCCGCTCGACCGGCGGCTAACCAAAAAATTTTATCGGACGTTTTGCTCTAACCCGTTGTTAACGATTGAGGGTGTACCCGATGCATCAGAGTTAATTCCGGCGGTGGAGACTCCCCCATGTCTCAGAGCGAGTATGACGTTGCGATAGCCGAATTCATGCGCACCAAGGGCATCACCCGTTGCCCGACTGCGTGCGCGGTTCCGACCCACGCCGACGTCGCCGAGGCCGATCAGGCCGCGCTGCGCGATTACAACGCCGCCAAGGAAGCCGCCCGCCTCGAGAAGTCGAGAAGCTACCAGTTCGTCGTCTGATCGGCGCGAATCGCGCCTTCTCTACCGGCTCCGATAGCGCGGCCGGCGCTTCTCCCCGAAAGCCCTCAACCCCCTCCGCGGCATCGTCGCCCTCGCGCACCGCGCCAGGCTGGGCGCCGTAGCGCGCCGCCAGTGGTCCCGGCAGATCAGCCGGGGTATTGGGCTAGCCACTGCTTTGCCGCGTCATTGCCGCCCGCGGCCGCCTTTCGCCACCAAGCCCGCGCCTGGTTCAAATCGCGCGCGACGCCCCAGCCGTTCAGGTAGAGAATTCCGATATTGGTCTGCGCTGTGGCATAGCCCTGGTCCGCGGCCTTCTCGAACCAACGCATGGCCTCGACGTAGTCTTTCGGCACCCCCCAGCCGTTCTCATACAGCCATCCGATATTGTTCTGTCCCGCGGCGTAGCCCTGGTCGGCCGCTTTGTTGAACCAACGCATCGCTTCGACATAGTCCTGCGGCACCCCCCAGCCGTTTACCAACATCCACCCGAGACTGTTTTCCGCCGCGGCATATCCTTGGTCGGCGGCCTTGCGGTACCAGCGCACAGCCTCCGCGTAATCCTGCGCGACACCCTCGCCGTAGCGGTAGAGGTTGCCGATTGCCGCCATGGCGAATTCCTCGCCATCGTCGGCTGCCCGTTGATACCAGCGCATGGCCTCCGCGTAGTCCACCGGGACGCCAAGGCCATGCTCGTAGAGCGAGCCGACATTATACATTCCCGCGGTACTGCCTTGATCGGCGGCCTTGCGGTACCAGCGCATCGCCTCGGCATAGTCTTGTGGGACGCCAAGGGCGTCGCGGTATGCGCGAGCAACTCCGAGCATCCGCCGGCATCGTTCTGATCGGCGGCCTTGTGATACCAGCGCAACGCCTCGGCATAGTCTTGCGGCACGCCCCAGCCGTTCCGGTACAGCAGCCCGATCTGGCTCTGCGCATCGGCGTCTCCCTGATCGGCGGCCTTGCGGTACCAGCGCATCGCCTCGGCGTAATCTTGGGCTGTACCCTGGCCGTTCTGATAGAGCTCTCCGATATGGTATTGCGCGCTGGAATTGCCCTGATCGGCCGCTTTGTTGAACCAGCGCATCGCCTCGGCATAGTCCTGCGGCACGCCCCAGCCGTTCCGGTACAGCAAACCGATCTGTCTCTGCGCATCGGCGTCTCCTTGATCGGCTGCCTTGCGGTACCAGCGCATCGCTTCCGCGTAGTCTTGGGCGACGCCATGGCCCTTCTGGTAAAACCACGCGACATTGAACTGCCCAATGGCGTCGCCCTGGTCGGCGGCTTTGCGATACCAGCGCATCGCCTCGGCATAATCCTGCGCAACGCCCCAATCGCCATCTCGATACACCCGCCCGAGACCGGTCTGCGCAGCGGCATAACCCTGGTCGGCCGCGATGCGGTACCAGCGCAGCGCCTCGGCATAGTCCTTGCGGTTTGCCGCCTCCCGCCCTTTTGCCCAAGCCTCCGCCGCCGTCAGCGAACTGACGGCAGTGGTCGGCGGCGAGTCGGATACATGGCGAGGAGCCACCACCAACGCGAGCAAGACAACGGCGAGCGCGGAAATTGCGGCTCCGAGGCGCTTGAGGAGACCTCGCCAGTAGAACTTGAACGTCGGTGGAAGGAACAAAACCATCGGCGCGTGGAGCGTCGCGACGATCGTCGCGCAGAACTGCTTGATCGCCTGACACACGGCGGCATCGTCGACCGGCAGCGAGCGCAGGTGGCGCCAATCCATCCATTGGCGCGCGCCGATGACAGACAGCACCGGATGGTCGCGCCAGCGAACCTCCGTCTCTAGTTCGGGCACTCCCACATAAAGGATCGGGAAAACGAGATCGCCGCGGCCGAGCTGCCGCTGCCGTTCCAGAAAGCACTCAAACTCAGTCTGACAATCTCGGTTCTTCACCATCGTGGGCGTGATAATGGGGATGAAAAACACCGACTGGTCGATTGCCGACTTGATCTCGCTTTCCCACGATCGACCGGGCGCAATGGCTTCGTTGGCCTGCCACAGCCTCAATTGCTGTCGCGATCTGTCGAGCTGTTCGCGCAATTCACGCTGGATTGCATCGCGCAGCGCCGACAGCGCTCCGTGGGACTCGTCATCGTCATCGCGCGAATAGCTAAAGAACCCGACCAGCTCGGGGGTATCGGCAAGCGAGGAGTCGGGATGTGCTGTGTCGCTCACCGGATGATTTTAACCCAGAATCACGGTTCGGTTGAACGTCAAGGTTCGACTCTCGCGCACGGCCGGGGGCCCTGCGCCATCCCGGTGACCGGCGATCTCGTCGGCTACGCCGGTTCAGGTGCCAAAGGCGGCCATTTCCGGTGATCGACGCTAAAATTGCCGAATTTCCCGGTCATCGTGCGTGATGGCTGAGAGCCGGGGGGATCGAATTGGGTGCCGAAACCGAAAACCGGGAGGCCTGTTAATGCCTGTTAAAAGGTGGCAGATAACGGGGATAACAGGGATGGCGGGCCGGGTGGATACAGGGCGGCCGGCAGGCGTATAGTCGAACCGGCAGCGGCACGAGGGGCGGCGATGAATCTGTTCAAGGAACAAGGAGTCAACGACTACGCAGCGGCGGCATCGCAGATCCCGGTCATCGATTTCGGCCCGTATTTCGCCGGCGAGCCCGGCGCGCTCCGGCGTCTCGCGGTCGAGGTCGGGCGGGCCTGCGAGAATGTTGGCTTCTTCTATGCGGCCGGCCACGGCGTCGATCAGGCGATCGTCGATCGCGCCTTTGCCGCCTCACGGCGTTTTCATGCTCTGCCTATGGCAGAGAAACTCGCCTTGCGGCTCAACGAGAACAATATTGGCTACCTACCGATCGACGCCTCGGTGCAGGGCGCCTCGACCGTGCACAAGGCGACCCGGCCGAACCGGAATGAAAGCTTCTTCATCAGCCACGACCGCGGGCCGGACCACCCCGAGGTTACGGCCGGCATCCCGTTGCGCGGCCGCAACCAGTGGCCGGCCTCGCTGCCCGACATCCGCGACCCGATGACCGCGTATTTCCGCACCTTGGGCGCAATGTGCGACAAGATGCTGCCGGCCTTCGCGGTAGCGCTCGACATGCCGGCGGAAACCTTCGCTCCGCTCTTCGCCGGTGACGGGCACCACAATTTGCGCTTCCTGCACTACCCGCCGCAGGATGTCGGCGAGGACAATCTCTTCGGCCAGGCGCCGCACACCGACAATTCCTTCATGACCGCGCTGGCGCGTTCCGACGTGCCGGGCCTCGCGGTGCGGCTGCCCTCGGGCGAGTGGTTCCCGCCGCCGATCCTCGAAGGCACGTTCCTCATCAACCTCGGCAACATGATGCGGCGCTTCTCCAACGACCGCTTCCTCTCGACCCCGCACGGCGTGCTCAACGAAAGCGGCACCGACCGCTATTCGATCGCCTATTTCCACAGCCCGAACCCGAACGCGACGATCGACTGCCTGCCGAGCTGCGTCTCGGCCGGCAACCCGGCCAAATACGCGCCGGCGGTCTATCGCGACCTCGTGCTGGAGTTCTACCGTGCCAACTACTTCCACCAGAGAGGCCACAAATCGGAGGCATCGAAGCTCGCGGCTGCCGAATAGCATGCCATCTCCAAACTTCGCTTTCCGGCGAAAGCCGGGACCCACCCGTCGACCGCCACTGGCGCCGAAGACTGGGTCCCGACTTGCGTCGGGAAGCGTATTTCAATCGGATGGCAGGAAACATGACCGTCAAGCTCTTCGCCTTCACCTGCGGCACGGTGACCGGCGAGTTCGCGCACCTGATGGAAGGCGGCGAGGGCGAGATCACCGTGCCGGTGCCGGTCTTTCTCATCGAGCATCCGAAGGGCCGGGCGCTGTTCGACACCGGGCTCCATCCCGATTGCCGGCACGACCCCGTTGGCCGGCTCGGCGAGCGGCTGACCAAACTGTTCCGCATCGGCTTCCAGCCGGGCGAGGAAGTCACCGCCCGGCTGGAGGCGATCGACCGCGACCCCGCCAGGATCGACCTCGTCATCAACTCGCATTTCCATTTCGATCACGTCGGCGGCAACGCGCTCGTGCCCAACGCGACGATGCTGGTGCAGCGCCGCGAATGGGATGCCGGCATGGATCCCGAGACCGCGACGAAGCGCGGCTTCAACCCGCGCGATTTCGACCTCGGCCACAAGCTGCACCTCGTCGACGGCGAGCACGACGTCTTCGGCGACGGCTCGGTCATCTGCCTGCCGACCCATGGCCACACGCCGGGGCACCAATCGCTGCGCGTACGGACCGGTGGCGGCGACATCGTGCTCGCGGCCGACGCCTGCTATTTCTGCCAGACCCTGCGCGAGCGCCGCCTGCCGGGCTACGTGCCCGACCGCGACGGGATGCTGGCCTCGCTCGGCAAGCTCGAAGCGTTGGAAAAGTCGGGCGCGCGCATCTTCTTCGGCCACGACCCCGAATTCTGGCGCTCCGTGCCGCAGGCTCCGGCGACGATATTGTGAATTGGATTGATGCTGTGCGTCCTTCGAGACGCCCGCGCCGCGGGCTCCTCAGGATGAGGAGGTTTTGAGGATGCCATCAACTCAGCCCTTCATGGTGAGGAGCGCCGGGACGGCGCGTCTCGAACCACGCTTTTCAGAAATGCAGCGGTCGGCATCCCGAACATGAAGCTGCCGCGCGCGATCCTCTTCGACCTCGACGACACGCTCCTCGTCGCCTTCGGCCCGGCGGCTTCGCAATGGCAACGCACCATCGCGGCCTTCACCGGCCGTCTGGGGCCGATCGAGGCGGCTTCCGTGGCGGCGGCGATCTCGGCCGCCTCGACCGAGCTGTGGGCCGATCCCGCCCGGCACAAATACTGGCGCCACCGCATCGGCGAGGCGCGTCGCAAGATCGTCGCCGACGCCTTCGCCGAGCTCGCCGCGACCGGCCACCCGGTCCCGCCGCAGGCGGTCGGCGATGAGCTGGCCGACGCTTACAACGCGCTGCACGACGAGGAGCTGGCGATGTTCCCCGACGCGCACGCGACGCTCGACCGCTTGAAGGAGCTCGGGGTCAAGCTGGCGCTCATCACCAACGGCGCCGGCGAGCCGCAGCGCGCCAAGGTCGTGCGCTTCGCGCTGGAGCACCGCTTCGACCACATCCAGATCGAGGGCGAGCACGGTTTCGGCAAGCCCGAGGAGCGCGCCTATACCCATGCGATGGCGGTGCTCGGCGTCCGCCCGCACGAGACCTGGATGGTCGGCGACAACCTCGAATGGGAGGTGGTGGGGCCGCAGCGGCTCGGCATCCACGCGATCTGGCACGACGGCTACGGCGCCGGCCTGCCGCCGGGCTCGCCGATCAAGCCCGACCGCATCATCCGCCGGCTGAGCGAGCTGCTGGAGTAGCTACTCCGCCCGCTTCAACCCGAGATCGGCGAGGCAGGTGTCGATCGAATCCTTGGCCTTGTCCTGGCAGGTCGCGGCGAGCGCGGCGAACTCGGCCTTGCTCGGCTCCTTGCCCGAGGTGAGCCGCCAGCCGGCCGGGTTCGGATCGGCCCCGCCGGTATCGGCGGTGGTGGTCTCCGCGGTGGCGCAGGCAGTGAGCGCGAGGAGCGCGAGAACGGGGAAAGTTCTGGCAATCATAGAAACCGGATAATGCAAATACGGCGGTTCCAAGTCCACCGCCGATTGCCCCAAAATCAGGCGGGGTCGAACTCCCCGTCCTTGCTCGGGATCAGGTCGTAGGGCAGCGCGAAACCGGGCATCGCCTTGATCCGGTTGGCCCAGGCTTCGAGATGCGGCCAGTTGGCGATTTCGAACCCACCCTCCGCCATGAACACCATCCGGCCCCAGCAGCCGATATCGGCGATGGTCGGGTAGTCGCCGAGAAGGAAGGGCCGATTCGCCACCGTCCCGTCGACAAAGCCGAGCGCCGCCTCGGCGCGCGGCCGGAACTCGGCGATGACCTCGTCGTGCATCTTACGGAACCGCGCCGAGTGCCGCACCCGCGCGACCGCGGTGATGTGGTCGGCCTCCCACGACAGCCATTCTTGCGCCTGCCACTTCGCCTGCTCGGTGCTGCCCTCGAAATGTCCGGTCTCGCGCGCCAGGTAATCGAGGATCACGTTCGATTGCAGGATCGTCAGGCCCTTGTGCTTCAAGGACGGCACGACCCCGTAGCGGTTGACCGCGAGGTACTCGGCCTCCTTCTGCACGCCGATCTTGAGGTTGACCGTGCGGAACGAGAACGGCAGCCGCGCCAGCACCAGATACAGCATCGGCTTGTAGCTGGAGCTCGAGGTGAAGCTGCCGTAGAGCGTCAGGCGGTCGGGGCCGAGGGGCTGGCCGATCATTCGGCGATATCGCCGAGGGCGAGACGGTCGGTCAGCCCGTATTCCTCGGCCAAGAGCTTCAACTTGATCCAGGTCGCGTCCTCGACCTCGATGCCGTTGGCGCGGCGATCCTGCTCCTTCATGTGCTCGATCTCGCCGGGATAGAGCACGCCGCTCGACCCTTCGGCGGGCGGCGTCGATTTGAGGTAGCGGATGAACTCGCCGACCTCCTTCTTGAACTCGGCCAGCGGGCGGAACGCATCGACCTTGAAGCAGGCCATAAAGCAGCCGTCATTGTGCCGGCCGGTGGCCTCGACCCCGAAGCCCAGCCCGGTGAGGAGGCCGCACAAGATCTCGACCATCACCGCGAGCCCGTAGCCCTTGTAGCCGCCGTCCGGCCCGCCCATCGGCAGCAGCGCGCCACCCTGGCGCAGCTGCCGCGGGTCGTTGGTCGGCTTGCCGTCGCTGCCGATGACCCAGCCGTCGGGCACTTTCTCGTTGCGCGCCACGGCTACGGCGATCTTGCCCGCCGCCGCTGCCGAGGTCGCCATGTCGAGGTAGAGTGGCCCGTCGAGATCGGACGGGACCGCGATCGTGATCGGGTTGGTGCCGAGCCGCGCCTCGCGCCCGCCGAACGGCGCGACGGCTTTTGGCGAGCGCCCGGAATCGGCGGTGACGAGGCCGATCATCCCGGCCTTCGCCGCCATCTGGCTATAGCTGGACAGCCGGCCGATATGACCCTGGCGAAACACCGTCGCGGCAGCCACATTGCCCTTCTCGGCCTTTTCGATGGTCAGCCGCATCGCCTTGTCGTTGGCGACGTAGCCGAATGCCCAGTGCCCGTCGACGACGGTGTGGTTCGCCGATTCCTTGACGATCACCCAGGGCGCGCCGGGGACGATATGCCCGACCTTGATGCGCTCGATATAGGTCGGGACCTGGATCACCCCGTGCGAGTCGTGGCCGACCAGATTGGCGCCGACGATGTGGCGCATCACCAGCTCGGCCTCGCCCGCCGGCGTCCTTGCGGCGACGAACAACGCGCGGCCGATCTCCTCCAGCCGCTCGGCCTTGATCTTCGGCATGGTTTCCTCCGTCCGGCGTTTCGCTCAGGCCGGCTGTTTTATGTGCGTGGCACGCATCAGCCGGAGCGTTTCGGGGTCGCTGCGCATCGAGGTTGCGGCGGTCGCGAGGAAGCTCTCGTACTCGGCCCGCAGCGCCGGTGGCGCGACTTCGATCATCAGCCGGTTCTCGACCCAGAACTCGATGACGTGGAAGAACGGCTTGTGACCTTGCATCCCGCGACCGAAGGTCTTGGTGCGCCAGCCCTCGCGCGCCCCGATGCGTTCGACCGCTTCGATGTCGAGCGGCACCGACAGGAACATGTGGAATGGCCAGGTCTGCGGCGGCGCCTTGTTCTCGCCGAACACGACCTGGTCGTCCCTGGCCGGAATATCGAGCGTCGCCCGGTCGGGATAGACCTCGATCATGTCGCCGTCCGCGCCCATTGCCATAAAGGCCCCTTCGAGCGGTCCGAACGGGACGCAGCGCCCGCCCATCACTTCCGCCAGCACCTCGGCGACATGCTGCGGCTCGCGCGCCGGGATCGAGACATGGTGGATCATCGTGGTCTCCTTGCGTGCGTGATCGCCCTAGCCCCGGTAATCGACGAGCCGGTTGTTCTGCTCGCCGAGCCCCTCGATGGCGACGCGCATGCGGTCGCCCGCGCGCAGGAACTTCGGCGGCTTGAAGCCCATCGCCACCCCTTGCGGCGTGCCGGTGGGGATCACGTCGCCCGGGTTCAGGGTCATGAACTGGCTGCAGTAGCTGACGATGTGGTCGATGCCGAAAATGAGGTCGGCGGTATTGCTGTCCTGCCGCCGCTCGCCGTTGACGTCGGTCGTTACTTGCAGCTTGCCGGCGTCCTGCAGCTCGTCGGCGGTCACCAGCCACGGGCCCATCGGGCAGAACGTGTCGCAGCTCTTGCCCTTGGTCCACTGGCCGCCGCGCTCCATCTGGTATTCGCGCTCGGAGACGTCGTTGACGACGCAATAGCCGGCGATGTGCTTCTTCACGTCCTTGAGGTCGACGTAGCGCGCGGTGGTACCGATGACGATCGCCAGCTCGACCTCGTAATCGGTCTTCTGCGAGCCCCTAGGGATGATGACGTCGTCGTTGGGGCCGCAGATGCTGCTTGTCGCCTTGAGGAAGAAGATCGGCTCGGTCGGGATCGGCATCCCGGCTTCCTCGGCGTGCTTGCGATAGTTGAGGCCGATCGCCAGCACCTTCGACGGGTTGCCGACGCAGGCGCCGATGCGCGGCGAGCCCGAGGCCATCGGCAGGGTCGCGAGGTCGAGCCGGCGCAGCCGGTCGAGCGAGGACGGCGACAGCGCGTCGCCGTCGATATCCTTGACCACGCCGGTAAGGTCGCGGAGGCGGCCGTCGCGATCGAGGATGCCGGGCTTCTCGTGGCCGGCCGGGCCGTAGCGCAAGAGCTTCATCGGGGAGTCTCCTTCGGGTTAGAGGGTGAAGCCGCCGTCGATCACGTGGATCGCCCCGGTGGTGAAATGCGCCTCGTCGGAGGCGAGATAAACGGCGAGCGCGGCGACCTCGTCGGGGCGGCCGAGCCGGCCCAAGGGTTGGCGCTCGATAAAGGCCTGGCGTGCCGCGTCGGCGCCGCCCGGCAGCCGCTCGGCCTGGGCGGCGATGCGCTCGTCCAAGGAGGGGGTCGCGACCGTCCCCGGGCAGATCGCGTTGCAGCGTATGCCCTGGGTGATGAAATCGGCGGCAACCGATTTGGTGAGGCCGATCACCGCCGCCTTGGTCGCACCATAGACGCAGCGGTTCGGCACCCCTTTTACCGACGAGGCGGTCGAGGCCATGTTGATGATCGAGCCGCCGCCCGCCGCGATCATCTTCGGCAGGAACGCGCGGATCGTCAGGTACATCGACCGCACGTTGAGCCCGAACGAGAAATCCCAGTCCTCGGGCGTCGCTTCGAGGATCGTGCCGTGATGCACAAATCCGGCGCAGTTGAAGAGAATGTCGACAGCGCCGATTTCGGCGGCGACTTTGGCGATCGCCGCGCCGTCGCGCGCATCGAGCCGGTGGGTCGTAAATGCCCCGCCGCCGAGATCGGCGAGCTTGTCGGCAGCGATGTCGGTGGCGATGACCTCGGCGCCGTTATCGGCAAAGGCCAGCGCCGTCGCCCGGCCGATGCCCTGCCCGGCCGCCGTCACCAGCGCACGCTTTCCCGCGAGCCTTCCTGCCATAAGCGGAGGGTGCCATGCCGGGCGCGGCGCCGCAATCGGCGCGGCGGAGCGAGGCTTAGATGGCGCCGGCGCCGAGCATTCTGCCGTCGGGCGCCTGCACCAACACGGCCAGTCCTTCGCCCTCGCGGGGGGGCTCGACCGCGAAGCTCGTCGCCTTGCCGTCCCAGGCACCGAGGGTTTTGAGCTCCTCGACCGCATTGGTATCGATCGCGGTTCGATCGGCGTTCTCGCCGCCGCCGACATGGGTCGTCCGCGTCAGCACGTAGCGCACCAGCAGCACGCTGGCGCCCGGTGTTCCGATACCGGCGCCGATCGAAACCGAGCGGCGGTCCGCGGCGAAGGTCACCGGCGCGGTGGCGACGGGCTTCGCGGCGTCGATCGCGGCGAATACCGCCGCGCGGTCCGAGCCGACCGCATCCTCGGTGCCGTCGACGATTATCTGCGGCGTGTAGGCCTGCCCGCCGGTGAGGCGCTTGTCGTAGGCGAGTTGCCGCTCGGTCGATGCCGGCCGCGACAGCGGATCGCGCCACGCCGCGCCGTCCCAGTAGGTTATGTGGAAGCCGAGCGTGACGATATCGCGGCGCTTCGCCAGCTCGCCGAGCAGCCGGTCGGCGGGCGGGCAGGACGAGCAGCCTTGCGAGGTGAACAGTTCGACCACGACCGGCCGCGTCTCGGCCGCGGAGGTGGCGGTCGCCAGCATCAGGGGGACTACGACTGCGATCGCTTTCATGGCCGCATTATACCGGCTACGCCGCCGGCCAAGGCTTCACGGTTTCGGGAACTGGCCTGCTCTACGGGCCGGCCAGCGCCTTCTGCATCGCGAGGTCGTCCTCGATAAAGAACCGGACGGCCTCGTCGATGCCGCTGTCGCGCTGGAAGCCGAGCCGGTCGGCGCGCGGCGTCGTCAATCCCTTCGGCCAGCCTGAGATGATGCGCTGCACCGCCGGGTCGGGCCGCCAGGCAATCCGCGCATAGGCGGCCTCGCCGGCGGCCCGGCGCAGCGCCGCCGCCATCTCGCCGACGCTGACCGAGAAGCCGGGTACCTGCAGCGAGCGGCTCACCCCGAGCGCCTCGCCGGGGATGTCGAGCGAGTGGGCAAGCGCGGCGACGACCCGGCGCGGCGTGGCCAGCGCCATCACCGTCTCGGGAACGACCGGGCAAACCGCGTCCTTGCCGGATAGCGGCTCGCGGATGATCGACGAAGCGAAGGTCGAGGCGGCGCGGTTGGGCAGGCCCGGCCGCACCACGACGGTCGGCAGCCGCAACGCGCGCCCGTCGATAAAGCCCTTGCGACTGTAATCGTTGACCAGCAGCTCGCCGATCGCCTTTTGGGTGCCGTAGGAGGTCTGCGGGTTGAGCGGCGTATCGTCGCCGACCTCGGGCGGCAGCGCGCCGCCATAGGCCGCGAGCGAACTGGCGAACACCAGCCGCGGCGCGGTGCCGAGCGCGCGGCAGGCGTCGAGCACGGCGCGGGTGCCGTCGAGATTGACCCGGAAGCCGAGATCGGTGTCGGCCTCGGCCTGGCCGCTGACGATCGCCGCGAGGTGGAAGACGGCGTCGGTGCCCGGCAGGATCAGCCGCTGCGCCGTGTCGCGGTCGGCGATGTCGCCGGTGACGACGCGCACCCGCCTGTCGTCGGGCAACGGCAGCGCCGAGGGCGCGTTGTCGAACAGCACCAGCTCCTCGATCGCGCCAAGCGCGCTGCCCTTGTCAAGCAGCAGTAGCGCCAGCCGCCGGCCGAGAAAACCGCATCCGCCGGTGATGACGATCCGCATCGCTTGCGCTCCCTTGCCGCCTGCTCTCGCGCGATGGAGACTAATACGCCGTCAGCGATGAGGACAGGACATGGGACCATTAGCCGGGATCAAGGTGGTCGAACTCGCCGGGATCGGGCCGGGACCGTTTTGCGCGATGCTCCTCGCCGATATGGGCGCCGAGGTCGTGCGCGTCGATCGCGCCGCCAATGTCGGCCACGACGACAGCCGGGTCGGCGGCCCGGCGGGCGAAGAATACCGCTTCAACCTGCTGGCGCGCGGCCGGCGCAACATCGCGGTCGATCTGAAGAACAAGGACGGGGTCGATGCCGTTTTGCGCCTTATCGACCGAGCCGATGCGCTGATCGAGGGGTTCCGGCCGGGGGTCATGGAGCGGCTGGGCCTCGGCCCCGATATCTGCCTCCCGCGCAACCCGAAGCTCGTCTATGGGCGCATGACCGGCTGGGGCCAGGATGGGCCCATCGCCCATATCGCCGGACACGACATCAACTACATCGCCCTCTCCGGCGTGCTGGCGACGATCGGCGAGGCTGGCGGACCGCCGGTCCCGCCCTTAAATTTGGTCGGCGATTTCGGCGGCGGCGCGCTTTACCTGGCGATGGGGGTGCTGGCGGGGATCATCAGCGCCAAGGCGAGCGGCAAGGGACAGGTCATCGACACCTCGATGGTCGAAGGCTCGGCCTCGCTGATGACGATGATGTATGCCGCGCTCGCCTCGGGCAGCTGGGTCGAAGAGCGCGCCCACAACCGCACCGACGGCGGCTCGCATTTCTACCATGTCTACGAAACCAAGGACGGCGAGCATGTTGCGGTCGGTTCGATCGAGCCGCAATTCTACAAGCTGCTGCTGACCCATACTGGGCTCGAGGGCGCCGGGCTGCCGCCGCAGACCGACCGCTCGACCTGGCCGGCGATGAAGGAGAAGTTCGCCGCGATCTTCAAGCAGAAGACGCGGGCCGAGTGGGTCGCGATCATGCAGGACACCGACATCTGCTTCGCGCCGGTGCTGAAGATGTCGGAAGCGCTGCAGCACCAGCACAACCGGCACCGCGACAGTTTTCCGGTGATCGACGGCATTCCGCAACCGGCGCCGGCGCCACGCTTTCTCGGGACCCCCACCAAGGTGCAGCGCCCGCCCGCCAAAGTCGGCGAGAACACCGGCGAAATCCTGCGCGACTGGGGCTTTTCGCCAGCCGAGATCGCCGCGCTTCACCAATCGGGCGCGGTCAAATCGTCTGCCGGCTGATCCAGTCAAGTCTGCGCGCTGCACTCGCCGTGCGGGCTGGCGAGAAGGGGCAGCACGTTGCGGGCGCCGGTTACGGCGCGCGCGACGCATTCAGGCGGAAATCCGCATAGATTTTCTGCAGCGCGATCCGCATCGCCACGAAGTGCCAGACCAGGACCACGACGGAGCCGGTCGTCACGACGAGCGTGGTGCGGACCAACGGCGGCCAGCCGAGCAGGATGCCGGCGACGCTGATGACAATGCCGATCGTCATCCCGGTGGCCATGCTGCCGACGGTCGCCCGCCAGGTCACCAGCCACCAGATCTTGGCAACGCTGACCCACGGTACCGCAGGCTCGGCGTCGGCTCCAAAGAGGGGAAAGGTTTGGTCGGTCATTGGGTAACGTCCAGGGGGATTGAGGTTGCCGCGAGCATGGCCCCGAACCCTGAGCGAACCGTTACCGATTGCGGCCGATAGGGCGGCGAAATATGCTCTAGGCCATACAATCGCTACGGATTTTGGAGGGATTTGATGGATACGCTGGAAACCCGGCCGCGGACCGAGGCGACGCGCCTCGACGAACTGCCGCTGCGCCTGCACCACAACGCCTACGTCGTGAAGGACCACGAGGCCAACCGGCGCTTTCTCGAGGATCTGCTCGGCATCCCGCTGGTCGCCACCTGGTGCGAGCGGACCTACCGCGCCGATCTCGGCCGCGACGTCGATTTCTGCCACACCTTTTTCGGCTTGAAGGACGGCGGCGCGCTCGCCTTCTTCCAGTTCGCCGACCCGGAGATGTACGAGCTGACCCAGGCGAAATCGCCGCCGAAAGTCGGCAGCCACTATCACATCGCCTTGAAGGTCAGCGACCGGAGCTATGACGAGCTGAAGGGCCGCCTCGACAAAGCCGGCGAAAAATTCCGCGAGACCGACCACGGCTATTGCAAATCGATCTACACGCAATCGCCCGACGGCATGATCCTCGAATTCACCTGCGACCCGCCCGATGTCGCCGAGATCGACGCGCTGCGCCGCGCCGACGCGCATAGCGAACTCAAACGCTGGCTTGCCGGCGACCGCCGGGTCAACAACGAGCTTCGGCACCGCGAAAGCTAATTTGTCATTGCGCGGAGCGCATCAGCGCCACGCGGCCAAATCAGGAGGAAAACATGAAGGTCGGTTTCATCGGGCTCGGCATGATGGGCAAAGGCATGGCGGCCAACCTGCAGAAGGCCGGACACCAGCTCGTCGTCCACGACATCCGGCGCGCGGCGGCCGAGCCCTATCTGGCGAAGGGGGCGATCTGGGCCGATAGCCCGAAGGCGGTCGGCGAGCAGGCCGAGGTGGTGTTCACCTCGCTGCCGGTGCCGGCCGATGTCGAGGCGGTCGCGCTCGGCCCTAGCGGTCTGATCGAGGGAATGAAGCCCGACAGCGCGTTCTTCGACATGTCGACCAATTCGGTCGCGGTGGTGCGCAAGATCAACGCCGCCTTCGCCGAGAAGAATCTCTACATGCTCGATTCGCCGGTGAGCGGCGGCCCGGGCGGTGCCGCGTCGGGCAAGATGGCGATCTGGGTCGGTGGCGACGAGCAGCAATTCAACCGCCATGCCGCGGTGCTCGGCGCGATGGGCGACCAGGCCAAATACATCGGCCCGGTCGGCGCCGGCACGATCGTCAAGCTGGTGCACAACTGCACTAGCGCGATGATGAGCGTCGCGCTCGCCGAGGTCTTCACCATGGGGATCAAGGCCGGGGTCGACCCGCTCGAGATGTGGGACGCGGTGCGGCAGGGCGCGACCGGGCGGGCCCGCACCTTCGATCGCCTCGGCAAGTTCCTCGCCGGGCAGTACGACCCGGCCGATTTCGCGCTGCGGCTGCTGCACAAGGACGTGTCGCTCGCGGTCGGGCTCGGCGAGGAAGTCGGCGTGCCGATGCGCCTCGCCAACCTCACCCTGGAAGAGCTGACCGAGGCGATGGGGCGCGGCTGGCAGCAACGCGACAGCCGCTCGCCGATGATCCTGCAAGTCGAGCGCGCCGGCGTCGAGCAGCCGAAGGTTCCGATCGCGACGACCAACGCGATCCTCGCCGACAAGACGAAGTGACGGCGCCTGGTGAGCGGATAGTAGACACGCCAAGCGCGCCGCCGGCCTTGAGCGAGGAAACCATGACAGCGTCATCGCCCACCCCCTATCAGGTCGAGGCCTACAACACCGCCAAGGTCTCGGAGAACAAGATCCACGACGACGCGGTCGCCCGGAAATTCGGTTTTGGCGGCGGGCTGGTGCCGGGGGTCGATGTCTACGCCTATATGACGCACCTCCCGGTCGAGCGCTGGGGTCGTGCCTGGCTCGAGCACGGCACGGCGGAATGCCGGTTTTCCAAGCCGGTCTATGACGGCGACCGGGTCACCGCGACCGCCGCCGAAGCGAACGGGAGCCTCGACATCAAGCTCGAATGCCGCGGCGTCCTGTGCGCCACCGGCACGGCTTCGCTATCCGATGCGGTGCCCCCGCCGGCGCTCGCCGAGTTCCACGATGTCGCCGAGCGGGCGAGCCGTCCCGCCGCGGACGAGGCGTCGCTCGCGGTCGGCACCTGGCTCGGCATCATCCCGGTCGAGGCGACCGCCGAGCTTGCCACGCAATACCTGCGCGATGTGCGCGAGACATCAGTCCTCTATGCAAGCGACGGGCTCGTCCATCCGGTCGCCGTGCTGCGCACGTGCAATTTTGCGCTGACCCGCAATGTGACGTTCGGGCCGTGGATGCATGTTGGCAGCAAGATCCAGCACTTCGCCGCCGCGCGGATCGGCGACTCGCTCGGCGTCAGGGCCCGCGTCACGGGGAACTACGAGCATAAGGGCCATCTGTTCGTCGATATCGATGCGCTGGTTCTGGCCAACGGCGTCAAGCCGGTCGCCCGCGTTTCGCACATCTCGATCTATCGGCCGCGTCAGCTTGCCGCCGCGTGACTTGCTCTGCTGCTCGGCGCCGCCGCGGTCTTATTTAGGGTTTGCCGCCGACGGGTGAAACAGCGCTTCGCCGTCGACTTTGAAGGCGCCGATCGCCTGTTGTCCCGCGGTCGAGACCAGCCATTCGGCGAGCTGATGTGCCGGCCCCAGCTTGGCGCCGACATGGGTTTTCGGAACGAGTTCGATGACGTCGTAGCGGTTGATCAGTTCCGGATCGCCCTCGACGACGATCTTGAGCGTCGCCTTGTTCTTGAAGCTGAGCCAGGTGCCGCGGTCCGACAGCGTGTAGCCGGGCATCGCGGCCGCGGCGTTCAGCGCCGCGCCCATCCCGCCGCCGATATCCTTGTACCACGTCCCGGCGCCGCTTTTCGGGTCGATTCCGGCGCGCTTCCACAGGCGCAGCTCGAGCGCGCTGGTGCCGCTCCTATCGCCGCGCGAGACGAAGTTCGCCTCCTTGGTGGCAATCGCGGTGAGGGCCATGATGGCGTTGTGGCCGCCGGCGATGCCGGCGGGATCGTCGCCCGGGCCGACCAGGATGAAATCGTTCCAGGCGATCTGCTTGCGGTTCATCCCGTTGCCGTCGTCGATGAATTTCTGCTCCGCCTCGGGGTCGTGGACGAGGACGATGTCGGCGTCGCCGCGCCGCGCGGTGTCGAGCGCCTGGCCGGTGCCGAGCGCCAGCACATGCACGGCGATCCCGGTGGTCCTGGTGAATTCCGGCAGGATCGCCGCGAGCAATCCCGAATTGTCGACCGAGGTGGTCGAGGCGAGGGTGATGACCGTCGCTGCCGGCTGCGTATCGGCGGCTTCGGCCGGCGGACAAAAGGCGAAAGCGACCGGGATCGCAAGGCAAAGACGGCGCAAGATACTCCTCCCCATCACCACGTCGAGCGGCCGGCGAGCGCGAAAGCCGCGGCGCTGACCATTGTCGACAAGCCGACCAGAAAAATTCCGAGACCGAGCGCCAGCGGCAGATTGCCCATGCTGGTATCCAGCACGATCGCCGTCGTCATCGTCCGCGTGTAGCCGGCGATATTGCCGCCGACGAGGATAATCGCCCCGACCTCCGACACGGTGCGGCCAAATCCCGCAAGCACCGCGGTCAGCATCGGGAGCCGCGCCATCGCGATCAGCGCGGGTACCGCTTGCCATTTGCTGGCGCCGAGATCCATCAGCGCGTCGCCGTATTGCGCCCATCGCTCCTCGGCGGCGCGGTGGGCGAGCGCGGTGACGATCGGCAGGGCAAGCACCGCCTGCGCGATCATCATCGCGGCCGGGGTGAACAAGAAGCCGAGGCCGCCCAGCGGGCCCGACCGCGACAGCAGCAGGTAGAGCGCGAGGCCGACCACGACCGGCGGCAGCCCCAGAAGCGCATTGGCGGCGACGACGATCGCGCCGCGGCCGGGAAATCGCCAGATCGCCAGGGCGGCGCCGAGCGGCAAGCCGACGAAGGTCGCCGCCGCGGTCGCGGTCAGGCTCACCTCGAACGACAGCGCCACGATCCGCCACAATTCGCGGCTGGCGAAGGCGTCTGCCAGGGTTGCAAAATCGCTCACGGGAGGGTCTGTCTATACCATTAGTATGATCGATGGCACTCGGTGCTGCCGGTAGGGTTGGGGATCGGAAGGGCGAACGATGAAGCACATCTTGCGCGTCGCGGCGGCGGCTGGCGCGATTTTACTGACCGCGCTCGACGGCGGCGCCTCGGCGCAGAAATCCGGCGGCATGCTGCGCGTCTATCACCGCGACAGCCCGTCGAACATGTCGATCTACGAAGAGGGCACGATCTCGGTCGTCGCGCCGATGATGGGGGTCTTCAACAACCTCGTCGTTTTCGATCCGAACCAGAAGGAGAACACGCTCGACGACATCGTCGCCGATCTCGCCGAAAGCTGGTCGTGGAACGGAGACGGCACGCAGCTCACCTTCAAGCTGCGTCAGGGGGTCAAATGGCACGACGGCAAGCCGTTCACCGCCGCCGACGTCAAATGCACCTGGGATCTGCTGCAAGGGAAGGTGCAGGACAAGCTGCGGCTCAACGCCCGCGAGGCATGGTGGATCAACCTCGATCAGGTCACCGTCGACGGCGACTTTCAGGCGACATTTCATTTGAAGCGGCGCCAGCCCTCGTTCCTCGCGCTGCTCGCCTCGGGGTTCACCCCGGTCTATCCGTGCCACGTCCCGGCGTCGCAGATGCGCCAGCACCCGATCGGCACCGGCCCGTTCAAGTTCGTCGAGTTCAAGCCCAACCAGTCGATCAAGGTCGAGCGCAACCCCGATTATTAGAAGAAGGGGCTGCCCTATCTCGACGGCATCGAGTGGACGGTCATCCCCAACCGCTCGACCGCGATCCTCGCGTTCATCGCCGGCCAGTTCGACATGACCTTCCCCTTTGAGGTCACGATCCCGATGCTGAAGGACGTGCACAGCCAGATGCCGTCGGCGATCTGCGAGACCGAGCCGCTCAATGTCGCCCCCAACGTGCTGATCACCCAGAAGCCGCCCTTCGACAATCTCGATCTGCGCCGGGCTATCGCGATGTCGATCGACCGCAAGGCGCTGATCGACATCCTCGGCGAGGGCCAGGGCGATATCAGCACCGCGATGCTGCCGGGCCCCGAGGGGGTATGGGCGATGCCGAAGGAGATGATGCAGAAACTGCCCGGCTACGACCCCGATGTCGCCAAGAGCCGCGCCGAGGCGCAAAAGATCACGCAAGGGCTCGGTTACGGGCCCGACCATCATCTCGCGGTCAAGATCTCGGCGCGCAACCTGCCAATCTATCGCGATCCCGCGGCGATCCTGATCGACCAGCTGAAGAACATCTGGATTGATGGCGAGATCGAGCTCGTCGAGACCGCGCAATGGCTGCCCAAATTGGTGCGGTCGGATTTCGTTATGGCGCAAAGCCTGGTCGGCAGCGGCCTCGACGACCCCGACCAGAATTTCTATGAGAACTACATCTGCGACTCGAACCGCAACTACACCCACACCTGCGACCGCGAACTCGACAAGATGGTCGAGCAGCAGTCGATGGAAACCGATATGCAGAAGCGCAAGGAGCTGGTCTGGGCGATCGACAGCCGGCTGCAGGAGCGGGTGGTGCGCCCGATTCTCTATTCGATGCGCCAGGCGACCTGCTGGCGGCCCGAGGTCAAGGGCGTCAAGTTGATGTCGAACAGCATCTACAATGGCTGGCGCTTCGAGGACGTGTGGCTGGACAAATAGGGCTTCGGTCCAGCCGGGCGCTCACGAGTTGAACCACCGCTGCCAGAACGGACCCGAGTCGGGCGGCACGGTTTCCGGCGGCGCCGGGGTCGAGATCGGCGATCCCGGCCTCAAGTCGTGGACATCGGGCTGCGCGCCCGGTTCGGCGGGCGGGGCATTCCACCAGCCGCTGCCGAGTGCGACCATGAGCTGAGCCGTATCGAGCAGCCGCTGCGTCTCGGCGCGGACGAGGCCCAGTCGCGCCTGCTGCATTTGCCGCTCGGGGTCGAGAAGCTGCAGCAGGGTCGAGTTGCCCGCCTGATAGCTGAGCCGCGCCAGCTTCAACGCCTGCGCGGCCGAGGCCACCGCCGCGGTCTGCGACTTCACCGCCTCGTCGTCGTGGGCGAGCGCCTGCAGCTGGTCGGCGACCTGGCCAAAGGCGACGATCACGGTCTGGCGGTAGGCCGCCCAGGACGCGTCGAACGCATCCTTCGCCGCGCGCTGCTGCGCGGTCAGCGTGCCGCCGTGGAAGATCGGCGCGGCCATGCCGCCGAGGACGCTCCAGCCGCTATAGATGCCGGAGAAGAAATTGCCGAGTTCGGTCGCCTGCTGGGCGAAACCGGCGGTGAGGGTGAACTTCGGATAGAGGTTCGCGGTGGCGACGCCGACGAGCGCGGCATTGACGTGAAGCTGCGCTTCGGCGGCGAGGATGTCCGGCCGCTGGCGCACCAGCGCCGAGGGCAAGCTCACCGGCACGATCCGGGGCAACGTCAGGCTCGCGAGGTCGAAATCGGGCGCCGACCAATCTGCGGGTATCCTGCCGGCATAGACCGTGAGCGCGTCGCGCGCGACGCTCAGCTGCTGGCGCAATGGCGGCAGCAGCGTGCGGTCGTTGGCGAGCTGGGTCTGCGCGGTGGTCACGTCGACCATCGTCGCGGTGCCGCCCTCCTGCGCCGTTTTCACCAGCTTCAGGTTGCGCTCGTCGTCAGCGAGGATGCCCTCGACGGTTTTGATCTGCGCGCGCAACCCGGCGATGGTGATCGCCTGGGTGGCAATGTTGCCGCTCAGCGCCAGATAGGCTGCGGCAAGCTGGTAGTTGCTGACATCGGCAAGCGCCGCCTGGGCCTCGACATTGCGCTGGATCGCACCGAACACGTCGAGCGTGTAGCTGACGGTCGGCCCGACCCCGAACACGTTCACCGGTATCGCCGTCCGGTTGGTGCCGTTGGTTTGGACATTGGTCGCTTGGCGGCCGAGTTCGGCGGCGAGATCGACCTGGGGCAGCCCGGCGCCGGCCGCCGCGATGATCAACTGGCGCGCCTGCGCGAGCGTCGCCGTCGCCTGCGCGATGGTTGGGCTGTCGGTGAGCGCCTGACGCATCACTTTTTCGAGCAGCGGCGAGTGGAACAGCGCCCACCAATCGTCCTTGACCTTGGCGCCGAGCGCGATCCGTTGGGCCGCCTTCTTGGAGTCCTGCGGCGGGATCGGGTCGCCGGGGGCCGTGTAGGCACCCTCCTCGGGCCCGGCGGGCGAAAAGAAATTGGGACCTTGCTTGCAGGCGGTCAGCGCCAGCAGCCCCGCGAGCGCCACCCCAGCGCCCGCGTTTCCCCCCTTAAGGCAGCTCACTTCGTCGTCTCAGCCGCTCGCGTCGAACCGAAGAGACGCTCGTAGGCGCGTCCCAGCCACGCCAGCCAAGGCCGGCGGTATTGAGTATCGACCGCGACGGTGACGCTCAGCCCGGCATGCAGCGGTATTTGCGGGTCGAGGTTCTCCAGCGTCAGGCGTACCGGCAGGCGCTGCACCACCTTGACCCAGTTGCCGGTCGCGTTTTCCGGCGGCAGGAGCGAGAAGGTGAGCCCGGTGCCGGGGCTAAGGCTCGCCACCTTGGCGTGGAACTCGACGCCGGGAAAGGTGTCGACCTCCACCGTCGCATCCTGCCCGGGGCGCATATGCGTCAGCTCGGTTTCCTTGAAGTTCGCCTCGACCCACATCCGGTCCGACATCAGCGAGAAGACCGGCGTGGCCGCGGTGATGTAGTCGCCGATCTGCAGCTGCTCGACCTTGGTCACGATGCCGTTTTCGGGAGCCCGGATAACGGTGTCGTTCAGGTCGATCTGCTTGGCGTCGACGACAGCCTGGGCGCGTTGCACCATCGGGTGCTCGCCGATCGGAACGTCGGGGTTGCCGCCGAGCTGGGCGAGCACGTTGCCGATATCGTGCTGGGTAGAGGCGACGCGTTGGCGCGCCACCTCGAGCGCGTTCGACGCCTGGTCGAACTGCTGCTGCGAAGCGACGCCGGAGCCGAGCAGCTTTTTCTGCCGGTCGTACTCGCGCTGTGAATAGTCGAGGGTCTCCTGCGCCGATTTGTTTTCGGCGACCTTCTGCTGATAGGTCGCCTTCAGCGCCTCTACCTGGAGCCGGGCCATGCCGAGCTGGGCCTTCGCGTCGTCGACCGCGACCTGATAGGAGTGCGGATCCAGCCGGTAGAGCACCTGACCCTTGGCCACCCGCTCGTTGTCGTGGACCTCGATCGTCAGCACGCGGCCGTTGACGTCGGCGCTGATCACCGTGCGCGCCGACTGGATATAGGCATCGTCGGTTTCGACATAGCGGCCGCTCGTCAGGTACCACCACACCCCCGCCAGCACGACAATCGCCGGCCCGGCGATCATCAGCGGCATGCGCAGGCGCTGACGCAATGGCCGGGTCGGGGTGGCGAGGCGGCCGCCCCGGTCGCCCAGCACCCGGCGCAGGAATCGGTTTGGGGCTTCGCCCTCGGTCGAGGTCGTCATCACCTGCCCTCGACCGGCGCGGCGGCGATCCGCCGTGACGTCATCGTCGCGACGCCGGTGGCGGAGGCCGCGCCGCGGGCGCGGGCGGCATTGCGGTCGGCGAGCGAGCCGTGGACGCGGCGCAGGAGATCGATCAGCTGCTCGGATTCATCGGGCGACAGCGAGGCAAGGATCTGGTCCTGGGTCTCGCTCGCCACATCCCAGATGCGTCCGAGGACCGGGCGCGCCTTGTCGGTCAGATAGAGCCGCCGGGCGCGGCGGTCGGTCGGGTCCGGCCGCCGCTCGATCCACCCGGCCTCTTGCATGCGGTCGATTTGGCGAACCAGCGTCATCGGCCGGATTTCGAGGAGGTCGGCCAAGCCGGCCTGGTTGATTCCCTCGTTGCGGGCGAGATAGCTGAGCGTGCGGCACTGCGCCCGGGTCAGCTGGAGCCGGCGCCCGTTGCGATCGAAACGCCTCCCGAAAAGGCGAGCGACGTCGTGCACGAGAAACCCGAAGCTTCTATCTAAATCGACCATGTGACCCCGAATACGCTCCAAAACTGATAATAAGGGAATAATACTATTTCCGCCTATTGCCCAGACTCAGCTGCGGCGGGTCAGGGTTTCGCGAATGTGATAGCTGGCAAGGCCCAGCGCGGCATTTTCCAGGCGGATGCGGCGCACGACCAGCGCCGCGTTGGCGGCGAAAAATACCACGGCAATCGCCACCGCGTTAAAGGCGAGGGGCAGAATCGCGATCTCGCCGGCAACGATCAGATAGTTGGGATGACGGAACCAGCGGTAGGGGCCGGCAGCCACGAGCGGCGCGTCGCGCGCCACGATCAGTCGCGTGGTCCAGCGCCGCCCGAGGCTGGCGATGACCCAGAGCCGGCCGATCTGCAGCAGCAAAAAGGCGGCGAGCAGCGGCCAGTCCGGCGGGGTGGCGGCCGGAACCGTCACCGCGAGCGCGACCAGCCAGGCGGCATGCAGGACGATGAACCAGGGGTAGCCGGCGCGGTCGATTTCGGTGGCGCCGCCCCGCAGCAGTCGAGCGGTGTTGGCGCGGGCGAGGATCAGCTCGCCGCCACGCTGGAGCAGCACAAAGAGCAGCACCGCCTCGAAGATTGTCACCGATCGGCGACCACGGCGAAGCCGGCGCTAAAACCCGGGCCGAGCGCCGTCAGCATGGCCTGCCCGAACGGTTCGCCCGCCGCGCGCGCGCCGGCCAGCATCCGCTCGAGCACGAACATCACCGACGCGGCAGACATGTTGCCGTACTCGGCGAGCGAGCGCCGCGCCTCGGCCGCGCCCGCGAAGCCGGCCCCGAAGATCGCCTCGTAGGCGTCGATCACTTTCGGCCCGCCAGGATGGCAGACGAAGCGGTCGATATCGGCGAGCGAGAGGCCGTGGCGGCCGAGGAAGTCGCGCACGACGGCGCCGAGCTCGTTCATTACCAGCCGCGGGATGTCGCGCGAGAAGATCGCCTTCAATCCGTCCTCGGCGACATCCCAGCCCATGATGTCGAGGCTTCGGGGCCAGGTGTGCTCGCCGGCCGCGACGATCGCCGGTCCCGCCTCGCCGCACCGCAGCACCGCCGCCGCCGCGCCGTCGCCGAAGAGCGCCGTCGCGACGATGTTGGCGCGCGACAGGTCGTCGCGGCGGAATTGCAGCGTGCACAGCTCGACGACGAGCAGCAGCACCGCCTTCTTGGGCATCGTCCTTGCCATCGAGGCAGCGCGTGCGAGGCCCAATGCGCCTCCGGCGCAGCCCAGTCCGAAGATCGGCAGCCGCTCCAGGTGTCGCGGCAGTCGCATCCGCTCCATCAACTGCGCGTCGAGGCTCGGGGTGGCGATGCCGGTGGTCGATACCGTGACGATGGCGCCGACCTCGTCGAGCCCAACCCCGGCCCGGTCGAGCGCGCGCCCGGCCGCCGCCTCGACGAGGTCGAGCGCGCCGGCCAGATAGGCGCTGTTGCGGTCGCGCCAGCCATGCGCCGTGTCGAACCACTCGAACGGCATTACCGAGTAGCGGCATTCGATCCCGCTATTGGCATAGACCGAGATCAGCCGCTCGAAGTCCGGCGAGCGGCCGAACAGCTGCTCGACCCTGGCGACGACATTGCTTTGATCGAGCCGGTGCGGCGGGACGGCAGTCGCGATCGAGGCGATGCGCGGAAGCGGTCGCATGGCGGGTTCCTGAAGCAAGAAACGCAACGATAGGGTCTAATTATTCTCGCCTCGCATCACGACTTCGCGAGGGCAAACCTTGTCGCATCCGGCGAAGGCCGGGATCCATTCGCAACAGAATACCGACTCGCGCCCTGTTGACGATGCGGATGGTGGAAGACAAAACCCCTCCCGAAGAGCGGGAGGGGTTTCGTGCGGTTCTGCCCCGGGTCCCGGCCTTCGCCGGAATGGCCCGAAGCTAGTTCGTAAAGCGATAGAACTTGGCCGCGTTTTCGCAAGTGATCTTGTGGATCTGATCGGGGGTCAGATCGGCGAACTGCTCCTCGATGAACTTGTTCGATTCCGGCCAGACGCCGTCGGTGTGCGGGTAGTCGGAGCCCCACATCATCGTCTCGAGGCCGATATCGTCGATCAGCTTGGCGCCGATGCGGTCGAACTGGAAGGTGCACTTGCAGTTGCGGCGCCAGTATTCGCTGGGCTTCAGCTTCATCAAGTCGCGGAAGCGGTCCTCGAACTCGAAATCCATCCGGTCGAGCGCATAGGCGAGCCAGCCCGCGCCGCTTTCCCCGAACCCGATGCGCAGCGTTGGGTAGCGGTCGAAGACGCCGGCGCCGATCATCGCCGCGATGATGTTGATCAGGCCCATCTGGAACGCCGACACGCCGGTGAACATCGCCGCGCGCCGCACATGCGCACTGGTCTCGGCGCGTGCCTTCGGGTTGGTGGTCGGGAAGGTATGGAAATGCAGCGGCAGGTCAACCTCGGCGACCGCCTTCCACAGCTTCTCCCAATCCGGATGCCACATCGGCACCATGTCCCACGAACACGACAGCTCGAGGCCGCGATGGCCCATCTTGGCGACGCGGTGGATCTCCTTCACCGCCTCGTCGATGTCGCCGTACGGCAGGCAGGCGAGGCCGAGCTGGCGGTCGGGATAATGGCTGCAGAATTCCTTGAGCCAGTCGTTGTAGATGCGCAGCAGCTCGTTCGAGGCTTCCTTGTCGTCAAGCTTGGAGGCGGAGCCGAGCACGCCGAAGATGATTTCGGCGTCGACGCCGTCGTCCATCATGTCCTTGAGCCGCAGATGCGGGTCGCGCACCCGGAACTTGCCCTTCTTGGCGTCGTCGTAGAGCCCGGCCTTGTGCATGATGTCGACGCGGTAGTTCTGACCCGGCACATACTTCGCGCCGCCCGGGCCGACGCCGTTGACTAGGCCGAAATCGGCGCCGTTGCTGGCGACCCAATGCGGCCCGTCCGGCCCGTCCGTGACATAGGGCATCCGCTCCTTGAGCGCGCGCGAGGCGTTCTGCACGAACAGCTCGGGCGGCATGCACGGCATGTCGAGATGGCAATCGGCGGAAATGCGCTTGTATTGCATGGCGGTTTTCCTCGCGGTCGGCGACGCAACTGGCTGTCTGGAACTGTAAACCCACCCGTCCGGATTTGCCTATGCTGCTATTGCAGCCCCACCCGTCATTGCGCAGGCACCTTCTGCAGCACCCCGGTGAAATCGGTCAGCTGGTCGGGGGTCATCCGGGTGGCGATTTCGATCTTGGTCCCGGCGACGCGGTAGCGTTTGGGCGGAATGCCGACGCGGTCGAGCAGCAGATCGACGATGTCCGCGTCGCGGTCGTCGTCGAACCAGATATAGGTGTCGTACTGCATGATGTCGGACAGGTCCAAATGCTCCAGGTTGGAGCGGTACCAGATGCCGAAATCATAAGGGTAGAGCGCAATGACGGCCCGGCTCGCGCGCATCGCGCCAAGCTGCTTCGAATGGTCGAGACGGGCGCCGAAGTCGCGATACGCCTCGGCGTTTTGCGTATAGGGCTGTGCCAGCCAGCGGCCTTCGGCCTCGCCGATCCCGTCGGGCTCGATGAAATACGCCCGTCCGCCGGCGATGCCGAACAGCCCGCCGGCGAGAACCGCGGCCTGGAGCCAGAGATAGCGTCGTCGCGCGTCCGGCGGGCGGGTGATGGCGACGAGCGCCGGCCACAGCATGACCAGGGCGAACGGAAACCCCTTATAGGTTTCGAGCAGCGCGAAGAGCTGGTTTTTCGCCAGGAAGTTCACCAGCGCGTAGGGCACGAGAGCGATCGCGCCGACCAAGAGCTTGGCGTCGCGAAACACTGCCGCGGCGACGGCCAGGATGACCAGCGGCACCCAGAGTCCCTGCGCTTCGGCGAAGATGCGCGCGGCGCGGCCGAGGATCACGGGCCAGCTCAAATGGCCAAAGAAATTGGCGGGGTCGTAGTATTCGCGAGCGAACACGCCGTAGCCGGGAAAAAAGACCTTCTGCACCGCGAAGGCTGCGACTGTGCAAGCGACCGACACGGCACAGAGGATGAGGCCCCGGCGCAGCCGTTCGGCGGCGAGCGCTGGATCGCGCGAGCGCAGCTGGAGGTACTGCACCCCCGCCAGCAGCGCCAGCGGGATCGCGTAGATGACCGCGAGGTCCTCGCGCAGCGCGGCGTTGCAGAGCAGCCAGACGAGGCAAGCCGGGTACTGCCGAAGCTGCCAGGCGCGAAACATCAGTATCGCGAAGACCGGGGAGACCGCCTCCATATGCGGTTCCCATTGGCCGCGAAACACCGGGGCGCTGCAAAACAGCGCCAGCCCCGCGGCGACGCCGAGGGCGGTCGCGAAGCGCGGCGGCGCCACATCTCGCACCAGCCGGTAGGCGACAAAGCCGAGGGCGCCGTAGGCGATCGCATAGACGATCGCGTAATAACTCATCCGGTCGCCGGGATAGAAATAGCTGACCAGGTTCGGGACGTAGAGGATCGGCGAGAAATGCTCGATGAAAAACGAGTGGGCGGCGAGCGCTGGGGCCAGTGTCAGCAGCCAACCGCTCCGCCACATAACGGTGGCGAAGATCGTCGAATCGTGCAGCGTCGAGCAGTATTCATAGGCGTTGTTGAGGACGGTGTTGTATTCGCAAAGGCCGATGACCAGTGCGACGATCAGCCCCGCCGGCAAGCCTCGCCACGCGGGCGGGGCGGCAACGCCTCGATCCCTCTCCGTGCCGGCGGGCGGAGATTTCAAGCCGGCCGCAGGGCGACGGGTCGCGCTCTTAATGCCGCGCGTCCCGCATCGCTTGCCAGATGCGCTGCGGCGTTGCCGGCATGTCGAGGCTTTTGACGCCGAGCGGCGCCAGCGCGTCGATGACCGCGTTGACGATCGCCGGCAGCGCGCCGACGGTGCCGGCTTCGCCCGCGCCCTTGGCGCCAAGCGGGTTGCGCTTGGTCGGCACCGGGTTCGAGGTGATTTCCATATAGGGCATCGAGTCGGCTCGCGGCATCGCGTAGTCCATAAAGCTGCCGGTCAGGTTCTGCCCCGACTCGCGGTCGTAGACGACCTCTTCCATCAATGCCTGGCCCAGCCCCTGAGCGACCCCGCCGTGGATCTGGCCCTTGAGGCCGATCGGATTGACCACCGTGCCGACATCGTCGATCACCACATAGCGCACGATCTCGAGCGCGCCGGTGTCGGGGTCGATCTCGACCTCGCAGACGTGGCAGCCGTTGGGATAGGTGTTGTCCTCGGGCGAGAACGTGCCGGTCTCGTAAAGGCCGCCTTCGAGGTCGCGCGGCAGTCTCGCCGCCTGGAACGAGGCTTTCGCCACGTCGGTGATCGAAATTCGCCGGTCGGTGCCGGCCACCGCGAAATTGCCATCGGTGAACTCGATGTCCGCGTCGGCTGCCTCCAAAAGGTGGGCGGCGATGCGCTTGCCCTTGGCGATGACTTTGTCGGCCGCCATCCATAAGGCCGAGCCGCCGATCACCGTGGAACGCGAGCCGTTGGTGCCGATGCCGAAGGCGACGCGGTCGGTGTCGCCGTCGATGTATTGCACCACGTTGGGGTCGAGCCCGAGCTTTTCGTTGAGCACCTGCTTGAACGTGGTCTCGTGGCCCTGGCCCTGGTTCTTGCTGCCCATCAGCAGGGTCGCGTTGCCGCTCGGGTGGAAGCGGATTTCGGCGAATTCCTGGCCCGGCCCGGCGGCCTTCTCGATCGGGTTGGCGATGCCGATGCCGCGCAACCTGCCGCGCGCTTTCGCCTCGTCGCGGCGCTTCGGAAAGCCGGCCCAGTCGGCCTGCTCCAGCGCCTTCTTCTGGTTGGCCGGGAAGTCGCCGCAATCGTAATTGAGGCCGAGCGCGGTCTTGACCGGCAGCTTCTCGGGCGGGATCAGGTTTTTCGAGCGCAATTCGACCCGGTCGAAGCCGAGCTCGCGCGCCGCGTCGTCGATCAGCCGTTCGATGACATAGGTCGCCTCGGGCCGCCCGGCGCCCCGATAGGGCGCGGTGCCGTTGGTGTTGGCCATCACTGCGTAGACGCCGACATAGGCGGCCGGGATGTCGTAGGTGCCGACCAGGGTCCCGACATTGCCGAAGGTCGCGAGCAGGTTGCGCTCCGACGAGATGTAGGCGCCGACATTGGCCAGCGTCTTCACCCGCAGGCCCAAAAACGTACCGTCCTGGTCGAGCGCCAGCTCCGCCTCGCTGACATTGTCGCGGGCGTGCTCGTCGGCCTGGATCGCTTCGCTTCTTTCGCAGGTCCACTTGACCGGCCGGCGCAACTTCCTCGCCGCCAGCAGCACCAGCCGGTGCTCGGGGTACTGCCAGCCCTTGGTGCCGAACCCGCCGCCGACATCGCCGGCGATGACGCGGATCTTGCTCTCGGGGATCTTGAAGATCCGCGTCGCCAGCGCCTGGCGCACCCGGTGCGGGTACTGCACGTCGGCGTAGAGCGTGAAGCGGTCCTCGCCCGGGTCCCACACCCCGATCGCGCCCCGCGGCTCCATGAAATGCGCATAGACGCGGCTGATCACATAGCGCCGCTTGACGACATGCGCGGCCGTCGCGAAGGCGGCATCCGCCGCCGCCTTGTTGCCAGCCTCGAACAGGTTGGAGATGTTGTCGGGGCAATCGGGCCACACCGCGATCCTGCCTTCGGCCGCGTCGGCGGTATCGGTGACCGATTGCAGCGCCTCGAAGTCGATGTCGATCAGCTCGGCGGCATCCTTGGCCTGCGCCAGGGTCTCGGCGACGACGAGCGCGATCGGCTCGCCGACATAGCGTACCGTGCCCTGCGCCAGGCCGAGATGGGCGCGCGCGAACATCGGCGATCCGTCCGGCCGCTTGCGCTGGAACGGCACGCCCATCGCGCCGAGCTTGGCCTCGACCAAATCGTCGCCGGTGAGGATCAGCGCAACGCCCGGCGCGGCGCTGGCCGCCGCCAAGTCGAGCTTGAGGATGCGGGCGTGGGCGTGGGACGAGCGCAGGACATAGGCATGGGCCTGACCCAGGAGGTTGTTGTCGTTCTGGAAGCGGCCGTTGCCGCTCAAGAGGCGCTTGTCCTCGAAGCGCTTGACCGGTTGCCCGATGCCGAATTCACCCATCTTGCCGGTCTCCGTCCTCGCGGCGCCTCACTTGCAGACGAAATGCGTCAAGGTCAGGTCGCTGGGCTTGGGCCCGATCTTGAAATCGGCGCGGCAGGTCTTCGCCGTCGCCGGGAGCTTTATCGTTTCGGTCTGATCGTAGGGCCCGGCCAATGTCTTGCCGTAGCTGCAATTGACATAGAGCCCGTCGGGGCCGGCATAAAGCTTCCAGATGTTCCACGTCGTGGCGCCCTGTTTCTTGGTCTGGTCCGGCGCCAGATCGGCCTTCTTTTCCGGCGGTCCGTCGAAGATCTGGATGTAGACGAGGGTCTGCCCCGCGACGGCCGGGCACTCGCTCGCCACCGCCGGCGGCGTCGCCGTCGCTGCGGCGAGGATCAACAGTGCGGCGGAAACCGTCACCGGCGCACCGTGATGATTGAGGTGAATGCGTCCATTGCTTGCCTTCCTCAGTCACTCGCGATTGCCGTCAGCGCCCGGCGCTGTGGTCGCGGCAGGATGATAGCGCCCGCCGCGGCGAACGCCACCTCGGACGTTACCCTCCGGCCGGAGACCCGGATCGATCGGCGACCACGTCGCCGTCTGCCGTGATCGTCGGCGTGCGCCGGTGGTGCCATTCCCTGGCATTGAAATAGACGATGAGCACGACAAACGAGACGATAACGACGAGGTGCGTCACCCCGACGGTTGGCGAATTGAGCGAGGGTACCAATCGCCGCAGGACGTAAACACGCAGGAAAATCTCGTTCACCCCGCCGCCGATCAGGATGTAGACGCTTGCCAGCGTGAACGTCAAATGCACATGCACCCAGCCGGTCGCCGGTATCTTGAAGCGGGCCGCCGCAAAGGCGATCGCGGTCGTCGCCAGCGAGGCGATCGCGAACCAGTGTGGAAAGAAGAAGACGCCGAACCGGTAGATCCCCAAGGCCGTGGCGCTGGTGACCAGAATGAGCGCGACGTAAATCCGGCCGCGGCGTTTGTGGATCGACGTGCCCTTGGGCCGCGCGAGGATGATCAAGGCGGCTACGATCGCCGCCAGGCTGGCGATCAGGTGCATCCAACCGAGTGGGATCAGATCGAGGTTCATCGCGATCTCTCCGCCGCGGCGACCGAATCCTCGCCGTCGAGGAGGGCGCGCAGAAAAGCGACGTAGTTGGCGTAGGCGCGCGCCGGGCTCCGTGAGGCTCACCCGGGTGCGCGGTTTCTTGCCGTTGAAATCCTTCTCGACCTTGATGTAGCCGGCATTCTCGAGCGTGCCGATATGGGCGCCGAGATTGCCCTCGGTGGCGTTGACGATCGCCCGCAAGCGGACGAATTCGAGCCGCTCGCCGCGCGGCAGGCCTTTGAGCGCGGCCATGATCTTCAGGCGCACCGGCTGGTGGATGATCGCGTCGGGCTGATCCCTCTACACCCGCCGCAGCCACAGCGCGCCGAGCACGAGCGCGCCGCCGCCCACCGCCGCCATCCACAGCTCGAAATGTACCGGCAGCAGAAAGAAGCCGCCGAGCGTCAATACCGCCAGCGCCATGCCGATGAGGAGAAAGCGCAGACCGAGCCGCAGACCGAGCACGGCGTAGCCCGTCGCGATGACGAGCGGGACGAAGGCACCGATCTGGCGCGGACTCACTGGCGACATGACCGCGAGCGCCGCGGCGACGAAAGCGCATCCGATCCAGGTAATCGCGTTGAAGGTCCAGCGCAGCTGTGCCGCCGCGTGCCGCGCGGCCGCTGCAGCAGGCTCGCCGGCTTGGGTGTTGCGCCGCAACGTGGCGCGGAAGGCCACGAGATAGCCGGCGACGGAGCCGATCGTGACGATCGCGACCCAGATCGCGCCGCCGTGCTGCGGCGAAGCTGCGGTCAGCCCGTAGCCGACCGTCCATAAGACGCCCCACAAGATCAGATGCGGGCTCGCCTCGCGGTAGCCGTAGAGTTGCTGGCTGTGGGTTTCGGTGGCGGCGATGTCGCGTAGCGCGTCCGCCGCCTCGTGGGGGAAAGGCTCATCCGGACCTCCGTGTTCGCAGATTAACAGAGCTCTCTGTATCAAGCTGAATCTTGCACTGGCTGTCGGCGGCTTGTTTGCTGCTAGGATCGACAGTCGGCCCCAGTTGGGTCAGGCGCGGCGCGTTCGGGAGGAGTGGCATGGAACGCATCGATATTGGCGAAACCTCGATCGAGGTGTCGATCGCGGGCGACGGACCGCCGCTCCTGTTCCTGCACGGCATCGACTATTTCGCCCAGCACAAGCCGTTTCTCGACCTGCTGGCGCGGCGGTTCCGGGTCGTCGCGCCGCGCCATCCCGGGTTCGGCGCCAGTCCGCGGCCGGCTTGGATGCGGACTGTCGGCGACATCGCCTATCTCTATCTCGACCTGATCGACCGGCTGGCGCTCGACGGCGTGACACTGGTCGGAGCCTCGTTTGGCGGCTGGGTGGCGATGGAGCTAGCGGTGCGCTCGACCGCGCGGCTCGGGGGGCTGGTGCTGATCGACTCGCTCGGGGTCAAGTTCGGCGGCCGCGACGAGGCCGAGATCGCCGACATCTACGCGCTGCCGGCCGGCGAGGCGGTGCGCCGCACCTTCGCCGACCCGGCCAACGCCCCCGATTACGACGCGCTCGACGATGCGGAGGTCGAGGAGGTGGCGCGCGACCGCGAGGCGGCGGTGCTCTATGGCTGGCGGCCCTACATGCACAACCCCAGCCTCAGGCACTGGCTGCACCGCATCAAGCTGCCTACGCTGGTCGTCTGGGGCGAAAATGACCGGATCGCCGCCCCGGCTTACGGTGCGCATCTGGTGCAGAAATTCCAGTACGGCCGCTTCGTCCCGATCGCCGACGCCGGGCACTACCCCCAGGTCGAGCAGCCCGAACAGGTCGCGGCCGCGATCGCCGATTTTGCCAAGGAAGTTTGAGCATGGCCCCAATCAGTCCACCCCGGCGCAGGCCGGGGCCCATGTTTCGGCCGCTCGAAAAGCGGATAAATGGGTCCCGGCCTGCGCCGGGATGGTGCTTATAGAATCGGACGCCGGAGGAAACAGCCGATGATGCACACTTGGCACTTCAGCGAGATGGCCTATCACCCGGCCTGGAAGCACCTCGACGATTCGTACCGGGTGGTCATCCCCTCGCGGCTCTATGACCCCAAGATCGGCGCCGACCTCTATCACCGCTATCTCGACGAGTGGGCGCTGTGCGACGAGCTCGGCATCAACATCATGACCAACGAGCACCACGCGACCGCGACCTGCGCCGACTCGGTGTGCACGATCCCGATGGCGATCCTCGCGCGCGAAACCAAGAAGGTGCGGCTGCTGGCGCTCGGCATGCCGATCGCCAACCGCGAGAACCCGATCCGCGTCGCCGAGGAATATTCGATGCTCGACGTGATCTCGCGCGGCCGCATCGAGATGGGGTTC